>Ga0256406_1001415_pt1 | contig 38886 bp, 32 predicted proteins | sample RumenRJG_03DNA_FD_185986 | JGI IMG/M metagenome (GOLD analysis project Ga0256406, IMG submission 185986) | Bovine rumen microbial communities from Lethbridge, Alberta, Canada - RJG_03 | ecosystem: Host-associated > Mammals > Digestive system > Stomach > Rumen | place: Canada: Alberta | collected... | reverse complement strand
GTTCGGATTGAAAGATGGAGCTTATATGGATGAGCCCATTACAGATTCATTCCAACTATTCTTTTCGAAGATAAAAAACTCTTTTGCCTAATTGCTGGTAAGTCATCAAACAGAATAGTTGTAAAAAGAGTAAGCGTCCAAAAATGACGTATTGCTTAAAGCCTTAAGATGCGTTACTTTTGTCCTCGACTGAAATTCATACAATTTATGGAGAGAACATCAGATTTTGAAAAGGAGCTCTTCCTTTATAAGACGGAGGGCAAAAGCCTTGCAAAAAACATCAATATGCGGCGTGAACTGGAGGCTCAGGGGGACAACTTCTGAGTCTGTGCAGGAGTACCTTAAAATGGATAAGTCATGAAATACAGGGAAGACGGAGAGTACAGTATCGACAATAACATTGCCGAGAGGAATGTGCGTCCGTTTACCGTAGACCGGAAGAATACAATGACCTTCGGAAGTGAGGAGGGCATCGATTGCGCGGCTACCTATCATACCATTATCCAGACTTGCCGGATGATGGGTGTGAAAGTGTTGAAGTATCTTCAGAGCTTCTTCAAGAAGTTCTCTGAGGGATGTCGTGACTACGCTCAGATGCTGCCCGGACAACTCGCTATTGATTAACAAGTCTTAAATCTTACTCAGCCTAGCATAAAACGGGGTACTCGAAAGTACTCTGTTTAAAGCTGATAAGCAACAATTGGACGTTTACTTACAGACATGCGTTGTGGTAACAGCAACGAATACAGATTCAGATATTTAACTTTATCAATTATATAAATTGGCAAATATTCAATCAAACAACAAACGCATAGCCAAAAACACTCTCCTACTTTATTTTAGGATGATGTTTATGATGGTTGTGGCTCTATATACTAGCCGGTTGCTCTTAAACAGGTTAGGAGTTTCAGATTATGGTATCTTTAATGCTGTTGGAGGTTTCGTCTCTATGTTTGCAATATTGAGCGGGGCTTTATCTTCAGCTATTAGTCGCTTTATCACTTATGAGCTTGGTGCTAAAGATTATAATAAACTAAAAATTATCTTCTGTACAGGCATTAACATTCAGGTAATACTTTCCGCATTGGTGGTGTTAATTGCTGAATCCATAGGATTATGGTTCTTAAACACTCAGATGAATATACCGGAAAGTCGAATGTTGGCTGCAAACTGGGTATTTCAATTTTCCATTGTTGCTTTCGTACTTAATCTCATCAATGTACCCTTCAATGCAGAGATAATCGCGCATGAACACATGTCTGCTTTCGCCTGGATAAGCATTATAGATGTCAGTTTAAAATGTTTAGTAGCATATATAATTGCGTGGGCTCCAATAGATGAACTTGTTTATTACTCATTGCTGTATGCCATTGAATGCCTGATAATTCGTTGTGTTTATGGCATATATTGCAAGCGAAACTTTGAAGAGTGTACTTATCATACATTGTTTGACAAAACAATATTCAAACAGATGTTGAGTTTTGCAGGTTGGAACTTCCTCGGTAGTAGTGCTGGCATACTCAATACACAGGGTATTAATCTTCTTATAAACATATTTTTTGGGGTTACAGTCAATGCAGCGAGGGGTATAGCCGTTCAAGTTGATTCTGCTGTAAAACAGTTTGTCAGCAGTTTCGCAACAGCAGTAAATCCTCAAATTACGAAGTCATACGCAGAAGGTGACTATACATATGTTCAGAAATTGGTATGCTATAGTGCAAAATACTCTTCATATCTTCTTCTCTATCTTGCAGTCCCTATAGTGATTGAGGCACAGGAAATTTTACATATTTGGTTAGGGGTAGTACCCGAATATGCTGTGATATTTGTTCAACTGACAGTTATCTCGACTTTTGCGGATTATGTGTTGGGAAATTCTATGATGACCGCTATACTCGCTACAGGAAAGATAAAAGCATATCAGATAGCCGTGACTATTTTGGGTGGATTGGTTTTTCCCATCACATGGGTAGCCTATTACTTAGGAGCATCACCGGAATGGGCTTATATCATATATTGTTTGATATATGTGGGAGTGATATTCGTACGTGTGCACTACATGAAAGTTCAAGTAGGTATGGATCCAGCTTTTTATTACAAGAAGGTTTTACTAAGGGTTATTCCAGTGATGGCACTCTCTTTTGCCATTCCATATTTTGTAATAATATGGATGAATCAAGGAATTGTTAGAGTTGTAGTAACAACTTTTTTAGCCACACTCTCTACTACTATAATAATAGCTCTGATGGGTCTCTCAGATAGAGAAAGAAAAAAAATTCTCTCCATGGCTAATAATTTTTTAAAACATAAGCATATAAGGAAATGAAAACTAAGATATTACTTCTTGGTGGAACGGGAGCGATGGGTAGTCATATCGTAAAGTTGTTGACTAACTCGGAAAGTGAAGTATATGTTACTTCACGCCGTCACCACGAATCTCATGATAATATTAAATATATCATAGGAAATGCTCATGACATTCAGTTTCTGAATACATTGTTAACAAGTGAATCGTATGATACCATCGTCGATTTCATGATATATGATACAGAGGAATTTAAAGAGCGTAGTCTTTTTCTTCTTAATCATTGCAAGCAATACATTTTCATAAGTTCTTCTAGGGTTTATTCTAATAATGACGAATTAATTACAGAAGAGACACCACGCTTACTTGATGTATACAAAGATACTGCGTATCTGGCCACTGATGAATATGCTCTTACTAAAGCCCGTCAGGAAAATTTACTGAAGAAGTCTGTTAGAAACAACTGGACAATAGTAAGACCGTATATTACATTCAGCGAATATCGTCTACAGCTCGGAGTCATGGAAAAAGAAAATTGGCTCTACCGTGCATTAAAAGGCAGAACAATTGTATTTTCAAAAGACATTGCTGAGAAATATACCACATTGACATATGGTCATGATGTTGCAAGAGGTATAATCTCACTCTTCGGCCAAGCGGAGGCTTTGGGGCAAGTTTTCCATATAACAGTCAATGAGTCACATAAGTGGGAGAAAATACTTGGTTGGTATGTAGATGTGATAAAAAAGGAAACGGGTATTGAGCCAAGGGTTTATATGATGGAGCAAAATATGCGTTTCCATTATCATAATACAAATCTGTGGCAAGTTATTGTTGACAGACTGTATGATCGTAAATTCGATACTTCAAAAATTAATAAATTTATTGATACTTCGACTTTTGTACCAACGGAAAAAGGGTTAAAAGAATCTCTGAAGTATTTCATAGATCATCCTAAATTTCATTACATCAATTGGAAGGAAGAAGCATACTATGATAAGTTGACCCATGAACATGCGTCTTTAACCGAGATGGAGACACTCAAACAGAAAATTAAATATATCCTTTACAGATATTTCATTCCACTTTCAAAATTCTAAGGTATGTCAGAATTGCATTACACAACTGAAAAAAATGTTCAGATTGTCATTGCTTTGCTAAAAGCATATGGCATAAATCAAATTATAGCCAGTCCGGGTACCACTAACATTCCTTTCGTGATGAGCGTTCAGAATGACCCATATTTTAAGGTGGTATCATCTGTAGATGAACGTTCAGCTGCCTATATGGCATGTGGTATGGCTGCAGAATCGCAAAAGCCAGTAGTTCTTTCATGTACGGGCGCTACTGCTTCAAGAAATTATTTTCCTGGCTTAACTGAGGCTTTCTATCGCAAATTACCTATAATTGCTTTGACATCTACACGCCCTTTGTCAATGATTGGCAACCTTGAAGCCCAGGTAATTGATCGTACACAACTTCCAAAAGATGTTGCAGTGGAGAGCGTATTTGCCCCATTAGTAACTGACTCATTGACAGAATGGGATTGCAAGATGAAAGTTAACAAGGCTTTGATAGCCTTGACACGCAATGGCGGTGGTCCAGTGCACATCAATTTGGAAACCAAGTCGGCTATGGACTTTTCTGTTACTGAGTTACCCGATATCCGTCCTATTTCAAGAATTACTATTTACGATGAGTTTCCTGAAGTTCCAAAAGGAAGGATTGGAATCATGGTTGGTTCGCATCTTCCCTTTGGAAAAGAACTTACCTCTGCTATCGATTTGTTCTGTGAGAACTATAATGCAGTAGTTTTTTGCGATCAGACCTCTAATTATAGAGGTAAATATCGCATCATGACACCAATTATGGGTGCGCAAGATAAGTACAAATCCACAGCATCCTATATGGATGTACTGATTCATATGGGAGAATTGTGCGGAGCATACGAGGAATTCTCCATCATGACAACAGCTAAGAATGTTTGGCGCCTCAATGAGGATGGAGTACCACGTGATCAATTTCATAAATTGAATCGAGTATTTGATATGCCAGAAATTGAATTTTTCAGCCGCTTTAACAACCGATGCACTGAAGCACGTGGAACATCATTCTTTGACGAATGTGCTATGGAACACGAGATGCTTGTAAGTAAAATTCCTTCATCACTGCCATTCTCCAATATCTCTATTGCACGCTTTTTAAGCGGCAAGCTTCCCGCAAATAGTGTACTGCATATGGCAATTCTAAACTCGTTACGAGCTTGGAACTTCTTCGAAACAAGTAGAGACATTTGCGGATATAGTAATGTTGGCGGATTCGGTATTGATGGAGCAGTGTCTACAATGATTGGCGCATCTCTTGTACACTCGGAGAAAATATACTATTGCTTTATCGGCGATTTGGCTTTTTTCTATGACCTTAATTCCATGGCCAATCGCCATGTAGGCAATAACGTAAGAATACTGATGGTTAATAATGGTCACGCTCAAGAATTTCGCAACTATACTCATCCTGCATCAAGATTTGGTGAAGCCACTGACAAGTTTGTCGCTGCTGCAGGCCACTTTGGAAACAAATCTACAAGTTTGGTAAAGGGTTATGCCGAGAGTCTTGGATATGAATATCTGTCGGCACATTCACAAAAAGAATTTGAAAGCAATGTTGCTGATTTCGTCAATCCTGAAATTGGCGACCGTCCAGTCATCTTCGAGGTGTTTACCGAGACACAGGATGAGAACTCTGCTTTGGAGATTATGAGAAACCTGGCTAAGTCCAACGTACAGATAATCAAGAATGAAGTCAGAAAAGCTATAACCAATGTTGTTGGAGAGGAAGGCTTCAACAATTTAAGAAAAAAAATAAAAAAATAATATGCGCATAGGGATACTAACATATTATAGAGTACCTAATTTCGGTGCCAATCTTCAGGCAATCTCTACATACTATTGCTTGAAGAAACTTGGTCATGAGATAGTTTTTCTCAATTATGCCTCACCTCGTACTCGTTTCATTCAACGTAGGGTGTCAGGCAACAGACAGTTTCAGGCTCATTTTGACTTTATTGACAAATATATTCCTGAGCAGACGAAAGTTCTTTCAAACTCTTCTGCTGTTAAGAAGGAAATTATCCGTCAACGGCTTAATGCTATTATTATAGGCTCAGATGCAGTCACTCAGCATCATCCTCTATTCTCAACACTAAAGTTAAGCAATCTCTCTTTGTATTGGCTTATGCCTTTAGAACCAGAGCGCAGATTTCCGAATGCTTATTGGGGGTATCGTTTTGCTGGAAAAATACCAACGGCAATGATGTCCGTGTCATCTCAGAATTCTCCTTATAAAAGTTTTTCTACTATCACCAATTATTTTATGGGTAGGTTGCTTGGAAAGATGAGATACATATCCACAAGGGATGAATGGACACGTGAAATGATGCTAAATGCCAATAATTCATTGCAAATCGAGATTACACCCGATCCTGTTTTTGCATTGAATGAGAACGCAAAAGATATTATTCCTACGGAGGAAGAGATACGGTCAAAGTTCAATTTGCCTGAAAAATATGTTCTTGTGGGCTTACGTTCACAAGCACTCACACTGGAGCAAATGTCAGAGTTAGACAGGCTCTTACGTCGAGACAATATGTCATGCGTATCTTTTCCGGTCGATATAGTCAAGACGTATAAGCATCCTTTTAAATATTCTATTGATGAGCCAATATCACCGCTGGAATGGTTTGGCTTGTTAAAATATGCTTCTGCCTATGTAGGAAGTAACATGCATCCAATAGTTTCATGCCTAACCAATGGAGTTCCATGTTATAGCCTTGATAATTGGGGAACGACGGATTTCTGGGGACGAAAGAAAGAAAGTGCTTCAAGTAAGGTATATGATGTACTCCATCAATATGGTCTGGAAGATAATCGAAGTCAAATTGAACAGGGAAAATGTCAAGTTAAGATGGAGCACATCATCGACACGCTACATGCCTTTCCCAAAGACAAAGTTATGATGATCTCTCGTAAACGGTATGAAGCATATCGTAAAATGATCGACGACATCATAAACTCCTTAAAATAGGTGATAAGATGAATTTATCAATAGCCAAAAAGTATACAACAGTAGACAACACCAAGAGAGGTATTTGGTGGGCGCTTCTAATCGGATGTGTTTTTGAATGCATCTTATATCCTAAAACAGAAAATATTCTAGGGTGTTTGGAGTTGGTTTATGGGTGGTTTCTGATATCAAAATTTGTTTTTACAAGAGAACACGTCCAACGATTTCTATTGGGAACAATTGCTATATTTGGTTATGGATTCTGTTATTGTGTTCTTCCTCTTATCATCACATTGATAGAAGGTAAACCTCTGACTTTTAACTTTCAGGTTCCATATCTGACCTTCTTTAATCAAGCTATTGATGTTACTGTAATAGTTGCATCATATTTAGTAGCCATTAAAATTTATCGTCCAAATAACATCCTTAGCAAGTTATGGCATTGGTCTGGTTTTTCGAAGGCTCCCAATGATTTTGAAATTTGGACATTAGGATTTATTGGGTTAGGCTGCATGTTGTTTAATATGTCTCAACAGGGTACAGATATAGAGGCACAAGCTACAGGAAATTCCTCTGCTATTATTATAGACGCACTTGCATCCTTTGCTATTGCTCCGATAGTTCTTCTTTATAAAAATATATATGGAGGACAAGGAAAGTCTGCAACAAAGCGACTTGTTGTCTCTTATGTCCTATTCATTATGGTAATAGGAATTGCTACAACAAGAAGAATGCTTATTTTTAACGGTATTCTTACAATAGCATTGATTTATTTGGCTTATTGCTATATAAAAAATCGTCGTATCATGACACGGCGTAACTCTATTCTTCTCATAATTGGCATTTATTTAGCAACTGGTCCTGTAGCAGATTTGGCAGCTGCCATGATACTTAATCGTCAGATTAGTTTAACATCCTCTGCATCGGAGACTTTTAATCAGGTAATGCGTCTTTATGAAGATAAAGAGCAATTACATTTTGCTTTCCAGGCTTATAATGCAGCTACAGATAATGGGGGTAATAATGCTCTGGGTTGGAGTGAGTATTATGTAGATAATATATTCTTGGATAGATTCTGTAATCTTCGAGTATTCGATGCAACATTATACAACGCACAATGTCAAGGCTTCAACAATCCCAAAGGGCATCAATACTATGAAGACTTTTGGATAACGGAACTTCCTTCTCCTATAGCAAATGCACTTGGATTGAAAAAGACAGTCCATGGTACCGTAACAGATGATATGGTGATAGGAAATTTCGGTGAAAAGATGTATTCTATACAGGGTTGTAAGGTTGGAGGAGAAACAGGTATAGGTTTGTATATGTTCGGATACTGGTACTATGTTATTGCGTTTTTCACCTACATCGTTATGTTCTATTTTCTCAATTCTTATGTACGTTTCGACTCGGTGGATAAAATGACAATTCCAGTGCCTATCTTGGTTATTTTCATGAGATATTGGACTATATTCCTAAATGCTAATGGAATATTCTCTAGCATGGGTTATGTGTTTACAAGAGCATATACCAATAAGATTCTGATCTATTGTGTAGTATTCTTCTTCTTGCGGATGATATCTAAATTTTTCGTCGGAAGTCAGCGTCGCTGATTGCAAATGGTTAAGTAAACTATTATGTGGAAAGATTCAGAAGCAGAAATTGACCTTCTTCATTTTGACTATCTTGTCAAGACCGTCGAAATGATAGCCAACGATACGAGTCTTACCCCGTCTACAATAGGAATATACGGAGATTGGGGAAGTGGAAAGTCGAGCCTGATGAAGATGGTATGCAATGATTTGTCTAAAAAGACAGGTGTTAAATGTATTAATGTCAATGGATGGTTGTTTGAAGGATATGATGACGTTCGTACTTCATTGTGTGGTACAATCCTCGACGAACTGTCTAAAGACAAAAAATATAGCGAAAAAATAAAAGATGAGCTAAAATCACTCATTAAAAGTGTGGACGTCAAGAAAGTCCTTTCTAAGGGCGCTAAATATGGATTGGACTTCATGCTGACTGGTGGTATAGGCTCACTTACAGAACTGACTCTGGATGGAATATTAAGCCGCTTAAAAAACAAGGCAGGTGAAGTTAACGAAGAGGACATAAAGAAAATCATAGATTCGTTATCAAAAAATGATTGCAAGCGGAATGAAATTAAGAATTTCCGTAAGGAGTTTGGTGATATGCTAAAAAAAAGCGACATCAACAACCTTGTTATCTTCATAGATGAGTTGGATCGATGTCAGCCAGATACAATACTTGATATTTTTGAAGCTATTCGACTGTTTCTATTTGTTGATGGTATCACATTTATTATTGGAGCTGATGAGAGGCTTGTTCAGTATGCTATAAAAACAAAATATCAGGATGTTCCAGGAGGTGATCTTGACATTGGTAAGGAGTATTTGGAAAAGCTTATACAATATCCGATCACTATACCGCAACTTACAGAGAATGGCGTTTCTCACTATATAACTAGTTTGCTTGTACAGAATACATTAAATAAATGTGAATATAAAAAATATTTGGAAATAGTTTATTCTATTTCGGATGATTCTCCAATTGATTATGGCTTGATAAAGGAAAAACAAGATGAAGAACTAGCAAATAAATGCCGCGATGCTATAGGACTCTCGGAACAGATTTCCTCAGTCTTAGCGCAAATTCTTAATGGAAATCCACGGCAATGCAAACGATTCCTAAATACGCTGTATATGAGATTGTATATGGCAGAGGTAAGGAAAGCCAATCTCGATAAGAATATCCTTGCTAAATTGATGCTTGTAGAATATTTCAGGCCTCAGTTCTTTAAAGAAATGTTTAATCCAGAAAGATTTAACGATTTAAAAGAACTTGAGAAAAGAAAGGAGTTGTCTGATAAAAATGCTTTAAAGAACTGGTCACAAGACAAAGATGCCTGGCTTGGCAGATGGTTTGAAAGCAGTCCTTCTTTGCCTGATGATTATAATGAACTATCTAAGTATCTATTTTATTCACGTGATAAATTCAGATACGGAAGATCGGTGCTGAAGTCTTTAGGTGAACGAGTCAGAAAGTGTTTTGATTTACTAATGACAAAATCTCAAGCAAATATTACAAAAGCAAGTACTTTAGCAGAAGAATTAAGTCCAGCTGAAGTGTCTGGTTTAGAAGATGCGATGGTTTCAGAGATGAATAAGTCTGAAATATGGGATGACGAATTAACTAATTTTATATTGGAATTAAACTATAATCTAGGCTTACAAGATAATTCTGTAGACATTCTATTATCAACATCTTTGGATAAAATACCACAAGGCTCTATCCCTTATATTGTAGAAAAGACGAATGAAAGTGTTAAATCAGAAAAATTAATGGATTACCTAAAAACCAACAACATGCTTAAAAACGCTGTTGAAAATTATCAAAGAATGAAGAATTAATACAACTATGGGAACTTCTAATCTTTATAACGGACCTAAAGGAAAGTCTCTTCTACCTGATGGATATATTGATCCTTTTGCTGAGGATGATGAGGTTGAGGGAACGACCGATGACGCCATTGATAATGCCGATTCCAATGACCAAGATACAAAGGATGATGTAGGAAAGCAAGATAATAATACTGGACAGGTTGAAACGACACAATTAAACACAGTAGGCTCTTGGACTACAGCAAAGAAAAGCTATAATAGTTTGTTCAAGAATAGCAGTTCATCAAACGTTCACAGAGCTGCAAAGAATTATGTTGAAGCATTAGGCGGGTATAAAAGAGCAGCACAGCAGGCATCCAAAGCCAAAAAGGTTACTTCCACATTAATTGAATTATTTGGTGGAGGTTCTAATCAAGTTAAAAGAAAATTAACAGAATTAGGAATTTCTTTTGACGGACGGTCAACTAAAGAAATTTTCAAGGAGGTCCTTGAAAGGAAGCTTCTTCTTCCTCCTTCCATTAGAGACAATGCCTTAGCAAATACTGCAGTTCTTGAAACATACTCTGATTTGTTGAAGAGTGAACTTTTTACACCTGATTCATTGGATATGTTTGATAAAGGAGCATTGGAGTTCCTTATTTGCACATATTTGAAGCATTACATTTTTGATAAAATGATACAGGAGGTCTCAAGAAAGGAGTTCACAAAATCAATTGAAGAAATTAAGAAGATCGAAGATCAGGTATATAAATATGTTAGCAGTTGTGTAGATAATATTGTGCCTAAATATATTAAGGATATAAATTTTGGGGAGAGCATTGCCAAGAAAGTCAATGACATATATAAAGGCTGTTATAAACAATTAGAAGAAGGTTTGACCGATGAGACAAGTAGTAGTAAGGATAAATAAAGATGATACATACTCTTGTGAAGGCGCTGAATTGTTAGACTTCACAACAAAAGCACAATATCATTACACCTTTTGGTCAAAAGAGAAATTACATTTGTATAGAATGCCCCACCATTTCTCTGTAGGTGCTCTGGACTTGTTTTTCATCTCATTAACGGTTTTCTATTGTGACAGGATAGAAACAAGATATCTGCAGCCTGATGCATGGACTCGTTCATTCAAAATTTATATGCCAGTCTTAGAGAAAGAAAAATGGGATTCAAGTAAAAGACTATTGGAACAGGCCCTTAGTTTTTTGACAGGTGACTCCTGGACTTTCTGTTTCAGAGAAAGGTCACTGTGTGAGCAAGAAATACATGCAAATACAGGAATTGACAGATACAATAAATCGAACAAGCTCAGTTCAGATTTGTTCTGCATGCTTTCTGGAGGTCTGGATTCTTTTATAGGAGCGTCAGATTTATTGTCAATCAATCAAAAGCCTATCTTCGTAGGTAATTACAATGGAGGCAAGGGGGTAAGCATCTATCAAGACAAAGTAATAGATCTTCTTACAAAGCAATACCATTATGACAAAGACCGATTTTATCAGTTTTATGCCGCTCCTATAAGAGGAGTTGAGGATACTACAAGATCAAGATCTTTCATGTTTTTCTCTCATGCTATCTTGATGGCATCAACAATGAAGCATAAAGTTAAACTTGTGGTACCAGAAAATGGTGTTATCTCTCTGAATATACCATTGACAATTCATAGAGCTGGAAGTTTAAGTACACGTACAACTCATCCATTCTGGATGTCAATGCTTCAGCAGTTAATCACGAATTTAGGATTGGATGTAAAGCTCGTAAATCCTTATCAATTCTGCACAAAAGGTGAAATGTTACTAAATTGTAAGGATAAAAGATTTGTTTATGATAATATTCAATGGACGATGTCTTGCTCTCATCCTGATTTAGGTAGATACAAGGGAGACAATCACCCAAGTCATTGTGGAACGTGTTTGCCTTGTACAATACGACGTGCAGCTATTCTTCGTACAGGAATTAAAGATAAATCGTCATATAGAGATCCAAAGTACACAACAGGCGAGGGACAGAATTTTTTAACCTCCTATAAATACGGCGCACATCTTTACAAACGAAATCAGATAGATCCTGAATTAGCAGTGCTGAAGTCCGGTCAATTGGATTCTGAACATATTAATGATTTCGTAGGCGTGTACAAACGTGGAATGGATGAGCTGATTGAGTTCCTTAATTCATTATGAGAAGTTTTCTTTTCGATACACACTTCCATTTAGACTTAATCCCTGATGGTGAAAAGGCTAAAGCGGAAATTTTGAATAATGGTATATATACAATTGCTGTGACAAACTTGCCAGATTTATTTATGAAAGAGGTTACGAGTGACAGCAAATACATAAAACATGCATTAGGGTTTCATCCAGAACTTGTGAGCAAACACCTAGGTCAAAAGGAAATAATGTGGAAGTTATTGTCACATGCCAGATATATAGGAGAAGTCGGTCTGGATTTCTCTAACGGATTCGAAAGGGACCAGGAAGTATTCTTCCGTGAATTGATAGAGAAAATAATTCATGAAAAAAAAATACTAACAATACACTCCCGAAAGGCAATATCAGAAGTTTTGGATATTATTGGGAATGACTTTTCTTTCAAACCTATATTGCATTGGTATAGCGGTGGCGTTAAAGAACTATCTACGGCAGTTACTCGAGGTTATTATATATCTGTCAATCACAAGATGGTTAATACGCATAAATTTGTATCAATGATAAAATATATTCCTGTAGATCGCCTGCTTTTAGAGACCGACCTGCCTTTTTCTGATAATGGCTTGTCGCATAGTAATGCACTGTCATTCACTATAGAACAATTATCAAGATTATACAAAATTGATAGGGATGCTATGCAAGAACAGCTAAGCAATAATTTCAGAAATATCTTAAGTTAAATAATAAGAACAATAAATATATCGTCAATGAAAATTGGATTGATAAAGCCATATGCCACTGGATTCCTCTACTATGGTGGAATACAGGCTCAGGCAAGGATGTGGAAAAAATGCCTTGAGAAATTAGGCAACGAAGTCGTAATGATGAATGGATGGGATGATGAAGATTGGAATTCCTACGATTTCATTTTGTTCATGGGGTATGGGAAGATTCTTTCTGACTATGTTGAAGAAATTAAGGCAAAGTTCAACACGAAAATGGTATGTGCTCCTATAATAGATTACAATAAAGGCATTACTCGTTTCAAGTTTATTTGTCACCATTTGGGTTCTAAGAGATTGAAGTTGACCAGACCTGAATATGATTTGCATTTGTGCCAAAAAGATATTTGTCTCTTTCTTGCACGTTCTGAATTTGAGAAGCGATATATTCAAGAAGGGTTGGGAGTTGATGAGGATCGAATTAGAATTGTCCCAATATCTTACAGCCTCGAGGAGAATCCCATCGTGGATTTTTCTCAAAAGGAGAATTTCTGTATGCATGTAAGTCGTCTTGCTACACCGGGAAAAAATGTTGGACGTCTGATAGAAGCTTCTATTAAGTACAATTTCAAGTTGGTGTTGTGCGGTGCGCTCAACGGAGAAGAAGAAAACAATTGGCTTAAAAACCAAATTGCTGGACACGACAACATTAAATATGTTGGTCGTTTAAGTGATGAGGATATGTTTGACTATTATCGAAGAGCAAAAGTCTTCGCTCTTCCAAGTTTTATTGAAGGTGTTGGCATTGTTGCTCTCGAAGCTGGCCTATTTGGGGATGAAATTGTCTTAACAAAGAATGGTGCTCCTAAGGAATATTATGATGGTATGGCTAGACTTGTTGATCCTTATAGTGTCGATGAGATAGGAAATGCAGTATTAGCTGCGTTTAAAAGTGGATCTCAACCTGCCCTAAAAGCTCATATAGAAAAGCATTTTAGTCCGCAAGCATGCGGAAAGTTGCTGAACGACTATTTGAAAGAAAAGCTTTAAACGTAAAATCAACTCTATGAAAATTCTTTGGTTTTCAATAACGCCTGCGCTTTACAAAGGCAAGAAGGCCACATCCGGTACTTGGATAGAGTCTCTTTTAAATATAATTAAGGATAATAAAGATATTGACTTAGCAATATCATTTTGCACGACAGACAAGGACAGTGAAAAGACTGTTATAGATGGCGTACACTATTATCCGATCTATAGAAGTACTTTCTATACCAAGGTCATGGATAAAATGACTTGCAGATTTGAGAATAAACAGATTATGGATGCAAGCTTGAAAGTGATAGAAGACTTTAAGCCTGACTTAATCCATATATTCGGGTCAGAGTGGTGCTTTGGGCTACTTAAAGAATATACAGATATTCCCATAGTGATTCATATGCAAGGAAGTTGGCCATCATATAGAGTAGCAGGTGGTACTCCTCAGGAACAGCTCGCCAAAGAGATTGTAAGAAAATGGTATAATCCCATATACTTAATAGGCAGAAGATTAACATTCCACAAGTCATTAGAAAGAGCTAAAAGAGAAGAAAAGATTCTTTCTATAAATACAAATTTTATGGGGAGAACGAGATGGGATAAAGCCTTGGTAGAACTCTTTTCTCCGAAATCGAAATATTATCACTGTGAAGAAGCTTTACGTCCAGTCTTCATGAGTAGCGATCGATGGAAGCCAGATAACAATAAGACGTTACAGCTTGTAACTGTAGGTTCTAATAGCATCCTAAAAGGGTATAAGTTAGTACTTCTTACTGCTCACATAATCAAAGAGCATACAAATGTAGCTTTCGAGTGGAAAATTATAGGAGCTGATAAAAAATTCTTAAGGAAATTCGAATTTGAAACAGGTTACCGATTCGAGGACAATAATATAACAATAACTGGGCGCTTACAAGCAGAAAAGATTAAAGATATTCTGCTTCACTCTAATATGTTTGTACATACAGCTTGCATTGATAACAGTCCCAATGCAATATGTGAGGCACAACTGTTAGGACTTCCAATTATTTCTACAAATGTAGGAGGTATATCTTCTTTATTCCCTAATGATTACCCTTCTGATTATCTAGTCGACCCCAATGACCCTTACTATCTTGCTAGCAAGATAGTTACACTTTCTAATAACAAAGAACTCCAAATGGAGATGAGTGAGCAAAACTTTATGTTTTCGCATGCCAGAAACAATGCAGAACATATTGACAAACAAATAGCTGTCATTTATAAAGATATTATAAACAAAAACATCAAAAGCAATGATTAGTGTTTGTATGGCCACCTTCAATGGTGAAAAGTACATTAAGCAGCAAATGGACTCTATTCTATGCCAACTGTCAAAAGACGATGAGGTTATTGTCTCTGATGATGGTAGCAAGGATAAGACCATTCAGATTTTGGAGGCATACCATGATCCAAGAATAAAGATCTTCATTAACCATGGTCCACATGGTTTTACGAAGAACTTTGAAAATGCATTAAAAAAATGTAGAGGAGATATTATTTTCCTTTCAGATCAAGACGATGTATGGAAGAAAAATAAGGTTGATGTTTCTTTAGAGCAGTTGAAAGATGCTGAATTGATTGTTCATGATGCGAAGTTGATAGATGGAGATGGGAATAGCTTGGGACACAATTTCTCTGAATATAAACACCATCATACAGGTTTCTTATGGAATTTGTTGACTTCACGTTTCTTGGGGTGTTGTCTTGTGTTTCGTAGAAACATATTAGATGAGTGCCTTCCATTCCCAGACGATATTATTTCTCATGATTATTGGATTGGCATGTACTCTGTAGCTATTCACAAGGTTAAATTCGTACCAGAAGTCCTTATGTACTATAGAAGACATGGTAATAATGCTTCAACTGTAACTCAAAAATCGCCCTATTCCTTTTGGTTCAAAATTTACAATAAAAGATTTAAGGTCTGCATAGACATTATCAAAAGATGGAAAAGTGTAAAATAATAAGCATGTTATGACAAAACGTATAGCACTCGTTACATGTTACTTCCAACCGAATTATGGTAGTCAGCTGCAGGCTTATGCTACGCAGAAGGCTTTCGATAAACTGGGACTTGACAATGAGACGATCAATATAGAGGGTATTAAGCCGGAAATTAACAAGCGGAAGATGAAATACTTCCTCAGTAAAATTTTCGATAAGCACACAGTACTCGACAAAATGGCCACGGTTCGCAAGGTCATCGCTAAGAAACGTGTGCCTGGATTGGCAGAACTATTAGCTCAGCGCACTCGCAAGTTTAAGGAGTTTGAGGGAATGTTTACCGTTTCTGAAAGATATGACTCCATTGCGTCAATAGGAGAAGCTTCCCCACAGAAGTACTTGGCCTTTGTCGTAGGTAGCGACCAACTCTGGCTGCCATCCAATATCACAGCAGATTACTATACGCTGAATTTTGTCCCCCCAAATATCTGTACGATAGCCTTATCTACCAGTTTTGGAGTATCAGCGCTGCCGAAGAAGCAGGCTGCTATGGCCAGCAAGTTTCTCAAACGTATTAACTATGTTTCCGTACGCGAGCAAAGTGGACAAAGACTGGTGAAGCAGTTGGCAGATCGGGACGTGCCGGTTGTCTGCGATCCAACGATTTTATTCAATGCAGAAGAATGGATGGATATCGTACCGAAAGAACGCTTCTATGCTGATAAGTATATCTTCTGCTATTTCCTCGGCAACAATCCGGAACAACGTGACTTTGTGCGTAAAGTCCGGGAATTGACAGGTTATAAGATTGTGCAACTACAGCATTGTGATGAGTACATTAAGAGTGATGTTGGCTTTCCTGACTTTGCTCCGTATAATGTTGGACCGCGAGAATTTATCCAGCTCATACGTGATGCAGAGCTTGTATTTACAGATTCCTTTCACTGCTCCGTGTTCTCTATGCTCAACCGTAAGAAATTCTTTACCTTCCGTCGATACAATAATGACAGCATCGTTTCGACCAATGGTCGTATCTATGATTTGCTGAATGAGGTAGAATTAAGCAACCGCCTGTTGACAGCACATGAAAATCCTGCCGAGATGTTGAAGCAGGAAATAGATTATAATAAGGTATGCGACAAGTTGGAACACCTTCGGCAGTTTACTTGGGATTGGCTGAAGGACAGTCTTAAAGATGCAAAAATCTTATGATAGAGATAAAAGATAAAAAAGATTGCTGCGGCTGTTGGGCATGTAAGAATGTCTGTCCAGTACAGTGTATTACGATGACAGAGGATGAGGAAGGTTTTCGTTATCCCACTGTAGACAAGGACAAGTGCATAAATTGTCATCTCTGTGAAAAGGTTTGCCCGATCATCAATAAGAAGGAAGAACCGGCTAAACCACAAAAAGCTTATGTGGTACAGAATAAAGACCCACAGGTATTACGCGAAAGTACATCTGGAGGAGCCTTCACTGCAATTGCCAAGTCAGTAATTCGCAAAGGCGGAATAGTTTTCGGTGCTGGCTTTGATACAAAGGGCGTTGTTCGTCATCAGGCAGTTGAAAAGGAAAAAGATCTTCGAATTTTTCGCAATAGCAAGTATGTACAGAGTTTAGTTGGCGATACTTATAAGCAAGTCAAAGATAGCCTTAAACAAGGGAGATTAGTACTCTTCAGTGGTACCCCCTGTCAGTTAGAAGGATTGATCTTCTACCTTCGGGAGAAGCACTACGATAATCTGCTATTAATTGATGTAGTATGTCGGGCTGTCCCTTCGCCCCTTGTCCTTCGTAAATATGAGGAGATGCAGCAGAAAAAGATGAACTCAGAAATCGACGACATCAAATTTCGCGATAAGTATCATGGCTATAAATACTCCTCCTTGTCTATCCGAACCAAGAATAAGCAAGAATATCATGAGGGCATTGATACAGACCCCTACTTGAGAGCATTCTTTGCTGCTTCGTCTATACGTCCGAGTTGTACACAATGTAAATTTCGCAGCCGCTATCGGCGCACGGATATGACTCTTTGGGATTGCTTCACCATCGAACATTTTTCAAAGGAACTTGATAATGATAAAGGAGCAACAAGAATCCTTGTGCATACGCAGCGAGGAGCGGACTTGCTCAATTCCCTTGTTGGTGATCTGAAAATAGTAGAAGTGAATCCGGAGGATGCCGTAGATGGAGTTAAGGAGATGATAACATCGCCACAGCGTAACGTTAATTGCAAAGCATTCTTCCAGGATATCCATATAATGGAGCCGGAAGCTTTCTTTACAAAATATTACCCTAATACCTTGCGTCATCGATTGGAAAAACAGGCTCGACTGCTGTCCAGTAAACTCGGCATCTACAAATATATGAAGAAGGTTGTGAAAGCTATTATTGGGAAAAGAGAAATCAAAAGATAATCAAAGTAAATATGCAGAGTCCATTAATTTCTGTCATTGTACCAATTTACAAGTTGAAATGTATCTTGGTAAATGTGTAGCCTTCATCAGACGTACCGAAATCTCGAGGTGTTTCTTGTAGATGACGGTAGTCATGATAAATGTCCGAAAGTTTGCACACGAGCCCGTCATTCTTTGGCTATACTTGCTTATACGACAAATCCTGCTATTGTTAAAAAACTTGTGAAGAAAATAGTTAGTTTAAAAGCGACGAAATAACGATAATGGAGTAAGCGACTATGAAGATAACACATATACTTGAGTGCGCAGGCGGTGTCGCCCGGTATCTTGAGATGCTTGCGCCTCGGCTGAAAAAGGAAGGAATTGAGCAGTCGATCGTTTGCTCTCATTTTGTCCATCTCGACAAACTGAAAGATAATGCTGATGCCTGTTATGTTACAGATATATTAGTAGATACAGTACTGATCAATAAGCAAGAGTTAGTAGAAAGGAAAATTAGTTGGACCTAAAGATATCCAATAAAAATGTCATGTGCAAATATCACATGCACATGACATTCAGTAGAATTATCCGTTAGGTGGATATGGATCCTTTCCATGTGAATCGCATTCTCTTATTCTTCCGTCCTGACGTTGACAACGCTGAACAAGCTGCTGACAAGGTACTGTGGCTTCATACGCATCCAACAGTGGGAATGGATATGCGAAAGAAAGCCTTACATAAAATTATGATGAAATATGGTAGTAAATCAACATATAGACATGTTTAACAAATTAATCACCGTGAGGGGGGCAGAACGAAATAGAGTTCTGATTCTTATACCAGCCTTCCTCAGTAATAAAGAAAGGAGGGCAGCATGAGAATATTATTCATTGGTGGTGCCGGATTCATAGGCTCAAGTCTTGTTAAGGAGTTTCTGAAAGATTCCAAGTATGAAGTCTTTATAGTCGAACCATCCTTTGCCAATGTTTCAAGACTTGACGGATTGAATGTAACAATTATTAGAGAGTCACTTACCAATGTGGAAGCCTTGGAAAAGATTCTTGCTGATAATGACATCCAGACCGTGGTTCATCTTGTCTCTACATTAATACCTGGTAGTGGCTATGACGACTTTAATCGAGAATTCCAGAATATGATATTTCCAAGTATTCGACTGATGGAGTTCTGCGCAAAGAAAAACATTAAATTCATATACTTCTCTTCTGGAGGAACGATTTATGGCAATCGTAGCGATATGAAGCCATTTGTAGAAACAGACGAGCAAAAGCCTATCTCTTACTATGGTTGGTCGAAGCAGATGATGGAGAATGCTATTCTTTTTAAGAATAGAACTGAAAGATTGAAATATCTGATAGTAAGGCCAAGTAACCCTTACGGTCATGGACAGAATTTACATGGTAAGCAAGGTCTTGTTGCCGTAGCCATCGGTAGAATGTTAGAAGGTAAGCCTGTAGAAGTTTGGGGAGACGGCTCTGCAATTCGTGACTATATTTATATAGATGACTTGGCAAAGATTGTATATCAGCTCATAGACAAGGATGTACATAATGAAGCAGTCAACATAGGATGTGGACGCGGATATTCTGTTAATGATGTTCTAGCTTTTTTGAAAATAATCTCAAAGGTTGATTTCAAAATTGAATACGAGAATGCGCGTCCAATGGATGTGTCAAACATGGTGCTTGACACACATCGAATGCTCCAATATGTGGATATTGTGCTTACCCCAATGCTTAAAGGTATGGAGAAGTTCTATAACGAATCTTTAAAGGAGAATCAGCATGATTAGAGTGGCTATTATTGCGGGAGTCCTTCATTCCGGAGGGAAACGCAATCTAATAATGGAGTACTATCGTCATATAGATAAAACTAAGGTTCAATACGATTTTATCTGCGATTCGGACTCTAACGGAATACCTAAAGAGGAGATTGAGAAGTTGGGAGGCAAAGTCTATTTGGTGCCGCCATATAAGCATATCTTTTCTCATCTCAAAGCTACCTATAAAATTCTGAAGGATAATCATTATCAGGTGATGCATGCCTTTGACAACACGCTTAATGTTTTTCCCTTATTCGTGGGAAAACTCGCAGGTGTTAAAGTCAGAATTTCTGAGAGTATTTCTAAAGGTGACAAGAATGAGGCAAAAACCAAAATTAAACTTGTCCTCCGTCGATTCTCTCACTGGTTCGCTACTGATTTTATGGCAAATTCTATAGATTGTGGCGTATGGCAGTTTGGGAAAAAAACATATGATGAGGGTAAAATAGCTATATTCAAGACCGTTATCAATGCAGATGCCAATGCTTTTGATAAGATTCTAAGAGATGAAACCAGAAAGAAGTTTGGATGGGAAGACAAGGTGATTTATGGCTTTATCGGACGATATGTTGATCAGAAGAATCCTCTTTTCCTGATTGATATATTCAATTCTATTGCTAAAAAACAGCCTAATGCTAAACTTGTAATGATTGGCTTTGGCGAGTTAGAAACGGCAATGCATGAAAAGATAAAGGAATATGGATTGCAAGATAGAGTTGAAGATTTAGGTCGCCGTGATGACATCAAGCAATTTTACAATGCTTTTGATGCATTCTTGCTGCCAAGTTTGTATGAGGGTATGCCTGTTGTTGGCATAGAAGCTCAATGTGCAGGTTTACCAATCTTCTTCTCTAAGAATATAACAGAAGAGACTACAGCTTCAGAGTTGGCACACTACATAGGATTAAATGAATCGCCTGAAGTATGGGCTGATACTATTATCAATGTGGTGAATGCAAATCTTGGCAAGCGAAGAAGCTATGCTGAAGAGGTAAAGAAGAATGGATTTGATTCTCACAGCGAAGCAATGAGAATGATGAAATTTTATCTGGATAAATTATAGTAAAATATTTCATGAAAGGAATCGTATTAGCAGGTGGTAGCGGTACACGTTTGTATCCTATCACAAAGGGTATCAGCAAGCAGTTGATACCTATCTTTGACAAGCCGATGATATATTATCCTATCTCGGTATTGATGTTGGCTGGTATCCGTGAGATTCTGATTATCTCTACTCCATTCGACTTGCCTGGTTTCAAGCGACTCTTAGGCGATGGTAGCCAACTGGGTGTGAAATTAGAGTATGCTGAGCAGCCTTCACCAGATGGCTTGGCACAAGCCTTCATTATCGGAGAGAAGTTTATTGGCGATGATTCCGCTTGCCTCGTATTAGGCGATAATATCTTCTATGGTGCAGGATTAAATCAGATGCTGCATCAGGCAGTTGTAGATGCAGAACAGAATAACAAGGCAACCGTTTTTGGCTATCGAGTAAGCGATCCGGAGCGATATGGTGTAGCAGAGTTCGATGAGCAAGGCAATTGCCTGAGTATCGAAGAGAAGCCTGAGCATCCAAAGAGCAACTATGCTGTGGTAGGCTTATACTTCTATCCTAACAAGGTGGTAGAAGTAGCTAAGCATATCAAACCATCTGCTCGTGGTGAGTTGGAAATCACTACAGTAAATCAGGAGTTCCTGAAGGATAAGCAGCTGAAGGTACAGACTATGGCAAGAGGATTTGCCTGGCTTGATACTGGAACCCATGATTCCCTTTCTGAGGCATCTACCTTTATTGAAGTTTTGGAAAAACGTCAAGGTTTGAAGGTGGCTTGCCTGGAAGGAATTGCATACCGCCAAGGTTGGATTACTGCAGAACAATTGAGAAAGAATGCACAGCCTATGTTGAAGAATGACTATGGCAAGTATCTGCTTTCAATCCTTGATGAAGCAGATGGTACATTAAAGAAGAATTTAGAATATTAATAAGATGAAGAATATCATTATCACGGGCGGTGCTGGTTTCATTGGCTCACACGTAGTAAGACTTTTCGTGAACAAATATCCTGAGTATCACATTATCAACCTCGACAAGTTGACTTACGCTGGTAATCTGGCTAACCTCAAGGACATCGAGGACAAGCCTAACTATACTTTCGTTAAGGGTGATATCTGTGATTTCGACCTGATGTTGAAGCTGATGCAGGACTACAAGGTGGATGGCATCATCCATCTCGCTGCCGAGAGTCATGTAGATAGAAGTATCAAGGATCCATTCACTTTCGCTCAGACCAACGTGATGGGTACCCTGTCTCTGCTCCAGGCTGCCAAGATTTACTGGGAGAGTCTTCCAGAGGGATACGAGGGCAAGCGTTTCTACCACATCTCTACCGATGAGGTGTATGGTGCATTGCAGATGACTCATCCTGAGGGCATTCCTGCTCCTTTTACCACCAAGGCATCCAGCGGTAAGAACCACGAGGCTTATGGCGAGGAGTTCTTCCTGGAGACTACCAAGTACAATCCTCACTCTCCATACTCTGCATCTAAGGCAAGCTCAGACCACTTCGTGCGTGCTTTCCACGATACATACGGTATGCCTACCATCGTGACCAACTGCTCGAACAACTACGGTCCATACCAGTTCCCAGAGAAGTTGATTCCATTGTTCATCAACAATATCCGTCATCGCAAGCCATTGCCAGTATATGGTAAGGGTGAGAACGTGCGCGATTGGCTGTATGTAGAGGATCATGCACGTGCCATCGACCTAATCTTCCACAAGGGTAAGATTGCCGAGACCTATAACATCGGCGGTTTCAACGAGTGGAAGAATATCGATATTATCAAGGTACTCATCAAGACCGTAGACCGACTCCTCGGTCGCCCGGAAGGAGCAGATGACGACCTCATCACCCATGTTACTGATCGTCCTGGACACGACAAACGCTATGCCATCGACAGTCGTAAGCTCCAGCGGGAACTGGGATGGGAGCCCAGTTTGCAGTTCGAAGAGGGTATTGAGAAGACAGTGCGCTGGTACCTTGATAACCAGGACTGGCTCGATAATGTTACGAGCGGTGAGTATCAGAAGTACTACGACAATATGTATAAGAACCGGTAATACTTTATCGCGCCACGGCCGAGGCGATAATACGCCCCGAACGTGACGGAAACGCGCCTCATTTGTGGCGGAATCGCGTCACATATGAGGCGCGATGACAACCATATGTAACAGAACAAAATCATAAATATCAATGAGTGACTGTACATCAAAATCAATTTCGTATCTAAGATTTCCATTAGCATTTATGATCGTTTGGCTTCATTATTATACGCCAGACATCGATGCAACTCATTATCAGAATTGTGATGTTTATGGAATAATAGGAATTGGCTATCAAGCCTTATGCACCTTTGTTGTTCCCTTATTCTTTTTCATCTCTGGCTTCCTATATTTCAATAGGATCAAAGTCCATGGGGGGGGCAATTTAACAAGAGCACATATCTGAAAAAAACACGCAAACGGATAAAATCTTTGCTTATTCCATATCTATTATGGAACCTTATTGTCTTAGTGTTCTATTCATGTGTCCAATTACTTTCTCATAACTCGCCTGAAATGCAAAAGGCTGGCTATAAGTTGATTTCAGACTACACTCTAATCGACTTTGCCAAGGCTTTTTGGGCTATAGATTCAACGGGTATGCCTATTGATGGACCATTATGGTTTATTAGAGACCTATTCGTAACGTCATTATTTACACCAATAATCTATCTCTTTCTGAAGTACACCAAAATATTCGGTGTGTTTCTGTTATTTGTTGGCTTCGCTATTGGATTAGATACAGGTATTAAAGGACTTAGCTATGGATGCATCTTCTATTTTTCATTAGGTGCTTCTGCTCAGTTGCTTTACAAAGGCGATTTCCTTGATATGTTATCTAGAATTGCACCACAAATAGCAATCTGTGGTATTGTAGTTCTCGCTTGTCTTCAGTTCTATAATGCCAATCAAAGTATTAGCATATTAGGTGGATACATTGGGAAGGTTTATATCCTAGGGATGATTATATTTGTATGGAGCGCTCTAAGATGCAGATATGTAAAGTCTGGATTGAATATATACGAGATTCTTCCTTTGTCATCTTTCTTTATATTTGCCATCCATAAGCCAATTCAAGTAATAATCAGAAGAATGACTTTTGCGGTCCTGAACCCTAGCAATGAGATAATCTTGATAAGTTTGATTTTTATTATCCCCTGTGTCGTTGTTGCCGTAAGTTTGGGCATCTTTTATGTCATACGTAAATATTTCCCCTGGCTAAGATGCTTGAATGGATTTAGAATTTAATAATGCATAAACAAACCGAATACATAGAATTCCTAAGATGGTGCCTACATCCTACCGATGTAACACCGTCTTCTGCCCTTGACATACGATGGTCTGATCTTTTGGCTTTTGCCGAGAAACAGACCATCGTTGGGCTATACTGGCAAGGCATTCAACGTTTGCCTGCTGATTGTCCAAACTTGCCGTCCGAAGACGACATAATGGACTGGATGGGAGAGTATACAAAAATAGCACGAAGAAATGCCAAAACCAATAAGACTCTGAGCCAGATGGGACAGTTCTTAGATAGGTACGGCATCAGCTATTTTGTCTTTAAGGGTCAGACGGTCGGATCCTATTACCCCGTTCCAAAGGCACGCACCAGTGGAGACATTGATTTCTATGTCTTTCAGAAAGATAGGAAGAAAGCTGTAGAGCTCCTTCAGCAAAAGGGCGTTAAGATGATGGATGATTATTCCGGCCAACACTGGGAGTTTACAAAAGATGGTATTCCCTTTGAGATGCACTATCATACCGCTGTATTTGCAAGTGGCAACAAACAACGCTATTGGGATGAACTGATAGAATGTTATTTCGATGACGTACTTGACCATGTAGAAATCAATGGCGTGCAAGTGCCAGCGTTGCCCCCAACTCTTAATGCTATTTATCTGTTTGTACACATTTACCATCATTTCCTTAAAGAAGGTATAGCCTTGCGCCAGTTTATCGATTGGATTATGTTCTTTGAGGCAAAGCATAAGGAGATAGTTGTACCAGAGTTGACCGCTAAACTCAATAAACTTGGCTTACTGAGGGCTTTTAAGGCTTTCGGGGCTATTCTGACAGAAGTTCTCGGTATGGATGCCACTTGCTTTCCCTACTCCCTTGCAGAATCTGATAAGAAATATGTGGGTAAAATCATGGCCATTGTTCTGAAATATGGCAATTTTGGCAAGTATGGCCGTAAGGAGCAGCAAGGAGGATGGAAACATTCCATTGAGACGGGGATGAGATCAATCCGCCACATCTGTCAATTCTTTTGGTTATCACCGACTGAGAACCTACTGTGGATACCAAAGCTGACGATACGTTCCATACTTAAAAATAGACACTAATATTGCTATGACTTACGAAGAGATTTGGCAGAAGATAAAGAGAATGAGCCAGCGAAATCGTAGATTGTTGGCTTATGAAATGACACTCAAGGGCTTCGATATAGGATATATCCACCCCCATTACTACTTTGACGCAAAGACGGTGCACGACATATTGTTCTACCCTACCAACAGCCAGCATGAAATAGAGGATAAGGATGGGACGTATTACAATGCACTGAAAAATATCATTGAGAACGACCAGGAGATACATATACGTGTTAAGCGATATAAGTGGTTACCTAAGTTTATCAATGATTGGCGTGAAGGCAAAATCGTGAAGACTTATATCTGCTCACGAATACATGATGAGTATGTGAATGCTTGGTATAAGATTTTGCCGGGTAAGAGTTTGGCAGGTGAACGACCACGCTCGCTATTCCTTACACTGTCAAACGGAAGTGAGGTGGTGTATAAGATGACTGAATGCTCCCATAAGAATGGTTACGAGTATCTGACGTTTGTTCAACATTAGAAATGGTGATTCCCATTCAGAATATTGAGGACTCAAAACATGCTGATGGTGTCGAAGCGTAAGGCCGTAAAGCAGGACGATCTGTGGAACCAGAAGTGGCAGGCGTACATGGATTACATGGCGAAGAACAAGCGCCGTCCGTCAAAACATCGTGCCGAGGACTTGGTACTGTTCGACTGGTTCAAGCACAGCAGGAAACTGCTCAAGCGGGGCCTGATGAAGACAGAGCGTATTACCAAGTTCAAACAGCTGCTTAGTGAGGCAGAGAACTTGCCACGCTTCAACCAGTTCAACTATGTTGACACTTCCCTAAAGTTATAATGGCGCGTTATTGACTGAAAGATTAAAATTCCCAGAGACGATGATAGTGACAAGGAATCGATTACAAAAATTGCATTGACGGAAGAATGGATGTTTGTATGAAGTACGACAAGTTGACGATAATCGGACTACCGAAGAAGTTCAAGGTGTACTACGCACAGGATTATCTGGATGCTCTCTATCCGGACGGCCAGCTGCCGGACAATCCTGATGACATCATCTATGATGAGTGGCCGGCAGATGGCGACGAGGGTGAGGATGCGATGATGGCGTATGAATACAACAAGTCGGCTACCGGAGTATATTTAGCTTACAATGAGGCCGTGCATGCACTGTCATTCGAGTTGTCGCCCTGGGCATCTGATGCTGATGTGAGCCTATACGTGAATCTTGTCAATGCTGTGCTGAAGAAGCATCCGCGTACCAAGCTCTATGCGCAATATGATATTCTCAAGGGACTGACGGAAGAGGACGAAAAGAAGATGATTGCCGACCGCCAAAGCTATGTGAAGCACCTGTTGAAGACCAAGGAAGGCTTCACGATGGAAGGCCTTTTTCATGGTTGCACCCTGAAGGTCGCCCATCTCCGCCCTGCCCCAACCCTCGACATACAGGCACTAAATCTGCGACAGATGTTTGCTGATATGCAGTGGGAGAAAGAGTAGATTCTTACAAGGGATATTATTCTCGTAAAGTTGAAGAGGGCCCAAAGAAAAGAAGGCATAAAAGTCTTATCAGAATGATGTTTGAAGTCACTAAGAAGACAATTATGCCTTATTTGTTGTTTACCACTTAAACCTATCAAAGTGCGCTCAGAAGAAATATTGATAGCATCTTACCAAAGATGAAGTTGAGAGAAGATTTGGATGGTAGAGAGTGGATTGGAGAGAAAGAAGTGATGAAAATAGACATACTGCCGGCACAGAATGGAGATTGTATTTTAGTCGAATATAGTCCTAATAGGTATATTCTGATAGATGGAGGGTATGTTGATACTTATTGGAATCACCTGCTTCCCAAGCTGAATATCATTGCGGAGGCAGGTGGAGTTGTAGACGTGGTGGTAGTAACACATATAGACTCAGATCATATATCAGGCATTGTCAAAATGTTTGAGGAAGACGAGTTGCCAGTTCGAGTGGGCGAAATCTGGTACAATGGCTACAGACATATACAATCGACAGCTATTATATCAGAGGAAAAGGAGACCGTAATACATAGGAGTATATGCAAAGAAATTCATACAGACGATACAAAACCCGTTAGTGCCAAACAAGGCTGTACGTTGTCGCGACTTATCACTATCAATGAAATACCGTGGAATAAACCTGTGAACGGTGGAAAAATTATGGCACCACTTTCTTTTTCTATTGGCAAAGCTACTATACATATACTCTCGCCAAATCAAGATAATATTGACGATCTGGAGACTATGTGGAAGCAAAGGCTTATTAAAGATGGTCTACTCAAGAAACCCCATAGTGATGAGTATTGGGATGATGCCTATGAATATAGTCTAAGTATGGACAAGCCCGGTTTCCACTTTCATAGAAAGACAGTCTCAAAGAGCTTTGATTTGCAAAAAATCAAGAGCGAGCCATACGAGCCAGACACCTCTGCTACAAATGGCAGTTCTATCGCTTTTGTATTGGAAATAGATAGTAAAAGAGTCCTCTTTTTAGGAGATGCATTTGCTGAAACCATAGTTAGCTCTTTAAAACAACTTTACGGGAAGGATATGGCGCCCTATAGGTTTGATGCTGTTAAGCTTTCTCATCACGGAAGCTATAATAACAATTCCCCAGAGCTTTTCGACTTAATTGAAACGGACAAGTGGATAGTATCCACAAACGGTGATAAGTATAATCACCCAGATTTGCCGACATTGGCGCATATTATATCCCATAAAGGTGCTAACAAAATTTATTTCAATTACATACTTCCTATATGCGAAGAGTTAAGAGATAATGACTATCATAAGGACTACACCTTCGAAATCATTGCACCAAAAGAGAGTGGAAATGGAATACAAATAGAACTTTGATATGGACGAGAAACTTATTGTACGGATAATATGTGACAGGGAGGTCGGTACTGCATTTTATGTAGCTCCAGATACTCTTTTGACAGCATGGCATACAGTTTCATCTGACAAAAATACTGAGAGCTGTGTTGTTAAAGATCCTAATGAGGGAGATCTACTCTTTAAGGTGGTTAATATATTAGAAGAAGCAGATGTAGCCATTTTGAAAGTTGAAGGTCGTAAATCGAAAGACTATCTCCCTCTTCTATCGCATCGAATTAAAGTTGGAGAAGAGTTTGGATTATTCGGTTACCCAGACATAGAAAATCAGGAGGGCCTGAGAATTAAAGGGCACATCAGCCAAAGATTGCATGACACAACAGCAGACTTTAGGCTTTTAACAAATGATGTAGATGCTAGTTATAACTATGCAGGTATGTCGGGTGCTCCAGTATTCCAAGGAGATCAGGTCGTGGGTGTTGTGATAGAACAAGAAGGTAACGGCCTGAATGTCGTAAGTGTACAGAAAATAGAAAAAATAGGTTTAGAGAAGATAGTCCATATAGAGCAAGAAGACAACCTTACGGAAGTTCCGAATTCTATAGCGAAGGAAGTGGAGTCAGCTCACCCAAACTATTCTGTAATACAGTTATTAGACGAACGTTTATCGGTCATCGGAAGTAAATGGCTTCTATTGTATGGTTCGCCTGGTTGTGGAAAAACAACACTTTCTGCAGGATATGATCCAGATGATAAAAATATAGAAGTATTGAGCCGATTTTTCTTCAAGGTTCCAAATGACCAGATGAGTCGTTCAGTCAGATGCTCCGAGAGTTATTTTGTGGATTGGATAGAGTCGGTTTATGTTACACAGACAGGACGAGATATAGAGAAGCTGACTTTTGAAGATAAGGTTAAGAGTATTACGGAATGGTTAACACAAGTTTCGAATGTAATTGCAGAAAGGGGAAAACGTGGCATTCTGATAATAGATGGTTTGGATGAACTCGTATCAGAAAAAGAGAATCGCGTGGATGCTTTTCTATCTCTACTTCCAACTGCACTACCCCAAAATATCAGTGTTGTATTATCGTGTATAACGAAAGAGATACTTCCCGCCAGTATCATTGAAAAAATAGGGATGGATGACTATATCAAGGTAACGCCTTTGAATATGGCATCCTGTGAATCGTATATCCAAGAGAACAGTGGAGACTGGGACAAGCCCTACTCGTTTGTGCAGGCTGTTGCTTTTAAAACAGAGGGACATCCTCTGTACATGAACTATTTGTGCAGATATATTACAGAATCATTCAATGCCACGACAGATGAGCAACAATTGACGGAGTGGGTATCAAGTTTGCCTTCGATAGGCGGAGATATTCGTTCTTATTATGAGGCCGTTTGGAAAAAAGCTGCTCCTCATGGTGTGGCATACGAAGTGCTAGCGCTATTATCACAGATAAGAGGCCCTATTAAAGAACTCCAGTTGATTGGTATGATGAGGAATCCTAATCCTTATGAATTCAAGTCATCCACTAAGGAGTTCCAACACCTAATGAAAGAAAAAGATACAGATATCTATGAGATTTATCATAGTTCATTTCGACTTTTTGTCACTGAAAAGTTATCTACGATTATAAGTTTAACAAACGATCAAATAGCCTCTTATTGTGAAAAATATCCAGATACGACTTATTCTATAGAAAATTATCTCCACCATGTGGTCAATGGGTCTAATATACAGAAAGGTCTTTCTATGTGTAATCAAGCGTGGGCTGATAGCTGCGCCTTGAATGACGTGTCACCAGATTTGGTTATGCAAGACATTAAGGAGTGTCTTTCATTTGCTGTGGATAGTAATCTTCCCGTTGAAGTAGTACGGTTAATGCTACTCGCACAACGCATAGAAACACGATGTGATTCCATTATGGTGGATAATGCCACCGATGTGGCCAACCTTAAAATAGCGATGGGAAAACCTGAAGTTGCATTAAAGTACCTTGTCAGGGATAATATCCTTCTGGTAAATATAGATAGTGCAATTACCTATTTACGAGAACTGTTTGAATTGGGTTATGAAAATGAGGCTTTTGTGCTTTCATCAGCCATTGATGCAGCTATTCGAAAACAGATTAACGACATTACCGGCAAGAAGGCCAGTCCATACATATTCCTTCAAAAGGGTCTTCTCATCGTAGAGGGTATCATGGCTGGTTATGAAGATGACTCACATTTGCAAGGCTATTTCCTTTTTCTTGACCGTTTGATACCGGAAAGCGATGAGCAGTTGATACAGGTTAAAAACTCGATGCGTGATTTGATAGTTGCCTACCTACTATCTAATCGACTACGGGCTGGGAAAATAATAAATATCACGAAGTATTTGGAAAAATTAGGAGTTGCCTGGGATGAAAGATTTATGATGCTGTTCCTTAGAGCCATTGCCTTATACGATGATAAAAACACAGAACTTACTATTAAAGGTCATAACGAAGCTTATAATGACTGTTTAAGACAAGTAGAGGAGGCACTAAAGAACCATGAGTTCACTTTCGAAGGAGATGATTTGGCTGGGTTGCTCAGTACTCTAATTGATAAGAATATACAAGCGGACATTGTTCAAAAGTATTTGAAGAAGTATAATCCAAAACCAGGCTCTTTTAAGTTCAGGGATGACAATGGAGTAGATTTCGATGATGTATCGGTGAACAACTATTATCGAGAAAGCTTATATCAAGCATACGCAGATAAGAACATGCAGTGTCCGCCTTTGAACCGAAATTACTACGGTGACCATGGATGGGAACTGTATGTTGAGTCATTGGTAGCAAGGACAGCATATATCAATGGTACAGCCTATCGGAAAAAATCAGCAGGGGAAAATAACAATGAGTTATACCCTCTCGTCAAGGAGATTCTTAATCATATTGATTTTTCCTTTAAGGAAAGAGTAATATGGCAGAGAAGCTACCTGCTGCCCGAAAAATTGTTTACATTCATCTATTGCAAGTTGGCTGATATCTTTTGTGAATTCTTTGAAAATAAACTAAATGAGTTTATGGAGCATTTACAAGGCAGAATGTCAGACCAACTGTGCCTGTACAGAGAAGGTTATTGCAGTGTACTTATCAACCTGATAAGAGTTTTTGTAAATAAAAGGAAAGGCCTGACAATGGCACTTCAATTAGCTGATAAAGCTGTTGAGTATGTTATGTATGCAGTGCAAAACAGAGCTGAACGGTGTTCTTGCCTGTTGCAGATTTGTCTGTACTACGCTTTGCTGAATGAGAAAGAAAAGGTAAAAAATGTTTACCAAGAGGTGCTTAATAGTTCTATGGGACCAGAATGGTATAAGGAGGCGCAACTGGAATTGATTAATCGTTTTAAGAATTTTGGTATAGGCTTTAAAGACTATCAAATTGACCACATGGCTGCTATTTTTGAAGAAGCTTCAGGAGAGATGACATTTCAACGTTATGTGCAGCAGCAGAAGGACGAGTTTGTAGCAACCATTGCAACCGTTTCTTCACTATCGGATGCAATATCATATTATAAATTTGAGACATTACCATCGGCAGAAATAATTGTGAAGAATGCTGAAGATTGGAAAGTGGACATGCCTGAAAAAGGTGCAGGCTATGACTTAGGTGCTAACCACCTAATAGAATCTAGTGCTGTGTGTCAGTTGTTAACGGCATGCAAAGATGCTTCTCCATATATCAAATATGCTATTAGTGAATTATTCTGGGAGAACTGGGACAAGATGCACAATGACTATCGATATGCGCAACTTCATAGTGATATTATAAATGCTATTGGAGAAGAAAAAGCGATTTCAGACATAGTCCCCAGAATGGCAGAATACTATGCCCACGAATATAACCACGATGGAAAAGGGGATTATCTAAGGGATCTGGAGAATACAACAGTACCAAAGACTGTTCTTGACGAGCTGGAGAAACAGTTGAAATCATTGGGCTATACGTGGAAAAGGGTGGTAAAGCAACACAATATAATGAAAGAAACAGAGTCCCATACAGAATCGCTTTTTGATTTGCCATCGAGCAAAGCTATCCTAGAACGTTGCAGGAAAGACATCGTTTCGCCTATCGGGAGCTATTGGTATTCACTAAATGACTTTATTACACCACTTGTCAAGAAATCAGATTTTGATGTGTCTGTTTTATTGGATGTGATAGCTGAACATTATGATACTAACGTAAGACCTTCGAAAGAACAGTTCGAGAAATTCAGTTGGTTCAAAGGTAAACAAGATGAGCAAGACAAAGATGAGCAATTGATACATTTGCTGATATGGTATTTGGTTCACCCTGATAAGGTTGTGGCCAACAGAGCCTATACGTCAGTCAAGTGGTTGTTATCTTATGATGAAAGGGTCATGGATTGCCTAATAGCAGAAATTTTAAATCCTTCAGAGGTAGGATTAGAAACGGTGTCCTCTTCAATACTTTTGGTAGTGGCTCAGGAAAATCCGGAAGTCGTTCTGGAACATATTAAAAAGAACAATGTCGAGAGTAAAATGCTGAGCGTTCATAATTTCTCAGTTTCGAGGAACCTTTATGAGATAGCAAAAGTAATTTCAGATATATTAGGAGATGACGGTTTACTAAAAGAGATGACATCGATTTTTCCTCAAACGTTACCAAACAGGAGAGATATTCTGTTTGACAATGAAGATATGATGTTTCTGGAGCATAAGATTGATAAACTAAACAATCTTCAAGTAACAGGAGGAGAGTTTGCCAAAAGGTATCTAGAAGAAGAAAAGCGTATGAAAGAAAACGGAATAGTTCACACTCTTATACAGTCAGACATATACATGCAAAGAAGCTTCTATTTGAACTATATACCAAAGGGGAGGTATGACTGGGTTATGGAAGATTTACTTAATAAGATACTCTACGGTAAGGTAGACCAAAAAAGAGCAGATCAAGTTTACTATGCAATAAATGGAGAGTGAGCATTATGGCAAAAGATATAAGTTCATTGTACCCTGGAAGAAAAGATTTTGAAAGGGGAGCCAATCTGCTGAAAGAAGGTATTGAGAAAAAACGCATTTTTTTCTCAGTAGGTGTCTCTAGTCAAACGGCTGATTCACTTAAACGAGTTAGAATATTGCCAAATGGTCGGCTGAACCTTTTTACAGTTGATGAACTTGTACGTTCAAACTTCCATATGTTAGTTTCAGGTGTACTCAATACGATGCATGAAAGAAAAGAGTAAATACGGAATGCCACCTCCAACGACCAGGGTTGAAATGGAACATAATGTTTATCTACTAGCGGATGAGATGCAGCAAAACTTTAACAATAAAGATTTTATTGATAACCGTTTGTGGGCATTAGGTGACTCTATCGAACGCTTGAGAGCTCTGCCCAACGGACGGTTAGAACTTCCCACGATAGACGAAAGAGTTAGAGGCATAGCTAATATGATGGATTGGCTGAAGTATTTGCCTCCGGTGTTAAAAACAAAGAAGTAACAGGAAAATTTTCCAATAGAGGAAAAATCTTATCTGGTAAGAGTTTAGCTGGTGAACGACCACGCTCGCTTTTTCTTACACTGTCAAACGGCAGTGAGGTAGTGTATAAGATGACGGAATGCTCCCATAAGAAGGGTTACGAGCTTTTGACATTTTCTAGAACAGACATTTCATGACAGATCCACTTAAGAAACCGACGGGTTCCAGATGGCGTAATTCATGGCGTAGGTATGCGGAGTTCTTGAGAGAGAACGGCCGCAGACCAGTACATGAACGTTATAAGGAAAGAAGTCTATATGTTTGGTACAGTAATAACAGGTCTAAATTAGATAACGGATTACTGTACCAGGAACTTGTGCCTTCTTTCTTAAAACTCACCGATGAAGGCGATACCTATCGGTTTTATGTTGTCAATCGAGAGACGAATATACAAAGGTTGGCTTTCTTAGAAAGTGAAAACAATATTTCCGGGAACGAAGTCAATGGTGATAAAAAGATAAGCTTCATTGATGCCTGCAAGATGTATGTTGATTTCTGTAACCGGTTGCAGCGTCCTCCGTTGATGGAGATAAAAGAGGAAATGGAAATTACCAAATGGTTCTTTAAGGCTAATGACGACTTCTCTAATAACAAACTCACCGATCAAGAGAAACGCGCTTTTGACCAGCTCCTTCAGAGTACAAAACAGTACAGGAACGAGAATGTTATCAATCACGTGTCAAGACTTACGGAGGGCGTCCCTAATCAGAAAGGTAGAAATGAAGTTCTGTACGCTGATAATGGAACAGAGATTCATGTGGGAGCTCGGGAGCGAAGATGGTTTGAGATGCGTGACAGGTATTCGAAATACCTCGACGACAATAAAAAAGTTCCTAGGCAAAATGGTGACGGGCAACTGTACGATTGGATATACAGACAGAAAAAACTCCTGGCGAGAGGTGACATAGAAGACAACAGAAAAGCTGCGCTGAAGAAACTGCTTGCTAAGATTGAGGATGTAAGGAAGAATCAAGTTGATGAAGCAAATAAAAAGAAAGAAAGGAAACAAAGCAAAAAGGAAGGAATAATCTTAGACGGTAAACATACCATTGTCACAAAAAGCGCCAAGCCTAGAAAAGTCAAACGCAAAGCCGTCAAGCAGGACGATTTGTGGAACCATAGGTGGCAGGCATACATGGGCTACATGAAGAAGAACCAATTCTGCCCTTCCAGATATTATACGGAAGATATGGTGTTGTTCAGCTGGTTCAAGCACAACAAGATGTTGCTTAGTAAGGGCAAGATGCGTGAATACCGTATTGCCAAGTTCAAGCAACTCTTTGGCGAGGCTAAAGAGTTGCAACGCAAAAACAAAGATATTATAAATGCCGATAATAGGAAGGGATTTCATATAAGAGCCAGACAAAGGAATTGGTTTGAAATGTGTGAAAGGTATTCAAAGTACCTCGACGACAATAAAAAAGTTCCTAAGCAAAATGGTGACCGGCAACTGTACAGTTGGATGTTCAGGCAGAAAAGGCACTTGGCAGAAGGAGACATAGAAGACGACAAAAAAACTGCGCTGGAGAAACTGCTTGCTAAGATTGAGGTCGTAAGGAAGTATCAAGTTGATGAAGCAAACAAAAGGAAAGAAGAAATAATCTTAGACAGGAAACATGCCGCTGCCACAAAAACCGCAAAGCCTAAAAAAAGCGAGCGCAAAGCCGTCAAGCAGGACGATTTGTGGAATCAAAAGTGGCAGGCATACAAAGACTTCATGGAGAAGAACAAACGCTGCCCTTCCAAACATCATGCAGAGGAATTGGTGTTGTTCGACTGGTTCAAGCACAACAAAAAGCTGCTCAAGCGGGGTAAGATGCGTGAAGATCGTATTGCCAAGTTCACGCAACTCTATGGCGAGGCAGAAGACTTGCAACGCAAAAACAATAATAGATACTCCAACGCGGAAGTGGGTGCTAAGCCAACTGAAGAGGCGAAGGCTATTGACAACAATAACAAGAATATAAGCATTGATGAAGATAAGCCTACGACAGAAGTCCACATAAAAAGAAAAAAACGAAATATTGGGATTCATCTGTATGATTACCAAGAAGAAATGCTATCCCGGGTAGAGACAGAGTTTCAGCAGCACCGTTCACTGATGGTTCAGATGCCTACGGGTACAGGAAAAACTTATCTTCTGGTAGCAGTTGTTTCTGACTTCATTCGTAACATCGGTGGACACGTGTGGATAGTGACACATCGAAGAGAGCTTGTACAACAGGTAAAGGCTACCATCAGAAAGTTCAAGGCCTTAGTTGATGATGCCACAGACATAGAGAAACACGCAACCGTCTATTCCATACAATGGCTGACACGGCATTATGGAGAAGTGGAGGAAAAGCCTGGCATGATAATAATTGACGAGGCGCACCATGCTGTAGCAAAAACATATTCATCAGTCATCAACGCATTTCCGCAGTCTAAAATCTTGGGATTGACTGCCACACCATGCAGGTTGAATGCCCAGCCGTTTACCGATTTGTTCGAGGAGCTGCTTCAGTCGTGGACTATAGGTGAGTTCATTGCCAAGAAATACCTTTCCCTGTATGACTATATGTCAGTAAAGCCAAGCAGTGCCGATATAAGGATTATCAACGGATTGAACAGACGTGGTGTTGACGGCGACTTCTCCGTGAGGGAAATGGCCGAGAAGCTTGACATACGTCCTTCGCTGCAAAGGCTGTGCGACACTGTACTTAGATACGCCAAGAACAAGAAGGGGATCGTATATGCTATCAATATACAGCATGCCGAGCATATAGCCGAGTTCTACTGTGAAAACGGCATCAAGGCAGAGGCGGTAAGCAACAAAACACCAGCCCGGAAGCGTAATGACATCCTTAAAAGGTTCAAGGAAACCCCAATAGATGGTTCGAGACCCTTGCGTGATGAAGATATTCAGGTCATTGTCAATGTACAACTGTTCGACGAGGGATGGGATGTGCCTGACGCAGAATTCATACAGCTCGCACGACCTACCCTTTCTCTCTCAAAGTACCTGCAAATGGTTGGCAGAGGTCTGAGGGTATATGGTGGAAAGAAATTCTGTATTATCCTAGACAACGTTGGCAGCTATAGACTCTTCGGGCTGCCGTCTGACGAACGTGACTGGGAGAGAATGTTCGAAGGGAAGTTGGCTGGAAAGGGCATGCTCGAAGAGAACAGCCCGTCTTACCAATTCGAGTCTCCCGATGACGTGAAAGAGGTCTCTGACGACAGTGACACCGAAATGATGATGCTGCTTGATCACAGCGGACTAAGCGGCGACTTAAAGGAGAACCTCGGATATAAAATTGTCAAAGGCAGAAAAGGGCTTTATAGCATTGTTGACAAGGACGGCAATGAAATTATTCCGTGTGAGCATGGCAAGATAACGCTTCGGCCTAACGCCATAGCCCAACTTTTTGACAAGGATGGCAGCGAGACTGACGATTCGTGGATAGACCTTATAAGCGGGGTGAGATTCCAGTTTGAACCAAGTGTCACAAGAAAGGACAGTATTGAGCTTACCACCAGGGACAATTTCAAGTTCTACCCGAGGGTGAAGTCGAAGTGGATGAACTCTGAGGCGTATACCTTGAGGGAAATACTGAACTGTGGAGTCGATGACGGCCTTCGTTTCAGAAACTTTTATATTCAGCCGTCTGAGCCCCGGAAACTGTACAAGTACGTGGAGAGAATCGATGACAAGACCCTGTATGTTGACGAAGACGAAAACTATTTCGTAAGGACTGATTATGAGCAGCCTCTGAAGAAGACTACTCTGGAGGAATGGAAAGAAGACAAGCAAAGCAGGAAAGATGAGCTCAGTGCCACTGGTTTGGATGATGGTGGAGAATGGTACTGGAACTGGGCAAGTGACTATCGAAAGAATGGAGGAAAAACTGTAAAAATTGGATTTTTAGAGTTTGCAGAAAAGGAAGGTGGTTACCAATACAATTACGACACATCAAAAATATCTTTCAGAAAAGATGAGTTCATAGTTCCTCACTTGATACGGAGGCAGATAAGGATGCGGGAAGACATTTGCTTCCTTGGTGACAACTATATCGTAACGAAATCCCGTCCGCATGTATTGTTCCATATTTACCAGCGGTACATTGATGGCAGACGCTTCGATGTGGAGTTTTACGCTTATCCAAGCATGCGTTATTATTGCCGCAGACTTTACTATGACGGCAATAATCCTCCAATAGTCGGAAACAGCGAGATAAGGGATGCTTCCGATGTCGATAGGGAAAGGTCTGACAAGCGGTGGAAAAAGCTCAGAGAAGAAATGCAATAAATCTGTTAGAGGCAGAGCTAAGTAAAGGTTTCGATGGATGTGATTTTAAAATGAGGCATGTATGAGGTATGATAAGTTGACGATAATAGGGCTACCGAAGAAGTTCAGAGTGTATTATGCATTGGATTATCTGGATGCTCTCTATCCGGGCGGTCAGCTGCCTGACAATCCCGACGACATCCTCTATGATGAGTGGCCTACAGATGGCGAGGAAGGTGAGGATGCGATGATGGCGTATGAATACAATAAGTCAGCGACAGGAGTATATGTAGCTTACAATGAGACGGTGCATGCGCTGTCATTTGAGCTGTCGCCTTGGGCATCTGATGCAGATGTGAAGTTATATGTGAACCTTGTCAATATGGTGCTGAAGAAGCATCCGCGTGCAAAGCTCTATGCACAATATGATATTCTCAAGGGACTGACGGAGGAGGATGAGAAGAAGATGATTGCCGACCGCCAAAGCTATGTGAAGCGTCTGTTGAAGACCAAGGATGGCTTCACAATGGAAGGCCTTTTCCATGGTTGCACCCTGAAGGTCGCCCATTTCCGCCCTGCTTCTACCCTTGACATACAGGCAAGAGAACTGCGACAGATGTTTGCAGATATGCAGTGGGAGAAAGAGGAAGAAGAGGAAGAAAAACAATAATAAGCCAAGGATGCCGTTTTTGTTAATGACTTCAGAATAACATAAGTTCATGACGAGCAAGCAGCATATTCATCTTTATCCCTATCAGTCCGAGATGGTCAGCAGGATTGCGAAATCCTTTGAGACCAACCGGTCCGTAATGGTGCAGATGCCAACCGGCACCGGCAAGACGCATATCATTGCTGCTGTCAC
>Ga0256406_1001414_pt1 | contig 38893 bp, 30 predicted proteins | sample RumenRJG_03DNA_FD_185986 | JGI IMG/M metagenome (GOLD analysis project Ga0256406, IMG submission 185986) | Bovine rumen microbial communities from Lethbridge, Alberta, Canada - RJG_03 | ecosystem: Host-associated > Mammals > Digestive system > Stomach > Rumen | place: Canada: Alberta | collected... | reverse complement strand
ATCTTTCACCTTTCTTGTCACCTCCGAGGATGAGTATATCCCCAAAGGCGTGATCTATGGAAAATAAAGTGCCGAAACTATGGATAATTAAATGCCGTCAGCTATGGAAAATAGTATACCGTTTACAAGACTTTAAGATGATGTTCTTTTTTCATCTTTTCGGAAAATTGAGAAGCCAGATCATAGGTATATTTGCCTCCATTTTTCATTACATAATTTATAAATCCAGAACCGTAATTATAGCTTTGTATCATTGTTTCAAGATCACAGCCGGTAGATTCCTTTTTGTCTTTTAATTGCTTATATAATCCAATACCAAGTCGCAAAGACTTTTCTGGAGTCATTTGCACCATATCTTTGGCATCAAATTTACCATCTCCGGTAATGTCATTAGACCATTGCATTGGATTATTTCCTGTACCGTGTGATTCCACCTCAATTATCGCCAAAATATTTTTCTCATCATCAACCGTAAGAGATAATTCCTCACAGATTTCATGGACAGGCGCTGCATAGGCTTGAGTGTCTGTGGATAGTAAAATAACCGTAGTAGCAAAAATACGGTTTAATTGGTCTAATGCACCTGAGATTGTAGTAAATACCGTTGCAAATACAGATACAAGGATAGAAATTGCTAGAATTATCCCCAGTAAAGGCATTAAAAACACGGAAATAGATTGACCTACTGTAGCAGAAATCACAGCAGCTATTTTGTAGATTTTGCTTGATTCTTTTGTTGTTGTAGACGTTGATTCCATTGGTGCAGCTTTACTCTCCTCGTCAACAGTCCTTTTTGCAGCCTGTTCCGTAGAATTTACGGCTGTCTTAACTGTCTTTGCCGTAACTTTAATTGCCTTAAATGCTGCCCTGACAATTTCGTTTACACCACCGGTCGCAACGTCTGCTCCTACCCTTACTCCAGTTTCAACGCCGACCTCAACAGCCTTAACAACAGCTTTTTCAGCTGTTTTTTTAGCTGCCTCTTTTGCAGCCTCCCCGGCAGCTTTTCCGGCTGCCTTACCGGCAGCCTTTCCAGTTGCTTTACCAGCGTTCTTACCGGCAGTTTTGCCACCATCTATGACGCTTCTGCCGGATTTCCCATTTGCAGCCTTATCAAGGCTAGAAAATTGTGCTGACTTCTTACCGTTTTGTTGTTCCTTTTTTAGAGCCTTTTCAAAACGTACAAAAGAAGGATTACGTCTTGCACGGGCAAGAATACGCTCTTTATGTGTAGGTGACATTCTTTCCCACCTAACCCTCTCTTGTGGCGTAAGCATGGATTCGAGCGAGAGTAGTTTTGCCTGATTGCTGCTGATTGGAATATTAGCATTTTTAAGTGCGTTTATGACCGGCTCATCGTTTTTCGACCTTACAGAAGCAGCTGTAAGGTCGGCAGCGATCGATAATGAAGTACCTGTAGTTTTAATCTTTGTTTCAGAAGCCTTTTGTATCTGTGTATCATCCATGACAATACCTTTCTAGACTACTTTTTTATAGACAATCCTCGAATCTTCCTCTTTTCTTGATAAAATGCCTTCATTTACCATTTCCTCAACTGTTTCGGCAGTTTCTACAGGACTAATTGATAAGACCATAGAAATTTCATCAGCCGTAATCGGAACAGATGAAGTAATTCGTAATATTTTATCCTTAAGACTTGACGCTTCTTTCGAATCTGATGCAATCTGTATCTCCTCTTGCTTCTTACTTAATTCCTTTTCTCTGGCTTTTTCAGCATTTTCATGGAAGTTAGTAGATATTTGATAGTAGACAGGATTCTTATTATCCATGCGTGCGTCAAAAAGTATGACTTTTTTACCCCATACCATCAGACCGTAGCCGGGTTGAGATTCAGACAAACTCCTAAATTCAAGGGATGAAAGGTCTTGTATCTGCCTTATAGCGTTTGCGTCCATGCCTCCCTGATCCAGAAAGCACTTATAACCGCAATTTGAAAACATATCTCGGAGATCCGGATTATCTAATGCCCTTGAAAAATTCTGCATTGCCATTGTGACAATTCCTCCAAACTTACGATATGTCACAACAGCCTTAAGGAGCATACTTGCTGATGATGGATTACTTGCAACTACCTGCGTCTCATCAATGATAAGCCTTGTGGCACGCTGAAATTTACGATTATAAGCCATACGGTTTGCAAGGAAAAACATGATTGTAATCATTACAGATTCCCAGAACTCGCTCGAAACATTTGCCAGACCGAAAACAACAAAGCGTTTATGCAGATCAAGATTCGATGGATATGCAAACATATCGTACGCACCTTCTGTGTATTCTTGCAAAGCGTTATACATGGAATGTATGATTGATTTATCATGCGAATTGGATAATGTCTGCTCAAGCTGACCGAGGCTCTCCCGAAGATCTCTGATAGTCGGCTGCCATTTTAGACTTTTTTGCTTAAATGCACGATCATATAGATCTCTAACACATTGACCGAGGAAAGACTGATGTTCCTGAGTAAATTCCATATTGCTCATCGCAGCAGAACAAAAAGAAAAAACCCATCCGGTCACATCAGCAACAAAAGCATTTATCACATTCTCTCTATCGAGAGAATGATTAAGAAAAACCTCATCCGGTATCTCCATAGGATTCATGTGATAATTGGATTTTGGTGTAAAATCGATATACTGTCCATCATAAAACTGGCAAACTGTTTGGAATTCATTCTGCGGATCGATAATAGTAAGATCATCATGAGTAGAAAGCAAAGTCTGAATTACCTCTGTCGATTTAATCAGAAATGATTTTCCAGAGCCGGTATGACCAACAATAATGCCATGAGGAGACGCAAGTTTTTTTCTATTGGCAAATATAAGATGATTTGTGGTACGATTCACGCCGAAAAACATTCCTTCTGGCTCAATAAGGTCTTGTGCGTAAAATGGCTGTAAGGCAACAAGTGAAGATGAAAAAAAGGCTCGTCTGTGCTTTACCAGACGAACCCCAAGAGGAAGTGCCGTATTAAATGCCTTTATCTGCACAAAATTCATGGTTTCAAGAGTTACTCCAACGTCTTTACCAGTTTGTTCGATAGACTCGATATGATTTGCAAGTTCATCTTCAGAAGAAGCTGTAACAACAACAAGCACTCCGACCAAGAAACAGGATTCGTTATTGTCATCGACCTGATCGATATACCCCTCCAGTTCTTCCTTCTGCTTTTCTTTTAGATATGACACACCTGCCATGATTTGACCGCTTTTTCTTTTAGAATCGATCTCATTTGCTATCGCTCTCTCATTATTTAGATTAGCTGACCGTAACTTTGATTTTAAAACGCTCTTGTCTACTGGAGCATAATCTATAGTGCAAAAAGACTGATAATCTACATTTGTAAGCTGATGTATGACCTGAGCTTCGTTTAAAGTTGGTGCTATCGATCTGGCAAACAAAACAGAAGCATACTCATGACCATTAAAGATCATAAAATTTTGTTCAGCATTTACTGATACCGGTATGACATCATGGACAGGATCAACTAATGCTAGTCTATCTTGTCCAAAATAATCGGATTTATAAAAATAGTTCGACAAAGTTGTCAGTCTCTGTTTTGCATTTAGAGGCATAATGATTGCCTGTAGTGATTTAAAAAGCCGATCAAGTTCCGTATCCATGCCCAGAAGGTAACTTCTGGCTTCTTTATAAGAAAATGACCTGACACAGATAGTAAGATACATTACCTTTTTAAGATTATGAAGATCAGAATCTGCTACTTTTTCAGAGATCCAGTCTTGCATACCCGTAAAGATGGACGGATAATTATCCCTGTTTTCGGCAGTAAAAACAGAATCGATAAATTCCTGCATATCTCGATATTCATTTGCAATCGTGATTTTAAAATCGCAGTTCATGGCATTAAGAACCTTCGCCAGAGACCGTAAAATGTCCATCTGCTCATCCTCATCACGATTTGCATAATTAATATCCGAGAAGCAATAGCAGCGGTCATATTGACATGGACTAACGCCCTCCTCAATCTGGAATATCCCATTCGAGTAAACCTTTGCTATGTTAAAGACATCACGAACATTTTGAGGATGTTTCTGCCGTTTTGTTTGTGACGTGATATGTGATGATTCTCGAAATTTAGCGTCCGGATTAATAATGAATGGCATCTTTTTTCCTCCTTGTCTTTTTTGTATCTAACATTCCACAGGACGATTCCGAGGAATATACCATGTCAAGAGGTGTATCTTCCTCAGATTCAAAATGTAGTTCCTTTGTATAATAAGAGAAAATGACTTCTGTAAGAAATTCAGAAACGGTAAGATACCCCTGATACTTCCAAAAGCCGTAAAGTATCATAGGAAAAGCAAGAGGAATTGCAACATAAACAAGAGTTGCCGGACTAATTTTTGTCAGAAAAAACAAAAGAGCAACAACACTGATCGACACCGCACCGCCTGATATGATAGATAAAACTTCTCTTGTATTAAATCCTTTCCAGACATCATCTTTATATTCAGTTAGAAAATCTTTATTAATCTGTATAGTCATTTTTCCTCCTCATTTTAAGTCGAAAACACGTTTTAAGAATGCGTCAGACCCCTTAACAGCCGTAGCAATTATCGTAATCTGTGCCATCGAAGCTAAGACAGAATTAGCACCGTCAAACCAGTCTAACGGAGAGTTTGTCGAATCAGCAAAACCCCAACCTGTTATCATAAAGCCTCCTATTTTTAGAATAAGCGCTATGACAACGATTTGAAAAACGTTCGTAAGAAAACTCTTGAACCAGCTTTTAGCTGTCCCCTCAAACTCTCTGCCTCCGGCAATAGTAGACAAGGCTATTGGAGCAGCACAGACAAGCATATACAAATTCAAAAATCTAGAAAAAACCTCTACCAAAACAATAAGACCTGAAATTGTACATATGATAATATAAAGCACGCCAAACGAAATTTGAGAAAACACCATGCCGGCATCTACATCGTTTGGCATGACATTAATCGATGTGCCATCCTTGAAAAAAAGATTTTTCATTTCAGCAGCAACTGAAAAGAAACTCTGCATTAATGATATTCCGTTTACAATTAGCGCATTTGCAATAATGACCTTTATGATAAGTTCTATCCATGATTCAATAGTGATATTTTCCCGTAAATTTGTACTCTGCCTCACAAATCCGATCATAAAAAACATATTCATTAGAACAAGAGCAGCCGAAACCATCCAAGGATATACAGCTCTGGAAACGAAAAGCCAAGCAACAGGATTAAGTGATTCAAGTGTGTCAGCCCCCATTAGAGAGCTGACAATACCCATGTAACCATTCCAAATCTGTTGTCCAATATTATACATAGAAGCAACTTTAAAGAACTCGGAAAACCAACTTGGCATTGATTGATTACCTCCTTTTTCACTTAATGAAAACGGAAATAAGCTGAGGCGCCAGAACCATTATAAGACCTCCGCCGATACGTTTAAAAGCTGATGACTGCATTACACCATCCTGAGACTGCATAGATGTACCCCATTCAAAAAATCCCCAGAGAAGTACGATGCCACCGATAGAAGATATAAGTGCTTTAACAATGTCCATCAGGTCTTTGAATCCATTAGTTACAGTAGCTGCCCCACTAGACTTTGCGTCTGCTGCTAAAGCAGCATTGGGAAAGAAGCAGCAAAAAGCAAAAACAGCCGCAAGAATCATAAAGCGTTCAGCATAAACCGGATTAATAGAACTGATCTTTTTTATAAGTTTCATAAATTTTTTCTCCTTTATCATCTATGATTAACTTTTTTTCCAACGAGAAATCCACCAAAACCACCTATTGCAATTACTATTCCCCAGAATATAAGATCCTTAAAATTTGAGACTGCCTCCGGAAGTGCGTTTCTGACAAGTAGAGCAATTACAATAGAAATAATAAAAACGATCACTACAAGGATCACCGCTATAGGATTTGTTCCTCTTCGCATAATAAACCTCTTTCTATTTGTCTATTACAACCTTTTACGCCTATAAAAGTTTTATAACTACAATCAAAACAAACATAAACCCAAAAATTGAGGTGGAGGTCTTACCAGAAATCTTTTCATCTTCTATCCTTTCTATCCCTTTAAAATCTGCTGAAGTAAGGTTATTCGCTCTTCTTCCAGGCGCTTTATGGCTTTATCTTTATCATCTATGTCTTTCTTTAGTTTCTCTATATCAGAAACTAAAGAAAGATTTTTACCCTTCTCCTGATTTAATTCTTCTTTCAAGCCGTATAATTCATCCGCTTTAGATTTGACTTCATTATTAAAAAAATCAGTAATAATAGAAATAAGACTATCCAGCGTCAGATCTTCCTTTTCCATCAAAATACCTCCTTAATGCTTTTCTATTGAGCAGCCGGTTATATAATCATTTTGAAATGAAGCTGTGACAGAAAACGAATCATAATTGTATATCCTTTTCCCATTACCACCGGTAAAACCGGAAAAATCCGTACTCACACAATCGCTAAAAAGACTGTCTGCCGTACTTGACGAAATAGAAGTAGAAAGACCAAGAAAAGAATCTGATTTATCGGTAAAAGCAATCTCCGCTTTCGTAATATATGTTGTGCCTTCCTGTGCTGACGGAAAGTATAGATACATTGTCGAATTATTGACGTTAGTCCATGTGGATACACTTAATGATGAATTGTCCGGATCTGCATTTGATGATATGCCATTCCAGCCTTTTGTAGCGAGAGCATTTGTTAAAAATGGAAAGTCAAATACATTCCCGCATAGATTTATTTTTACCGTTTTTGAAGTTTTGTCATAAGAAAAACCGGGATTATTTATAGATTGAGGTGATACTAAATTCTTATTTTCTGTGTCAGAATCTGACACAGAAACAGTCTCCTTCTTTTTTTTCTTCTTTGTGTCAGACTCTGACACATTTTTTGAATTTTTTTCTTTAACCACCGGTTTCTTTTTAGAATTATTACTGTTCTTTGTCTCAACCTTTCCTTGAGTCTGTATCGGCAAAGAAATATGACTTAATACTTTTCTTTGCGTAATAGCCAGAAACGATACAACTACTGCAAGAAGACAACACAATATAATGGTAAAGATGATTCCCTTCTTATGACCCTTCCCTGACTTATCTTTTCTAATACTATTTGGTTTTCCTTTCTTACCAGAAGTAGAAACTGCCTGATCTTCTTTTTCTATAATCGAGATTAGTTCTGCATATATATCTTTATTATTGTTATCCAATTCTGCCTCCACAAAAACAATGCCTGATGAGATAACCCATCAGGCAAAAACGAAATTATAAAATTGGTCTGGAACGTTTGATAAATTCCTCTTGCTCGTCATCTGTATTTTCAACAGAAGATTTGTCAGTAAAACGAGGTTCTAAAGTATCTTCCGCAACGCATTGTGATTCCTGCACAGAATGGAATTTAACTGTCTCCGGCGAGGAATTGATAACTGTTTTCTCATCATTATCAATCAATCCATCCTCAGTATTATCATTAAGAGATAATTTAGCATTAAGTTCAGCAAGCCTCCTTTCCATCTCCTGATATTTTTCTTCATCAGGATATGGCTTTTCAGAATCTTCTTTTGATTTTTCAAGAGAGATTTTTAGATTATCAAGCCGATCATAAGCAGCTGAAAGTTCAGAAGGAAATTCCTCTATTATTTTATCCAGCCTTGCAAAAAAGGCGCTTGCGCTTTTACCAAGGTTTGTAGTGTAATCTCCTGCACCTTCCAGTTTAACTTCATAATCTTCAAACCCATCATCACGAGCAAAAATCTTAAAGCCTCTGTATTCTCCGATTTCTTCGAACATTACCGGGAAATGGGATTCTCTCCAAAATGACAAGGCTTTTGAAACATCAGAAAGAAGTTTGTAATTGTTTCCACGAATAGTGACACCGGCGAAAGATTTTAGATCGTCCTCATCAGAATCCGCTAACACAGGTAATGGATTAGCGTCAGCAGTTTTCATATCAGATTTCAGATTTTCGATGGTCTTTTCAGTATTCTTGATTCTATCCGGTATGACAAACCTGATTTTATCTTGCAGATCCATCTTATTTTTGTTAAAAGCAGTCCGAAGCATACGCATATCAGCCAGATCCATATCTAATTGCAACTTCTCTTTCAACTCCGGCGAACCTGCTGTTGCTGACATGATTTCTGCATAATTCATCGCCCGATCATCCATATCCTCCATTTCTCTTGATGTTGATTTATTTGTCATTATCTGTCCGATAAACTTCTGCTTTCGAAGCAGCGTCTGATAGAGATAAGAGTCAAAAGTACGATCCGTAGCATAGGTGTATATATGAACATTGGAATTCTCATTGCCTTGCCGGATTATACGACCTTCCCTCTGTTCCATATCTGATGGCTTCCACGGTGCGTCAATATGATGGATAGCGATAAGTTTATTCTGAACATTGACGCCCTCTCCCATCTTTTGCGTGCTGCCGAACATGATTCGTACCGTACCGGCTCTGACTTTATCAAACAAAGCCTCTTTCTTCTGGTCGGTATTTGCGTCATGAATGAAAGCTATCTCGTCTTCAGGAATGCCTCTTGATATGAGTTTTTCTCTCATATCATCGTATACATTGAATCCATCGCTCTTTGGCGTAGAAAAATCGCAGAAAACAAGCTGCGTCAATCTATCAGCCTGAGTATCACTCCAGATTTCAAAAATATTATTAACAGCAACATTGATCTTGCTCTCCGGATCATCAAAGGCATCCGGTTCTATTATTCTTGGATCAAGACCTATCTTTCTTCCGTCTGTAGTGATTTTTAGCATATTATCCTCTGAAGGATCTACAGCATGAGTATGAACACGTTTTGCCCGACCAGAAAGTTCTTTCATCATTTCAAGCTGCTTATGTGTCGGAGGAACGATTACCTCATGACGAGTATAAGCCGGTACATTAAGGTGTAAATCATCAGCAAGTTTTACATCAGCAACACTATGGAAAAGTTTCATAAGTTCCGGGACATTATAAAATTTAGCGAACCGCTGCTTTACTGTAAATCCATTTCCCTCCGGCGAAAGTTCCATAGCATTTGTAATTTCTCCAAATGTTGTTGCCCATGCGTCAAAGTTAGTAAACCCTAAATCCTTCATAAGTTGCGGACATAAATATTTCATCATGACGTAACATTCAGATACAGAATTGCTGACCGGCGTTCCTGTAGCAAACACCACACCTTTATAATCTGTCTTATCGTTTATATAAGTGACCTTCATTTCCATATCCAAAGATCTCTCTGTATCAGATCCGGCATTGACCCCCGGAACACTAGAGAGATTTGAAAAGAAAAACAGATTTTTATACCGATGTGCTTCGTCTACATAAAGTCTGTCTATCCCAAGTTTATCAAATGAAATTACATCATCTTTTGGATTTTTTTCGAGAGTCTTTGAAAGTCTGGTATTCAGCTTTTTGATAAATCTCTCCAGCTGATTTATTGAAAACCTTTTCTGCTGATAATCACTGGAAAAGGCAATTTCATTTTTTGCCTCAACAGCACTTTCTATCTGATCTGTAAAAAACGATTTCTGCAGATCCCGTGACATGGGAATAGCTGAAAATTGCTCATTGCTTACAATGATAGCGTCATAATCACCGGTAGCAATACGAGATGTAAATTTCTTTCGATTCTTTTTTTCAAAGGATTTATTATCAGCCACCAAGATATTTGCACTCGGATAAAGCAGAAGAAAATCACGACCCCACTGTTTCAAAAGACTTTTAGGAACAACAAACATGGGTTTATGGCAAAGTCCAAGCCTTTTTGATTCCATAGCAGACGCTATCATGGCAAATGTTTTTCCAGCACCAACCGAATGGGCAAGAAGCGTATTGCCATTAGTGAGAATTCGAGATACTGCGTCAAGCTGATGTTGGCGCAGCTGAATAGCATTATTTATTCCGGGCAGATGATTAGCAAGGTATGATCCGTCATATTTTCTTTCTCTGATACAATTAAAAATTGAATTATATTTATCTACTAATGCCTTACGCCTGTCAGGATCTTTAAAGATCCAATCCGAAAAGGCTCTTTTTAATTCCTCCTGTTTCATCTGTGCTATGCGAGTTTCTTTCTCGTTAATATGTCTTTCTTTGCCATCATAAGAATAAACTTTAGAAGATTTAAGATTTAAACAATCCTCTAAAATGTACGCTGCATTTCTTGCATGAGTACCATAAGTACTGAAAACAGCAACATTTTCATTATAAAATTCATCTTTTTTGCAGACTCGCCAAGTACCGGTCACAGGCTCAAAAAGGACATCATGAAGATCACGCTGCCAACCTTTCAGATCAAAAATCTCAACAAGAAAGTCCGTGTAATAAGACGTATCAATCCATGTAGCACCTAACCTGACGGAAATCTCTGAAGCATCCAATGGCTTCGGCTGAACAGCAATCAAAGCATTTACATTTTTATTAAATCTTGGATCAATGGCAGCAGCAGATTTCGCAGTTTCAAGTTTGTTTCTGACATTACCCGAAAGATACTCATCAGCAGTCAGCCATCCGTCACCATAATAATCACCATTACCTGCTGTGAGAGGATCTTTGAAAATCGAATCTCCTAACTCATCTGTAATTTTTTCCTTTCCGCCCTCTCCCCATCCAAGAAGCATATTCATATAATCGAGATCAACATGACCTTTCATGAAAAGTGAATTAATAAGAGCCTCGTGCGGAGTTTTTGCTGAAACAACCGTTATCTTCGGATTTATTGTGCGTTTCGAAAAAATATCTGATTTAGAAACAAAATTCTGATCTGAATCAAGTATCTCCAGACCACAGATTAGAAAATAATCCGAACAAACCGCAAAAACATTTGCATTTGCTCTATCATTTACATGACCGTACTTTTTGACAAAAGAATCGTATGTATCGTTTAGGCTCAACTGCGCCTTTTTAAGAGTATCATCATCAGCGCCATCAACTTGAAGATCAATTACTTTATGCATTTTATCCGCTATATGGATCATGCCTATTATGCGTGTCTCTTTTTTTTCGCCTATATCAACCGGAGGATACATTATATTATCCTCACGGTAATACAGTTTTCCATCTATGAGACCATATTCATAATTTTTTATAGATGGATCAGCTGCAATTGTTCCGGGATGAATTTCGTCACTGCTTATTGCAGGTACTGTCTGTTTTTCTTTATAAATAAAAGGCACTGTCAGACTGGAAAACAGTTCGGATATTTTTCTGTCTTTATAAGGCTCTACAGATAATTCTTTGCCAAAAGCACCAGACTTTACAGAAAGAGTGCCAAAGACATGATCAGGATTATCCAGAAAATATGTATTTATAGGAATTTCGTCTGCTGTCAGTCCAAGATCCACCCAGTCAGGGAAAGAATTAAGTACCATAGGACGATCTTTCTTTTTGAAAACAAGCAGATCGCTTATGACTTCTGTATTTGCAGTATCATTGAAAGCATCTTCCGGAAACCTTATCGCCGTAACAAGGTCTGCCCTCTCTGCAAGATATTTTCTTACCTTCGAATTTTTTGAATCCATCGTGTATCTGGATGTAAGAAAACACACAAGTCCTCCCGGTCTGACCTCATCAAGAGCCTTCACAAAGAAATAGTTATGAATGTTAAGATTTAAAGAATTGAATTTAGGATCATTAACACCATACTGACCAAATGGCACATTTCCAACTGCCAGATCATAGTAGTTACTTTTGTTTGTCTCCTCAAAGCCTCCAATAGTTATATCAGCGGACGGATAAAGAATTTGACTAATGCGACCACTGATACTATCTAGTTCAACACCTGTCAATGTTGATCTCTCAGCTATGCTCTCCGGCATAAGTCCGAAAAAGTGCCCTGTTCCCATTGACGGCTCTAATATATTCCCTCCGGAAAAACCCATTTCAGAAAGAAGCTGGTACACGCCGCGAATAATCTGCGCTCCGGTATAATGTGCATTAAGGACAGATGAACGTGCCGATTGGTATTCATCGTCAGAAAGCATTTCTTTAAGAGTGATATATTCGTTATGCCAAGCGGAATTATTTTCATCAAATGCAGCGGAAAGACCTCCCCAGCCGGAATATTCAGAAAGGATTTTCTTATCTTCGTCTGTAACAGAGGTGGTTTCTGTAATTCTTGCAAGAGTACGGAGAGCAGCAATATTTTTGTTGAAGCGTACTTTTGGCGTGCCGGTAGCTACATCATCATTAGAAAATTTGAAATTGTGATTAATTGCAGCCGGGTTTTGAGTAACTCCGACAGGATTATTATCAATAGAATTACTTACCATTGCAACAAAGGAATCTTTATTTAGTTTTTGCTCATCAATTACTTCACCATTTAAAACTCCATTTTCTTCCAAATGTTGTTTAACAGCAGCCGGATTAAGATTAGACCATGCAGATTCTGTTTTTGTGTCAGAATCTGACACAGGATTTACTGCTTCTTTTTCTGTGTCAGACCCTGACGCAGAATTTTCTGATTTAGTTTCTGCGTCAAAACCTGAGATAGAAATATCTGCTGACTCAATACCTGTATCCGGTTTTGATTCAGAAACATCTATCGATGATAACGTGTCAGACTCTGGCGCATTATCATCGATTATAGTCCATCCTCTAGAAATGTTAGGTGTATTTACATACCCTACAGCGTCAATGCTTTTTAGCCATTGCAAGAAAAATTCTTCAACATCAGACTTCTCTTTTTGATTTTCAATAGATTCATCTTTAAAATAAATCAGTTTTCCGGATTCTTTTAGCGACAGTATATCTACTGTTTCAAGAATCCTGTCAGGTATAAATCGGATTTCCGTTTCAAAGTTAATCAAATTGGAATTATCTGCTTTTTTGCCATAAGCTAGGGAAAATGTGGTGTCACTTCCTAAAACGTGATCAAGGTATATATCTTTATGACCATTAACATGATGATATTCAGAATATGCCCAAGGCTCATTGTTTAGAGCGTCCCTAAAAAGATACTCAAAAAGTGTATAGCAGTCATGATTTACAGAAGAAGAAAGAACCGGTCTGTCAGAACTAGTGCTATCAGATACTTTTTTTACCAGATCTTCTATCTGTTTTATGTCGGATTTACTGATATTAACATGAGGTTCAGGCTCATGTCCTTCATTCAGTACAGCATAGGAAAAATATCTTTCGCAGACTTCTTCTTTAGGTATGCCATGCACCTCGGCTTCAGCATACATGAAAGATCTGATTTTAGCCGGCGCACGCATAATGATAAGTCCAAATTTTTCCTCAGCACTTAGGCTGTTATACTTTTTTAAGAAATTACTTCTGAAGTCAGATGTCTTTTCCTCAATAGTTCTTTTGTCCTCATCGTTTACATTATCACCCCATATAATTTTTCCGGTGTCATAAATAAGTGCTAAAGGATTTACTTCGTTTGCACTTACATTTACATCGCCAGATCTGACGGCATACCATGAAGTAAAGGCTGCATTTTCATCCTTTACCTTTAATACTATCTGGTCATCCGGAATCTTCGCAGCATTTTCATAATCTCCGAAAGGCTCAGGAAATGACATTAAATGTTCTTCAAGTTCGGCAAGCTGCTCCTTAGTATAGTGATGTTCTTGAAATCCATGCGGATTTTCTACATTCTCAGATCTTTCTTTGCTTTTCTGATAGAGTGAGAAAGAATCATAAGAATTATACAGTGATGTTAATAGATACGCCCTCGGATTAAATATCTTTCTGTTTGCGTTTATGATGGAATCTAAAACATATTTAATATGATCTTTCGTCAACGAAAGAAAGCGTTTCTTTACATCTATAAGATCATGCGACTTGTATTTGCTGAACCTTATCTGATAAGTAGGCTGTTCATTAATAGTACAGATTTCGATTGCAAGTCTATGAATTCCGTCAATAAGTTCTTTATGATCCGGGTATAAAGAAGAAAGATCATCAAAATCCCATTCTTTTGAAAAGTACGATTCAAAATCTTTATGAGAAACAGAATGCAGAAGCCTGCCGGCTTCTGCATTATCCGTATCTATATATTCATCAGAAGAATCATTTAATAGATTTTCTGTGTCAGAGTCTGACACATTATTATTTACTGACAGACCATTTCGTGTTCCACGAACATCCTCGCCTCGATCACCAGTGACTGCATCCACATACCCCATTGCACGCTCTGCGTCTGCCGATCCGGCATTTCGTCCTTTCGGACTTCTTGCGCCCTCTTGATATAAGCCTGTTCCATATCCTGTGCGTTCTTCTGGAACTGCTGAAAATACTCCATTGTCCCTTTGTAATCTTTGAGCATTTCCTGCGCTCTCTCCGGATGATTTTCCCTTAACCAGATCGCTCTTTGTCGTGCGTACCCCCTCAACTCCAGAGCGTCCTCCCAATTCATGTGTATGGTATGTGGCAGTTTTTCGCTTTCCCTCATTTTTAACCTCGTTTCTAATACTCTTTATGGAACTCTTTAGAAAATCCGACATGAGTCCTTCCAACTTAAAAAAAGCCAGAAATGACTGTGAAAATATATGCTTATCCCTTAAATATATTATATCACGATCCGTGACAGGATAGAATACAGAAGAATCATCTGATAGCCTTGTTGTAATCGACCAAGAAACAGAATCTATAATAAAATTCTGGACAGCAAACAGATCTCCCGGCGAAAGATCCTGTAAGCCAAGTTCTGAAAAACGGGACATATATAGATCACGAACCTTGATTTTTACTACCTCAAACTCGCTCATAGACTCATCTATATTTAATTCCGTATGCTCTTGTAAAAGTCCTCTGTTAATGTCTTTCCATCCATCACCGTGCAAACCATCTCTATTCCACAAAAATCGCTTCTCGAATAGAGACCTTTGGTTATCAGAGATTTGAGAAAGTTCATAATACTCTTTTCTATTATTTGATTCATCTACAAAAGGTTTTTCATTATCTTTTATCCTTGCGCCGATTTGATCCCAGACCTCTTTAGTAGCAATCGCTTTACATTGAGGAAAGTGCCTAACAAAACGTAATGATTCGGCAGGTGTATAATCTACAAGATACGAAGCCTGACGAAGATAATTCATGAAGTTGCTTCTTGAATTTGAAAAATACTCTATTTCTGAACCAAAAGATTCGTCAGCATTATATGTCTCAGCTGATTCTGCAACCGAAGATGTCTTAGCCGTAGAGTTTATAAGTTCAAGATCAATTTTGCTGTCTTTGAACCAATCTTCGTGAGATTCAAAAAAGCTATAATAATTATAAGTAACACCACCGACAATACAATGATCCAACAAGGGAATCCCTAAAAGTTTTCCGACCTCTATTAATCGTCTTGTCGTTTGCATATCATCATCAGATGGCTCAACGTCACCTGATGGATGATTATGGAAAACCATGATACTATTGGCATTAGATAGTATTGCGCTCTTGAATGTATTGCTGCAAGAAATGAGCGCCCGATTTAAATCTCCAACGGAAACAACCGAATAATTAATTGGATGGAGTTTCGTATCGAGATTAATTACGATTACCCATTCTCGATCCAAGTCTTTCATAAGATCATAAGCAAACATTCTTGCGCTTGCCGGATCATTAATCACTTTATTCGGAAAACGTGTCACACCATTTTTTAACTTAAGCCTGACATATACTTCTTTTAATCCAAGATTTTCTTCTTTCATATAAAAACCTTTCTATATTCTGTGTCAGAATCTGACACAAAAAAACATCAGTCATCTGAACCATCTGTTTTTTCGTCCGTGACAGGAATTATACGAATTAAAACCCTATCATCCTGTTTGCTTATGAAATCTGATAGTTCTTCAATGCTCGAAAAATCCAAAATATAAGTCATACATTCTCCTCAAAATTCTAATAAAAAAACCGAAACAGGCTTATCTGTTCCGGTCGCTTCTGACAGTATAAATACTATCATTACCTTTGTGCGGTTTTATGCGGTTTTGTGCGGTCTTTTATTTTTTCTTATTACAGTATAAATACTATCACTCCACTATTGCGGTTTTGTGCGGTCTTTATAAATTTTTCTGTAATTTAAGTATTCCCTTGCAAAAATCCAGCAGAAATTGTGGCAATGATATAAATCGCATAGATAGATACCTTCTGCTGGATAATTGCAAGGGAATAGCAGAGCCGGACATCTGTAGTATGTCCGGCTCCACAATCCTGTGTCAGACTCTGACACAAAAAATTATATTATTTGGTCGATAGGCTGCCTCCCTTCTTTTTCTTTCTTGCTAAAAGACCTAACGCAGCAGCGCCGGCAAGTGACAGAGTGATCGTTGACCCATAAGGAAATGAACGACTATTGTCACCGGTAGGAGGCGCAATGCCCGTAGGAGGAGCGTTGTTAAACTGAACTGACTGTGCAGTATCATTTATATCGGCATGACTTGTAAGAAGAACCTTGCCATCATACATATGCTCAAATACAACAACTGTATGCTTATCAAGAGATGATGAATTGAATGTAAATTCCATATCCACATATCCATAAGCCGAATCAGGAACAAAATCTTTCTTAACAACCACCTCACCGCCGTTTATCAGGATAGGTAAATTAGTTGATTTATCCATCAGAGTACCCTCGACACGGTATGTATGTCCCGGAATAAGATTCTGATACCAGACTCGATCAACAAGCCTTGTCTTTTTCGAAGTTGAAGCATAATGACTATTATTTACAGTAGCGCTCGTCCCCATTCCGGGATAATGAACTGACTGATTTTTATCATTGATGTCTGTATGAACAGCAACCTTTTCTCCCTCACGATAGAGTGTCTCAAAAGCTACCACAGTCGTATCTTTAAGAAGTCTTGAATCAATAGAAAATGTTACCTTGATACTTCCATCAGCCTTTTCTGCCGTAAATGTTTTCTTGCACTCCATGTATTTACCGTCAAGTCCAATCATCTTTTCTCCGGTTTTTGCATTCATTAGTTCTGCAAAAACAGTATATGACTTGCCCGGAATAAGATTTTTATATGACACAGTATCTATAAGAGATGTAGAGCCTATAATGCCGGAATGAGTACCTGATTTTCCGTCAACAGCATTTGTACGGATCTTCGGAATATAGATCATCTGGTCTTTATCATCTTTATCCTGATGAGACTTAACAAGCACATCTGCATGATACAGATCTTCCATAACAACAAGTGTATGTCCCTCCATATCTTTATTTACCTTTACCGTAAAAGGAACTATCACTTTATCGTTCGACTTTTTTGCAGTAAATGTAATATCAGATTCAGACAACACCTTATCTGCGTCTAGATCATAAACTTTTCCTCTTACAGTATACTTCTGTCCGGGAATGAGATTAATAAAGGCTACCGTATCCTCGACCTTTGTCGTGCCAAGATTTCCGGTCTGATCTTTTGTTATTTTATTTAACGCTTTTGTAGAAAGATCAGGATAATGTACTGACTGGCTCTCATCATTAAGATCTGCATGGACATAAATGGTCTTGCCATTATGATCCACTGTCTCAAATGCTACAACAGTCTTGCCGGAAAGAAGCGAACTGTCATAAACAAATGTCAGGTCAATATTTCCGCTTACCGCATTACCCTTGACTCCTGTTATAGTCATAGCCTTATCATCACCGGCAGTAAATGTCTTTGTCGCTGTCACAGGCTTTCCTGCTGCGTCTTTTAACACCTCTCCGGTCTCCTTTATGCGGAGCGTTCCGGTTACTGTATACTTATCACCCCTCCTCAGATTGTTTACTGACACCGTATCGACCGTACTTGTCATTTTGCCGGTCTCGGTTACAACTCCAACATGATCCTTTGTCTCACCTGAAACATAAGTCGTATGGGATTCCATGTTGTAGATCGACTGATCTTCATCATTAACATCAGCGTGCTTTGCTACATCTACACCCTTATGGGTAAGTGTTTCGAATACAACAAATGTAGTATTCTCATACTTTGAAGCGTCAACGCTATAAGAAATTTCTTTTGTTCCATCAATCTTATCTGCAACAAACTCGCCTGTTGTTCCGGTAACGATATTTCCATTGCTGTCCTTTACGGCAGCTCCGCTTGTCTTGTCTACAAGAACGCCGGATATACTATATTTCTGTCCGGGAATGAGATTCTGATAGATTATGGTATCTACTATCGTCTGCTTTTCCTCCGCAGAGATTCCCAGCATATTTCTGACGGCATTCTGTACCTTCCCGAAAAGCGTACCTACATGATCGCCTGTGGTCTTATCGATTGCCTTGGTGCGAATCTTCGGATAATGAATCATCTGGTCTTTATCATTCTTATCCTGATGAGACTTAATAAGTACATCTGCATGATACAGATTTTCAAGCACTACTACTGTCTCTCCCTCGACTTTTGTCGAATCAATATTGAAATTGATATTTTTGATCTCATTCGCTTTATCAGCAGTAAATGTAAGTGTCTTTTCAGAACCCTTGATGATCTCATTCTTTGTCACATTATAAAGGCTGCCCTTGACAGAATACTTCTGTCCGGGAATGAGGTTTGTCATTTTAACAGCGTCTGTTATTGTCTGAACGCCGTCTGACGTACCTACATGATCACCGGTCTTTGAATCAATGGCAGTTGTAGAAAGATCAGGATAATGTACTGACTGGCTCTCATCATTGAGATCTGCATGGACATAGATTGTCTTGCCATTATGATCCACAGTCTCAAAAGCTACAACAGTCTTGCCGGAAAGAAGCGAACTGTCATAAACAAATGTCAGGTCAATATTTCCGCTTACCGCATTACCCTTGACTCCTGCTATAGTCATAGCCTTATCATCACCGGCAGTAAATGTCTTTGTTGCTGTCACAGGCTTTCCTGTTGCGTCTTTTAATACCTCCCCGGTTTCCTTTATGTGGAGCGTTCCGGTTACTGTATACTTATCACCCCTCCTCAGATTGTTTACTGACACCGTATCGACCGTACTTGTCATTTTGCCGGTCTCGGTTACAACTCCAACATGATCCTTTGTCTCACCTGAAACATAAGTCGTATGGGATTCCATGTTGTAGATCGACTGATCTTCATCATTAACATCAGCGTGCTTTGCTACATCTACACCCTTATGGGTAAGTGTTTCGAATACAACAAATGTAGTATTCTCATACTTTGAAGCGTCAACGCTATAAGAAATTTCTTTTGTTCCATCAATCTTATCTGCAACAAACTCGCCTGTTGTTCCGGTAACGATATTTCCATTGCTGTCCTTTACGGCAGCTCCGCTTGTCTTGTCTACAAGAACGCCGGATATACTATATTTCTGTCCGGGAATGAGATTCTGATAGATTATGGTATCTACTATCGTCTGCTTTTCCTCCGCAGAGATTCCCAGCATATTTCTGACGGCATTCTGTACCTTCCCGAAAAGCGTACCTACATGATCGCCTGTGGTCTTATCGATTGCCTTGGTGCGAATCTTCGGATAATGAATCATCTGGTCTTTATCATTCTTATCCTGATGAGACTTAATAAGTACATCTGCATGATACAGATTTTCAAGCACTACTACTGTCTCTCCCTCGACTTTTGTCGAATCAATATTGAAATTGATATTTTTGATCTCATTCGCTTTATCAGCAGTAAATGTAAGTGTCTTTTCAGAACCCTTGATGATCTCATTCTTTGTCACATTATAAAGGCTGCCCTTGACAGAATACTTCTGTCCGGGAATGAGATTTGTCATTTTAACAGCGTCTGTTATTGTCTGAACTCCATCTGACGTACCTACATGATCACCAGTCTTAGAATCAATGGCAGTCGTAGAAAGATCAGGATAATGTACTGACTGGCTCTCATCATTAAGATCTGCATGGACATAAATGGTCTTGCCATTATGATCCACTGTCTCAAATGCTACAACAGTCTTGCCGGAAAGAAGCGAACTGTCATAAACAAATGTCAGGTCAATATTTCCGCTTACCGCATTTCCCTTGACTCCTGTTATGGTCATAGCCTTATCATCACCGGCAATTAATGTCTTTGTCGCTGTCACAGGCTTTCCTGCTGCGTCTTTTAACATCTCTCCGGTCTCCTTTATGCGGAGCGTTCCGGTTACTGTATACTTATCACCCCTCCTCAGATTGTTTACTGATACCGTATCGACCGTACTTGTCATTTTGCCGGTCTCGGTTACAACTCCAACATGATCCTTTGTCTCACCTGATACATAAGTCGTATGAGATTCCATGTTGTAGATTGACTGATCCTCATCATTAACATCAGCGTGCTTTGCTACATCTACGCCCTTATGGGTAAGTGTTTCGAATACAACAAATGTAGTATTCTCATACTTTGAAGCGTCAAGAGTATAAGTGACTGTCTTTGACATATTTTCTGAAGTTGCGGAAAACTCTCCTGATGTTCCGATTACTTGATTTCCATTCTCATCAAAAACAGGTTTTCCAGTTGCCTTATTTACAAGAACTCCGGCAATGGAATACTTCTCGCCACGCTGAAGATTGGAAAGCAGCACAGTATCTTCTATTGTCTGCTTGCCCTTAACCTCAATGCGAAGCATATTTCTGACGGCATTCTGAACCTTTCCGAAAAGCGTTCCAACATGATCGCCGGTATACTTGTCGATTGCCTTGGTGCGAATCTTCGGATAATGCACAGACTGTTCTTCATCATTAATATCGTTATGACTGCCTATACTGATGTTTTTATGTTTAACATCCTCAAAAGCAACTAAGGTCTTTCCCTCTAAAAGAGATGAGTCAAAAGTAAAAGTAAGGTTGATAGAACCATTAGACTTATCAGCAGCAAAAGTCTTTGTCGCTGTCACAGGCTTACCTGCTGCGTCTTTTAATACTTCTCCGCTCTCCTTTATATGTAGTGTTCCGGTTACTGTATACGTCTTTCCGATAATGAGATTCTGATAAGAAACAGAATCAACGAATGTAGCCGTCTTTGAAAGCGTGCCTACATGGTCTTTAGTATTTCCATCAGAAGCATGAGTGCGAATCTTCGGCACATACAAAGTCTGATTCTTATCATTTGCGTCCTCCTCGGACGTATATATCATATTCCCCCTGTCTCTTACAGTCTCATAGATTACAAATTTCCGTCCTTCCCATTCTGACGGAACTTTGAAGCTGAAACTATTAACAAACGTTCCATTCTGGCTGACAGTAGTCACCTTAAGGGTATTTTCAACAGCCTTTCCGGTAGCGTCTTTTACAGTTTCCCCGGTTTCAGCGTCTACAAGTCTGCCATCGATAAACAAAGTCTTGTTTTCCGGCATATTAGTATATTTAATAGTGTCGTTTACTGTTGCGGCAGAACCGGCTTTCAAAAAATGATCTCCGATAGTTTTCTCTGTCGCATTGGTTTCAATCTTCGGAATAAAGATCATCTGCGATTCCTCGTTAGGATCTTCCTCTTTTGCAAGAAGAACATCAGAACCGTCAGCGGACTTTCCATAGAGATATTCGTACACAACTAGCGTGTGTCCGGCAAGTTTGCTGCTGTCTACAGTGATCATCATGCTGATAGAACCGGACTGACGATTAGCGTCAAATATCTTCTCGACAGAGAGGTCTTTTCCGTCAGACTTTTTTACAAAACTTCCGGCAGTCTTATCATAGACCTTAGATACCATCTTAAGATTGCTTGTACCTTTTACGCCATAATATTTCAGAGCGTTCTCGGTAATATTATTATAGACAACACGGTCGTTTATAGACATTCCCGTGTCAGACATAGCAAAGTGAGAATTGCCCAGATCTCCAGTTGCGTCTGACGCAATCTCAGGCTTATCCCAGTTTGGTATGGTATTGAAATCTACGGTGTAATTATTTCTTGAAACGGTAAAGGTGTCGTTAAAAGGCACATACTTCTCATTTTCCTTGCATGGAAGTTCTTCTATCTTATAATTTCCGTACGGCAGAGCGCCCAGGGAATCATTGACCGGAGCCTTGGTTCCTGTTGCTTCTCCTGTGAACCAGAGACCGGATGTGGACTTGCCTCCGTTAGTGTCATGGCTGTGCTTTACGAAACTTGATGAAGAATCATACACACCATTCTCATCTGTCATGATGTCATGATGTTCGCCGGTCTCTATTGACGTGATACGGAATGGAATATTGGCTAAGGTTCTGCCGGACGAAGCCTCGATCTTCCTTATACGGAAATCACCACGGAATACCTGTTCCTTTACGGCATTTTCCTCTGTGGGAAGATTTGTAGTGATTACTCTTCTGCTTGCAGCGTCCATTTCAGTATTTACTACATATACCTCCTTATTCCGTTCGTACCCATCCGGTGCTTTTGTTTCCTCGAAAGTGACTGTGCCTATAAGGAGGACGGGAATACCATTTCGTGTATACAGTTCATCACCACGCTCTTTATCTTTATGATTATTATCAAGTGCAATTAGTCCATTCTTATCAGTCTTGAATACCCATGTCCTCTTTGGCTTCATGCCGGATTTTGCCGGGTCGGTAGTAGAGATGGTATCGTAATACCTGACAGTATATTCCGCTCCTTCAAGCCTCGCTCCTCCCACAGGACTGCTCTCGCCAGTACCGGAATCCTTCTTTGAAAGGAGAAGCCTGACCGGGTCATTTCCCGGAACATCTTCTGTCTCGATCACTGCCGTATCAGAGCCTTCTTTTGAAAGCGTTTTCTCAATAGGCTGATCGTTAATGAGGTAACCTGTTGGTGCTTTTGTCTCCTTCACATAGACAGTGATACTGTCGGTTTTCAGTCCCAAAGTGACAGTATTGCTGTTTCCTGACGAATCGGTAGTGAGGACGGCAGGATTTCCATTTATATCCTTTGTCTGTCTGGTGCAGGCGCTGTCATCATAGACTGTATACTGCGCTCCGGCAAGGGAATAGCAGCTGTTATTATCCGTGATCGATGGAATGGTTGACTTCTTATGGATCATGAGTTTTTTAGGCTTTGTGGTATTTTCGACTGCAGCCGAAACCATGACCTGATAAGGATCGCTATTATACCATTCCGTCACTACGAAATCATCCGGAGGTGCAGGATAGCTTGCGATAAGGTTTAATATATCCTGCGCCCTCTGTCTGTCATCGCAATACTTCGTCACATTATAGAGGTCGCTTGCCATAAAGTCTGTTCTGCCCCTGTACGCCACGGAAGCTATGTGATGAGTAAAGAGGTATGCAGCCTGATCTATCGTATATGATCCCGATGGCTTATCAGCTACATTTTTCCTTACCAGGTCTTTGGACGGATCATAGCCATTGTTCTCAAACGTGCCATAATACATAACCTTCCTTAGAAGTTCATTATCATTTATTACTCTACGGTTACTGTATCTTGTGCCTTTTCCCGGAGATTCCTTCTCAGGATGGACACATATGGCGGTCAGGTTCTTTCCTCCAGATGTCTGAAGCGTATAATGCGGACTTCCTATATATCCCGGAGGTGCATACTGCGGAAGTTCGATTATTGTCGCAAGAGGATCTGATTCTGCGTGCGCTATGGTCGGCGCTGACGTAAAGACAGATGTGATCACAGTCAGCATTGCCATCAGACCAGCCAGAATGCTCTTACCTTTCTGTTTCATTAAAAACTCCTTTCAGTAAAAAAATAGAGCCGATATACTCAGCTCTCTTAAAAAATATTTGTTATTTCCCTTATGGTTCTGCCCTTATTCTCAAAAATTTCCTCCTTTCAACTTAAAAATGGGTATGAAAAAACCGGAACAGGCTTATCTGTTCCGGTCATTTCTGACATTATAAATTTTATCATCCACTTTGTGCGGTTTTGTGCGGTCTTTAAAAAATTTCTTATGACATTATAAATACTACCTTTACACTTGTGCGGTTTTGTGCGGTCTTGTGCGGTCTTTAAAAATTTTTCTATGACAGTATAAATACTATCATTACACTATTGCGGTTTTGTGCGGTCTTGAAAAAAATTTTATTTAAAGGTGAAACTATAAATTCATTAATCCTCTACCCAAACCTGTTCATCTTTATATACTGCGTCATGGTGGATAGTACTAACTTGACCAAAGACAGCAGAATCAGATCCATGAGTATAATCACCTTTGTCTGCAAACATCAAAAAGTGATCGTTCATTTCTTCTTCAGTTTTAAAAAATTGCCCGCAAGTGTTGCATTTACATCCAATTACATCCATAACCGGCTGATCCCATGCAGCTGAAACAAGAACCTGTCTCGTTTCGTAATGACCGGAAGGCTTTGCAGGCTGAACGGGCTGTGCCTGTTGGGAATTGCTTGCCGGCTGTGCAGTGCTTGCCGGCTGTGCAGCTGTCTCTCCGGCAGAAGCCTTCCGGTTCTGCTTTGCGGAGGCATTACCCTGATTTCCGCTTGTATTTGATGCTGACTTTATATTTGTCTTTGCGCCGGACTTTTTGCCGGAATTTTTATTTTCATTTGCGCTGGCAGAAGAGTTTCCGGATACCGGATTGGATGGAGATGTATTTTCAATATTCCCGATATTTTCCGCTCCACTTCCGGTATCAGGATTTGAACCGTCACCACCGGCATTATCCGTAGATACAGTCTCATTCGATTTTGCATAATCAGGTGCTTCTGTCTTATGTTCAAAGCTGTCTCGCTTGAAAGACTTGCCATCAGTTCCTTTTACCGACAGTTCCTTTACTGTCTCTTTCGCCGATACCATTGCCTTACTTTCAGCCTTTTTATTTTTCAGAACTACACCACCGCCGAGACCTAAAGCCAGAGATACCGCAAGGAGACCGATAATAATAAACCCCTTTTTACCCCTAAAATCCTCTCTCGTTTTCATAGTATTTCACCTTTCTTTTTTCAAAAGACCAATATTTCCCAATACCGATCAATAATTTTCTTCCTGTTTCTTCTCTCTCCGGAACTCATTTCTGATTCTGTCGAGATCCGTGTCTATGTACTGACAATCGCTGTCACCCGGACTTCTGGGAGAATACGAATACCTGTCCTCACCTCCTCTTTTTTCTGTCTCAGAAGCCCTCTCATGTGATACCCATGCGCTATAAAAGCTGTCCTTTGTCTCAAGCGACCGGTAAAGCGCCGTAAGTAGATATGCGTGTATATTTCTGATGTCCGAAGTGTTCTTCCTCATGGCGTCTATGACGTACATAAGGTGATCCGGGCGAAGTTCCAGAAAACGCTTTACCACCATGCCTTTGGGTCTTACCGCTCCGGCGATCTTTATGTTTTCGGAATCCGACTCCATGATTTCCTGCATAAGGCGATAGAGTTCCAGATATTCCTTGTAGTCGCTTTCCGTGTTCTGATATTTCTCAAAGTGTTCTATCTCCAGATTGTTCCTTAACTCCTCCTCTGCTTCTCTTAAGGCTGTCTTTCTCATCTCGCTTTCAGAAAGAGACTTCCCTTCGCTGTCTGCGAAAGAGTCCTTAAAGGAATTTTCACGTTCCCCTTTCTCCATCGATCCATCAGTCACATCGCCTGTCGCATGAAATCCGGTACAGCTTTTATTGATAGATGGATTATATATATTATTATAATATATTATATTATTATTACTCTGCCCCAAATTTTGTGATTCTAGACTTACGTTTTTTGTGATTCTAGAATCACGTTTTTTGTGTTCAAGACCGGACAAATCCGCCGGTCTTGAATTACGTTTTTTGCGTTCAAGACCGGACAAATCCGCCGGTCTCCTAACATCAGTATATACCGAGGTCTCCCGAATTACAATAGGTTTGGAATTATTAGCTATATTTTTTCCACTGTAGTCCTCCTGCGTCTCTTTTTTCGTATAGACTGTCTCCATATCAGGCATGGCGGCATTTTCAACAGCATTAACAGGCTCATCTTCCTTATTTTCAGTATCAGGAAGATATGAGGCGAAGTTTTTAGGATAGATCCTGCTTGGCTTGCCCTGCCCCATCTTCTTAATGGTAATAAGTCCGAATTCCTCCAGTTCATGACAGTAATTTCTGGCAGAGTTTTCCGAGCAGCCAATGACAGAGGCAAGTTCATCGCTGCCGTAGAAAATAAAATAAGTCTTATATTCCTCATCATAGAAATCTCCGGTCGGATTATGGACTGACACCCATACCCGATTAAGGAACAGAGCATATATGACTTTCGCACTCACTGAAAGTTTTTGGTACTTCGGATCAAAGAGAAGATCCTTCGGTATTGAGATATACGCATAGCTGCTTGCCTCCGCAGCAGATGAAAAGAACGCATAAGACATTATGATCACACTTTCTTCCTATTAAATGATATAAATCTGCCTGTTTTCTCCGGGCGAGTGTTTTGTCTGAATCCCTATAAGACCTGTTTCCGTTAATTCATTGAGAAGCCGGCGAATAGTCCTGTCTGACTTATGGAGGTCGCACGCCATATCGGATTGAGCGTAGGAGATAAAAACACGTCCATTATCATCGATCTGATTGTTCTTTCTCGCCTCTACATACTTAAACAGCAATATCGCATACAGAATCTTTGCTGAATCGCTTATATAAGGATTGGTTACTATATCTGCCGGAATCCTGTAAAAATCATCATAAAAACTTAACATAACACGCCTCATTTCTATAAACCTATGGAGGCAATGCCTCCATAGGAAAAGGTGAAAAACACCGGAGACATTTCTCCGGAATCTCTGACCGCCGTAATGAGCGGCATGATACCTTCAGTATCGGTCAGAGCCTTAAAAAATTAGAAAGGAATAATGAAAAACATCTCTCCCGGTTTTTGCCGGAAGAATTCTCTCCTCTGTCGTGAACAGTTGAAGCCTTTACGCTTTGGAGAGAAGAAAGGAGAGTCATTCACCGCCTTTGGATAGTGAGTATAGAACCCACAGCATTGCAATAAGACATCCTACTCGGACAATCTGCGACAGGGAAGTTTTTATTTTCAAAACATTCAAGAATATAAGGACTGCAAGAGATAAAGCAGTTATAACTGCATTTAGAATGAGTTTCTTTTTCTTATTTTCAGATATGTTTTTTTTCATGGGTCACTCCTTTTTTACAGTTTAAAAACTTATCTTGAATCTGCTCTGCTCCCATTGGAGACATCTGTAGTAATGAAAAGGTTGAGGCTTCGCTTAAATAGATGGCGTTTATCAGAGATATTACCGCTTTCCTAATATCGTATGCCTGTCTCAGGCTTACTCCTTCTTCTGCTACAAGCACCTCTACATTTGTTCTCTTCTTTGAAGCCTTTAAAAAACAGCCGAAAATCTTTTTTTGCCGCGATTCCTGAAGTATATCGTAAGAAATACAGAGTCTGTGAAGCTGCTCTTTTTTCTGCTTTTTCTTCGAAATATACTGCTGCACATCCCTGATTTCAGATAATTGCAGTTTTTTTATCGAATAAAGTATATCTGAAAGATCGGACAGGTTACTTGTCTGTACTCTTATATCGCCACCGGAAACAGGTGATCTGAACGTAGATTGCACTATATATGAGTCCGAATCTGATAAGATAGATTCAATATAGCGATAAAGGCTGGAGATCCCATCATTCAACTCATATATGATCTCCGACTTGTGTGCAAGCATATAGATCATATCTTGATCACTTAATTTCTCATACATAATCCCTCCCACTAGCTATCAATCAAGATAGTTTGTTTTTCTCGGCTGTGACTGCGGAGTAACTTTTTAGTAATCTTTTAACCTCAATATGTTCAGTAACAGAATTTCTCTTATGTGATTTCTCCTTTTCTCTGGAAAAATCAGGCTGACCTTTTTTCAGTTCTCTATAGATAGTTGCAATATGAAACCCTGTGATCTGGGATATATCCTTTATCTCCCTACCCGACTTCGCCAGATATTCAATCTTTTTCCGGTCGGAAAAATTAACGTGCCTCATGACTAAAACCCCAACATTTTAAGATCTCTTTGAAAATCTTCCTGTTGATATTTCTTATAGCGCCTTGAATACAGCTTATAGTAGCATTCATAGTATTCCTCAGGATAAAAGCAGTTATAGCTTCTGTCCGAAGCCCTGAGTTCGCTGATAAGATGTAGAACTACTTTGTCAGACCCTTTGTGTACCTTTTTCTTTTTGTTAAACATAATCGGCTCCTTTCTACCTTTATGAAAACGGAAGTGTTGATTTTGGAACGATCCATTTGACCCGGCAACCGCAAGTTCCGCAGAAGTTTTCATTTGTCGATCTTTTCAGTCGCTGACCACACGCCGGACAATCTCCGAGCCAGTCATGAAGAACCGGAATCTTGTCGAAAAACGGCTTGACTACTCTGTTGTCTTTTTCCTCATCCGGCAGATAATCTGAAATATCCATCTGTCCCGGTATTGGTAAATCATCAGGATCTATAAGTCCTTCAGATTCTTCTATTTCCATCTTTTCTTCTGCCTTTTTCCGAATATCCTTTGCAATAGTCACGCCGTTATCAAGCATTTTTTTCTGACTTTCCTCCGGCAGCTTGGATAGTTCGTATGCAGCCTCTTTTGAAATTTTTCCCTCCTTGTACTGTTCCATGCCATCATCTGAAAGGCGATTGCTTATAGCCTGATGTACCTTTACAGTCGTTGAGGAGATGTGAAGTTCATCTGCTATCATATCTACTGTCCTTACGCCTTTCGGATGAGGAAACATATCAGGATGAGATGTGATAAGTCGCTTCAAACCGTCTATCTCCTGTGTTATCTCATAAGGTGTCTTTTGGTCATAACCATTAGTCGAATATACGGCAAACTCAGCATGAATATTGTCAAGATCCAAAACGCAGCAAGGCAACATTCTGAAAGATTCTTCCTGATCTGCCTCGACCAGTAATTTACAGGCACGATACCGCTTATGCCCGGATAAAATTTCGAACCTGTCTTTTTCTTTTCTTCTAACTATAAGAGGTTCTAATACTTTTCCATCGAGAAAGATCAAATCTGCAAGATGTCTAACACTTTCTTCTGTAAGGTCTCTGTACTGATATGCGCTTTCCTCCAGATTCTGATAATCTATATATCTGATATGTAAAGCGTTCTGATTTTTGGGAGAAGATGATGAATCCTTGATAAAAGCTGCCAGACTAGCCATTTCAGATCGCCTCCATTCTATCCGTTAGAGCAATAAGAGCCGATGTAAGATCGGAAAAATCGCTTGTGATGTTTGCCTTTCGCCTGTGCATGAATACCGGCTTATGTACAGAGATAGCACTGGTTACAGATGATGTCCTCCTTATTCCAAGGTCAAGAACCGGATAATCGTGATGGTTTAACAGATCATCAAGTCTGTTTCTGCTGTCTTTTGTAGATGTGATCTGATTGATGATAATATGCCATTCTATTTCACGACCTGTTTTTTCCATTAGTTCTGACAAGTGCGAATCCACAAGATTAAGATTCCCTATAGAAAATCCGTCCAGAAGGATTGGTACAAGAACTAAAGAACTGGCATATAATGCGTTCTGACTAGCCATGCCATAATCCGGATGACAGTCGATTATGCAGTAATCATAAGAATCCTTTACGGCATTAAGCATATGTGAAAGTTCATCTATAGTTTGAAAATCAGTCTGTTTGGCAGAGCCTCTTACATAAGAAATGCCCTTGAAACGTCTTGAAATATAGATACCCGGCTTAATAGAAGCATAATGCTTTTCAGTTAGCTGATAGATGTCAGGATACGACATCTTTTTCCCCCTCATCTCCGGATCAAAGAAGTATGTCAGATCAGACTGTGGGTCGAGGTCAATGCAAAGCACTTTTGCGCCATGCGCTGCAAGTTCCGTCCCCAGATTAAAAGCGATGGTAGTCTTTCCAACGCCGCCCTTCATGTTCCATAATGTGATTGTTTTCATGTTCTTCACCTTTCCTTTTTTATTTTTTACTTATTTTATTTATGATGATGAAATGTCATCTCATTTACATCCTCCTGTCCGTATCTATCAGAAATATCTGTATTCAAAGATGGCTTATCCTTTTCCGCTTCTATTGTTTCTTGAAGTTCAATGCGTGCGTTCTGAAGATCATCGTTATAATCAATTTCGTAATTCATGAAATGCTCTGCGTCAGCAAGATTATCAAAGACCGCAAGGACTTCTTTATTTGGTTCGGAAATAACCTCAAATTTCATAGGTGTAAAATCCCAAATATCACCACCTCCGCACCATTCACCATCAAAATCATAATAATCTTCCTCTATATAGTATTCAGTCACATCAAAAAGCCGTTTGTTAGTTCCATGTTCTCTAAATTCACGGACTGACGAACTATATTTTTTCAGTTCGTCAAGTGCCTCTTCTTTAGCACTTGCATCATAAGGATCTTCATCAGGAGAAACTTCAAACAGATAAGGATCTTCATCAGAAGAAACTTCAAAGGATTTTATGAGAACTGGATCATACTCCACCATATCAACTGTGCAGCCTTCATGTACTTTTTCTAACGTAACCTCGCCACTATTCTCATAAAGGTTATATCTTTTAGAATTTCTGTATTTTCTGCAATTCTCTAAAACTTTTTGAAGATCATAAAAAAGCAAGTCAGGATCATCGTAATCGTGATAATTAAGTCCTGCGAACTCACACGCACTTTCCCATTCCTCGGTTTCAAAATCATCCCACCGATCGGCAGAATCAACATCTTTCATAAATTCCTTAAACTGCTCCAGTGTTATAATATTTGAATATTTCATAGTTCTTTCCTTTCTGTTTGGCTTGCCGATATGTCAGCGGATATTAATCTTTTTATTTAACATAAATTTTTACTATTTCTTCGTTCCACATCACTACATAAAAAATTTTATGTTTTTCTTGGCTCTCTCTAAATCCGTCCTTTTCTCTATGTTCTACATACCAAACATTTTTATCTTTCTTCAGAGCTTCGATTGTTTCCATCGTCTGTGTTGATTCGTCCATTTTTCTAATAGCGTTTCTTGTCATAGCTTGTCTCATTTCTAAAAAAAACAGTGTTGTGAGTTTCCTCACAACACTGTTAAAATAGCGTTAATTGCGAGGTGGAGATATTTCTTATCTCCTTTCGCAATTAATTATACAACGCCCCATGCGATTTTCCTTTATTATCGGAAAGGATAAGAAGGGCATCTCTTGCAGAAGCACGCATCTTTTCCGGGACGGCGTCCTCTATGCCTTTCTGCTGTATGCCTGTATCTACGATCTTTGACGTATATTCCGGGAGCGAGAGGTCGCATACAGCCTGTAGAAACAAAAGAAAGAATATCAGGATAATAAATCCCATATTCTTCTTCATCTTTGCGAATATTCTTATCATCCTTCAGCCTGTCTGTTCCATTTGGGATACATCTGTCCGGCTATCTCAGTCGTCTCTGCAATAAATTTCTCATTTCCCGTGGCTATGGCGTATCCTCTGAGGGCAGCCTCCTCCTTGAAAAGCTGAAAAATAATGAGGCTTTTCTGGACTGTCAGTAAGAATCTGAGAGCGCCGGATGATTCTACGCTTTTATCATAATCGGCATTATAAAATATGCATCCCTGTTCTTTGTTATATGTAAGATGATAGCACAAAAGGACTCTGTCATAACTCCTCACAAGGCTCTTCTGAGCCTCTCTCCGACTATATCCGACCAGTTCGGAATCCTTCTCCACATAAGGAATAAGCTTGGAATCGGAAGCTTCATCGGTCGGGAAAAGCCAGCCTATGTATAAATCCTGCATAAGCTCATTGTCCGGCATAGCCATAACCATATCCATAGTTTTCCCATTCGGTCCCACGCCGTCATGCAGAAGAAAATTCGAAAGATCTTTACGCAGCTTAGCTCCGAATGCTGTGTTCAGAATGCTTGTCAATCCCATATCACTCACCGCTCTTCATAGAAAAAAGTCAAAACGGTATGTTACAAAAATATTATAAACCCTGACAGACTTTTTCGAAACACTTATTTATCGATGTGGAAAGTTTTTCAAAATAAAAAAATTTTTTTCATGTCAGTATAAACATCCTGCTCTATTGTCCGATATATGTTTTGTAAAGGAAAAAGGTCGTGATTTTTACGGAGCGTACGGTCGGACAGATCACGACACAGATCGGGGCATGGAAGTCCCGCTTATTTCATGGAGGAAATAATTATGGTAGTACAGCACAATTTACAGGCAATGAACACCAACCGTCAGCTTGGCATCATCACAGACGCTCAGTCCAAGTCCACTGAGAAGCTCTCATCTGGTTACAAGATTAACCGTGCAGCTGACGACGCAGCAGGTCTCGCTATTTCCGAGAAGATGAGATCCCAGATCCGTGGTCTTGACAGAGCATCTCTTAATGCTCAGGACGGTATCTCCGCTATCCAGACAGCCGAGGGTGCTCTGAACGAAGTTCACTCAATGCTTCAGAGAATGAACGAGCTCGCTACACAGGCTGCTAACGATACGAATACCACTTCAGATCGTGAAAAGATTGCTGATGAACTTAAGGCTCTTGGTTCAGAGATCAACCGTGTGGCTGAAAACACCCAGTTCAATACCCAGAATCTTCTGGACGGCAAATTCACAGGCAAGCAGCTTCAGGTCGGAGCTCTTTCAGGTCAGGTGATTAATATTGATATCAGCAGCGCAATGAACCTTAGCGGAATTGGCGTTTCAGCGGCCTTTTTGGAATCATCTGCAATCTCAACAAACTCAGGCGCCGGTCAAGTAATGTCTCAGGTTCAGTCTGCTATTGACAAAGTTTCAAGTCAGAGATCAGCTCTTGGTGCTCTTCAGAACCGTCTCGAGCACACTATCAGGAACCTTGACACCACATCCGAGAATACTTCCGCAGCTGAGTCCCGTATCCGTGATACAGATATGGCTAAGGAAATGGTCGCCTACTCCAAGAATAACATTCTTGCTCAGGCAGGTCAGGCTATGCTCGCTCAGGCTAACCAGTCTACTCAGGGTGTCCTTTCACTTCTCAGGTAATCGTAATGTCTTACATCTTATAATTATTTGAGTCTGTAATCTATAGAGCGTACGGTATGTGATTGCAGAATTAAGTAAGGCGTGTGGAAAATAATTTTTCCACACGCCTTTTTATGTTGAGATCCTTCATGTTACAATTTTATATACTTTTTAATTGAGAGCTTATTAAATGATTACAGTGTCAAAAGGTACTTTTGACACCCACATCATTAAATTGAAAATGACATTTTTATCAGAAGCGCCAGCTGATGTTCGAGGGAATATTTTTTGATAAGGGTTTCACGCCCGTGCGCTGCTATTTCTTTTCTTTCTCTGTCGTGAGATAAATAATATGCAATAAGGTCTTCCAGCTGATCCTGGCTTTCGTATACAACCAGATCTTCTCCGGGAGTCAGAAGTTCTGCTATCTCACTCTGATAATTGGAGATCAGAAAGCCTCCGCATGACAAAATATCGAATATCCGAAGCGGAAGACCTGATGTAATGGACTTCGATGTGATATTCAGATTTATCTTTGATTCATGGAATATCAGCGGCATCTCTTTGAATGTGGAGGCCAGACCCTTATTTTCGATGTCCGGTATGTCTTTTGTATCAGAACCGGTATATATTGTGACCGGAAATTTCTTCGACAGTCTTTTGAATGTATCAACCCGCTCCATCATGCTTATCTGACATCCCATATAGAGATAAGCCATAGTATCGCGATCGCTTAAATAAGAACCCACGGGAAGAGTATAGAATTTCTTCACATGAGATTTGAAGACAGCTACTATTTCATCATCCAGTAAATCAGGAATAAAATAATATCCATAGATAAGTTCCTGTGCGCGCATAATACCATCAAGATAACCCTTAGTCTCAGAAGGAAGTCCTGTGGCTTCTTCATAACGATTCTTCTCTTTATATAGAGAACCGACAAATGCGATATCATGGGAATACTTTGCTTTCTCCGATTCTGCCGTCTTTGAAAACAGGTCGTCTTTCGGCGCAGTTCTCGCTCCCAGCGGCAGGTAAAAAATACAGTTCTCATTCAGCGGATGGAATCGTCTGTATTGATCCATGTCGAAGAGAAACGTCCGGTTCCAGGGATTCTTTATCGATGTTGTATAGAGTTCCATTACCGGTGAATCCACCGTCCAGGAACAGTATCGTAGCTTAAAAATATTACAAATTTCTGAAAGAAATGGATAAAAATTTATACTAAATACAGCATCTACCGGATGATCCAAAAGAAAGTTCCCGGTCTCCATCACTCTTTCCTGCATCGAAAGATTTTTTTCTGTCATCTCGCGCCTGTACTCAATCACGTCAATTCCCATCTCACGGAACACCGCTAGGATATCAGGCTCAATAATGCTATTGTATCTATAGAATAATATTTTCATAAAAAACTCAGACTGACTCCTCACCTGATTTATTGCATTCCAGATAACTGACAATAAAAATCAACCGCCTCTGTATATATAGTCTTTAACCTGTCAGAATTTAAAAAATCAGTATTTGAGAGAATCCAACTATTATTTACGCAGAAAAATCCCAAAGAAAATCTGTCTCCTTTCGAATAATATTCTGTAAATTTATCAATAAAAAAATCATATGCTGTTGAAAAAATACTTTTTGTCATATCTCTGGCGACATTTTCCGGCACATCCGAATAATCACACCAATGCGAAAGCATTTTTCCGGCTAATTCCCGGTTCTCATCTTTATGAAATCCAAGTCCAATAAGTCCGTCTACAGAACCAAACAGTACACCTAGATTTGTCTCTTTTCTTACTGCATCCCTTTTATATTTATTGTAAACTGACGGCAGAGCATCATTTACTCTCTGCCAGTAATCTCCAAATATCAGCATCCCGGTATTATCATCTCTCCAGCCACTTGAAGTATTAGTGGATAAAATTTTTTTTCCTCCTGACAAATTTACAATTTCAATATCCGGATTGCTTATCTCAGCAAGATAATGAAAGAGAGTTACAAAATGTGGAAAACAGCATTCGTATCTGCCATCTTCATCAAAATACCTTTCTTTTATAGTATTGGCATCAAAATGAGATAAAATCGTATCATAATTGTAAATTGTAGCGTAGAGATCAGTTGCAGACCATGAATAGTCTCTGTAAAATTCCTCTTTTGTTATATTATTCGGAATATCAGGAAATCTATATGAACAATCTGGATATTTACAAGGAATTTCAATTACGTCACATTCAGCATTTAATCTTGCTAATATCGTTGTCATCAGCGCATAATTGGGGACTGACCTGTCTTTAATCGGCCATAAATATCTGTACTTATATGACAGATAGTCTCTGTCAAACGGCAAGAGAAATTTTTCATCAGGAGTAATGTCAGAACCAATTTTTATGTAGAAAATATGATCGCTTTTTTCCCTAAAAACATTTACTATCTCTTCAGTTTTATTGTCATCACTTGAATCAAAATAATATAAATCAAAATCGAACAGCTTTATCAGTTCAAACCATTTGTTTAGAATTATCCTGACAGTATCCGGATGTCTGTAAGTCATCACACATACTGCAAGCAGCCTTTTTTCCATATCATACTTCCTTCGGTTCTAAATAATAAATTATTTGAAATGTTCTCTTATTTCCATCTCCATTTGAGCTGGAACTGAACCAATTTCTTCAAGATATTTCATAGAAAATGTTACAGTCTTTCTGATACATTCGTCTATTCCGCAAATGCTTTTATACCCAAGTCTCTGCCTGATTTTGGTACTGTCAAGTTTTAAAAATGAAGCCTCATGCACATCATCATTATTAATATTTGCTGTCCATCTTGCAGCAGGAAACCGGTCATGCCTGGATTCATTCCATGCTTTGCAGAATTTTTCAACAAGATTGCCTGTCGTTACGCAATCACATTCATCAGGTCCTACATTATATGAGTCAGCATAATTTTTATCATACCACTGTCTGCAGGCTATGATCAGATAAGCGCCAAGCGGATCAAGTACATGCTGGTATGGTCTGATTGAATCAGGATGCCTGACTTCGATAACTCCCTCCTTGTCTCCGGAATGATATGCCTTTTCCATAACTCTGACGCAATCCGGTATTATACGATCTGCAGCAAAATCACCACCGCCTATTACATTCCCGGCGCGGGCAGTTGAAACCGAAACACAACTGTCAACATTTTCTAAAAATGAGTTTTTATATGAATTCACAACAAGCTCTGCGCATGATTTGGAATTTGAGTAGGGATCAAAGCCATCCAGGGGATCGCACTCTCTGTATCCCCAGCACCATTCATTATTATGATACACCTTGTCTGTAGTAATAATTACGGCAGACCTGACTGAATCACTCCGTCTGATACAGTCCATTATATTCACAGTTCCCATAACATTTGTCTCATAGGTGCCAACCGGGTCTCTGTATGATTCACGAACTATAGGCTGCGCTGCCAGATGAAATACTATTTCAGGTTTTGCTTTTCTAAAAGCCTCGCTCAAAGTATTAAGGTCTCTGATATCTCCTCTTATATCATTTAGCTGTCCATCTTTACAAAACTCAGAAAGACCAGCTTTCTCATATAGTGAAGGTTTTGTTGGAATATCTTTTGAATAACCTGTTACCCTGGCTCCTGCCATTAAAAGGATCTTGGTCAGCCATGTACCTTTAAATCCGGTATGCCCGGTTATAAAAACATTTTTATTTTTATAAAAATTTATAAGTTCAGTCATTCCATACCTTCCAGGGCGCCATTCCCGTATCCCAAAGATTTTCCAGCTTTTTCTTTTCAAACATATTGTCCATACACTGCCAAAAACCATAATGCCTGTATGACATCAGCTGTCCTTCTGATGCCAGTCTTTCAAGCGGTTCCTTTTCAAGCACGGTGGAATCATCAGAAAGATAAGAAAATATCTCAGGTTGAAATACCATATATCCTGCATTAACCGGCTGGCTGTCATCTCTTTCCTTTTCACGGAAATGCCTTACCGAATTATCAAAAGCTATATCCAGATGCCCTTTTTCATCATCCAGATAAACTGAAGTCAAAGTAGCTATCCGACCATGTTTTTCATGAAAAGAAAGCAGCTTCTTTATGTTTACATCACATACTCCATCACCGTATGTAAGCATAAACGGCTCATCTCCTATATACTTCCGCACGCGTTTCAGCCGGCCTCCGGTCATTGTGGTAAGACCTGTATCAACAATAGTAACCTTCCATGGCTCAGTTTTCTTATCATGAACGATCATATCATTTCCAGACGTAAAATCAAATGTAATGTCTGATGTATACAGAAAATAATCTGCAAACCATTCTTTTATCATATGCTGCTTATATCCTGCACAAATAACAAATTCATTAAATCCATAATATGAATATTCTTTCATTATATGCCACAGAATCGGCATACCACCTATTTCCACCATAGGTTTCGGTCTTAACGTACTCTCTTCAGATATTCTGGTTCCCATTCCTCCGGCTAATAATACTACCTTCATTTCCTCACCCCCCGTCATTTAAAAACCAAACTGTACTTTTCCCCGTCAGCTGTCCCAGCCTCTGAACGAGAAATCCTGCCGCATCAGCATTCAGCGTTGCAACAATGATCAGATCAATATCATCATCAGCAAGATGATCTGCTGACTGCATTGTCTTATTGTATATAACTTCTCCGGTATCTCCAACATCTATTGCATATAGACCGGTAATATTTTCATATCCCTTTTCCAAAAGATACCCATAATAGACACGACTTTCCCAAATATATCCACATATGGCAACCCGGGATTGCCTGTCCGGATTCCTGAATACAGCATCATAAAGCATCATATGGTGTCTGATTATTTTCCTATGCTGAATATCGAATCTTTCACCTGATATTGAATTCTGACCATGTCTCCTGTAAAACAGCAACGTCTCCGGCAGTTTGAAAACTTGCCTTCCAAGCGATATCAGAGACAACCAGAAATCATAATCTTCAAGTCCTTCTCTGAATTCATCAGAATATCCTCCTACACTAGTCCAGTCGCTCGTTCTGAACATAGCTGTCGCAGTTATACAATTACTAAAAAGCTCCGTTATCAAATTATATTGGGGTAATACAAGCTTTCTGTTCACCGTTCCAAAAAGGTTGACATTGCAATGCACTATACCAGTCTCAGGATGTGTATCAAGTATCTTCTCCGCCTTTTCGACATATACTTCACCTATTATGTCGTCACTGTCCAGAGGCAGGATATATTCACCTGACGCCCTCTCGATAGCGTAGTTTCTGGCCTGGCATACTCCATGGTTATCAGTGTGAAATACCTTGATCCGCCTGTCGCGTTCCGCCCACTTGTCACATATCTCGCCGCTTCTGTCAGTGCTACCGTCATCCACGACCACTATTTCTATATCCCGTTCGGTCTGACCTGCTGCGCTTAAGATTGATGCGTCAATATATTTCTCTCTGTTATATACCGGTATTATTATTGAAACCATATTTTCCCTGTCCTGCAGCTAACAAAAATTTCTTCCTTAATGGAGGTTATTATTGAACTGCTCATGCTCTAAGCCAATCTATGAATAAGTCCTGCCACAAGTAGCATCGTAACCTGCCATGTGGCAAACGTTTGTCAATGTAACCAATCTCTTTTAAATATATCGGCAATTGGCAGACGGATTTTTACATCTTACCCAGAAACTTGAAGTATTCCATCTGGCTTTTATAGAACGGGTACACAAGCCTCTGCAGGTCCTGCCAGCTCTAGTCAAGTCCATATTTGTGTGTAAATTGCCTTCAGGTATAACTGTTGATAACTATGCTGCCAGAAGAGCGGCTTGTTCTTCAGCAATCAGATGCAGTTGATTTCGAACATCCGATTTCAGTAAGCCCTGATAGGATTCTTTACTGAAGATGGCCTTTCTGGCCTGACTGATGCTGTTCTGTTCTATCAAGACAGATCCCATCAGCCGGATCAGCGATGCCTCATTTGGAAAGATCCCGATGACGCCGGAACGCCGCTTCAACTCCCGATTCAGCCGCTCGATGTGGTTCGATGTCCGGAAGAAGCGACGCATCCCTTCCGGGAG
>Ga0256406_1001413_pt1 | contig 38894 bp, 31 predicted proteins | sample RumenRJG_03DNA_FD_185986 | JGI IMG/M metagenome (GOLD analysis project Ga0256406, IMG submission 185986) | Bovine rumen microbial communities from Lethbridge, Alberta, Canada - RJG_03 | ecosystem: Host-associated > Mammals > Digestive system > Stomach > Rumen | place: Canada: Alberta | collected... | reverse complement strand
GTTTTTGCACCATAAAATTAGTGAAAATTCTGCACATGACAAAACTCTGAGGAACTTATTGCTCCTCAGAGACTTATAAAAAAGATTAACAACAAACTATGCACTTAGTTGCGGAATTAAGGAACAGTTAGAATATGTCGCCGCTCACTATAAGCAAACGTGTGCATCTTTCAAAGGAAAATTTTATTTATACCTGCCTTTGGACGATGCTTTTTGTTGTACCGGTACTCAGTGCCTACATCCGTGCAAACAGTGATGTGCATTCGCACTTTCAGTGGTCGGAGGTATTCAATGTATGGTACTCGTTTCTGATGTATCTGGCCGCGTTCCTGATACACAATTTTATTCTTACACCCATTCTGGTAAAGCATCATAAGCGCACGCAGTATTTTGTTAGCGTGGCAGTACTCATTCTGTCGGCCTTTCTGGTGCTGAGCACCTTCCAGACGCAGATGCGAATAAGGCACGATCGTAACAGGAAGGTGCTTTACGAGAAGTCAGGCAAGGGGTTCAAACCCGACAAGCGCCCGCACCCCCAGACATTCGTGATTTATTCGCACCACCGGCCCATATTGTTTATTGGCCCCAAGGAGCTTATCGATGTGGTAACGCTCACTTTGCTCATGGGCATGAACTTGGCTATAAAACTCTATTTCAAGAACGAGGGCGACAACGTCAAGATGCAGTTACTTGAGCAGAAAAATCTGGAAGAACAGATTAAATACCTTAAGTATCAGATTAATCCGCACTTCTTTATGAACACGCTCAACAATATACACGCCCTGGTTGACATCGATCCCGATATGGCCAAGACCACCATCGTGGAGTTGTCTAAAATGATGCGTTACCTGCTCTATGAAAGCGACAAGCACATGACACCTCTTGACAAGGAGTGCGACCTGATAAGAAACTACGTGGGACTGATGAGCCTGAGGTACAACGACAACGTGCACATAAAGCTCGACCTCGACATTGACGGCAACGGCAAACTGCTCACGCCCACCTTGCTCACTATTAATTTCATTGAGAATGCCTTCAAGCACGGGGTAAGCTACTTGTCGCCAAGCTTTATTCACATCTACGTGCATGTGAACAATGGCAACCTGTGCTTTCGCTGCTCAAACAGTAACCATATTGATAAGAATTTACATCAGTCGGGTGTGGGACTGGACAACGTGATGAAGCGCCTTGAACTGCTCTTCCCCGATGATTACATATTCTATATCGATGAAAGCAGAGACCGGTTCAGCGTGAACCTTACCTATCCTTTGAAAAATAACCCAGTAATAAAGCAAAAAAAATTAATAACCCATTAATACAGACTTGATTATGATTAACGTACTTGCAATTGATGATGAGCCCCTGGCTTTGCAACAACTTGCTGCCTATATCGGAAAGGTGCCTTTCTTTAACCTGGCTGGCGAGTGCTCAAGTGCGCTCCAGGCCAAAGAGTTGATGGAGAAGACACAGATCGATGCCATCTTCTGCGATATCAATATGCCCGATTTAAGTGGTATGGATTTTGTGAAGCAACTCAAAAATCGTCCCATCGTTGTGTTTACGACAGCTTATAGTAAGTATGCTGTTGAAGGCTATAAGGTTGATGCACTTGATTATCTGCTAAAGCCTTTTGGACTCGAGGAGTTTAAGGAGAGTGCCGATAAGGTGAAGAAACAATACGACTTGATACACGGGCAGAGCGCAGCCTCGGTGGTCGACGGCAAGGACGAGATGACCATTACCGACTCACTGTTTGTTAAAACCGAAGGCAAGATGGTGAAGATTAGCATTGCTGAGATTAGCTATATCGAAGGCATGAGCGAATATCTTAAAATTCACTTCGCTTCTGACCGCCGCCCGGTGATAGTACTGTTCAGTATGAAGCGTATGGAAGAAAAGCTGCCAGCCAACTTCATGCGTGTGCACCGCTCGTTTATAGTAAACCTTGACCGTATTAAAGAGGTGAACAAAAATCGCATTGTGCTCGACAAAGATGTGTATCTGCCCATTGGCGACTTGTATCGTGATAACTTCACCAAGTATCTTAACCGTCGCTTCCTGGGCAAATAATCAGACATTTGGATGCTCGTAGTGCCCGTTGATTTTTACGGGTTCTACGTGTATGCCAATGTGTGTGCCCTGACCGAAGGTCTGGCGCAACTTCTGCTCAATGTGGGTGGCGTGCAGGTGTGCGTCGTACAAACTTATATTGCCCGGCATGCGCACGTGCATCTCAATGGCTATCTCGTTGCCTATGCGGCGGGTGCGCAGGTGGTGGATGCCACTCACGTTGTCCTCACTCCCGGCAATCTGTTCAATCTGTTTCTCTATGTTGTCGGGCAGACTTTTTTCGGTGAGTTCGCCCACCGACTGGTTAATGAGTCCATAAGCCGACTTGATAATAAACACGCTCACTGCCAGTGCGGCCAGTGGGTCGAGTATGGCCCATTTGTGTCCCAGCGCGATGGCGCCACCGATGCCCAGCGCAGTGCCGATGCTCGAGAAAGCATCGCTGCGGTGATGCCAGGCGTTGGCAATCACTGCTTCCGATTTCAGTCGTTTGCCCACCCTTACAGTGAACTGGTAGGCCCACTCCTTCAGTGCAATGCTCAGCAATGCTGCCACCAGGGCAATCGTGCCCGGTTGCTGCAGTTCTTCACCATTGAAGCAAAGCCATATCTTGTAGAGCGATTGCAGCAACAGCACACTGCCCACGCCAAACAGGGCAATGCTCACAATGGCAGTGGCCAACGTTTCATATTTGCCGTGACCGTAGTCGTGGTCGGCATCCTGAGGCTTGTTGCCCATGTGAACAAACACGATAACGATGAAGTCGGTAATCAGGTCGGACAATGAATGTACGGCATCGGCGATCATGGCACCCGAGTGTCCAAGCACACCTGCCACGAATTTAAATATTACCAATGCCATATTAATGGCACTGCCGGCAAGGGTAGTGCGTGTTATGGTTTTTTCTCTGCGTGCGCTTTCTGCACTTTTGCAGTTCTCTTCTTTATTCATTTGCTCCATAGTAACTAAAATTCAAGAGTATAACCTAAACTTATATTTAATGTTACGTACGAATTCTGCTGTGCGTATTTGTACCAGCCCAGTTCCGACTTCAGGGTAAGGGTCGACCATGGGGTGAAGTTCACTCCCAGCGTGCCCTTCTGCATGTAGTTGCCTTGTTGCAAGTGGGCGTAATCCAGGCGCACAAAGGGTATCAGGTCTATGTCGTGGTCTTCGTCGGTGCCATGCACCAGGTCGTAGCCAGCTTCGGCTCCCAGCGCGCAGGCATTGTCGCTGGTGCACCAAATGGCCGAGCCCGTGGCTCCCAGCCGGTCGGTAGAGTAGGCCATATCCAGCGCATTGTACATTACTTGCTTGTGCCGTAGATAGTCGAACCCACCCCTTTTCAGTTCTCCGTAATGGGTGGCGCCTGCATACATGCTGTAAGCCACGGTGCAGGGATTAGACAATTTGTATTCGGCCCTTGCAGTAGCGCCGAGCCACTTGGAATGGCTAACCATCTTGCTGCCGTAGCCCAACAGCCCCACGGTGTAGCTCCATCTACCGGCTTCGCCGTAAAAAGCTACGCCCCCTTCGTGCCACGTCATGGGTATAAGGGCAGTTTCGCCCTCAGGGTCGTAAATGGTAAAGAGCGGCCCCTGTGAGTTGTCGGCACCCACGGGCACGTCTATAATGCCCACCTTAATATTTACATACTTATTCCACCCTTTACTCACATACAGCTTGTTGGTGGAGTAGTTGGCATCGAAATCGTTTTGCCACCATCCTTCGCGGTACTCACGCCGGTATTCGCCCTCGAACGTAATCTGCCAGTCGTGGGGTAAACTCAGCGTGGCCGACAGCATGGTGTGTGGAAAATCGGCCGTGGTGCGATGATTACCCTGGTAGATATGTCCGATAATGGCCTCGTTGTAGAACGAGCCATGCAGTTGGGGCCTCGTAACTGAGTCACTGTCGCTGCACATTGCTTTAAGAGGACAGAATGCCAGCAGGCCCATTATTATCCTGGTACTGTAATTTACACACATGTTTTCCTTTCTTGAGGTTGCAAACTTACACAAAAAAAACTAAACAGTTGCTTTTTTTCTGACAATATCTTGAACTGAATAGTAAATATACTTAAAAATTGGTATGTCTAAACGGCGTAATCGCATAGATTGATGATTTAAACAAGTATAATTTTTTATAGCTCAGTGATAGCAAATCAGAAGTTGTAGGCAGGTGTGAACGATTACACAAAAGCGGCGACCGAAAGAAAACATAAAAAATGTATAGAGAATGAGCTATTTAAGAAAAAATGATTACCTTTGCATGATAAAGAAACAGCATTATTTCTACGCAATAAGGAAAAACAATGAATATTTTAGAGCTTAGTGAACAGGAAATAGGGCGCAGGCAAAGCCTCAAAGAACTGCGTGCAATGGGTATTAATCCTTATCCCGCTGCCGAATTCCCAACAAATGCCTTCTCAGTAGATATAAAGAATAATTATAAGGACGGCGAGAAACCAGAGGTTGTTATTGCCGGCCGTATGATGACAAGGCGTGTAATGGGCAAGGCCAGCTTCGTAGAGCTGCAAGACAGCAAGGGCCGTATCCAGGTGTACATCACTCGAGACGATATTTGCCCGGGTGAGGACAAGGATTTGTACAACAAGGTGTTCAAAAAGTTGCTCGATATTGGTGACTTTATTGGCATCAAGGGCTTTGTGTTCAAAACGCAAACCGGCGAGGTGTCGGTACATGCACAGCAGCTCACCCTGTTGGCCAAAAGCTTAAAGCCCCTGCCTATTGTGAAATATAAGGATGGGGTGGCCTACGACAAGTTCGACGACCCTGAGCTCAGAGCACGTCAGAGATATGTAGACCTCATTGTGAACGATGGCGTTAAGGAAACCTTCCTGAAGCGTGCCACCGTGCTGCGCACCATGCGCCAGTTCTTCGATGAACACGGATACACCGAGGTGGAAACTCCTATCCTGCAGTCGATACCGGGTGGCGCCAGTGCACGTCCCTTCATCACGCACTACAACGCGCTCAATATTGATATGTACATGCGCATTGCCACCGAACTTTACTTAAAGCGACTCATTGTGGGCGGCTTCGAGGGCGTTTACGAAATTGGCAAGAACTTCCGCAATGAGGGTATGGATAAATACCACAATCCGGAGTTCACCTGCATGGAGCTTTATGTGCAGTATAAAGACTACAACTGGATGATGGGCTTTACCGAGCAGTTGCTCGAAACCATCTGCAAGGCAGTTAACAATGGCTCTACCGAGGTAAAGAATGGTGACCACGTCATCTCTTTCAAGGCTCCGTTCCGCCGTCTGCCCATCCTTGATGCCATCAAGGAGAAAACCGGTTTCGACCTCTCTGACAAGAGTGAGGACGAGATACGACATATTGCAGTGGATGAGCTTAAGATGGAGGGAATCGACGAAAGCTTTGGCAAGGGCAAACTTATCGACGAAATCTTCGGAGAGTTCTGCGAAGGCACTTTCATTCAGCCTACCTTCATCATCGACTACCCCGTAGAGATGAGCCCGCTCACCAAGATGCACCGTTCAAAGCCCGGACTCACAGAGCGCTTTGAGCTGATGGTGAATGGCAAGGAGCTTGCCAACGCTTACTCTGAGCTGAACGACCCTATTGACCAGGAAAACCGTTTCAAGGAGCAGATGCGCCTTGCCGACAAGGGCGACGATGAGGCTATGATTATCGACCACGACTTCCTGCGTGCTCTGCAATATGGCATGCCGCCTACCTCAGGTATAGGCATCGGCATCGACCGCCTTTGCATGCTCATGATTGGCAAGGAGAACATTCAGGAGATTATGCTCTTCCCGCAAATGAAGCCCGAGGCTAAGATTCCTCAGAGTTCCATAAAGGAGTGGGCTGAAATTGGGGTGCCTGAAGACTGGGTGTATGTGCTGCGTAAAGCTGGCTTCAACCTGATTTCCGATATCAAAGACCAGAAAGCCCAGGGCTTGCAGCAGAAGATAGGCGAAATAAACAAGAAATACAAATTAGGATACGATAAGCCCGACACAGACACTGTACAGCAGTGGATAGACAAGGCTAATAAAGAATAGTTGCTAATATGTATTGTTGCGGCAAAATAGCCATTGTCGGCGGTGGAAGTTGGGCCACCGCCATCGCCAAGATTGTGGTGGGGCATACTCACCACATAGGGTGGTATATGCGCCGCGACGACCAGATTAATGACTTCAAGCGCCTGGGCCATAACCCAACTTATCTCACAGGCGTGCACTTCAACGTAGACGAGATTTCCTTCAGCAGCGACATCAACCGTATTGTACAGGATTACGATACGCTGGTGTTCGTTGTGCCCTCACCTTATCTTAAGAATCATCTAAAAAAACTCAAGTGCAGCTTGCACGACAAGTTCATCGTTACCGCCATCAAAGGCATTGTGCCCGATGAGAACCTGGTATGCTCGGAGTACTTCCATCAGGCCTACGATGTGCCCTATGACAACATAGCGTGCATCGGCGGCCCGTCGCATGCTGAAGAGGTGGCGCTTGAGCGCCTGAGTTACCTCACCATTGGTTGTTGCGATAACGAGAAGGCAACGGCGTTCACCCAGGTGCTGGCCAGCAATGTAATCAAGACCAAGACATCACCCGATGTTGTGGGCATTGAGTACGCCTCGGTGCTGAAAAATGTTTATGCTATTGCAGCCGGTATCTGCAACGGACTGAAGTATGGCGATAATTTCCAGGCAGTGCTTATGTCGAATGCTGTGCAGGAGATGAGCCGTTTCCTTAACACTGTGTCGCCCCTCGAACGTAACGTGTACGACAGCGTGTACCTGGGCGATTTGCTTGTTACTGGCTACAGTAACTTCAGCCGCAACCGTACGTTTGGTACGATGATAGGCAAGGGCTACTCTGTAAAGAGTGCGCAAATCGAGATGGAGATGATTGCCGAGGGCTACTTCGGCACTAAATGTATGAAGGAAATCAACAAGCATCTGTATGTTAACATGCCTATACTCGATGCAGTTTACAACATACTTTACGAACACATTAATCCGCAAATAGAAATAAAGTTGCTCACCGATTCCTTCAGATAGGTGTTGCTGACCGTCGATTAAGGTATTTAAAGAAAAGAATAACGACTGACTGCCTCACAATATAAAAACGTAGGGCTAGTCAACAAACTAACAAATAATTATGGAAAATATCAGCTTAAACATTACTAAGGCTACCGCTTTCTTGAAAGAAGGCGCAGTTGAGGCCTATGAGTCAAAAGTAAAAGCAGCACAGCAGGCACTCGAAGAGGGAACTTGCCAGGGCAACGACTTCCTTGGATGGTTGCACCTGCCCTCAAGCATTACACCCGAATTCCTTGACGAAATTCAGCAAACAGCCAACAAACTGCGCGCCAACTGTGATACCATTGTTGTAGCCGGTATTGGTGGCTCTTATTTAGGTGCACGTGCCGTTATCGAGGCATTGAGCAACAGCTTTGCATGGCTCGTTAACAAGGGCGAGAATCCCAATGTGCTCTTTGCTGGTAATAACATCGGTGAGGATTATCTTTCGGAACTCACCGAGTATCTTAAAGGACATAAATTCGGTGTAATCAATATCTCTAAGTCTGGTACAACCACTGAGACCGCTCTTACCTTCCGTCTGCTTAAGAAGCAGTGTGAGGCTCAGCGTGGCAAGGCCGAGGCCAGGGATGTTATCGTGGCCGTAACCGATGCACACAAAGGTGCAGCCCGCAAGTGCGCAGATAAGGAAGGCTACAAAACCTTCGTAATTCCCGATAACGTGGGCGGCCGCTTTTCAGTGCTCACTCCGGTAGGCTTGCTGCCTATAGCTTGCGCCGGCTTCGATATCAAGAAGCTTGTTGAAGGTGCACAGGCAATGGAGAAAGCATGTGCAAGCGATGTGCCTTTTGCTGAGAACATGGCAGCACAGTATGCCAGCACACGCCAGGCTCTTTACACCCAGGCAGGCAAGAAGATTGAAATCATCGAGAACTATCAGCCCAAACTGCACTACTTCGCTGAGTGGTGGAAGCAGCTGTACGGTGAGAGCGAGGGTAAGGAGCATAAGGGTATATTCCCCGCAGCCTGCGACTTCACTACCGACTTGCACTCTATGGGTCAGTGGATTCAGGAAGGTGAGCGCAGCATCTTTGAAACTGTAATATCAATCGAAAAGCCTAACCACGAGCTCGATTTCCCTTCTGACGAGGAGAATCTTGACGGCTTGAACTTCCTGGCTGGCAAGCGCGTTGATGAGGTTAACAAGATGGCCGAGTTGGGCACCCGTCTGGCTCACGTTGATGGTGGCGTTCCTAACCTGCGCGTAAGCGTTCCCGTACTTAACGAGTATTACATTGGCGAGCTCATCTATTTCTTCGAGAAGGCTTGTGGCATCAGTGGATTGCTCGAAGGTGTTAATCCTTTCAACCAGCCTGGTGTAGAAGCTTACAAGAAGAATATGTTTGCTCTGCTCAACAAGCCTGGCTACGAGGCTGAAAGTAAAGCTATTCAGCAGCGCCTGGCTAACGAGAAATAATGGATAAGGCTATTCTTAAATATTTGAGAGACAACGGCTTTGGGGAGTTCTGCCCTAAGGCCGTTCTTTTTGATATGGACGGTGTGCTCTACAACAGCATGCCTCACCATGCCATTGCCTGGGTGCAAAGCATGCAGCGCTTTGGTATCACCATGACTCCAAGTGATGCATATGCCACTGAGGGGGCACGTGGTATTGATACCATCAGGCATTTCGTAAAGCAGCAGCAACACAAAGACATCTCACTCGACGAGGCTCAGAAGATGTACGATGTGAAAACGTCTATCTTCCATGCCATGCCCGAGGCTCCGGTTCTTGAAGGTGTTAAGGAGCTGATGCGGCAAATTGTGGCCGATGGCCTGTCGGTTAACGTGGTTACCGGCAGCGGACAGAAACCGTTAATCAACCGCCTGCTGTCCGATTTCGGTGAGTTCCTTACCCCCGACCACATCACTACCGCTTACGATGTAACGCGGGGCAAGCCCGCTCCCGATCCTTATTTGTCAGGTTTGCGTAAAGCTGGTAACTTACAGCCCTGGCAGGCTATTGTGGTAGAGAACGCTCCCTTAGGTGTGCGGGCGGGTGTGGCTGCCCATATCTTCACCATTGCTGTAAACACTGGTCCGTTGCCCGACGAAGCCTTGCTTAACGCTGGAGCCAACCTGTTGTTCAGCAACATGGAGCAACTTAGCAAGAGCTGGCCACGCATTATGTCGTTGGTTACAAAATAATGCACTGAAAATAAGGCCGCGTATTTGTTTTTTTAGTAACTTTGCACAGAAAATAAATAATTAGAGTAAAATATGTCACCACAAATTGTATTTATACTGTTTATCGTAGTAGCTTTGGCAGGCTGGGGTATTGCAGAACTTAAAAGCAAGACCTGCACCTTCAGCCATTCTGAAGAAGAAAAGAAGGAAGCAAACGAGATTGATGCCGTACGCAACAGTGACGACTATAAAGAGATGGACCTTCACGACTTGCTGAAGCACAACAGCACAAAGGGCTACAATGCCGTAGACTAATGCTTCTGGGGGGCGTTGAGAGCTTTACCCAGAATGCCTGAACATAAAAAAAGAACACATAAAGGCGTGGCTTTTACGCTTTATGTGTTCTTTTTCGTTATGTAGTTTTTGTATCTCTTACTCTTCCAGAACCGAGAAGTCATCTTTACCAACACCGCACAGAGGGCACACCCAGTCATCGGGCAGGTCTTCGAATGCTGTTCCGGGTTCTATACCATTATCTGGATCGCCTTTGGCAGGGTCGTAAACCCAGCCGCATACATCACAAACGTACTTTTTCATGTTGCTGATTCAATTTTAAAGTTAGAAAATATGTTTTTTCAGCGACTAAATTACGCATTAATTCGCATACGGCAAAATAATTTTCGTTTTTTTCTCTCTTATCACAAAAATTTAGGCATATAAATCAAAACTTAGAGAGTTGTTAAACTTAAAGCCTGTACTTTTGCAGCATACACTTAAACATTCATCTAAAGTCATGGAAAGTATACTAACTAATCGCAAACAGCTTGCCACCGAAGTAGAGAAGGTAGCCGAAGTTGCCGGATATTTATGGCAAAATGGCTGGGCCGAGCGCAATGGTGGCAACATCACTGTTAACATCACCGATTTGGTTGACGACGAGATACGCAAGATGCCCGCTATAAGCGACGCAATGGACAATGGTACTACGTTACCGCATCTTAAGGGTTGTTACTTCTTCTGTAAAGGCACAGGCAAACGCATGCGCGATCTTGCAAGGCATCCTATGGATAATGGCAGCATCATCAGGATTCTTGACGATTGTCGACACTACGTTATCATAGCCGACAACAACGTGAAGCCTACCAGTGAGCTGCCTTCACACCTTACTGTGCACAACCGGCTGATAGAGAAGGGCAGTCCTTACCGGGCCACATTGCACACTCATCCCATCGAACTTGTAGCCATGAGCCACTGCCGCAAATTCCTGGGAAAGGATGTGTTAACCAATCTGTTGTGGAGCATGATACCCGAGACCAAAGCCTTTTGCCCACTCGGACTCGGTATTGTGCCTTATGCCCTGCCTGGAAGTGTTGAGCTGGCCAACGCCACGTTGGAGCAGCTTGAGGACTACGATGTGGTGATGTGGGAGAAGCATGGAGTGTTTGCCAAAGGTCTCGACATCATGGATGCTTTCGACCAGGTTGACGTGCTGTCGAAGAGTGCCAAGATTTACCTGGATGCCAGGGCGATGGGCTTCGAGCCTGAGGGTATGAGCAATCAGCAGATGCGTGAGTTAAGCGAGGCTTTCAATTTGCCCAAGTAAGTTTACCCATTCTCATTTTACTTATTTATATCTTTGCCCTGGTGAAGTTTCATCAGGGTAAAGGGTATATAGAATTCATGCTTTTAAGCCAGATTAGGCATAAAAAGCGTGAATTCCCTATGCTGTCAATTTTTTTTTCTGTACTTTTGCAGTAATATAACTTTTAGCCTAAACTCATGAAGTATATTATTGCTTTGGCGTTATTGCTGCTGAATACCGTTTGTTTGCGAGCGCACATCATAGAAAAGGTCAGTAAGTCGGCCGATGTTGTGGCAGGCAAGTACTATCTGTTTACCTATAAAACTCAAAGCAATCACTACTTTGTAAAGATGCAGTTAATGCCTGCTTCGGTCGACAGCGTGTATTTTATTAATACCTACACCTTGCAGCAATGTAAAGATGTGAGCATGGCTGCCGACTCATCTTACCTGTTTGAATTAGAGAAGAAAGAAGAACATTACTTCCTGCGTGAGAAATCAAGTGGATTATATCTTTCGGAAACAGGCTTACCGGGTAACCTGTGTACTGCCTTCCGCTTCACGGCCAGTCCCGACAGCACAGCCTACGTTAATTTCCTTACCGTCGAGGGAGACAAACTTGGTGTGAAGATTGGTAACCGGTGGCTGTGCCGCTCATTGGGCGCAGGCCGTTATCTGCTTGCCAGCAAAATAACCGCTACGTTGCCTTCCACCGATGTCTATCGCATAGATGCTTTCCAGGAGCCACGACATGTGCTGGCGCTCAACTCAGCTGCTGATCATTGGGCCGACTCGCTTAAAATGTATTCCGGCAAGACGGTAGATGTAAAACTGCAGCACACATTCCACAACGGCTACTACAACACGGTGATGCTTCCTTTCAGTGTAGGTCAATACAAGAAAGTGTTTGGCTCGTCGGTTACCGCATATGCCTTTGCATCAGGCAGCGACAGTCAGCTTACATTTACCGAAGTACCTTCAATCGATACGCTCCGTGCGGGCGTGCCCTATCTGCTTAAGGGCAATTTCTCCGAGCCACCTTATATAATATCAGGTGCTGCCATTGCCTGTTCAGACGATATAAGCTACGCCAGCCGCTCATTTGTGTTCAAAAGTTTTGTACATGCTACACCATTAGGCGGTACCGATGCTTATGTGCAGTATCAGGACGCATTCTATCGGTGCAGCTCCACACCCACACTGAACATCGGCTGCTTGAAGTGGTGTGTATATCTCAACGGCAACCGTAGCAGTGCTGCCAGGTTGTTGAAACTGAGAAGTGTGCAGATACCGCACAATAATGAAAAATAGAATTACGCAAAAATCCAATACATCATGCAAACCAGCAAATATCTTGTTGCCAACGACCGTGACGCACAATGGGGTCTCACTGTAAACACAGTGGGCTATGAGGAAATCAAGCCCGGTGACGATTATCCAACGCGGGGTCATGCCGACGGTTATTACTTCGATGTAAATAAGGGCCGTATCCTCAACGAGTACCAGTTGCTTTACTTAACCGAGGGTGAAGGCACGTTTCATTCGGCTAGTGTAAAGAGTGCACGTATCAAGGAGGGTGACATTTTCCTGCTTTTCCCAGGTGAGTGGCACAGCTATAACCCCACACCGTCAATAGGGTGGAAGAGCTATTGGATAGGCTTTAAGGGAAAGAATATGGACGACCGGATTCAGGCAGGCTTCTTGTCGCCGCAAAAGCCCATTTATCATATCGGCTATAGCAGCGATGTGGTTTATTTGTACAAGGAAGCTTACAAAACGGCAGTACAGGAAGCTGCCTACTCACAGCAGTTGCTTGCCGGCATAGTGAACCACCTCATCGGCTTAATGTATTCGCTTGAGCGCAACAACATCCTTGGGCGCGATGCCGAGCGCGTGCAACTTGTTAATAAGGTAAGGCTCCGCATCCGTGAGTCGCTCGAAAGCAGTCTGACCATCCAGCAAATTGCCACCGAACTCGGCATCAGCTACAGCAACTTGCGCAAGTTGTTCAAGGAGTACACAGGCATTGCACCAGCCATGTACCAGCAGGATTTACGACTGCAGCGGGCCAAGGAACTGCTTGCCACCACCAATATAAGCATCAAGGAGATAGCCTACAAACTTAATTTCGATTCACCCGACTACTTTTCATCAAAGTTCAAAATCAAGACGGGCGTAAAACCAAGCGATTTCCGCAAATCAATGAAATAGCCCAAAGAACTCTGTCCTTTGGGCTACTCCACTTTCGTTATAATAATTTTCCAGTTTCCTTAGTACACCAGTGTCCTTATTACCCAGTAGCTCAGAATGCCGGCAATGTATCCCACGAAGGCAATCCAGCTGATGTGCTTCATGTACCAGCCAAAGGTAATCTTTTCCAGGCCCATTACTACAACGCCTGCAGCCGAACCGATGATGAGCATCGAGCCACCCACACCGGCACAGTAGGCCAGTAACTGCCAGAAGATGCCGTCGATGCCCATGTCGCCCGATGGAGCCAGTGGATACATACCCATACCGCCAGCCACCAAAGGCACATTATCCACGATGCTCGACAGTACGCCGATTATACCTGTTATGAGGTAGTGATTGCCATTGAACACGCTGTTCAAACCTTTACCCAGCATTGTGAGTACGCCTACCTGCTCCAGACAGCCTACAGCCATAAGAATGCCGAGGAAGAAGAGAATGGTGCTCAGATCGATGTGCGAAAGCAAATTGGTTACACGGTTAATGAATTCCACCTTGCCCGACTTGCGATGCAGGTTGCGGTAGAACACCTCGGTAACGGTCCACAATATGCCCAATACCAGCAGCACACCTACAAACGGGGGCAGATTGGTAATTGACTTGAATACGGGCACCAGCATCAAACCGCCCACACCTACTATAAATACTGTGGTTCTCTGGCGTTTGTTAAACTCATACACCTTGCTGTCCTGTTCGCCCGATACATTCTCTTCACTTGTCGCGAGCTCGCCTTTCAGCTGGAACTGCAATATGAAAGCAGGCAGTGCCACCGATACGATTGATGGTATAAGCACCTCTTTAATCACACCCAGTGCCGTGATAACGCCTTTGTTCCAGAGCATAATGGTGGTTACGTCGCCAATAGGCGAGAAGGCACCGCCACTGTTGGCTGCAATAATAATGAGTGAGGCATAAATCAACCGGTCTTTCTTGTCGCTCACCAGCTTGCGCAGTATCATAATCATCACGATACTGGTGGTAAGGTTGTCAAGCACGGCTGAAAGAAAGAACGTCATAAACGTGATTTTCCATAGCAGACTGCGCTTGTTGGACGTGTGAATCATGCTGCGCACAAAGTCGAATCCGCCATTCTGGTCAACCACTTCCACGATAGTCATGGCACCCATCAGAAAGAACAGGGTGGTAGATGTGCTTCCCAGGTGGCTCTCAATGGCTGTGCTCACGGCATCGGTAAGTTGTTGCCCGCTTAATCCTGGCAGATAACTTCCGGGGTTAACCATGAACAATGTCCAGCAGGCCACAAACATCAGCAGAGCGATGGCAGCCTTGTTAACCTTTGTAATGCTCTCGGTGGCTATGAACAAGTAGCCCACACAGAACACCACAACAATTGCAATAGTTAATGGTTCCATAAAAATAAGATTTAATAATTTCCTGAATGGTTTCTCTATAAATAATCTCCTTATGCAAAGTTATATAAAAATATCAAAACAAGTGGCATAAAAATCAAATAATACGGTTTAAGCCTGCAAATTAGTTCTATCTTTGTGGAGTCTAAAACTTAAGAACAATCTGCCTTATGCAACACAACAAATGTTTCCTTGCTGTTGACTTAGGTGCCACAAGCGGCAGAACCGTTGTGGGCCGGCTTATCGACGGCAAAGTGAATATGACTGAACTCACAAGGTTCAAGAATCCCATTATACCAGTGTTCAACCACGATTACTGGGATTTGTATGCATTATACAACGAAATTCTGCATGCCTTGCATGTAGCCGTCGAACAGCACCTGCATCTTACCAGCATTGGCATTGACACATGGGGCTGCGATTTTGCGCTCTTTGGCGACGATGGGTACCTGCTTCGTAATCCGCTTTGCTACCGTGACCCTTGTCACCGTGAAGCCATGAAGCAGTATTTGCAGCAGCGCATGAGCAGCGACGAGGTGTACCGCATCACCGGAATACAGTTTCTGCCTTTCAACTCGCTGTTCCAACTCTACGGCATGCGGCAGCGCAACAACACGGCCTTGCGCCAGGCCTGTCACGTGGCATTCATACCCGATGCCCTGATTTATTTGCTCACGGGCAAGCTGGTGTGCGAGTACACAGTGGCTTCCACCTCGCAAATGCTCAACCCTGCCACACACGAACTCGACCCGTCGCTGCTTCACAGTGTGGGGCTCACCCGCCAGCAGTTTGGCTCAATGGTTATGCCTGCCACCATAGTGGCTTCCTTGTCGGCCGATATTTGCGACAAGGTGGGCATGCCGCCTGTGCCAGTGGTTGCCGTAGCTGGTCACGACACGGCCAGTGCTGTGGCGGCTGTGCCGGCTGCCAACCCGCATTTTGCTTATCTTAGCAGTGGCACGTGGAGCCTTATGGGTATTGAAACCTCACAAGCCATTATTTCGCCCGAGAGTAAACAGTATAATTTTACCAACGAAGGTGGTATTGATGGCACCACGCGTTTCCTCAAGAACATCTGTGGCATGTGGCTCTACGAGCAGTGCCGCAAGGAGTGGCCCGATGTGCAGAACCTGTCGCATGCTGAGTTGCAGCAACAGGCCATGCAGTGCGAACCCTTCAGAAGCTTGATAAATCCCGACGATGAGTGCTTTGCCAACCCTGCCAGTATGACGACGGCCATAGCTGGCTACTGTGCCGACACCCACCAGCCGGTGCCAACCACCCATGCCGAATTCTGCCGCTGCATCTTCGATTCGCTGGCTTTGCGCTACCGTCAGGTGTTTGGCTACCTTAAGCAGATGTCGCCTTTCACCATCGACACATTGCACATCATTGGCGGCGGCTCAAAGAATGGCCTGCTCAACCAGCTCACTGCCAACAGTTGTGGCGTTACGGTGAAAGCCGGACCGCAGGAGGCCACTGCCCTGGGCAACATTATGCTGCAGGCAAAAGCCGCCGGACTGGTGGACAACATCTGGCAATTGCGCCAGGCCATCAGTGCCTCAGTTACCCTTGACACCTATACGCCACAGCACTCAGAGGTATGGGATGAGGCTTACCAGAAATACCTCGATATTACAAAAAGCAAAACATTATAAAACTTAATAAACCTTTGAACAATGAAGACTGAAGTTATTGAACGTAATTATGCAATGGCCAAAGAGCGTTATGCCGCTCTTGGCGTAGACACTGATAAAGCATTGAATACGCTGCAGCACACCCCTATATCGCTGCACTGCTGGCAGGCCGACGATGTGGTGGGCTTCGAGCGTAACGTGGCCGCATCGGGCGGCATCCAGGCTACAGGTAATTATCCGGGCCGCGCACGCAATGTGGAAGAACTGCGTCAGGATATCGAAAAGGTTGTGTCGCTGCTTGGCGGAGAGTTCCGCTTTAATCTGCATGAAACCTATGGAGAGTTTGGCGGCAAGTTCGTTGACCGCGACCAGGTGGAAACCAAGTATTTCGAAGGTTGGATGCAGTGGGCCAAAGAGCACAATCTGAAGCTCGACTTCAATTCTACGTCGTTCTCGCATCCCAAGAGCGGCGATCTAACGCTGAGCAATCCCGACAAGAGCATTCGCGACTTCTGGATAGAGCACACTAAACGCTGCCGCCGCATTGCCGACGATATGGGTAAGTTCCAGGGCGACCCTTGCATGATGAACATCTGGATACACGATGGCTCTAAGGATTACACGGTTGAGAAGTTGCGTTATCGCCAGATTCTGAAACAGAGTCTGGATGACATCCTGTTGGAGAAGCTTCCCCACATGAAAACCTGTCTGGAGGCCAAGCTCTTCGGTATTGGTCTGGAAGCTTACACTGTGGGCTCACACGATTTCTATGCAGGCTATTGTGCAAAGAACAACGTTATCTACACACTTGATACGGGTCATTATGAGCCCACCGAGAATGTGTCGGATGCAGTTTCATCGCTGTTGCTCTTTGTGCCTGAGCTTATGCTGCACGTATCGCGCCCCATGCACTGGGACAGCGACCATGTTACCTTGTTCGACGATAATACCCGCAACCTGTTTGCCGAACTTGTGCGTGCCGATGCCCTCGACCGTGCTCACATCGGTCTTGATTATTTCGACGCATCCATCAACCGCATCGGTGCCTACATCATCGGTACCCGTGCTGCACAGAAGTCGCTGCTCATGGCACTGCTTGAGCCGCTCACACTGCTGCGCCAGTATGAGGATGAAGGCAAATACTTTGAGCGTCTTGCCTTGCTCGAAGAGGCTAAAACTCTGCCTTTCGGCGCAGTGTACGATTACTTTAACCTTACCAACAACGTGCCGGTGGGCGAGGAGTACCTGGCCGATGTAGAGAAGTATGAGCGTGAAGTGCTGGTAAACCGTAAATAACAGCTTATGTATATAGTATTAGGTTTGCTTATCATTGCCGTGGGTGCCTTCTGCCAAAGCAGTTCGTACGTACCCATCAGGCGGATAAAGAAGTGGAGCTGGGAGAGCTTCTGGCTGGTACAGGCAGTGTTTGCCTATGTGCTGTTTCCCTTGCTGGGGGCATGGCTCACCGCACCGGCCGGCAGTTCGCTGGCCCAGCTTTACAGTGCACATCCCCACGAGAGCTTGTCGGCTATGGGCCTGGGCATGCTGTGGGGCATTGGCGGACTTACCTTTGGCTTGTCAATGCGCTACCTGGGTGTAGCCCTCGGCCAGTCGCTGGCACTGGGCACCTGTGCGGGGCTGGGCACATTGCTCGGCCCTGTGTTCACCGGGCACTTCGAAAAGCTCACACCGGCCGTAATCATCGGTGTGGTGGTTACTTTGATTGGCATTGCTGTGATAGGTGCGGCAGGAGCCATGAAGAGCAAGTCGGTGAGCGATGAGGAGAAGCATGAGGGTGTTGCCGATTTCAACTTCACACGCGGCATTGCAGTGGCTCTGCTTTCGGGCTTTATGAGTGCATGCTTTGCCATTGGCCTTGAGGTAGGCGCGCCAGTTGTCTTTTCGGGCAGCAAGCCCATCTTTGCCACGTTGCCTGCCACTTTGCTGGTAACCTTTGGCGGTTTTCTGGTAAATGCTGCCTACTGCCTCTGGCAGAACGGCAAGCACCACACCTGGAGCGATTACGCCCAGGGCAACGTGTGGCTCAACAACCTGTTGTTCTGCGCACTGGCCGGTGTGCTGTGGTACAGTCAGTTCTTCGGTCTCTCACTGGGCAAAGGCTTTCTCACAAGCTCGGCCACGTTGCTGGCTTTCTCGTGGTGCATACTCATGGCTCTGAACGTAACGTTCAGCAATGTGTGGGGCATTCTGTTAAAAGAGTGGCGTGGATGCAATCGCGCCACCATAGCTGTACTGGTGGCAGGACTTGTCATACTGGTGTTCTCCACTTTCCTGCCGCAGTTGCTGGCTTAAACTTAATGGGCGGTGGTTATTCCACCGTCCATGTTTCATTGGTATTCAGCAGTTCTTCAAAATTATGATAGGACTGCTGTTTTTTTTGTTCTTCAATTTGCTGGTTCACGCAGTCGTCGTAGGTGGGCTCATCCACATCGCGTATCACGCCAAAGGCCACGGGCAGCCCGTTGGTGCCGTCCATCATGGCAAGCTTCAGTTGAAGGGTATTGTCCTTACAGTGGGCATCGTGCACAAGCACATCGCTCAGCGGTGCGTCGCGCCCCACAGTAACGGCTTTCAGCTGGAACCCGTCCTGCACGAGTCCGTATTCATGGTTGGGTCCGAACAACAGGGGCTTGCCCTGTTCCACGAAGATGGCGTTTTTCTTGCGGGCTTCAGGTGTGTAAACGCTGGCATAGGCACCGTTGTTGAATATCATGCAGTTTTGCAGTATCTCGCACACGGCAGCACCATGGTGGCGGTAGGCGGCCTTCAGAATCTCAACTGTTCCAGGCATGTCGCTTGCCACGGCGCGCGCAAAGAAGCGGCCGCGGGCGCCAAAGCATAATTCAGCTGGGCGGAAGGGGTCTTCTACGGTGCCATAAGGGCTCGATTTCGATACAAAGCCACGGGGCGATGTGGGTGAGTACTGACCCTTGGTTAAACCGTAGATGCGGTTGTTGAGCAGCACCATATTCAGGTTCACATTTCGCCTTATGGCATGTATAAAGTGGTTGCCGCCGATGGCCAGACCGTCGCCATCGCCCGATATCTGCCACACCGTTAAGTGCGGATTCACAACTTTTATACCGGTGGCCACTGCCGCAGCCCTGCCGTGAATGGTTTGCATGGCAAACGTGTTTACATAGTACGACAAACGGCCCGAACAGCCTATGCCCGACACCACCATGGTATCGGCAGGCGATACACCGATTTCGGCCATTGCCTTCTGCAGTGAAGCCAGAAAGAAATGGTCGCCACATCCCGGGCACCACCGTGGATGCCCCTTCTTAAAATCGTTGGCTGTATATTTTATTTCATCCATTTCAAATTCCTCCATCATTCATTGTTGTGCAGTAAATTTTTGCAATAATCAACCAGTTTGCCCACGTTAAACGGTTTGCCGGTAACCTCGTTGTATTGCAGTGGACTAAAGCCCATAACGTTCATTTTGAGCCAGGCTGCCAGCTGTCCCAGGTTCTGCTCGCATACCACCACTCTGTGGTAGTGGCTCAGCAATTCGGCAGTGTTGGCAGGCAGCGGGTTGATGTATTTCAGATGTGCCAGTGCCACCTTCTCGCCCTGGGCGCGCAGTTGAGTCATAGCCGAGTAAAGATGCCCATAGGTTCCGCCAAAGCCAACAATGAGCAAGTCGGCATCGGGGTAGGGCTCGTTGTGTGGTTTGCCCGTGATTACCTTGAGTGGCGGCACCTCAATGTGTTTCACTTTCTGGGCTCTCAGGTGCACCATAAGGTTGTGGTTATCGGGGTCGCCGCTGATATTGCCAGTGTTGCTGTCCTTCTCCAAACCGCCCACCACATGTTCAAACCCTTGTCCGCGAGCTATACGGGCAGTGTTGCCATCGGCCAGTCCGCCCTCGTTGCCGGGCAGTGCCCAGTAGCGTGCCAGTGTTTGCTCGTCGCGTTCGTAAGGTGTGTAGTGGCCGCGTTGTTGCTCGGTGGGGTAGTGGGGCTTAACTGCCGGCAGCTCATCCATGTGTGGCAACAACCATGCACCTGAGCCATTGGCTATGTAGGCATCGCTCAGCACCACCACCGGTGTGACGTGCTCCACAGCCATTTTGCACGCCTGGTAGGCTGCGTTGAAACAGTCGGTAGGGCTTGTGGGTGCTATTACCGGCATAGGGCTCTCGCCGTTGCGGCCAAAAAGCACTTGCAGCAAATCGGTTTGCTCGGCCTTGGTGGGCAACCCTGTTGAGGGGCCGCCTCGCTGCACATCAATAATAACCAGAGGCAGCTCGTCCATTACAGCCAGATTCATGGCTTCCGATTTAAGGCAAATGCCCGGACCCGATGTTGATGTAACAGCCATGGCACCCGCATACGAGGCACCTACGGCCGAAGCGCAGGCAGCCAGCTCGTCTTCACATTGCACGGTGATTACGCCGAGCGACTTATGCTTGGCCAGCTCGTTCAGAATATCAGAGGCAGGCGTGATGGGGTAGCTTCCCAGGTACAGGCGCAATCCCGCTTTTTCGGCAGCGGCAATCAGCCCGTAGGCCATAGCCTTGTTGCCGGTTATGTCCATGTAGCGGCCCGGGTGCTTGTGCACAGTGTCGATGCGGTAGGTGGCAGGCACCGAGGCATGCGTGTTGCCGGCAAAGTGATAGCCAGCCATAAACACGCTGATGTCGTTCTCGGCCACTTCGGGGTGTTTGGCAAACTTGCGTCTGAGCAGCGTGCCCACTTGCTTGTAGTCACGCTGGAACAGCCAGCATACAATGCCAAGGGCAAACATGTTGCGTGTTTTGAGCACTTGCTTGCGGTCGGTGCTTTGGGCAAAGGGCATGTGTGTTATCATCTGTGTGATAGGGCATGCCACCACACAGTCGGGGTCGATGTGTAGTTCGTCAATGTAATTCGTGGTGGCGAACTGCGCCTTCTGCAAGTCGGCAGGTTTAAAATTATCGGTATCGATAATGATGGTAGCTTGTGGCTTGCAGTATTTTATTTGAGTTTTAAGGGCCGCGGCATTCATAGCCACGAGCACATCGCATTTATCGCCCGGTGTGAGTGCTTCGTCCTGGTCGTCGCTAATGTGTACCTGGGACGCACTCACGCCTGTGAGCGAACCACGAGGGGCACGAATGTCGGCAGGATAGTCGGTGAGGGTGGAAATGCCGTTGCCGGCAATGGCAGATATGGTGGAGAAGATGTTGCCTGCCAGTTGCATGCCGTCGCCCGAGTCACCGGAGAAACGCACCACCACCTCGTCAATGTGTTTAACTGTTATTCCGTCTGTTGTCATAACAAAAGGTTTTATTCTTTAACCTGCCTTTCAGCTGTTACAGAGGGCAGGTTTGTTAGTTTTGTAAATATTCAGGTTTGCCGGAGCCCGACAGTTGATTGAAGCTGCCATGCCGGGGTAAATTTATCTTTGCACAAAGATACAATAAATTAAACAAAACCGGTTGTTTTTATGCTCGTTTTTTATTGCAGCCGTAAAAATCGCATTACCAGCCTTTGGTAACTGTTTTACCAGCTTTTGGTAACCTCGTTACCAGCCTTTGGTAAAGCATTTACCAAGCTTTGGTAATCATGTTACCAGCCTTTGGTAATATTCTGATAAAACGTTTAGACCAAAAACATTTTAAGTTTCAGCTTTTGTAGTAACGCGCAAAATGTGTAAATTTGGGGTACACTTTCCCGTTGAATGTTCATCGGCATTGAAGAGAAACGAATAATAACGCTATATGAAGATGGAAATTACAGAGGGCTATATGCCTTTCAAAGGTTTTAAAACCTATTACAGAGTAGTGGGTAAACGCTGTGAGGGTAAGGCACCCGTTGTGCTGTTGCATGGCGGGCCCGGTTCTACACACAATTATTTTGAGTTGCTCGATGAGCTGGCAGCAACTGGTCACCAGCTCATTATGTACGACCAGACAGGTTGTGGTATGTCCTATGTAGAGGGTCATCCCGAACGGTTTACATTGGATTCGTGGCTCGATGAGCTGGAGGCCTTACGAAGTTATCTTGATCTCGGCGAGATGCACGTGCTTGGTCAGTCGTGGGGTGGAATGATGATTCTTGCCTGGCTGATTGACCGTCAGCCCAAGGGTGTGCACACGGCCATCTTGTCGAGCACCCTGCCCTCGAGCCGTTTGTGGAGCCATGAGCAGCACCGGCTTATTTCGTTTATGCCAGAGGCTGAGCAACAAGCCATTCGCAGAGCCGAGGCTACAGGCAATTATGCCGACGAGGCTTATGTGGCAGCCAACGACCATTACACCGAGTTGCATGCATGCAGCATAGATGAGCGCAGCCCGGAATGCCTGCGGCGCAAGAAGAAGTTTGGAACCGAGAGTTACAATGTGGCGTGGGGACCTAATGAGTATACACCCACTGGTAATTTGAAAGATTTTGACTATACGCAAAGATTAGGCGAGATAAAACAGCCGTGCCTTATTATAAGCGGCACCAACGATGAGTGCACACCCCTGGTGGCCAAGACCATGGCCGACGGTATTGCCAACAGCCGTTGGGAGCTGCTGCCCGACGCACGCCACATGACGTTTGCCGATGATACCGAGGGCTATATCAATGTGTTGAAACAGTGGCTTGCCATTCACCCCTGACCCCAATGCAAGGGGCAGGGTGTTCGGCCCGCGGGTACAAGCAACGGCTCACATGCCCAGCAGTTGCAGTATAAACTGCTTGATGGCAGTTTGCTGCATCTCAGCCTTTTGCATGTGAGTGATGCCGCACCCGCAGGCCACCAGCGCGGTATGGTCGATACCACAAGAGTAGCCGTGAGAGCCCCCTTTGCGGTACACCACATCGCCGCCGGTACGTGCATTGGATACTGTTACGCCTTTGATGGGCTCTATAGCAAGAGCTACTCGCGGGTCGCAGCCCAACGCACGCAATTCTTCTTTCTGTATTACCCTGAATAGTTTACGCGTGGCCTCGGGTAAGGCCTCAATTATCTTATTTACTTTCTTTGTCAGTTTGTTTATCTCGGCCTGTTTCTGGGTGTTGAGGTATAAAAAGCTCATTGAGCCGGCACCGTGGAAGCAAGCCTGCCAGGGTGATCCGTATGCGGCACCCAGCAACTGGGCCTTGACAAGCCAGGTGTTGGGCTGCAGTTCGCGGTCTACGTCAACAAAGCCATGGTCGCCGGTAACAATTACCACGGTGCTGTCGATGGCCCTGGTGTCGCGCAGATTGTCAAGAATAATGCCTACTGCCGCATCGGCTGATTCGATGGTGCGCATGGTGCGAGCCGTCGACAAGCCGGTTTGATGTTGTGCATAGTCGGTAGTGATGAGGTGCATGGTGAGCAGGGTGGGGTGATAATGGTTCATGATGTAGTTGGCCATATAGGCTTCGCGGGCATCGCGGTTCACCGACCCCGCCATAAAGTTCTCGGTATCGAGCACTCCGGTGGCGTGCAGCTCAAGTGTGTCGAGCAGTCCGGCGGGTGTGCAGGCCGTCTTAAGGAACTCCATCTGGTTCACTCCCGGCTTGATGCTCCAGTATTCGGGCACATTATATTTAATGTATTTGCTCCCTGTGGATACGGGCCAGAACAGCGAGGCCACGGTGCCACCTTTCTCACTCACAGCCTGCCAAATGGTTTCGGCCTTGATGCTGTCGGCATACCAGTAGCTGATGGTGCGCGGATAGTTGCCCATGAAAGGCGCATTGTAGTAAATGTGGTGCTGGCTTGGCACGGCACCGGTGATAATGGTGGTGTGCGAGGGGTAAGTAGCGGCAGGTGTGACGCCCTTGATATGGTCGATGTAGAGTCCCTGCCGGCGCATCTGGTGCAGGTTGGCAGTGGGCATCGAGTCGGAGGTAATCATCTCGGGGCGCATGCCGTCGATGGTTATCAGTATTACGTGTTTGGCCGTCTGGGCTACAGCCGTTGTGGCAGCAGCTGTAATCAAACTTGCTGCCACAAGGTGTTTAATGAAGGAAGGGTACCACATAGTCGCTGGTTTTATTGTCTACAATTACTTTGTTCATGTTGTACTTAATCACCACCGTCTTGTTGCTGTCGTTGATGGTGAAGGCATCCATATCCTGGTTCAGAGGAATGAACGAGGGAATCTGGGCTGTTGTGTAGGCGCTGGCGTTGGTGTTGGCGGCCTCTACTTCACATACGGGGAAGCGAATGCCCAGGTCGGACGCACGACGGCCTTCGCCAAAGAATATCTCCTGACGCATCAGGTAGAGCAGTTCAAGCAGCTCGTCCTGTGTGGCGCAGTTGTCAATCATCTGGCTGGTAACCGAGGTCCCCGAGATGTAAGGAATTGAAATCAGGTGGGGTGCCTGGCGGTCGAGTATGAGTCCTGAGCGCAGTGAGTCGGATGCCGATGCAGCCACACGGTAGGCTGAGCTGTTGGGATACTTTTTGTATCCGCCATTGTAGCGTCCCTCAAGCTGATCGTTGATGTTCTTTTGCACGGGGCGCTGCTTTACCAATTGCAACAAACTGTGCAGGGTGGCTCGGGCCTCGGTTAACTGGTTGCTGCAAATTTCGGCTTCGGCAATGATGAGGTAGGGCTCCTCGGCCTTGGCAATGCAGATAGGACGCTGTTCAAGAGCATCGTTGGTTTGAAAGTATTTAGGGTCGAGGAAGTCGAGCCTTGGCAATGGCTGGAAGGCAGTGCCATAAGGCGAACCGTAGGTGTAACCCTGGAAACTGTTATCTACATCGTCCTCGCCGTCGAAAGTTACCTGCTTGATAAAATCCTTGCTTAGATTGAGGGCAGTCTGCGCATAATTCACGGCATTAGTCTTGTCGCCTAACTTGTAGTAAGCTCTGGCTATCAGTGTATTGATGAAGGCCTTGTCGGTAGTGCTGTCGGCAAGTGTAAGGGTCGTTTTGAAAGTGCTGATAGCCAGATTCAGGTTGTCTTCCCATGTTTTAATATCGCCTCCGGTTTCCACTGGCAGTCCGGTGAAGTATTCACCCGCAAGCAGGTAGGAATAACCCTGTACATAATAAAGGTTGAACAGTTGCTGCTGTGTGGTGCTCTTGTCGGTTTTTGCCAGGGTGTTAATGCCTTCGAGTGCCATCTCGCGCAGTGTGCCCACACCACGCTGCAAGCTGGTTACATCGGCATCGGTGTAAAGAATGGTGGGGTAGTCGAACACCTTGCTGCTCTGACTGTAGTTGTTGAAGTAATCATCCGAGAGAATCTCGGTGAGCTCTACGTAAGAGCCAATGGTTGTGGCAAACTTGCTGTTGGTGCCATTGATCCAGGCAGTCATGGCTCCGTCGCTCTTCTCGAATTTATCTTTATCCACGTTGGGGTTGATGATGTCGCCGGGTTCAAGCAGGTTGCAGGCCGACAGCAGGGCGCAGAAGAATGCCAGCAGGGGCCATTGCCTGAGAAATGATATATTTGTTTTCATTTTGTCTTCTTTGTTTTTTACAAGTTGTTGTTCTTATGGTTAAAGTTTATCAGAACGTTATCTTCACCGAGACAATGTACTGCCGTGGTGCTGAGTAAGTGGAGTAGTTGAGTCCGCCAACGGCTACGGCTCCCTGTGAGCGGGCACCCGAAAGGGTGGCTTCGGGGTCGACCGAAGAAGACGTGATGGCGATGGGGTTATACACATTGAAGCCAACAGTAAGTGTGCGTATATAGCGGTGCAAGGTAAAATCGTAGCTTGCGCCGATGTTGCGTATCTTAAGGTAGTTGGCTTTCTCTACAAAGAAGTTGGTGAAGTTAAGCCACTGACTGGCCTGGGTGGTGCCTTCGAGTGCCTTCTCGGGTACGGCGGAATCCTTCAAACCTTTGGCAAAACGGAACTGACGGTCGAAAGAGTGTACGTAGGAACCTGTTTGCCAGTCGCCACTGACGATGAACGAAAGTTTTCGCCAGCTGCCTGTTATCGAGAAGTTGCCGTATTTGGTAGGCAGGGTGGTGCCCAGATCCTGCAGGGGCAGCACCTCTTTGAGTGAGCCGTCGGCATTAAGCACAGCCTTGTAGCCACGGATAAAGCCCACGGGCTTGCCTTTGGCCACTACGGTTTGCACGGTGCGCGATGAGAAGCCGCCAATGGCGAACGGTACGGCGGTGCCCAGCGAGAGCACCTTGTTCTTGTTGGTGTTCAGTGATGTGTTTACACGCAGCTTCCAGTCCTTGGTGTCGAGTATCTGTGCGCCCAAAGTGAGCTCAATACCCTTATTCTCAATCTTGCCGGCATTGGCCAGGTAACTGGCACTCTGGCCCGAAGAAGGAAGTGAGGGAACATTGAACAGTGCGCCCTTGGTTAAGGCATAGTAATAGGTGAAGCCCAGGTTGATGCGGCGGCCGAAGAGCAGTGCGTTAAGGCCTGCCTCATAACTATGCTTCTTCTCGGGTGCAAGGTCGGCATTGCCGTATTTGCCGTAGTAGGCAGCCTGGTTGCCGTTGTAAGAGCCAAACGACACGGTGCGCTGGTATTCGAATGCAGGTGGATAGTTGCCCGCAACACCATAGTTGGCCATGATGCGCAAGCTGTTGAGCACGTTGCTGTTAACAATGCGGCGCATGAAAGGCTCATCAGAGATTACATACGAAAGTCCAATCTTGGGGTAGTACTGCCATCCCACATTGGAACCAAAAGCCGTGTTATAGTCCGACCGTAATCCAAGGTCGAGATAATAACGGTTGTTGATGCCCAGGTTCTCTTGCAGGTACACGCCGTAGCTGTAAAGGTAACTAAGCCATTCGTTGGAGGTTAGGGTGCCGGCGCCAGCGATGATCTGTGACCCATCGCGCACATTTGAGCCGTTGTAAACCGACTGGTGGTCGCGGGTGCTGAAGAACTGGTAACCGGCTGTAGAAATAAGGCTGAGCCAGTTGTGGTAGTTCCATTTGTGCTGACCATTGATGTCGATGGTCAGACCAAAGTATTTACGGTCGAAGTTATTGATGCTTCCGGCATTGGTGGTACCTTCGGGCTTTTGCTGAGTGTAAATAAGATATTGGTTGGTGGTGATGTTTTTCTCGCTGTTCACACGATAGTCTAAACCAATGGTGCCCTTGAATGTGAGGTTTTTAATGGGTTGGAAAATTAAGGAGTGTGAGGTTTGGAATCGTTTGATGTTCTCTTTGTCGTTCTGCAAGCGTTCGGCGTTGCTCACAAAGGTTTTCATCTGACGGAAGACGTAATCGTCCAGATTGTCGATGTCGGCATCGTAGTTAACCTGCTTGCCTTCCTGGTTGGTGTATTTAAAGTTGGTGCAGGCAGCGCCCTCGGTGAACCATAAACCCGTGTAGTAGCCCTGGTTGCCGTTACGACGGCGGTTATAATCCTCAATAACGAATCCGAACGAGTTCTGGTATTCAAGCATGCGGTTGAACTTGGCATGCGAGCCGAATTGCAAGTCGTATTTGCGGTCCTTGTTGCCGTTGTGAATCAGCGTACCGGTGTTCTCGCTCATGCTGCTGCCCAGGCTGTAGCCAAACTTGCTGTTGCCGCCGTTGAAGCCAAAGCGGTAGCGCTGCTCAAAGCCCGTTTGGTGCAGCAGCTCCTTGGTGCGCTTGAAGTGGTAGAATTGCGAGTTGGCTACGTCGACACCCATATCAACACCGGCATAGAAGCGGGTGGGACCGTCGGTGCCTTTTTTCGTGAATATCTGAATTACGCCATTGGCAGCATCTGAACCGTAAAGGGTAGTGGCTGCACCGCCGGTAACATATTCTATGTGGTCGATATTCTCAGTGGGAATGTCACCTATTGAGCCTGAAACGGCTGAGTTACCATTTAGCTCGTTGTTCAGGGTGGCTCCGGTGTTCATGTTGTCGACCCTCACACCATCTACATAGATTACAGGTGTTGAATTGGTGAAGGCCGAAGAAAGTCCGCGTGACTTGATGATAGAGGTAGTTCCAGGTTGTCCGTTGCTCAAATTGATTTGCACGTTGGGCAGTGCGTCTTGCAACATCTGGTCTATTCGGGCAACCTTCGTTCCTTCCAGGTCCTTGGCGCTGACGGTAGTTACATTAGATGAGAGCCGGCGCTTGTTGATTTCGGCACCCTGACCGGTTACTACTACCTCTTCGAGTTTAAAGTTGTCGGTTTCGAGGGCAATCTGTCCAAGGTCCCCGTTGTTAGTTGATTGCGGGGAGTTCAGGCTGATGGTGCGGGTAACGTAGCCCAGACATGAAATTTTGATGTTGCCGGCATGTGATACGGGCAGACGGAATGCACCGTTGGCATCGGTTGTTACAGCTTGCTGAACATTCCCGTCGGGCACAACGACCGCGCCTACAAGCGCCTGCTGTGTGTTCTTGTCTACAATTACGCCGCTAATGCCAGCGTTTGCTGAAGGCGACGTTACAGCCATTGCCTTGCCGGAAACTACTGCCGATTTGGCGAAAGCACGGGTCTGTGTGGTGAAAACAGAAACTGTTACCGCACACAGATAAAGACCGAGCCCTTGAAATTTTGCATTGAATTGCATCTTAAAAAATTTTTAAACATGAATTGTTAGTACTGAATACAGTGATTCATTCAATCTTGCAGATTATCAATGCAAAGTTAATACCCTCATTTTTCATATCTGCTACTCTTATTTTTCATAACTATTAAGTTATTCTTGCATAAATTCTATGCCGATGCCAAAGAAAGTATGCCAAAAGAACTCATCGCTTGGTATTTGGTTTTTATTTATTTACAAAATTACAAATTTTTAGTTTCTCAGCCAATAAAAAGGAAGAAATATTGCATAAAATTTGTCTGACTGCTCAAATTGTTCTACTTTTGCTGCAAATTTCACCAAAAAGAGAAGTATTTCTATACATTATAAGAAATTGATTGAATTGATGGATAACGCTATAACCAGAAATTATCCCCTGAGGGCCCATTTGAGCATGCTGATGGCCGAAGTGTTTTGGGGTATTATGTCACCTATTGCGAAAGACGCCATGCAGCATGGCGTGAGTGGAATCGACATGGTGTCGTTTCGTGTGCTGGGAGGGGCGGTGCTGTTTTGGATAGCCTCGCTCTTTGTAAAGCGTGAGCATGTGCCCGTGCGCCACATCTTTTTGTTTGGTCTGGCGGGTGTGTTCGGCTTAACGTGTAACCAGTGCTTATTTACCATTGGCCTGAGCATCACATCGCCGGTGAATGCCAGCATCGTTACCACGTCAATGCCTATCTTTGCCATGGTGCTATCGCTGCTTATTCTGAAAGAACCCGTTACACCGAAAAAGCTCATTGGTGTGATGGTGGGCTGCTGTGGCGCTGTGATACTTATCCTCTCGAGCGCTACCGCATCGTCGGCCCGTGTGGGTAACATCCGCGGCGACCTGATGTGCCTGGGTGCACAGTTCTCGTTTGCGCTCTATCTGGCACTCTTCAGCAAACTGGTGCGGCAGTACTCTGTATTTACGGTAAACAAGTGGATGTTCTCGTGGGCCACCTTATTAATATGGCCCTTCAGCTTCGGCAGTGTGCAGAGCATGCCATGGAGCAGCATTAGTGCAGCAACCTGGACCGAAGTGGGCTACGTGGTGTTCTTTGGCACCTTTGTGAGCTACATCCTTACAATGATAGGACAGCAAACGCTGCGCCCAACTGTAGTGGGCATATATAATTATGTGCAGCCCATCGTTGCTGTAACGCTGAGTGTGGCTACGGGATTGTGCGCCTTTACGCCAATGCAGGCTTTAGCCGTGGTTCTGGTGTTCAGCGGTGTGTGGATGGTGATTAAATCGAAGTCAAAACGTGACATGATGCGGCAAAATAAGCAAAATACCACAAATGTGGTAGGCTAAATACCCCATCTGTGTGATTGTGAAGCACCGAAAAAGGCAGTAACTTTGCAACATCAAAACATTAATCGTTTAATTTAAAGAAAGGAAAAGATTATGGCTGACACAAAGAAATTGCACTTCGAGACTTTACAACTGCATGTAGGCCAGGAACAGGCTGACCCCGCAACCGATTCACGCGCAGTGCCTATTTATCAGACCACCTCATACGTGTTCCACAATTCAAAACATGCTGCCGATCGTTTCGGACTTCGTGACGCAGGTAATGTGTACGGCAGACTTACCAATTCTACCCAGGCCGTGTTCGAAGAGCGTGTTTCGGCTCTCGAAGGTGGAGTAGGCGGACTTGCAGTGGCTTCAGGAGCAGCTGCTGTTACTTATGCCATAACCAATATAGCATTCGCAGGCGACCATGTAGTGGCAAGCAAAACCATTTATGGTGGCACCTACAACCTGCTGGCCCACACACTGAGCAAATATGGCATCAGCTCAACCTTCGTTGATCCTGATGATTACGACGCTCTTGAAGCTGCTATCAAGCCCAACGCCAAACTGGTGTATATTGAAACCCTTGGCAACCCCAACTCAAACATTTCGGATATTGAGCGCAGTGCTGCTATAGCTCACAAGCATGGCATCCCATTGCTTATTGATAATACCTTCGGTACACCTTATTTAATTCGCCCGATTGAGCACGGTGCCGATATCGTGGTACACTCTGCCACCAAGTTCATTGGCGGACACGGTAGTTCACTCGGAGGTGTAATTGTAGACGGCGGCACATTCCCATGGACTAAATATCCCGATAAGTTCCCCGGTTTCAACGAACCCGACCCATCTTATCACGGACTGGTATTCGGCAATCTGCCCGCACCTTTTGTAACCCGCGTGCGCACACTGTTGCTGCGTGATGAGGGAGCCACCATTTCTCCGTTCAACGCATTCTTGCTGCTACAGGGCCTCGAAACCCTCTCACTGCGTGTGGAGCGCCACGTGTTCAACACGCTGAAGGTGATTGACTATCTGAAACAGCAGCCACAAGTGAAGAAGATTAACCACCCGTCATTGCCCGAACACCCCAACCACGACTTGTATGAGCGCTACTTCCCCAATGGCGCAGGCAGCATCTTTACATTCGAGATTGACGGTTCGCAGGAAAAAGCATGGCACTTTATCGACCATCTGAAGATATTCTCTCTGCTTGCCAACGTGGCCGACGTAAAGAGTCTGGTAATTCATCCGGCATCTACCACTCACTCAGAACTTAGTCCCGAGGAGGCAGCCGATCAGGGCATCTATCCCAACACGATCCGCCTGAGCATCGGTACTGAGTACTATCAGGACATCATCGACGACCTCGACCAGGCCTTCGAAGCTGTGAAGAACGAAAAGTAACATCCTTTAAAGCATTATTATTATGACTAAAATAGCAAAAAATATAACTGAGCTTATTGGCTCAACACCTCTTGTAGAGATTGGCAAGTTTTCGGCCTCACAGGGACTCTCAACTCCCATTGTGGCCAAAGTAGAATACTTTAATCCAGGCGGCAGCGTGAAAGACCGTATTGCACTGGGTATGATTGAGGCTGCCGAGAAAGACGGTAAACTCAAACCAGGTGCCACCATTATCGAGCCTACGAGTGGTAACACCGGTGTGGGCCTTGCCCTTGTATCGGCTGTGAAAGGCTATAAACTTATACTTACCATGCCTGAGACTATGAGCGTGGAGCGCCGCAACCTGGTAAAAGCTTATGGTGCTGAGGTTCACCTCACTCCGGGTAGCGAAGGAATGCCTGGCGCTATCAAGGCCGCCGAGAAGCTCAGGGGCTCTATCCCTGGCAGCGTGATTCTTGAACAGTTCGAGAATCCGGCCAATCCTGCCAAGCACTACGCAACTACCGGCGCCGAAATATGGCAGCAGACCGATGGGAAGATTGATATCTTCGTGGCAGGCGTCGGCACAGGCGGAACTGTTTCTGGCATTGGAAAATACCTGAAGGAGCAGAACCCCAACGTAAAGATTGTGGCTGTGGAGCCTACTACTTCGCCTGTACTGAAAGGCGGCAAGCCCGGACCACACAAGATTCAGGGTATTGGTGCTGGCTTTGTGCCAAAAACTTATAATCCCGACGTGATTGACGAGGTGTTTGATGTAGACAGTGACGACGCTATTCGTACCGGTCGTGCACTTGCCCGTGAAGACGGACTGCTGGTGGGCATCTCATCGGGAGCTGCTGCTTATGCTGCTGCTCAGATAGCCAAACGCCCCGAGAATCAGGGCAAACTGGTAGTGGCACTGCTGCCCGATACCGGTGAGCGCTATCTCTCCACCGTGCTCTACGCTTTCGATGAATATCCACTATAAATAATAATGTAAGCTATAGATGTTTGTAAATTGACGATTGGCGATTGTTGATGCCCAGATGATGGGTATGCAGCAATCGCCAAGTTGTTAGTAAGATAATTATTTTTTATTTTATTACTATTCAGCCCTTTTTGCTGAATGCAATGTGATGATGTTAATCTCAGGCCAGGCTCCGAATCTGAAAGGCATGGTGCCACCTAAACCTAATGAAACGTAAAGCATGGAACCGCCTTCGGTGTATTTGCCGCCCCATTCGTGGTAAGCCCATTTTGCGGGCGAGAACTTGCCAATCTTAATTTGTCCGGCGTGCGTGTGACCGCTCAGTGTCAAGGCTATATCAGTTTGGTGCAATACGCCGAGTCGCCAGTGGGTAGGGTCGTGACTGAGCAATACTTTAAACATGCCGGCCGGCAGGCCTTTCATGGCTTCGCCTAAATTGCCGTAATTAGGGAATGGTGGTTTTGATATATTCTCTACGCCAATGAGAGCGATACTCTCTTTGTCAGTGCCATCAGACTGACGGGAGATGAGCACGTGACTATTGAGTAGCAGATGCCATCCTATTTTTTCTTCAATATATTCGAGCACACGCTGGTTGCGCTTGATGTTCAAGGCACTGTGGTCGCGCCCATATTCACAATAGTCGTGGTTTCCCATTACACTGTAAATACCGTCGGGCGCATGCATCTGGCCAAGCATGTGGATGAAAGGCAATACCTCGGTAGCCTGCACGTTTACCAAATCACCAGTGAATACAATCACGTCGGGTTTTTCTGCATTCACCAGCCTGACCAGTTTTTCTATGAATTTAGGGTTGCCCAGGAAGGTGCCAATGTGCAAATCGCTGAGTTGCAGTATGCGATAGCCGTCAAAACTCCTGGGCAGCAGTGGCGACGTGCATACTGCCTGCCTTGTGATGATGCGACGCCAGCCCCACAGCATGCCATAGGCAAGCAGTGCCACAATGATGGCTGCACCGGCAACGCCTGTCTGCCAGCCTGCCCAGGGAGCTAGCAGGGTAAATATCAACTTAGGTACAGCCAGGAGCAACACCATGGCAAAAAGCATGCGCATAAAGGTATTGTGAGCCCAGCCCCGGTTGGCCGCAAAGAAGGCAAACAGAATAGCTGCTGTGGGCAGAATCCACAAGGCGAGCCAGCCCGAACTTAAGTTGGGTTGCAGCCATGCGTCCCAGATGTAGAAATCGGGAACAACGAGCGCTAGCACGAACAGTATAACCCCTATAATCATGTGGCAAATATAGTTATTTTTAATGATAATCTTTGAAGAAGTGAGAATAATTTTCAAAAAACGCAAAATTTCTTTTCTTGTGCAGTAAACGGGCGGGATAGCGGGATGAACTGTTCACGGCTTATCTGCACAGTTCTATTGGAACGGTCTGCGCATTTCGCATTCATTCTTTATTATTTTAATAAAAAAGTAGTAACTTTGCAGTCAAAGCAATTAAAACCTGAATTTATGAAGAAATCGTTTACTCCCTTGCTGCTTCTGGCACTTGCCATGGCACTGCCCGTGCCTTCGCATGCCCAGCAGCAGAATGCAGCCGCACAAATGCGACTGAGGCGCAATGTGCTGATAGGTGGGCGCAATGTAGTTGTAACCACCCAGGACGGTGCCACGCATTATTATTTTGCCACTGGTCTGCAGCCAGTGATGATGTACCCCGGTGAGCAGTTTACCATCGGTAGTGACCATTACAAGCCTGCTGATGTGAAGCAGATACGTATTAATACTCTCCAGCAATTCCTGCTCGACCAGGATGCCACTACTTTTGATAATAGGTTGGCGGTAGACCATGGTTTGCTGGCCTTGCGCCGTAATTTGAGTCAGGAACATTACTCGATGATTGTACTCCCGGTTGACTTGACTGGTGCCCAGATAACAGATGCCTTTGGCGACAGCGTACAGGTGGCTGAGGTGAAAGGCATTAGCGAAGACGACGAGACGCGGCTGGAGTTTAATACGCTGCAGTTACGTCCCGACAGTGTGATGATGCATGCGGGTGAGTTTTACCTGATAAAGCCTTCGCGTGAACCTGATTTAAAAGAGGGTGCGCGTATGGCCAACTTCAACAGCTCTTTGCTTTATGGACCGGCATGGCTTATTCCGAATGTATCGCTCACAGCCAAGCAGTCGGATCCTGCAAAAATTTACCGCAACTCTTCACGCTCCACCCGCTTGCGCTTTAGTGGTACCTACAGATTGCTCGACAGCTCCAATCGCGATGGTGTATTGATAACCAACCGCAAAGTGGCACCGGGTGTGTACCTGATGGATGACACTGCCGGAGTGATGGTACAAACCAACGATTCGGCCGTGGTTAAGGGTTTTAACGCCTGGGTTACCAACATTAGTTCTACAAAGCAACCGCTGAAGTTCTACATTGATGGTGTGAACGAAGATATTACGTCGGGTATATCGGTTGTAACCACTAATCAGCGTAATTCTCTTGTCGACAATCAGGTGTACGATTTGGCAGGCCGCCGCGTAACAGGTGCACTGCCTAAAGGAATCTATATTAAGAATGGTAAGAAATTTGTGGTAAGATGAAGAACAACAAGATACTATGGGCCTTTATTGCCCTGATGGCTTCCGGTGCCGGTAATGCTTATGCACAGGATACATTGTGGGTGAGATACGACAACCGCTTTTTAGCCAACAAGAAAATGGCGCTGAAAGATGTCGACTCAATATCAGTGAATAATACAAAAACTCGTTTTTACAAGGGTTCCGTATACGACGATTATAACCTGAGTGACTTGCTGCCCATTGAGTCGGCAAGTATGATGTTTACTGATCCCGGTCGCTATCTGCTTAAGCCAAATACTTACTCAAGCACCGATTACACTAATACCAGCGCTACTACAGGCTATAACTTTGCCCACAGCGTAGAGAGCGATCACTATGCAGTGTTCTGGGACGTGCGCTATGGCAGCAATCCCAAGTACATTAAACATCCCGATAATGGTTCGGTGGCCAATGCCTACGATGTGCTGGCTATTGGCGAGCGTTGCTGGGACATGTACTGCAAACTGGGATTCATGAAACCAGGTCACTCTACTACCGATTACTATAAGATTCAACTCTACATTCCTTATCAGAGCGAATGGAGAGCCGATGCTTCGGGAACCGATGGCGTATCGGGTGGCAAAACCGGTATAGGCCACTTTAATCCCTGGGCTGCCACGGCACGTGGCGGGCATACGGTGGCTCACGAAATTGGTCACACCTTCCAGTATCTGGTGTCGGCCGACCTGGGTATGGACCATGGCTTTAATTATGGCTATGGTGAGAATGCATCGGGTGGTAACGGCTGGTGGGAGAGTTGTGCCGACTGGCAGGCTTATAAGATTTTCCCTGACCGGCAGTTTACCGATGGCGAATATTATGAGCAGTATGTAGCACAACACTACCTTAACCTGATGCACGAGGACTGGCGATATGCCAACTGCTTCATACAGGATTGGTGGTGCCAGAAACACGGTGCCGACTTTATTGGACGTTTATGGCGTGAGAGCAACAAGCCTGAAGACCCGATAGAGGCTTACAAACGCTTATGCAACTTAACGCAATCACAGTTCTGCGACGAGCAGATGCAGGGCTATATGCACATGGCCACCTGGGATATTGACAGCGTTCGAGAACGTGCCAAGCACCGCATTGGCAGCGAAAAGGATTATCTGGTACAGCTTTCAGCCAATACATGGCAGAGCGACGCCGATCACTGCATTCAGAACTATGGCTACGACATTATTAATATGAAGGTGCCTGCTGCTGAAACGGTGGTGAAAGCCAGCTTTAAGGGAATTGCCGGTACGGGCAACTGGCGTAAGGTGAATGTAGACAAAGCCGGATGGCGCTACGCTTTTGTGGCTTACAACAGTTCTACAGGAAAGAGTACCTATGGTGATGTGGGCTCTGCGAAAGAGGGTAATGTAGAGCTTACAGTGCCACAAGGCACCACGAACTTGTTCTTTGTAGTAATGGGAGCTCCAACCGAGCATTGGCGCCACGCATGGGACGATAATAAGAGCAACGATGAGCAATGGCCTTATCAGGTTACCTTTACGGCAACTACTCCTAAATAAATAATAAAAAGAGAGTGTACGATATTGTGTAATGTACACTCTCTTTTTAAATGTTCTATTCCAGAAAGTAACTCCTCAGCTACTATTTTATTCCAATCAGCTTTGGCTCTGCTCGTTCAAAGAGCGCCATAAACCGTCTACGATAGAGTCGGCCAAAGAGATGTTGGGCACAATGATGGTGTTACACTTCAAAAACGAGCACACCTTCAGGAAAATGTAGGCTGCCGGTACGATAACGTCGGCACGGTCGTCTTTCAGGTTGTAGCTCACAATGCGCTCCTCTACGGTAAGTTTGTTTAATGAGTCGTAAAGCGCCTGCAACTTCTCAACGCTTAAGGAAGTTTCGTCTTTCGAGGGGTGAGCCAGTTTGTAGAGCTTATTGATGTTGCCTCCCGAACCAATTACCCTGATGTTATCGAATTTGCTGGCAAAGTTGCCAAGGATGTTCTGCAAATCTTTCCATTCGCTGCTGGTAACCTGTCCGCCAAGCAGTCGGAGTGTACCAATATTGAACGAGTGGCTCTTAGCCAGTACGCCGTCGTGCAGCAGCGATATTTCAGTGCTGCCGCCACCCACGTCAACATATGCGAAGTTACCGGCATTCGAGCCGGTTTTCTCTACCAGGTTGTTACACAGCAGAGCGGCCTCTTCATCGCCACGGATGATGTTCAGCTTGATGCCTGTTTTCTTCTCAATGTCGGCGAGCACTTTCTTGCCGTTTTCGGCATCGCGCATGGCCGATGTGGCACACGCACGATAGTCGCTCACACGATAGAGCATAAGCAGTTGCTTGTAAGCCTTCATCATGTGCAGCATCATGTATTCACGCTCTTTGGATATTTTGCCTAAGGTGAATACATCCTTACCTAACCGCAGAGGCACGCGCACGAACATTACTTTACGTATGCGTTCAGCCGGTATGGCAGCAGTAGGGTCGAATTTCTTAATGAGCAGTCGGGCTCCGTTAGAACCGATGTCAATGGCACCGAGTACGGTGGGCTGGGTAGTATCTATTTTATTTTTCATCCTGTAATTGTCGCTTTATGCTTTCGCTGTAATAATTGAAAAGTTCCTCCTGACTTCTAAAGGGCTTTTCGCCTTCGGGTACAGGCTGTATGGTGTCGTTGCCGTGACCGTCTACAAGGTGGCCATTGGTGTTGTCGCGCAGTCCGTATTCCACAGTGCGCAGCAAGTCGTGCTTCAAGTCGTCGTCGTAAACCGGTGTGAGCACCTCAATACGGTTAATCAGGTTACGTGGCATCCAGTCGGCCGACCCCAGGAAGTACTTGTTACGGCCGCCATTGCAGAAAATCAGAATGCGGCTGTGCTCCAGGTAGCGGTCAATAATGCCCACAATGCGAATGTTGTCGCTCAGTCCGGGGATACCAGGTACCAGCGAGCAGTTGCCGCGCAGCACAATACTGATTTTTACGCCTGCCTGCGATGCCTCATAGAGTTTGGTAACTACATCCACATCAGTAATATGGTTTATCTTCATCTTGAGCCATGCCTCCTTGCCCTCTTTGGCATTCTTAATTTCGTTGTCGAGCATGCGCAGGATGCGGTTCTTCATGTAGTTGGGCGATACCAGCAGCTCTTGGAAGTGGAACTGCGAGAACGGACGGTTGATGAACTGGAACACACGTTCCACCTCGTTGACGATGCGTGGCCGTGCAGTCATCATTAAATAATCGGTGTACACCTTGGCATTGCCCTCATGGAAGTTGCCCGTACCTATGCAGGCAATGTTGCCTTTGTCGGATTCGATAAACAGGAGCTTTGAATGTATCTTCAATCCTTCAACGCCGAAGATTACATTTACGCCCTCTTCCTGCATACGCTTGCTCCATTTAATGTTGCTTTCCTCATCGAAACGGGCCAGCAACTCAACCACGGCAGTAACCTTTTTGCCGTTACGGGCTGCGTTTATCAGCGCCTTCACCACCTTAGAGTCCTTGGCAAGACGGTACAGAGTAGTTTTAATTTGCTTTACTTCGGGCTTGATGGCAGCCTCTTGCAGCACCCTTATGTAGCCGTCGAAGCTATGATAAGGCACATGTATGAAGCGGTCTTTCTCCCGTATGGCATCAAGTATGCTGCGCCGGGCCAGAAACTCGGGCTTCATCAAATGCGGCCAGGCAGGATACTTAAGCTCGTCGTGCCCGCAGGATGGGAATTTCATCAAGTCCTTATGGTTCTGATAACGGTGCCCGGCCAGTGACGTGTCGAGCTCTTTCATGTCGAGCCGTTTCTTGATTTCCTTCTGCAATTCCTTAGGCATATCGCCATCGTAGATTACACGCACGGCTTCACCTTTTTTACGCGAGTTCACGCCGTTGGCTATCTTCTCCATCGTGCCGTAATCAGCATCGTTGGCCATTTCCATCTCGGCGTCTTTAGTGAATTTAACCCACATTGCAGATATATCTCATGTAACTGATTGATTCTCAGTATTGGCATTTTTTGAGGGTGGCTTTGGGTGTACCACGGATTTTATTTTTCCAAGGGGATGAGGATTGATTCCGAGCA
>Ga0256406_1001412_pt1 | contig 38903 bp, 33 predicted proteins | sample RumenRJG_03DNA_FD_185986 | JGI IMG/M metagenome (GOLD analysis project Ga0256406, IMG submission 185986) | Bovine rumen microbial communities from Lethbridge, Alberta, Canada - RJG_03 | ecosystem: Host-associated > Mammals > Digestive system > Stomach > Rumen | place: Canada: Alberta | collected... | reverse complement strand
GGCATCTTTGATGAGGTGGCTTTAGGGTTGAGAATCAGAGGCATGGATGAGAAGGAAGTGGATGAAAGAGTCACGCGTGTATTGCAGATCTGCGGATTGTCTGAGTTTAAAAACTGGCCGATCAGTGCCTTGAGCTATGGACAGAAGAAACGGGTGACCATTGCGTCTATTCTGGTATTGAATCCAAAAGTATTGATTCTGGATGAGCCTACGGCCGGCCAGGACTACTATCATTACAGCGAAATCATGGAATTTCTGAAGAGTCTGAATGAACAGGGACAGACGATCATTCTGATCACGCATGACATGCATCTGATGCTGGAATATACACCAAGGGCAATTGTATTGTGCGATGGAAAGATTCTGGCAGACGGGCCTTCTTATCAGATCCTTTCCAATAGAGAACTGAGTGAGAAAGCCAATCTGAAGATTACATCCCTGTATGAGCTGGCTGAGAAAGCCGGTATTGATCAGCCCCAGGAATTTGTGAAGTGCTTTATTGAATATGACCGCAGGGCCAGAAAGGAAATGACAAGATGAATCTGAAACTGAAAACATTCTCCTATGCCCAGTTGAATACATTCCTGCACAGGCTGAGCGGCGTGACCAAACTGATCTGTTTCCTGCTTCTGACAAGTGCTGTCATGTTTACCTATGACATTCGTGTCATCCTGAGCATCATGGTCATGTCACTCATACTCATGAAGATTGCAAAGATCCGCTTCTCTCAGGTGCGAATCATGTATATCTATGTTTTCATCTTTCTGATTGCCAATTTCTTTCTCACTTTCCTGTTTGATCCCCAGTATGGTGTCAGAATCTATGGCACAAAGCATGTTCTGTTCACCATTGCCGGCAGTTACATCGTCACCCAGGAACAGCTGTTCTATGAGATTTCCAAGTTCTGCAAGTATCTCAGTGTCATTCCGCTTGGCATCATCTTTGTTCTGACAACCAATCCGAGTGAATTCGCCTCATCGCTCAATGGCATCGGCATCAGCTACAAGGTCGGCACAGCCCTGTCTTTGACGCTTCGCTATTTCCCGGATGTGGCCGGTGACTATGAAACGATCAAGATGGCACAGGAAGCACGCGGCCTGGATATGTCCAGGAAAGCAAGCATGGGTTCCCGTCTGAAAAACTCTTCTGCCATTCTTTCCCCATTGATCATGACAACCATGGACCGCATTGATCTGATCTCCAATGCCATGGATCTGCGCGGCTTTGGCAAACATAAGAAAAGAACGTGGTATGTCAGAAAGCCATTGACCAAAGAAGACTATCTCAGCATTGTCATCAGTGCCCTTGTCTTATTCGGCGCTTTGTATGTTCGTTTCTTCATCAACCATTCCTATTTCTATAATCCATTCATCAAATAACAGGAGGTATCCATCATGTCATCTATCATTTCTCCGATTCAGGAAATGCTCGTATTTCAGACCGACTTTGGCTATAAGGATTCAACCGTGGCTGCCATGTATGGGGTCGTCAAGAGTGTCGACCGCCATATTGAAATCATTGACAGCACCCATGAACTGCCTCAGTTTGATATCTGGAGTGCATCCTACCGCCTGTGGCAGGCAATGCGTTTCTGGCCAAAGGGAACCATCTTCGTGGCTGTGACAGACCCTGGGGTCGGCACCGCCAGAAAGGCATGTGTATGCTATACAAAAGACGGCTATTACATCGTCACGCCGGACAACGGTTCTCTAACACATGTGGCAAAGTATGACGGCATATCAGAGATCCGCGAGATTGATGAAACAATCAACCGCCTGCATCATGCCGGTACCGATGAGACATCTGTCTTCCATGGCAGAGATTTGTTTGGCTATTGTGCTGCCCGTCTGGCGGCCGGCATCATCGACTTTGAACAGGTTGGACCTGTCTATGATCCAGCTGATGTTGTGAAACTGCCCATGCCGCAGGCCCAGTACTGTGATCAGAAAGCTGCTGGGATGATTGAGATCGATGATCCCAACTTTGGCAATCTGTTTACCAACATCGATACTAACGCGCTTCTTGCCCATGGCTTTGCGTATGGAAAGAAGATTCATGTCATCATCCGTCATGGTGATGATGTTGTCTTTGACAGAGATCTGCCGTTTGAAAAGTCCTTTGGCATGGTGAACAAGGATGAGCCGCTGGCTTATAACAATGAGCTCATGAATCTCAGCTTTGCCGTATCACAGGGTTCCTTTGTCAACACGTTCCATGTCGGATTTGGCAGTGAATGGACCGTTGAGGTCACGGCATGAAACCAAGTATTGTCCTGCAGACAGATTTTTCTTTGTCATGGTCTGCGGTATCTGAGATGAAGGGTGTGATCCGCATGGTGGATCATGATGTCGAGATTGTAGACAGCTGTCATGAGATTCGCCAGTTTGATCCGTTTGAGGCATCACTTGCTTTGGAAACCATTGAGCCATATTGGCCTAAAGGCACGATTTTTGTCTCAGTCGTGGATCCAGGTGTTGGTACAGACCGAAGGGCATGTGCGGCGCTTTTGAATGATGGCAGTATTGTCATCACACCGGATAACGGCTCATTGACACATCTGAAATATTCTGTCGGCATCAAAGAAGTGCGCCAGATTGATGAAAGCATCAACCGGTACCATGGTCCGCATGAGGCAGCCGTTTTTGATGGCAGAGACTTGTTTGGCTATTGTGCCGCGAAGCTGTCTGCCGGCATCATTACCTATGAGCAGATTGGTCCTGCCTATCCGGTCAGTGAGGTAGTGGAATGCGAAGAGTATCATCTGAAACCAGAGCTGAAAGACAATGTGCTTTCGTGCTTTGTGATGACAGGACTGCCTCACTTTGGCGGCATTCAGTTCAATGTGGACAATGCAATGTGGCGCCGTCTGGAGATTCCAACTGGCACATTGATTCATGTGGTGATTTCACATTCCGGGCATTGTGTCTTTGATCAGAATGTGGTCTATGCCAGAAGCTTTGGCTATGTCAAACAAGGCGAACCCGTGCTGTACTGCGGTTCCTCCGGCTATCTGAGTCTGGATTGCAACAAGGATAACTTCATGGCGAAGTATGGCGTTTCCTTTGGTAAAGACTGGCAGATACAGCTGCGATTGTCCTGATTTTCTGTTTGTGCGCGGTATGACAGCAGTGTAGATGCTGCGACACACCTTGTTAACAGCAGGGGGCAGGTTATGGATGAGCTTTCAGCATTTCATCAATTTTATGATGATATGATTCATGGTATATGCATTGTCCGCTCAGATGGCACAGCTGCGATTGTGTATGCAAACAAACGTATGCTGGCGATGTATGACTGTCAGATAGAGAAGGAATTTCTTGCTCTGGCAGAGGGATATGTGCAGGGTTTGTTTTTTTGAAGGAGATGACCAGCTGGACTGGAAAGCATTTCTGACCACGGGTGGGAATGCGCATGTGACGTATCTTTTTACGCAATGCCAATGCGGCTTACAACACCCGCGATATGCTTGTGCAGTGGAAGGGAACAAGCCTGCGGATAAGCATCTGCTCCCCGGACGACGGTGACCGTTCTGCGCAGGTCAGCAGAATGCTGCATGATGAAATATGGGCCAGTGAAGCCATTGCCTCTGGCATGGGAGAAAAAAATACATCTGCCGGCATATAGAAGACAGTGGATGAAATCGGAAAGAATCTGCAGGCGGAGCATCTGCTTGTCTTTGAAGAGCGGGCAGATGGAACGGTATGCTGTACGTATGAATGGTATGCAGCGGATTCTCCTGCTTTGAAGAACGAACTGCAGAGCGTGCTGATGAGCAGGCTTGTTCCTCTGTATAGGATGCTGGAGACAAACAAAGTTGTCATGATTGCCGATTATCCGTCATTCTCTCAGGAACATCCGGATTTCTGGCTGCCAGGCTACGAAATCCGCAATGTGATTTCCGGCCATCTGGTCAATGCCGGGGGATCGGTCGGCTTTACGCTTGTACTGAATGCCTATGAGGAAAACTTCCATCAGGCCGGCTATATTCTTTCTACACTGACAGACTTCCTGTCGGTGATGATCCAGAACCGCAACAATATCTCTGAGGCTCTTGCCCGCAGTCTGCGTGATCCCATGATGGGTGTATTGAACCGAGCCGGCCTGGCAAAGTATCTTTCCACAAGGAAACGACAGGAAACGGCAGCGTTCATCAGTGGTGATATCAATGGCCTCAAGGAAGAGAATGACCGGCATGGCCATCTCTCTGGCGACCATTTGATCTGCAGCATTTCAGACATTCTTGTCAGCTTTGCAGATAAGGATCATGTTATCCGCATGGGCGGTGATGAATTTCTGATGATAAAGGAAGGAATGGATGATGCCGGGGCACGGGATCTGATCCAAAGGATCAAGAATACAAGCCAGACGGAAGGATACAGCATTGCGCTTGGCTATACCATTCACAGTGGCTCGATCGGCAATATGGATGATATTGTCAGAAAGGCAGATAGGGCCATGTATGAGGACAAGGGACATTACTATCACCGCCGTCGGAGCGATTCTCCTTTTGACAGACGCAAACATGAATGAAAAAAGGGCTGCAGCACTCAGGCTGTCAAATAGGATGGCTGACTGCGTGCAGCTTTTTTGTGCTTGCACGGATAGATATACAGCGAAAATATGTGCAATCACAAAAAATGAGCTGTAACAGCTTATTCAACTGTTACAGCCCCTTTGAAGCCCGGTTTCCTGCAACCGGGCAGTTCATCTGCGGATATATGCTTTGTCATCCGGATTGTCTTCCGTGGATACATAGCGCTCTGCCTCCATGTGCAGATCATATTTATCCCGCAGTTTTGCCAGCTGCTCCATCATAGGAGAACGATGATGGGCATCGAGTGCCTTCTGATCGTGCCAGCTGTCAATTAACAGAATGGTTTCCGGATCATTCAGGGGAATGAAGTACTCATAGCGCTCATTTCCCGGTTCATTGCGGATGGCATCCGCAATGCCGGAGGATTCCATCTCCTGTGCAAATTTTCTGGCACTGCCATTGGTGCCGTGGTAATACAGATTTACAGTCAGACGCATTATTTTTACCTCTTCTTCAGTATAGCAAAAAGGAATATGCTTCACTTCGACATACTCCTTTTTCATCTTATTTCTTGTAGAGAACAAGACATTCATATGGCTGCAGCGTCATATGCGCATCAATGCTGTCTCTGTGTACATTTGTTAACAGAATCTCGCTGCCTGCCGTATCATCTAGATCAGCCTGCGTCTGTGTGCCATAGAAGTTGCATAACACGGTCAGCTTTTCATTCTTCCATATTCTCTGGTATGCAAGAACAGAAGGATGCTTTTCCAGCATAGGTACATATGTCCCATCCTGGATGATCTTCATCGACTTGCGCAGAGAGATCAGTTTCTGATACCAGGCAAAGATACTTTCCGGATCTTTGCGGTCATTTTCCACATTGATCTCCTTGTGCGTTTTACCTAGCGGAATCCATGGTGTGCCGGTTGTAAATCCGGCCTTTTCACTGCTGTCCCAGCACATCGGTGTCCTGGCATTGTCACGGCTGCGCTCATTGAGGATATGCAGGACCTCCTGCTCGCTCTTTCCTTCCTTTTTCAGGATATGGCAGGCATTGATGGATTCCACATCACGGTACTGGCTGATGTCATCAAAGCCGGCATTGGGCATGCCAATCTCTTCACCCATGTAGATGTACGGCGTGCCGCGCATCAGATGAATTGCCGCTGCCAGCATCTTGGCAGATTCCTTCCGGTATTTTGTGTCATTACCGAATCTGGATACCGATCTTGGCTGATCGTGGCAGTTCCAGAACAAAGCATTCCAGGCATGGTTTTCCTGCATGCCGACCTGCCATTCATTGAGCAGATGTTTCAACTGCATGAAGTCAAACGGCTGCAATTCCCACTTCTTTCCGTCCTTGTAATCCACTTTGAGATGATGGAACGAGAACACAGAGGAGAGTTCATGGCTGTCATCGCCGGCATAGCCGGAACAGTTTTTGACAGTTGTAGAACTCATTTCACCAACCGTCATTGCTTCTGGATCATTGCCAAAGCTGTTCTCGTTAAGCTCTTTAAGATAGGTATGTACCAGCGGCTGATCGGTATAGAACTGGCGGCCGTCAAAGTTGTTTGGATCATCTTCAAATGACGATTTTGAGATCTCATTGATGACGTCGAAGCGGAAGCCATGGACACCTTTTTTCATCCAGAAATTGACAATGTCTGCCATTTCTTTTCTGACGGCAGGGTTGGTCCAGTCAAGATCTGCCTGTGATACATCAAAGAGGTGCAGATACCATTCGTCAAACTTTGGCACATATTCCCAGGCTGGACCGCCGAACTTTGACTGCCAGTTGTTGGGAGGCACGCCCGGGCCTTTGCCTTTTTTCCAGATGTAGTAGGCTTTGTACTTTGGATCGCCCTGCAGTGCTTTCTGGAACCATTCGTGTTCGGTGGAAGTGTGGTTGAAGACCATGTCCAGCATGATATCAATACCGCGTGCTTTGCATTCTTTGACAAGCTGCTCAAAGTCGGCCATAGTACCATAGCGGGGATCAATATTCCTGTAATCCTGTACATCATAGCCGTTATCCTTCTGCGGCGAAATGCACATGGGATTGAACCAGATACAGTTGATGCCCAGCTCCTGAAGATAATCAAGACGGGAAATCACGCCCTGAATATCACCCCAGCCATCTCCGCTGGCATCACAGAATGATTTTGGATAAATCTGATAGACGACAGTACTGCTGCGATCCATCGCACGCCTCCTTAGCTAAGTTTTGCAATTCCTGTTTCACCAGCCTGTACAGACTGGTCTTTCTTTAATAATGTTACCGCGGTTCCATCTGTCAGGATGACCGGTGTTACGGCAGATTTACCCTGTGACTTGATATAGTCCAGATCAACATCTGTCAGGACATCTCCCTGATGGACAGTATCTCCCTGCTTGACTCTGCCATGGAAGCCTTTGCCCTCAAGCTCGACCGTATCCATGCCAATGTGAATCAGTACTTCTTTGCCATTGGCGGCCTTGATGCCATAAGCGTGTCCGGTTGGAAAGGCAACCGTGACTGTACCAGAGAACGGTGCCACAATCTTTCCATCCGTTGGTTCAATCGCAAAGCCATCACCCATTGCTTTTGAAGCAAAGGCCTGATCCGGAACATCCTCAATTGCAATCAGCTTTCCACTTGCCGGGGATGCAATTTCTTCGCTTTCTTCTGCCTTTGTGAATGCTGCAGGAGCAGCTGCCGGTGCTTCCTGTTCTGTATCAACAGTTGTGATGCGGTCTTCGGTTGTCAGTCTCTTTTTGCCGATGATCAGTGTCAGTACAAATGGAATGACAATTGCTGCGGCCATAGCCAGGAAGAAGGCACCCCAGAACTGCGGCATGATGGACAGGAAGCCTGGAATACCGCCGACACCGATAGCAGAGGCATTGACGCCAAAGCCGACGGAAATGATGGCAGCGATGCAGGAACCTGTCATGGCACAGTAGAACGGGAATTCATACTTGAGGTTGACACCGAACATAGCAGGCTCGGTAACACCCAGCCAGCAGGAGATGGCAGAAGGAATATTGACTTCCTGTGCTTTTGCATTTTTCTTCTGCAGAACGGACATGGCCCATACAGCAGATCCCTGTGCAATGTTGGATAGAGCGATCATCGGCCAGAGCATTGTGCCATGAAGCGGCGTATCGGCGATCAGCTGCAGATCAATGGCATTGGACATGTGGTGCAGGCCGGTGATGACAAGCGGGGCATAGAAGAAACCAAAGATCGCAGCGAAGATGATGCGGAACTTTCCGGAGATTCCGGCATAGACGACATCAGAGATCCATGTGCCAAGTGTCCAGCCGATCGGGCCCAGAACGAAGTGGGCTGCCATGACGGCCAGCAGCAATGAGCAGAACGGGACAACAATCATCTTGATGACGGATGGTGTGATCTTGTTGAAGAAGCGTTCCAGATAGGCAAGTGTGAAGGCTGCCAGCATTGCCGGAATAACCTGTGCCTGATAGCCGATCATTCTTGCGGATGCAAAGCCGAAGTTCCAGACATAGTCAGGTGCCCAGGCATCGGCTGCCATGCCGGCAACGGCATAGGCATTGACCAGCTGGCCGGAGACAAGGGTCAGACCAAGGACAATACCAAGCATTTCAGTACCGCCCATCTTCTTCTGAACGGACCAGCAGATACCTACCGGAATGCCGGTATGGAAGACGGCTTCACCAATCAGCCACAGGAATTTGTCTACTCCAGCCCAGAACTGGGAGGTGGCAACAAGTGTCTGTGTGCCGTCACCGAAGATATACAGAGAATCAATGACATTGCGGAAACCAAGAATCAAGCCGCCGACAATGATCGCAGGAATCAGTGGTGCAAAGATTTCAGCCAGATTGGTCATCAGTTTCTGAACGGGATTCTGGTTGGACTTGGCTGCCTGCTTGACAGCATTCTTGGAAACACCTTCCAGACCGGAGATCTTGATGAAATCGTTGTAGTAGTCAGCCACGTCGTTACCGATGATGACCTGGAACTGTCCGGCCTGTGTGAAGGTTCCCTTGGTAGAAGGCAGGGCCTCAATCTTCTTGACATCTGCCTTGGACTGGTCAATCAGGACAAAACGCATTCTGGTGACACAGTGAGAGACTGCTTTCACGTTGTCTTTCCCGCCAACGTATTCCAGCAGTTTTGAAGCATCTTTTTCGAATTTTCCCATATTTGCCTCTCTATGTACATGTACGTACATGTTCTGCATAGTGATATTAGCCTGTACGTACATGTATGTCAATAGCAAAATGAAAACGCTCTCTGCAGGCAGAGGGCGCTCATCAGGCTCTGGGATTTCTTCTGGCAAAATCACGGAACACAAACTTGTCCGGACGTTGACGGCTGGATGTGTACTGGAAGACACGTGCATCGTCCAGATAAGTGAAGGATTCCACATTGACAACCATGTTGAAGTGCTTCATATCCAGCCAGCGCATATCCTGATTGGTTGCACTCTGGCAGGTGATCTTCTTCTCGGCATAGGCAATCGGCAGATGCAGTGTTTTTTCCAGATATGCATACAGGGAATCGGCTGCGATTTCCCTGGTGATGCCAGGACAGATCGCAGCATTGAGAACATCGGTATCCAGGATGATGGCTTCGCCATCGACGCGCCTGACTCTTTGCAGAAGATAGATCCAATCATCCGGATTCATCTTCAAATACTTCTGAAACTTCTCATCCGGATGCGTCTTTTCACAGCAGATAACTTCAGTTTCTACATGGTTTCCCATGGTTGGAGCAAGCTCCTTGAAGGAAACAACGCCGTTGACTGGAAAGGCGAATCGGTTGATGGATAGTACGATGGAACCGATCCCTTTTGCCTTCTGGATATAGCCATCCTGTGCCAGCAGTGACAGTGCTTTGCGGATGGTATCACGGGATGCGCCATAGTGTTCCATCAGTTCATGCTCTCCCGGCAGGCAGGAACCGGCAGAATAAGTGCCATCCTCAATCTGTGCCCGTATTCTGTTTTCAATCTCCTGATACTTTGACATATGCTTTCCGTGTTCATTATACACAGGTAATTTTCAGGATGTCATAGGTGGAAAGACACCAAAGCAAATCTGTTTGCTTGTATCAGATTAGATTCGTAACCCATGAAAGAATGTTTTGCATATCACCCTGATCCTGAATTCTGCTATGATATTCGCTCCTTGACTGCAAATTGTATGGTGCTAAAGTAGGAAGCGACAAGTGAATATCTGCTGGGGGAGCGTCAGCTGAGAGTGTGCGTTGCACAGACCCTTTAAACCTGATTCGGACAATGCCGATGTAGGGAAGTGATGATGATCAGAATTTTTTTCAGCAGGAAAAATAGTTCTGATCATTTTTTGTTAAAAGATGCCCTTTTCTGGTGGATAACCGCCTATGTCTGAAAGGGGATCTTCATGAAAGAAGAAAAAGAAAGCATCATGCATCATCTGGAGCTGCGGGATGTCATTCTGATGGCCGGCTTTGGCATTATTTTTGCCATTGTGTATCTGGCTGTTTTCAATGTTGGAATGGGCCTTTCTGTTGCACTGACCACAACTGGTCTTGGCGATTTCTCATTTGACATCATTTATGGCGTCTGGTTCATGGCCGGAACAATGGCAGCTTACATCATCCGCAAGCCAGGGGCAGGCTTGATTGCTGAAGTGCTGGCTTCGGTTGTCGAACTGTTAATGGGAAACTCTGGAGGCATCGCTGTTGTTATTACAGGTCTGATCCAGGGGCTTGGGACAGAACTTGGCTTTGCCATTTTCCGCTATAAGAGATGGGATATGGCATCTCTCTCACTGGCATCTGTTCTATCCGGTGTCTTCATTTATGGCTATGAGCTGTATTACCTCCAATATTATATGCTGCCATTTGGGATGCATTGCGGGCATCTGATTATTCGTTCCATCAGCGGCATTGTTTTCTCAGCACTGATTATCAAGGCCGTCTCAGATGGCCTGGCAAAGACAGGTGTTTTAAAGAATTATGCAATTGGCAAAACGGTAAAGCATGCAGTTGTTCATGAAGAGGAGGCATAACATGGAAAAACTGAAGATTGTTTTTGACTGGTTCCCGAATACGATTCATGCAGGTATTCTCGCAGCGAAAAAGAATGGGGAGTATGAAAAGGCAGGACTGGATGTAGACATTGAGGGACAGGTACACCACGCCATGGATCCGTCCACTACGGATATGATCTGCGGACCGGAAATTTCGATGTTAATGAACATGGAGCAGGGGGTTGCTCTGACCGGTATTGCCCAGTTTACACAGAAATGTGATTCTGGACTGGTTTCTTTGAAATCTACCGGAATTACCAGAATGAAAGATTTGGAGGGAAAGAGACTGACATACTGGGATCTGCCCTGGTATCATCCGGTTGTTGGCTATCTTGTTGAGAAAGATGGCGGTGATTACAGCAAGGTCAAGAAAGTGATGATGGATGTGGGGGACATTGTCTCAACACTTGGTACAACGGCAGATGCGACATGGGTCTATGAGAACTGGGAAAAGTATGCTCTGCTCGATGCTGGCAAAGAAGTGAACTACATCAACTTTGGAGATGTAGATCCGATTTTCAACTTCTGCGCACCGGCAATTGCAGCAACCGGCAATGCGATTGCCAATAAGGCAGATGCGCTGCGTACCTTCCTGCATGTTACGGATCTTTCGTACCGCAGGATGGCTGCAGATCCAGAGAAGATTCTTGAAGTCAGCGATATGATCCCGGAAGCAAGCAGCGACAACATGCTTGTCGCTGGTGCGAAGCATCTTGCACCGATCTGGATTGATGAAAATGGTAAATGGGGACGTATCAAGCCGGCGATGTGGAATAACATGGCAGACTTCCTTGTTAAAAAGAACGTCATTTCCAAGCGCAGGGAGAAAGAATTCACGAACGAATTCTTTGATGACTGACTGTGAACATTTCTGCTTCACATTTGAGCTTTGCCTATGATGAGCAGGGACCTCTGATTCTGAAAGACCTGAGCTGTGAATTCAAACAGGAGGATATCACCCTGCTGGATGGCAATACCGGGGAAGGAAAGTCAACTTTCCTGTATCTTGCGGCAGGGCTGTATCCGCATTATGCCGGTGTTTTGAAAGAAGGTACCGTACTTGTAGATGGAAAGGATCCTGGAAAAATGGATCCATCTGAACGCTGCCATTACGTTGGTATGATGTTTCAGAATCCTGACCTGCAGTTCTGTATGGATACGGTACGCAATGAAATGATCTTCTGTTTGGAAAATCTTCAGGAAAAGAAGGAAAACTTTGAACAGAAAATCAAAGAAGCACTGGCTTTCTGCGGTATTTCCCATCTGGAAAACAGAAAGCTGATGATCCTATCAGGGGGCGAAAAGCAGAAAACAGCATTGGCATGTTTATGGCTTCTGAGACCCAAATGGCTGCTGTTGGATGAGCCATTTGCCAGCATAGATCAGGCATCCAGGCATGATCTTGTTCAAAAACTAATGCAGATGCACAGACAGTACGGTACAGGCATTGTGGCGGTGGACCATCATCCTGAAAACTGGCTTGGTGCTGCCACTTCTGTATGCCATATGCGCAATGGTCAGATTTTTCCTGGAAATCTGCAAGATCTGAATCCTGAACTAGTGCCATACATGGCAGATACAGGAAGAAATCACATTGGTGATGTTGTGCTGCAGATGCAGGATGTGTCTGTATGGCATCAGGATGAGCAGCATCCTGTGATTGATCATGTAAATCTGACTCTTCGCCAGGGTGGCAGCTATGCCATCCTTGGCGAGAGTGGATCAGGTAAAAGTACTTTGTTTGGCGCTGTATTCGGTTTGTATCCGTACCATGGGAAGATTCTTTTTCCAGATAAAGAGATCAAGAAAATGAGGCGTCATCTGGCTGGACAGATTGGGATGATTACGCAAAGCCCTCAGGATCAGTTTATTGGCGGAACCGTACGGGACGAGATTGAAGCTGGCATGAATAAAGATAACAATGATGATGCCCAGAAAATCCTGCGTGAAATTCATTTGTGGAAATACCGTGATGTTTCTCCTTATCTTTTAAGCCAGGGACAGCAGAGAAGACTTGGTGCAGCGGCAATGATGAACAGCCGCTGCCGGCTGCTGTTATGTGATGAGCCAACCTGTGCCCAGGATCCTCAGAGTGCATACACGATCATGACCAACCTGCTGCAGGAAGCCAGAGCAAAGCATATTGCACTTGTGTTTTCCACACATGAACAAGAACTTGCAAAGGTATTTGCGGATGAAATCTGGATGATCAAAGATCATACTTTGGTCAGAAAGGAGATTCGATGAGCTCTCTTAACCCATCTGCGAAACTGATTGGCCTTGTCGTGATGACAATGATTCTGGCAGGCGTTCACAATCCAATCCTGAATGTTGTTGTTTTTCTGGTGTCATCCATCCTCTGTCTGCAGTCATTGATCAAGGAACACAGGGGTGTTCATCTCTATTTTTATCCAATGATTCCTATTACCCTGCTGGCAGTTGGAATGTTCTTTACCGGATACCGTTTCACTTCTGCGCCATCTTCGGTTGTAAACAGTCATATCATGACAGGTTCTACACTGGCAATGATTCCCGGGAATGTTTATAACGGCCTGATCTTTGCCTCAAGAGTGCTTGTGTATGCATCAATCGGCCTGTTGTTTGCTTTGACTAGTGATCCGGTCACAATGGTGCGCTCCTTTGAAAAACAGCTCCATGTTCCGCAGATGTTTGCCTATGGGCTGCTTGCGGCATGGAATGTATTTCCACACATGGCACAGGAATACAAGAAGACAAAGATTGCATTCCAGGCTAGGGGCATTCATGTACTGCCATTTTCTCCTAAGCTGCTTGTAACTCTCATGGTGAAAACAACCAGGTGGTCAGATGAACTTGCAATGGCAATGGAATCAAGGGGCTTTTCCTCTCATCAGACAAGAACCTCCTATCAGGCTCCTGTCATTCGGAAACGTGACATGATATTTCTTGCCGTAACGTGTGTCCTGTTTCCATTCTGTTGTATTGTACTGTAAGCTTCTCAACTGAAAATCAGCAGTAGATTGGAATTACTGCTGGTTTTCAGTTTTTACCGAAGTTTTGAAACAATGAATCATGAGGGAAAGCACGGTGAATAACAGAAAGCGGTATACTTTTGGTGTTATGAAAACTGATGAAATATTTGCCAGCGGCAGGATGAGCCATGTGATCTGGAAGATGGCAGTGCCTGCCATTGCAGCCCAGCTTGTCAATCTTCTCTACAGTATTGTGGACCGTATCTATATCGGACATATTCCTGACATTGGCACAACGGCTCTGGCTGGTGTTGGTGTGTGCAATGCCATCATCATTCTGATCTCTGCCTTTGCCATGATTACCGGCGGCGGTTGTGCACCGCTTGCCTCTATTGCCTTAGGCTCCGGAAGAAAGAAACGGGCCAGCCAGATGATGAACAATGGCTTTGTCATCATCATGGTGCTGGGGGTAATCCTGATGGTGATCTTCGGATTGACGATTGACCCGATGCTCAGACTGGTCGGTGCCAGTGACGCTACCCTTCCATATGCACATACCTACCTGTCTATTTATCTGCTTGGTACCTTGTTTGTCATGGCTGCCATCGGCATGAACCCATTTCTGAATGTGCAGGGGCATCCCGGTCTGGCCATGTCTACTGTCATCCTTGGTGCGGTATTGAATATCGTACTGGATCCTGTGTTCATGTTTGGCTTTGGCATGGGTGTTGCCGGTGCGGCCTGGGCAACCATCCTGTCCCAGTTTGCCAGTGCCCTGTGGATCATTCTGTTCCTTGTCTCAAAGAAAGCATCATTGCGTCTTTGCTTTGCGGATATGAAGCCCAACGGGGAAATCATGCATAAGATCTTTGCCCTTGGTATTTCCCCGTTTGTCATGGCATCCACCGAAAGCATCATCGGCTTTGTCATGAACGGCATCCTGGTTAAGTACGGAGATCTGTATGTCAGCGTATTGACCATCATGTCCTCATGCATGCAGATGATTGCCGTACCGCTCAACGGCTTCCAGAACGGTGCTTCTCCGGTCATTTCCTATAACTATGGCCATGGCAGCCCGGACAGAGTCAAAGAAGGCTTTAAGGTGATCTTCCTGAACATGACCTTGTTCAACTGCTTCATGAGCCTGATGATGATCTTCTTCCCCGGCTTCTTTGCCGCTTTGTTTACCAGTGATGCCACATTGATTGCCGGCGTTAAGAAAGCCATGCCTCTGTTTATGGCAGGCATGACCGTGTTTGGCATGCAGAGAGCCTGTCAGACCATGTTTGTCTCCCTGAATCAGCCAGGTATTTCATTATTCATCGCCCTGCTCAGAAAGATCTTCCTGCTTGTGCCGCTGGCATTCCTGCTCTCCCATTTCTTTGGGGCCATGGGTGTCTTTGGCGCCGAAGCTGCAGCTGATGCCTTTGCTGCCATTACATGTATTCTGCTGTTCAGGCATATCTTCCCTGGTGTATTGCAAAAGATGAAAGCAAAGCAGGCATAAGAAAAACAGGCGTGAAGTCCTTGATGAATTTCACGCCTTTATTGTGCTGTTATGCTGCTTTTCTTTTTTGCAGTACTGCCAGCATGATGGCCATGACGGCCGGGAAGATGATGGCGGCCAGCAGGCCTGCCTGCAGGTTGTTATGGCTGGCAGCGGAGATCATGCCGGTTAATGTCGGGCCGGCATTGCAGCCCAGATCCCCGCCTAAGGCAAGTAATGCAAACAACGCCGTGCCGCCTGTTGGCAGCTGTCTTGCCGCAATGGAGAAGGATCCCGGCCACATGGCCCCTACAGCAAAGCCGACAATGCCGCATCCTGCCAGGCCGATCCAGCTGATCGATGTCAGGGATGCCAGGCAGTATCCGATGATGCACAACAGGGCGCTGAAGATCAGATATTTCCGGATGTCGATGCCATGGGTGTTGGCATGAATGACACGGGAGAGTCCCATCAGGAAAGAGAACAGGCATGGGCCGGCCAGGTCTGCCACGGTCTTGGAGACATGCATGCCGCTTTCGGCAAAGGCAGATGCCCATTGGCTCATGGCCTGCTCGGAAGCACCGGCGCAGATCATCAGGACAAATAACATCCAGAACAGTGGCTGAAAGAGTAACTGGTGTACGGACATGGTTTTTCCCTGCTCTGTCAGTGTGTTGATCGGGACGATCGAGAAGACAAAGCCATTGACGATTGGCAGGATGGCCCAGAGAAAGGCCAGGATCGGCCAGTGATGGATGGAGAAGATGTGGAAGAACAGAGTGGAAATCAGGGTAACGGCGACAACACCCCAGCAATAGAAGGAATGCAGTAAGCTCATGGCTGATGCTTTGTCATCCGTTGGACAGGCTTCAACGATTGGTGAAATGAGGACTTCGATCAGGCCGCCGCCTATGGCATAGATAATGACACTGATCAAAAGTCCCACAAAGGCATTTGACAGAACATTCGGCAGGATGCCAAGCAGGATGAGACCCAGGGCAGCACAGATATGCGCCGCAACGATGCTGATGCGCCATCCGATCTTATCGACAAACTTTGCGCTGAGCAGATCGATGACAAGCTGGAAACCGAAGTTGAATGTGATCAGGAAGGTGATCTGTGCCAATGGAATGCCATATTCTTTCTGAAACGTGACAAACAGCAGCGGGGCAAAGGAATTGACGACTGCCTGGGTGATATAACCTGCATAGCAGGCATGGATGGTTGCTTTATAGTTGGAACGCAACATCATATTCTCTTTCAGATATCCAGATGTCTGTACAGTGACTTTGCAATGCCGTCATTGTCATTGGTATCTGTAACTTCATCCGCAATCTCTTTGACTTTCTCGGTGGCATTTCCCATGGCAACCCCGATGCCGGCATATTCCAGCATGGAAATATCATTCTCGGCATCACCGAAGGCGATAACTTCTTCGGGGCTGATGTGCAGCTTTTCCATCGCCATCCGGATGGAAGTGCCTTTGTTGATGCCTTTCGGGCAGTACTCATAGTAGAAGTTGGCAGTAAACATGCAGGACAGAGTGTCTTTAAAAGGCTCTCTCATTTCCTGCCAGTGTGCCTGCAGATAGCTGCTGTCTGCTGCAGTGAGAATTTTGTGGACCGGGAAGTTGGTAAAGGATACCAGATCCTTTGCTTCCATCAGACGGTAATCACAGCAGCGGGATTCATATTCGATGACATTGAATTCTCTGTCACCATCATGAATCATGCCGGCAAAGACATTCTCTACCACCAGATATTCGCCATATGCAATCATCGGAATCACATCAAACTTCTTCATGTGCTTCAAAACGGCAGTGACAAGGTCCTGCGGCATGGTGATATCTACCAGTACTTCCTGGTTTTCACAATCGGTGACACGGCCGCCATTATAGGCAACATACAGGCCATGATGGTATGGCATATCCAGCAGGTTTCCATACTGTACAACCCCGCGGGTCGGCCTGCCGCTGGCAATGACCAGAATGATGCCTTTATCCTGCGCATGCTTCAAAGCTGCGAGTGTTTTCGGCGTAATCTTTTTTTCACTGTTGGTCAGTGTGCCGTCAATATCCAGAAGTATTGCTTTGATCATATTCTATCCTCTTTTATGTGCCGGACTATTCTAGCATGAATGCTTGCCATATCATCCCCGGGTGGTAAAATTTTTTATCGGACACTTGTCCCGTCAGTAGCGGCTACCTGACGTAAAACGAAAATAAGGAGATGTTTTTTCATGAAAAAAGTTAATCTGGACAGTTTTGCAAAGACTGCCATGATCGCTGCCATCTACACGGTTGTTTCCCTTGTACTGGCACCGTTTTCCTTCGGCAATATTCAGGTACGGATGGCCGAAGCACTGACGATTCTGCCACTGATCTATGAACCATCGATCTGGGGTGTGACACTTGGCTGTTTCCTGACCAATCTGATTGGTGCTGCCATGGGTGTCAATCCGACCGGCATGCTGGATGCGGTGGTAGGGACACTGGCAACCTTCCTGGCTGCCTGGTGCACATACAGGCTGCGCAGCCATACGATCAAAGGGTTCCCGCTGTGGTCCGTTCTGATGCCGGTGATCTTTAATTTCTTCTTTGTCGGCGCAGAACTTTCGGCACTCTATTTCCAGGGAAATTTTGTACTGGGACTTCTGATCATGGGCGCAGAAGTTGCCGTTGGAGAACTGATTGCAGTGATTCTTGGCTGGCTGTTAGTCAAGGCGCTGTCCCGGACAAAGATTTTCGAATAAAACGTGAAAAAAAACATGTACTGTTCCAATTGCCGCAGGAACGTGCATGTTTTATTTTCTGCTGATGGTCAATACAAGGAAGAACAGACCGCCAAAGACACCAATGACAGCTGCCAGCAGCGGCCAGTTGATGCCACCCTTTGCGGAAGCTTCTGCAGCTTCTGTGTCTTCTGTATCTGTATTCTCCGCCTGGGCGGTTTCCTCACTGGATCCTGTTTCATCATTGGCTGCGGCTGTCTGTACCGCCGCATCATTGGCAATGCAGTCCTGATTGTACTGATACAGCAGATCATTGGCGGCCGAGCAGATCTCAGCACTGTCATATCTGCCTTCCACATCTACCATGACCACAGCCAGATAGGGCTGATCACTCATGACGATTTCGGCCACATCATTGACATAGTCATACCATCCCTGTTTCTGATAGACCGTTGTCTGCTGGGTAAGATCATTGTCAAAACCGTTGCTCTGATCGGGATCGGACATATAGGAGAGCAGTTGTTGAAACTGATCCTGGTTGTTATAGAGGTACTGAAGCACATCCATCAGGAAGTCTGCCGGATAGTCATTGTCTTGATAGGTGATGGGATCGATGCCGCCGTCTTCCTGATACTTCTGGGATCCGAAGGTTTCAAACATCAGATCTTTGTACTGATCATAGGAGCCAAGGGCATACATCAGTGTTTCTGAGGAAGGGTTGTCGGACTGTATAATGGAAAGGTAGTGTGCCTGAGACAGGGTGTACATGCCGATGGCTTCATTCGGGTCGATATTGCCGGCATTTTCCTGCAGGTAGTAATACATGTTCAGCGGCAGCTTGTAGGTACTTGCCGCAAACATATAGGTATCGCCATTGTACTGCCAGGATTCACCCGATACTGTGTTGCAATAGGCAAGCGAAAAAGAGTCCTCATCCAGATCATACTCTTCCACAAACTGCTGGACTCTGGCATCCAGTGAAACAAAAGACGCCTGGTCTTCTGCCTGTACGGGTGTGATGACCATTGCCCCAGGCAGAGAACAGGCACATATCATGTTCAGAAGTCTCTTTTTCACAATGTCAACATGGTACCGCAAATCTTAAGATTTATCCTGAAGATTGTCTGAACATTCATGCGGAATTGTGCAAATGATGTATTGAAATGATCTGAAAAAGCAGAATGATGCATCATCCCTGCTGGCTTCGGGCTTCATCATGGCAGATGCCGGCATGTTTGTTTATTATAACAGGCAGTATTTGTTAGAAAGAAGGAGACATATGAAAGAAGCTTCGGTGATGGTTCCGTTTCTGGATCAGACATCTGAACCGGTTATTCTGTTTGAAGTCCGCCAGCGTTCCATCCCGCAGGGCGGAGATATCTGTTTCCCGGGCGGACAGAAAGAAGCTGATGAGACAGCGCAGGCAACAGCGACCCGTGAGACATGTGAGGAACTGCTGATCAGGCAGGAGCAGCTTCATGATGTGACGCCGCTGTTTACACTTCCGGGTCCCGGCGGCATTACTGTACATGCCTTCCGCTGTCATCTTGCGGATTATCATCATACGTATGGGACCTCTGAAATTGAAAGTGTCTTTACGATGCCGCTGTCATGGTTTCAAACACACGAGCCATCAGTGCTGGAAGTACAGATGGAGATGAGACCGGAGGATCAGGCTGCCATCAGGGAACTGATCCACCGATCTGATTATGCTTTCCGTCCGCAAATTAAAGTCATGCGCTTTTACAATACAGACCATGGCGTGATCTGGGGATTAACGGCAGAAATCCTGTACCGCATCACCCATCCGTGATCAATCATCCTGTGATTCATTTATATGACGAGTGATACGGCACACAGAACCAGTGCTCTTTGCCTGCTGTAATACCATTGAGAAAGCAGTAAAGCAGAAATGATGGCAGGATGTGGATCGGCATAGAACAGCCTTTTTCTGTGATTGCGTCATATACCGGCACGAAAAGGAACAGTTTTCTACTGAGATGTTCTGGCTGACTTTCAAAAAGAATGAGAACGGTACAGCATGGTAGAATGGAAAGCACGGAGGAAAACTATGGAATTTGTGTTTGCTGGCGGTGCCAGAGAAGTGGGAGGCAGCTGTATCTATGTCAGACTGAAAGAGATGGGGATTCTGATGGATGCAGGCATTCATCAATCAGGCAGTAAGGATCCTCTGCCTGATTTTCAGGCTGTCCAGCAGGCTGGTGATGTGGATGCGATCATCGTTTCCCACGCCCATATGGACCATACGGGTTCTCTGCCGGTGATTTCCAAAGCATATCCCGGTGCAAGGATCTATATGACGCCGATGACCATGGATCTGACAAGAATCCTGCTGGCAGACAGTCTGAAGCTGATGAACCGGGCAGAGGGCAGTGTCCCTTTATACTCACAGGATGATGTGGATGCCATGATGGCAAGGGTGGTGCCGGTTCCTTTTGAAACACCGTACCAGATCAAAGAAGGCATTACATTTACGTTTTATCCGGCCGGTCATATTGCCGGAGCTGCCTGCATTTATCTGATGACACCGGAAGGCTCGATTTTCTACTCGGGCGATGTGTCTGGCTTTGCGCAGGAGACCATTGAAGGGATCCGGATTCCAAGACTCCGCCCGGATGTCGGCTTGTTTGAATCGACCTATGGCAACCGGCTCCATGCCAACCGTCAGGGCGAGGAGCAGAAGCTCATTGATACGGTCAGCGAGGCAGTCCAGCAGGGAAAGAAAGTGCTGATTCCTTCCTTTGCCCTGGGCAGATCGCAGGAAGTGCTGCTGATTTTAAGCAAGGCCATGGCAAAGAAACAGATTCCGATGGTGCCGGTGTATGTGGATGGCATGGTCAGGGATATGACGATGGCATATCTGCGATACCCAACATATCTGCGGGCTGTGCTGGCCAGAAAGATCATGAAGGGACAGAATCCGTTCTTTCATGATGCGATTCAGCCTGTCAGCAATGCGATGGACCGGAAGGAACTGGTGCATGAGAAAGGACCTGCGATCTTTGTGGCAAGCTCAGGCATGTTAACGGGTGGACCAAGTGTCACTTATGCAAAGGAACTGGTGCCGGATGACAATGCCGTGATCATCATCACCGGCTATCAGGATGAAGAAGCACCTGGCCGTACGCTGCTGAATATGATGGATGCAGATCAGGAAGAAAAAGATGCGGTGATTGACGGCACCCTTCTGCCAGTGAAGTGCAAAGTTGTCCAGGTCGGTCTGTCTGCCCACTCTGATAAGTCAGAACTGCTGGCACTGATGGAGCGTCTTGGCTGCCATCAGATTGTGCTGGTTCATGGTGATGAAGATGCCATGAGTGTCCTTGGCACAGAGCTTTCTGGCAATCTGGCCAATCATGTCTATCAGCCATCCACCGGCACTTCCCTTTCTTTCTCATTTCATCACCAAAGAAAACAGCTGCCTCAGCAATTATCAAATACCATGCATGGTACAGATATCGCTGATCCACAGCAGCAGAAAACACTCTATGCCTTCTGGCAGCAGAACTATCCTTACCGCACTTTTACCATGCAGGATCTGTATGCAATGTATACCGGCAGAACCATCCATGCCGATCAGTATGATGCACAGGAAGAAGAACAACTGCAGCAGTTTGCCAATATCATTGAAAATTCTGTCTATTTCAGCCGTGATGCCAGAAGGATGTTTCTGTTCAGACGAAACAATGAAGCAGAGATTGCGGAACAGACAAAGAAGAAGGAACCTGCCATGCAGGATGTGCAGGCAGAACTGAGCGAGCTGTTAAAAGAGATTCCTTATCGGAAACTTGGCTTTTACCAGGATGAGAAAATGGTGAAGATCATCTGTGACTATCCCGATGCCTTTGATAAGACTGTACTGCAGAATGTGGATGAGAAGATCTTCCATGATACGGGCTGGCATGTATCGCTGCATGAGGCCATGAACCACCAGGCAGCGGATATTCTGCTGCACAATCTGTTTGCCGGCAATGTGAAGAAGATTTCCTACTATGAAGAAAAGAAGGAATATGTGATCAGCCTGCTGGATGAGAGCAAGGCAGATCCGTCTTTTTCTGAACTGTTTACCAAGACAACCGGGTGGAAGCTGGCCTTTGGAATCCCGAGTGGTTCTGCCGTGTCAGTGCCGGAATCATCTGCAGTACAGGATGAAATGATGATCCTGAGCCATGGGAAAAATCCGCTTGAACAAAACGCTGCCATGACACTGATCCATGCCATGTTTGCAGGGGAGGATGTCAAACCATATAAGCTTGGCATCAAGACGGTCTCAGGTGTGCGCTGCTTTGAGGCTGCCTTCCTGTCACCACAGCTTGGTCTGGGGAAAAAAGAACTTCTGCAGAAGTGTGCCGATGATACGGGCTGGAATATGCATATCGCAGCCAGCGTGAACCAGAATGCCATCCAGATTCTGTTGGCACAGTTATGCGCGCAGTATGGCATTTCTCTATCGAAGAATCCTTCGTATCTTGCGGGTGAAAAGACGATGGAGATCCGGACTGTGCAGGAGATTCCGGAAGAAATGAAAGACCGGTTCCACAAAGAAACCGGTCTGTATCTGAGAAAGAAAATCTAACTGTTGTAGTCGCCGCCGGAAATGCCGAAGTATTCTTCAAAGGACAGGTCCGGATCGATGTTATACATGGCGGTGGCTGTATCGACACCGACATAGCGGTAATGCCATGGCTCATAGTCATAGCCGGTATAGTCTGTCTTGCCTTCAGGGTAGCGCATAATGAAGCCGTATTTGTAAGCATTGTGATACAGCCACTGGCCGGCATCGGTATTGATGAAGCTCTTGTCACAATACGTGCTTTCATCATCTCCGTTGAGATCTGCAGCCAGCCCGGTCTGATGATCGGAATATCCAGGCCGTGAGGAAATGGAATCCGCATAGTCGGTGCCATCATCATCTACATATTTGTTGTACAGTGTTGTCTGCAGGTCATAGGAGCGGTATCCAGAGCCCAGCGTCAATGTGATGCCGTCAGCCTGGGCGGCCGCAAACATATTCTCCATCGCCGTGGCAGCCTCTTCCCGCATCACGGCATTGTTATAAATCTGGGCAACATTGACATAACGCACATCCTCAGGAGCATAGCCCGATGGCAGAGGATGTTTTTTGTTTGCACAGAAGAGAATGCTGCTGGGATCTGTCAGACGGGTATCATTTTCCGGATCTGTGGATGCCGGTGTAAAGACGGCAGTGGGATTGGATGTTGAGGCGGCAGAAGCGGAAGAATCAGCAGTTCCCGATGCCTGCGCACTGGAAACAGCAGAGGCAGACGGGGAAGCGGCAGCACTCTGTTTATGACGCATCGTATCCACAAGAGAAACAATGCTGGCCAGGATCAGAGCCATCACGGCTATTACGACAACCAGGCGCTGATAGCGCAGATGTCTTTTCTTTCTACGATATTTCATGCCCCGACATGATAGCACAGAAATGTTTGTCAATGCAGGCAGACTTAGACTTAGACAATATGTAAAAGCCCTCCATTAACTTGTGTGTTAGCACCTGTGAACACAAATACGTATTCCCCTGCTGTTGCTGACATCGTCAGCTGCTGCAAGGAAATCGGGAAAAAGGTTGGAAATGATACAGAGATCGTTGTTGGATATGAAGCTGGCTGCACCTGGAAATACATCACAATATCTGTCAGAGCCCTTTTGGCACCAAAAGTATGGATGCAGAAGCTGAATGTGTTCGTGGTATAATTTCTGCGATGAAAAAGGGACTGTTTATAACATTGGAAGGACCGGATGGCTCTGGCAAGACAACGGTATCCACAAAAGTTGTGGAATCTTTGTCGAAGAAGGGCTATCAGGTCATGTATACAAGAGAGCCGGGCGGAAGTGAGATTGCGGAGAAGATCCGCAGTATCATTCTTGATCCGGCCAATACGGCAATGGATGCCCGCACAGAGGCTCTGCTGTATGCGGCCAGCCGCCGCCAGCATCTTGTCGAGATTGTGCTGCCTGCTTTAGAGAAAGGCATCACGGTGATTTCTGACCGCTTTGTGGATTCCTCTCTGGCATACCAGGGCTGCGGCAGACAGATCGGCATTCAGGAAGTGTATGACATCAATCTGTTTGCAACGGGCGGCAGAATGCCGGACCGCACGTATTTTCTTAACGTGCCTGCTGAGACAGGGCTTGCCCGCATTGCCAGCCGTACCTATCTTGACCGTCTGGATCAGGAGAGTCAGGCATTTCATCAGCGTGTTTATGATGGCTATCAGAAAGTGATTGCCATGTATTCAGAGCGGATTGAGGTGGTGGATGCCACCCGTGATGCGGATACGGTAGCTCATGATGTGGAGGCCCGCATTCTGGGACTGCTCAATGGTTAAAGAGCTTCTGCAGAAGATGGAGCCGGTTGTGTATGAGGCATTGAACAATGCCTGTACCAGCGGCAGAATCTCGCATGCATGGCTGTTTGCAGGCCCGCCCGGTACGCCGAAAAAGGAAGCTGCGTATCTGCTGGCACAGAGTCTGTTCTGTGAGAAACAGGATGGGCTTGCCTGTGAACAGTGTGAGGAGTGTATCAGGATTGCCAATAACAGCCACATGGACTTTGCTGTGCTGGATGGATCAAAGAAGGCCATCAGTAAGAATGACATTGATGAGCTGCAGAGACGCTTCTCTTTGACAAGTGCGGAAAAGGGCAGTGGAAACCGCTGCTATCTGATTTTGAATGCAGAAAACAGCTCGGCCGCTGCCATGAACAGTATGCTGAAGTTTCTGGAGGAACCCGGCGAAGGTTTAACAGCGATCCTGACAACGGATAACATCGGCAGGCTGCTGCCAACGATCATCAGCCGCTGTACAGTGCTCTCTTTCCGTCTGCCTGGTGCTGATTATTACCGGCAGATTGGCAAAGAACATGGTATGGCAGATGATGACATTTCCCTGCTGTCCCGGCTTGTACGAAGTCCTGAGGAACTGCTGGCAGCACCATCCTCTGCCCCGTGGCAGAATGCCGTGGCCATGTTTCAGCAGTATCTGGGAAAGAACGGCCCGTTTTCAGAACTGCTGGTAGATTATGACATCAGCTATCGTCAGAGTGAGAAGGCAGATGGCGCTGCCATGGTGCAGTACTTCCTTGGCCTGCTGGATCTGTATGCCCATGATGTGATTCTGAGAAATCAGGATGGCCCGAAGTGGTATCGGGAAGCGTTGGCAGATGCCCGTGGCAGCCAGGATGACTATGGCAGGCTGATCATCATCTGCAATCAGCAGAAAGAGCGCTGCAATAAGTTCAATGATGTGAACTTACTGATGGCGCAGACATATGAAAGACTGGAGGATTTTAAACGTGAGTCAGGAACTTAAAGAAACCAGGGAACCTGTGGAAGCGGTGAATTATACGTATACGGTGCCAGTGCGCTTTGAAAATGCCGGCAGGCCGTATTCTTTTGGCACAGAGGATGCTGAGATCCACAAGGGAGAACATGTTGTGGTGGAAACACAGCAGGGCCTGGAGCTTGGCGTTGCCGAGGCAGATGCCGTTGCCGTGGCCAAATACGGCCTGCGGATGCCGACCCGGCCCATCATCCGGGTGGCAACAGGACGCGATCTGCGCATCAATGAAGAAAACAAGCGGGAAAATGACCGTGCCTTTGCCATCTGCAAGCAGGAAATTGCAGATCTCAAGCTGGATATGAACCTGCTCAGTGCACAGTACACATTGGACCGCTCCAAAGTGCTGTTTGTGTATCTGTCTGATCAGCGGGTAGATTTCCGTGAACTGCTGAAGAAGCTTGGCAGCCGGCTGCACTGCCGGATTGAGCTGCGCCAGATCGGCGAGCGTGACAAGGCCCGCATGGTAGGCGGTATCGGTATGTGCGGCATGGAATGCTGCTGCAGAAGGTTCAAGAGCAGATTCGATGTCATCTCCATCAATATGGCCAAGAACCAGCTGCTGGCACTGAACATCGACAAACTGTCCGGCATGTGCGGCAAGCTGATGTGCTGCCTGAAGTATGAAGACAATGATTACAAGGAAATGACAGCCGGCCTGCCCAAGATGGGATCTCAGGTAGAGTATGATGGCGAGATTTACCGCATCACGAATATGAATGTGATGTCTAATGAAGCCAAGTTGGAAAACCGTGAAAATGCGGTATTTCTGACACTGGATGAACTGCGTGAGAAGGCCATTCCCCGCAAAGGTGTGGTCATGCCGCACAAAAAGGATGATTCTGGTCATCCAGCGCATAAGAATATCATTCATGTCGGCCAGCATCCTGAACATCGTGAAACGGAACACTCTGCGCATAGTGAACCAGTTCGTGAGATGCGTGACAAGAATGCCCGCATGGCAAGAGGACACCGCCGTGATGTGAATGCAAATGAGCCGGCAAAGAACAGCCGCACAGAAGTGCGTACATTTGGCCGCAGGAATAAGAATGAGCAGGGCAGCAAGCCGTCTGTGAAACCTACCGCTAAAACTGCCGATCGGAAACCGGCAAAGAATGTGACGGTGCGCACGTTTGGCCGCCGCAAGAAAGAGGAGAACGCGTGAAACGCCAGAAATCATTTGAGCAGGAAGGACCAAAGCTGTATCTGGTGCCGACACCGATCGGCAATCTGAATGAGATGACGCCAAGAGCACGGGAGGTGTTATCACAGGCAGACGTGATTGCCTGTGAGGATACACGGACAAGCGGGCAGCTGCTCCACCATTTTGGCATTTCCAGCCGTCTGATTGCCTATCAGAACTTCAATGAGGATACAAGTGCCAGAGGCATCATCAAGCTTCTGCAGGAAGGCAATACCGTTGCCCTGATTTCAGATGCCGGCTATCCATTGATCAATGATCCCGGCCAGAGACTTGTCATGGATGCCGTGGATGCCGGTTTTCCGGTCATTCCGGTATCCGGCTGCTCCGCTTTTCTGGATGCGCTTGTGGCATCGGGATTAAAGGCACAGCCATTCCTGTTTGTCGGCTTTCTGCCGCCTTCCCATACCGACAGAATCAAATCACTGCAGATGTACAAGGACTATCCGATGACATTGATCTTCTATGAAGCACCGCATCGGATTGAAAGAATGTTAACAGATGTTCTTGCTGTATTTGGAAACCGGCAGGCAGTGCTGGCCAGAGAATTAACCAAAGTGCATGAGGAATTTCTGCGCGGCACTCTGGAAGAGCTGCTGGAAGTATGCCCGTCTTTAAAGGGTGAGATGGTTCTGATGGTGGAAGGTGCCAGGCAGGAAGAAGCAGAGCTGAGCAATGATGATATTCTGCAGTGTGTCAATGCACTGGTGGAAAATGGCATCAGCCGCTCGGATGCGGTGAAGCAGACGGCAAAGAAACTTGGCGTGCCAAAGAATCGCGTGTATGAGCTTGTGCATGGCGATCCGCATCAGAAGTGAGCAGGATAGTGAAATTGTGCCTGTTTGATGTAAAATAAGGAAGAATTTAGCGAGCGAAAGGAATCGATTTATGAGTGCTATACTGTCTGATCCGACGCTGGTCAAAGCATTGCTGATTGTGCTGGTGGGCATGATCATTGTGCTGAGCGTGGCGGTTGTTGTACTTGCCATTAAAAAGAACCAGATCGTTTATGTAGAGAAAGAAGTCCCGGCTGCATCATCGCTGACATCGTCATCTTCACATGCTGTCAGACCGGTGCATGCAGCACCAGCCGCGGCTGCCACAGCGGCTGAGCCGCTTGTGCTGAACAAGGCACAGCCAAAAGATGATCTTGACCTGATGCAGTTCAAGAATCCTCATGCGGATGAAGATGAAGCTATGGAGACAAATGTTGTGCCATCCATGCACAATCAGCCTTCCAGCCGTATTCCGCAGCAGGCAGAAGAATCACAGCCAGCCAATCAGGCCATCACGGGTGTATCTTTGACCATCATGATCGGCCAGTCCAAAACGGAAGTGTCAGTCAGAAGCTTTCCATGTCTGCTTGGCAGAGAGGCAGATGTCTGCGATGTCATTATCTCAGAGCCGGCCGTATCCCGCCGTCATGCAAAACTGCTGCTGGAACATGGAGAAGTCTTTGTGGAAGATGTATCCGAACATAATGGCACGTTCCTGAATGATATGAAACTGCCGCCGCTTGGCAGGGCAAGACTGCATACAGGCGATTTGATCACCCTTGGCAGAGCCCACATCCGGGTCAATGCATGGCTGTATAACTAACCCGGAAATCCGGGCTTTTTTGGATAATTGGGGAAAGGAGATTAACCATGAAAAAATGTATCAACTGTCAGGAAGAAATTGCGGATGACGCTGCCTTCTGCCCGTTCTGCGGAACAAAGCAGCCAGATTCTGCTGAAACAAAGATAGAACCGGAAGAAGTAAAGGCCGAAGAAACAAAGCCTGCTGAAAATACAGAAGAAGAAAAATCTCTGGCAGATGAGGCACCAAAGCAGGAAAATGAATCAAAAGAAACAGAGGCACCTGTAGAAAACAAGCCGGAAACGGCTGAACAGGAAGCTCAGAAGCCTGAAGAGAACACAGCAGAAACAGAAGATCAGAAGCAGGAAGCTGCTGCAGAAACGCCTGTGGAAAACAAGGCAGAAAGTGCTGAAAGTGCAGAAGTGAAATCTAGTGAACCGGTGGAGGAAGTTAAGACTGGGGAGACAGCTGAAACAAAACCAGAAGAAAAGACAGAACCTGAACACGCTGCTGCCCCAAAGGCAGAAAAGAAAACAGAGCCTGCTGCAGAGAAGGTGAAGATGCAGATGCCGAAGGCGGATATTGACTGGAAGATGTATCTGATGCCGTTCTGGAATGTGATCAAAGATCCGTTTGCGATTGTGAGTCTGCCATGGGTGGATGTTGGCATGGCCATTCTGCTTTCTCTGATTGTCAATACATGGCTGACCCGTTCCTTTGCGGTCAGTGCGCTGGAGTTTGTGCTGCAGGCAGTTGGAAGAACGGATATCAATGTCTCGATTGCCATGAACAACATGGGCTATACATTCTCTTCCTTCTTCCAGTGCGGCATGGCCATGACCGTGATTGTCATTGGCTTCCTGTTCCTGGCCCGCTTTATCAGTGAGCGCAAAAGAGCAAATGCATCTGTCATTCTGCAGCAGATCAGTGCATCCTTGTTCTTTACAAGCCTGCTGGCACTTTTGACGATCATCTTCTCAGCCATCACACCGGTGCTTGGCACCTTCGGCGTGCTGTGCCTGCTTGTCTTTGAAGTCCTCATTCTGCATCAGGATATGCAGAAGACAAACGGCTGGCTGCAGCTGATCATTCTGACACTCTTTTTGATCCTGCAGGTTCTGGCTGTGTACCACATGATGCCTACCAATGCCTGGTTTTAAGTTTCAGGAAGGAAGCGGCATCCCGGTTGTCTGGATTGGCAAAGAACCGCAAGATATACCTGTTTCCAATCCTATCCTGTTTGTGTATGACTTTGACTGGGACAGCTGTCTGTCACCATGGCCTTCCCCAAAGGTGTTTAAGAAAGGCAATGACTTTGCCGGAAACGCAGATGCCTTTCTGGATGAACTGAAAGTACATCTGCCTCAGAAATCTATCCTGGCCGGCTATTCTCTGGCAGGCTTATTTGCCCTGTACGCTGCTACAAAAGAAAACTGTTTTGCCGGTGTGCTTTGTGCATCTGGATCCTTATGGTATCCCGGCTGGATTGACTGGCTGAAAGCACATCCTGTTCAGGCAGAGGCGGTCTACCTTTCACTGGGTGATACAGAAAAAAACAGCCGCAATCCGGTTCTTGCGTCTGTTGAGGATAAAACATTGGAAACACAGCAGTATCTGTCAATGACACATACGTTTGTGAAGGAACCGGGCAGCCATTTTGCGGATGATACACCGCGCGTTGTACATGGAATTCAATGGCTCAACAGCGTGCTTTAGGGCACGCTGTTTTAATATGCCCTGGTCAGATTCTGCAGCCACTTGTAATGGCAGAAATGAACCATGACCCATGGAATCTTGCCGACTTCATCCAGGCATGTGCATGCATAGACGGCCAGGATGGGCCAGTGAAGCACAAAGGCACCGGCTAAGGCGGTTGGAATGGCAATGCACCACATGGTGACAATGAGCGAATGAATATCAAACTTTGTATCACCGCCGCCGTCAAAGATGCCATTGATCATGATGGTGTTAACGCATCTGCCGATCATGTAGAACGATGTGATGACAAGCATGCCAATGAGGTATTGTCTTGCCATGCCGGACAGTTTATAAAACTGCAGGACAGCCGGAATGACAGCCAGAATGATCCCGGTTGTGACAAAGCCGACCAGGAAGCTGATCTTCATGATTCTTGTGCCGTAGTCCTTTGCGGTATCCATGTGGTTCTGGCCAAGTTCATTGCCAAGGATAACGCCGGCGGCACCGGCAATACCGTTGCACATACAGCAGGCAAGATCTCTGACGACTGCCGCCACACTGTTGGCAGCGGCGGCATCCTGGCCTAAATGTCCCATGATGGCCGTATAGGATGTGAAGCCAACACCCCACAGCAATGAGGCAAACAGCACAGGCAGGGAAATACGGGCAAAGTCTTTGCTCAGCAGCTTGTTCTTGTGAAACAAAGATCCCCATTGTGGATGGAGATAGCCATCCGTGTAAGAAAGTGAGATGGACCAGATGAGCTCAATGATCCGGGAGATCAAAGTGGCGATGGCTGAACCTCTTGCCCCAAGAACCGGGAAGCCAAGCAAACCGAAGATCAGGATCGTATTGAGACCGATGTTGATGAAAACAGTGACGGTGGAGATCATGGCAGCCGCATGGGCATGTTCACTGACTTTCATCATCATCTGAAAACTCTGTGATACTGCTACAAGGAAGTAGGACCAGCCGGCGATGCGCAGGTACTGGCAGCCGATTTCTTTCAGAGTTGGATCATTGGTGAAGAAATCCATGAGAATACCTGGTGAAAAGACACAGGCAATGCCGAAGATGAGGTCAATCAGAACAGACAGCCTGAGCATGATATGAAAGATATCTGTCATCGCATGCAGATCCTGCTTTCCCCAGTACTGGGCTGCCAGGATGGAACCGCCGGCTGTGATGGCGGAGATGAACATGGTCATCACAAACTGGACCTGGGTTGCCAGCGATACGGCTGACATGGAGTTCTGATCGAGCCGTCCAAGCATGATGGCATCGGCGGCTGCCACTGCCGCCAGCATCAGACTCTGCAGGGCCAGGGGAAGAGCCAGAGAGAACAGCTTGTGATTGAAGACGGCATCAGAAAACAAGCCTTGTTTCTTCATGCCGTCAATCCTCAATCTCATGGAAGATGGGCTTCATATGGTCAAATGTGCAGAACTGCGTGATGCCGATCTCTTCTTTGACAACCCGGCGGGCATCCTTGAAGTGGTCACCGACATATTTTGTGCTGTGGGCATCAGAGCCAAAGGTGAAGAGAGTGCCGCCAAGGTCTTTATAGAGCCTGAGAATCTTCCGGCAGGGCTGGGTATCCTTGAGGCCATAGTGCCAGGAAGACGTGTTGATCTCAATGCCTTTGCCGTCCGCAATAGCCTGTTTCAAAATGGCCGCAATGAGATCCTCTTCTTTTTCAAATGGATAGGGACCTGCTGGATCATAGCGGGACAGCAGGTCCAGATGCGCCAGAACACTGTAATGCCTGAAGTTCTGCTGCACATGCAGAATCTCCTTATAATAATCATCATTGTATTCCTTCTGGCTCTTTCCCTTGAAGTAGTCACCATTCCAGAATTCTTTGTTATGTACTTGGTGCATGGAGAGCAGCACAAAGTCCAGATCATTCTGATACTTTGCATACAGCTTTTCATAATCACCAATCGTATGGGTCTGTATGCCAAACTCCAGACCGGCTTTGATGGTGATCTTTCCCGCATACTGTTTTTGCAGGGTATGCAGCTTCTCAAAATAGCGGGGATAATCCACATTGGCAAGCGGATCCTGTTCGTCTGAGGAAGAACTGATGCCATCCCCGCCGCGGTACAGAATGCCTCTTGGATCATCCCAGTCACGCTTGATGCCATAGTCCACATGATCGGTAAAGCACATCTCATCCAGGCCAATGGCAATGCCCTGTTCAATCTGATTTTCCATCAATTCTCTGGAATCATCTGAAAACTCACAATGTAAATGATAATCCGCAATCATCTTTCTTCTCCCATCTTCCTGCTTTTCAGGATATCTCTTCCTATTTCGTATAAGCCGGTCCAAAGCAGACTGTCTTTGTCCTGTACATGCACAATCTGAATGTGCGGATCCAATCGGATCCCATACGTTTCTGGATGCAGCTTTTCGTTGGTCAGCTCACTTGTCCAGGCAATCAGATCCGGATCCAGCACGGCGGCCAGAGCACCCATGCTTTCAGCTAACATGCGCGCTGGTTCCTTCTTCGTTCTCTCTTTCTTTTCTTTCTCAGTGCCCCACGGCAGATAACGCATCTCACCGGCCTGATGACTTGTGCCGTTGTACAAACGGCCATGGATCACAATACCGCAGCCGATTAATTCCGCAGCTGGCTGGAACACCAGCACTGCTGTATCTGTATCCGGATATGCATGCACAAGGCCGATGCACATCGCATTGGCATCATTCTCATTCACCCACTGCACACCATTTAATTCCTGGATATCATGCAGGTCTTTATGGGCAAGCAATGGCAGATCACAGACCCCGATCGTGCCATTGATACAGACGCCGGGGATACTGATGACAACCACCTGGACGGCAGGATCACTTGTGCGCAGTGTTCCAAGGGCATGCCTGAAATCCTGCAGGGATCCTTTTTCCGACGGCATGTCCTTATGGAACACAGGGCTGCCATCCAGCTTTCTGCTTTCCAGCAGAAAGCGGAAATCATCACCCTGCCTTACACATGCCAGCATACCTACATGACAGTACTCTGGATTCAGGCAATACTGCTTGGCATGGCGGCCGGTGCGTGAGGGTACATCCGATACATACAGAATCTGTCTGGACAAAAGCAGTTCCCTGAGAATGTTTGTCATCCCGCCGGTGGAAATCCCGCACAATGTACAAAGTTCCATCCTTGTATGGCATTTTCCGTCAAAGAAGATCTGGCGTACCGCATCAATATCATCCTGTTTCAGCTTCGTATTCCGATTCATTCGTCAACCTCTGACGAAATGATTATACACGCTTCCTTTTCTCATGCAACAAAACAAAAGCACTGCTTTCACAGTGCTTCAGAATGCGATGAAATCTTCATTATGGAAAGAGTAGCCATAGGTTTCAATGACTCTTTCGGGATACAGGATTTCCAAGGCTCTCCGGTAGGTATCAATCTGTGCCTGATATTTCTTCCTGATTTCAGCATCATTGGCATCGTCTGTCTTGAAATCGATCATGATGACCTTGTCTGGATCTTCTGCCACAAAGTCCATGGCACCTGTGATCGCATGCCTGCTTTCTGTGTCGATCACATAGAATGCATATTCTTTGTGAATATGCATCTGCAGGCACTGCCTGTACAATGCTGTGTTGGCAAAGTGGACAAGCTTCTGTTGATCAGCAGGGGTAAGTCCGTCCTCATGAATGTCTTCCATGGTCCAGACTTTGTCTGGCAGTGACGCAATGGTTTCATGCATAAGAGTGCCATAGGCCTTGCCGGACTCATGGCTGCTGCGGGACAGCGGCGGAATGCTTGTGTATTCTGTTTCACTAGGCCGCAGGGCACCATTGATATCCTCTTGTGCATGCATGTGCGGCAGCTGGGCAGGATATACGGTTTTCTTCTTTGTCAGCTTTGGTACGGCCGCAAGTGATTCATGATGTACTTCAAAGTACGGTCCTTCCTTCATCGCGGCCAGGATCAGTCCGCTCATGCCCCGCCTTGCGGCAATCACGCCTCTGGTCAGGCTGCGGCTGTAATCACGCTTTGGCTCACTGTCGACAATGAACAGACGCTGCTGGGGCCTGGTCAGAGCAACATACAGCAGACGGATAAACTCCTCCTGGTCTTCCAGGTTGCAGGCATGGGATACAGCCAGTTCCTGGACGGTTGGCCGTTTCAGGCGGGTATGGATATCCATCCAGCCAAGGCCGAGTTTGAGCTCATCATGGATGATGACAGGAGCTTTGTCATCCTGGAAGCGGTTCTGAGAGTCCGACCACAGAAAGACAATCTTGTACTGCAGGCCTTTGGACTGATGAATCGTGCATACTCTGACCACATCATCATCTGTGCCATGCGACAGCGCTTCACTGGATTTCTCATCAGCACCATTGCGCATCATCATCAGGAAGTCATACAGGCTGACAGGCTGCTTTGCATTGATCTTCTGGCACAGAAAGTCAAAGTTTGCCTGGTCTTTATCAGAAAGAAGATCGTAGAAATGGTTTGTCTTTGCAATCTGGTCCATCAGAGCAGGAATGCCATCTTTGTCTGCCGTCTGCCGCAGTCTGGCAAACGCCTCAAACAATTCCGGATGTGCTTCTCTGACACCCTGTACAAGTGTCTTATGGCCAACTTTCATCTTTGCAAGCTCTTCATCTGAGAACTGACAGAACGCACTGGTCAGCACGGTGGTCATACTGATGGCATCATCCGGATTTAACATCCATCCGGCCATAGCCTGAATCAATACGCACAGATCAGACTTCCAGAATCCTTCTCTGGCATCGATGTCATAGGGAATGCCGGCATCATCAAAGGCATTGCGTAAGGGAATCTTGCTGGCATGGGAGCGTACCAGCACGGCAAAGTCAGAAAACGGATGACCGTCTTCATGCATGCCGGCAATGTGGCTGGCAATCCAGGCAGCCTTTAACTGCTTGGCATCTTCATTCTCTTCTTCAGCATCCTCATCCTCTTGTGTTTCCGGGGAAGACACAAAGGTAAAGATGACAGGCACTGGTTCTTCCTTTTGCTCCTTGCGGCCGATGGCAGCCTTGTCATCTTCCGTATATCGATCATGCATGCCTTCCACATTCATCAGACTGCCAAACAGGATGTTGTTAAACGTGACGATGCTTTCCATGGAACGGAAGTTGTGGCGCAGGGTAATATGCTTTTCTTCAGGATCTTTCAGGCATGCCCGCATCAAAGCAGGCCGGGCACTGCGGAACCGGTAAATCGACTGCTTGACATCACCAACCCGGAAGACATTGTCCTTCTTCGCCACGGCATTGATGATCGCATTCTGCAGCGTGCTGGTATCCTGAAACTCATCGACCATGATCTCATCATAGCTGTCCCGGATGCGGGCAGCTGTTTCACCATGGTCAGCCTGCAGAATCGCAAGCACATAGCGCTCCATATCCGAGAAATCCATGCATGTATTGTCTGCTTTCATCCTGGCAAGCGTATCTGCTGTATTCTCACATAGATCCAGGAAGTCATTCACGATCGGTACCATGTCATTGGCATCAGATACAAGCGTGGCTTCATCCTGCGCACCGGCAAGCAGGGCTTTGATACGGGCGGAAAAATCCTTGCGGGCACGGTCATAGGGCAGATTCTTTGTCGAAGGAGATGTCTCCAGTAAAGCAAGTGTTTCCAAAGCGGACAGATACAGGCCCCAGCTGTGCTGCTGCAAAGCATCCAGTACATTGACAATGCCATTGCGCACACCCTGCAGCGTCTTTGGATCAACTTTTTCATCCCCCTGGGCAGCAGTCTCCATCTCATCCAGCAGGTCATTCAGATTGGAGACAGACAGAATCATGCGGTCAAAAAAGGCGGCCAGAATATCCGGATCAAAATCGGACAGCGACTTCACCGGGCTGTATTTGTCACGGCAGTCCTGATAGAAGGCAGATGGATCAAAGGCAGACTGGGCATGGGTATTGACACTGTTTACAGCCTGTTCCAGGGCACTGTAATCTTCACTGCGGGCGGAAAACATCGTGGCCAGCCGGTATGCCTTTTCCATGTCCATACTGCCAAGACACTGACAGAACGCTTCATGCGACATGACCTGACGGGTGCCTTCATCCAGCACATTTGTGCACACTGCCGGATCCAGGCCGATCACAGCCGCATATTTCTGGATGATGGCAAGACACCACGAGTCAATGGTTGTAATCTGAGCGGCAGATAAAGCAATGAGCTGGTCACTGATCCAGTTTCTTTCTTTCTTTGTCTCTGCCTGTGCCAGATGCTGGCTCAATCCTGAGGCCAGACGGGATTTCATCTCCTGCGCTGCAGCCTTCGTAAAGGTCATGGCCAGAATCCTTTCCAGCGGTACATGGTCAACAAGACAGCGTTTCAATAACCGCTCCACCAGCACACTGGTTTTGCCGGCACCAGCTGAAGCAGAAACAATCACACTGATCCCCGTTGTATCACGGGCATCCATCTGTTGTTCATCCAGCATGCTTAATCCTCCTTGATCGGTCTGATCTTTTCATAGCGGCCATGGAAGCGGCAGATGCCGCGGTAATCACAGAATGTGCAGGCACCCTCCTTGGGAGAAAGGGCAATATTGCCTGCTTTGATCTGCTTGTAGAAATACGAATACAGATGCTCCATCAGCTCTTTTGCCTGTTCAAAGTCACGGATCACCGTCAGGGATGTGATGTGCTGGCCATTGTCATCCAGCTCGGTTCCCCGCTTGATAAACGTCCATCCAGACAGCTTTCTGGCATTCAGAAACGATGAGCGCACTTCTTCCGGTGTCTGCTGATTCCATATAATTTCTCTTTTCTTGCCGTGCCCCTGGATGGCAGATGCAGACATGGTGAGATCCTTTGCCTTCAGGGAATAATAGTAGGCACCAGCCGGTGTCAGGCCTGTGATTCCCTGGGCAATCACAAGATAGGTCAGCAGCTGCAACTGCAGGCCGGCTTCTACCTTTGGCTTGGATAACGTATGCTGGGACGACTTGTAGTCAATGATGCGCAGCAGTTCATCGCCATAGACATCCATGCGGTCAATGGTCCCCCGCAGTAATACATTTGTGCCGATCGGATGATGTTCAAAGTGATACTCGGCCTTCTGCGGCACAAAAGCAGTATGTTTTTCAAAATCCTGCAGAAAGGCCAGGGCATCTAGCAGGGAATCTGTCATCCGCCGGCTGGATAAAGCAAGCAGGTGTGTCTCATGAGGATGTGTCCTGGCAAGCAGTCCATAACAATCCTCAACAAATGCCTGGACTTCTTCTTTCTTCATTTCCGCATACTGTTTGTGATACTTTTTTACCGCCATTTCCATCAAGGCATGCTGCATGGTGCCGATGGTAGCAGCATCCAGCATTGCCGCATCATTTTTGTGTACTTTCAGACCGGATTCAATAAACCAGCTGTAAGGACAGGCAAACCAGCGCTCAATGGTCGAAATGGAACCGGTGGCTTTGCCATGGTCCAGGTAAAGATCCGCTGCCAGAGAAGCGGAAAGCTGATGTTCTTTTGCGGCAAATGGCTGCAGCCGTTCTGGCCGCATGCCTTTTACATGCTTTCCAAACTGTTCCTGCAGTTCATAGGCAACCTGGATTTCTCTGCCTTCATAGTCACTGACACTCCAGGAGTAATGGATGGCTTCACCGCTGCTGGGCACCCATTGCAGACAATCCATCCAGGCATCATGGCGCTGCCGCAGCGTCGGATATGCCTTTACATTTTTGACGTAAGCTTCATCAAACAGGCCTGTGCATGGCGCAAAACCGGGCCAGCTGGTGCCGTCGCATCCTGCCACATAGCTGACTTTGCGCTGTGGGACCGGATGCTTCAGATCGGTGACCAGACAGAAAGTGCTGGTGATCGTATGATGAGACACCGACGCATTCTTGAAACCGGCCAGAAGGAACTGCAGATCATCCATGGTTTCGATCTGATCCAGTACATCGCTGAGTGTTTTACGCAATGCCATCAGTTCATCAGCTACATTTTGATCCTGCAGATCGGGATGATGGCGCAGGATTTCAAAAGCATGCATGCATAGATCGGCGGGATCCCTGGAAGAAAGCAGGGTATCCAGATACGGCCTGCAGGCATCAAACCAGGCCTGTGCTTTCTGTTCCAGCATCTGCCATGTTCCTGCCTGATTTGCAAAGACCGGATGGCTGGCAAACAGGTCAGATACATGGGCGGGTGGATCGTTGCTGGTGAGCATTTGTGAGAAGTAGTCCATCAGGCTGCCGTCTGCTTTGATCGGGAAGCAGTTGGCTGAGATGGCTTTGGCAAGCGATGTGCCATCATTGTGCAGGGCGGCTTCGACAAGCAGGGCAAAACGGAAGGCCATACGGCTTGGCTCACTGCCTGTCAGGCTGGAAAAGGGAATGCCATAGCGGCCGAATACTTCCTGTACAACAGGCAGCTGGGCTGCCGGACTTGTCAGGATGAGTGTACATGGCACATTCTCGTTACAGATGCGCTGGGCAATGCATTCAATCTCCTGGCGGGGATTCAGGGCATGGGAAAGGTCCGCATGAGAGACAGAACGCTCTTCATGCCATTGCGGCAGTGCCTGCTTCAACTGCTGCATCAGTCTGTAATCAAAGTCATTCTTTGCAAACCATGGCAGGATGCAGGCATCCGGGGTGGCTTTGATGGCAGCCAGGTCATTTTCAAGATGGACGATGGTGCTTTTCTCGCTTAATGGCAAGGTCATCGCAGCTTCTGTCAGCATCTTCAGCTCCCTGTCACGCTGTGATGCCTCTGGCAGTGAAGAGGCAGGAATCTGCAGCAGAATGCAGGTTCTGGCAAAAGTTAAGATTTCCTGGAAGAAGGCTGGATAGTGGAACATCTTTGCAAAGACAGGAAAGTCATCGCTCTTTGGCAGGATGGCTTTCTGCAGCAGTAAGGCAGAAAGCACAGGGTCGTCAGGGATGGCATGGAGCAGAGTGGAAAGCGGCTTGATCTGCAGGCCGCCAATGGCATTGTGCTCACTCTGCCGCGCCATTTCATGCAGTAACAGCTCACCGCGGTAAGCTTCGGTAATGATCATCTTTGTCATGTCATGATTATAGCATTTCAATACGCCTTAAGATGGCGCCTGTACGCTGTTGGTAAATGCAAAGGACCTGCAGGACATGATACCTGACTTTAGAAGTTAACGTTAAAAAATGGTGCTAAACCTCCGATATCAAAATCGGAAGTTCAGCACTTTTTCTATTTTTCTGGAGTTCAATATATAGTGATCCAGAGGCAGCTTTGTCATCTCTGCAAACTCCTTTATAAAGGGACTGTTGGTTGCCAGATTGATGTATTTTCCAT
>Ga0256406_1001410_pt1 | contig 38990 bp, 27 predicted proteins | sample RumenRJG_03DNA_FD_185986 | JGI IMG/M metagenome (GOLD analysis project Ga0256406, IMG submission 185986) | Bovine rumen microbial communities from Lethbridge, Alberta, Canada - RJG_03 | ecosystem: Host-associated > Mammals > Digestive system > Stomach > Rumen | place: Canada: Alberta | collected... | reverse complement strand
TTTGTGCTTCCCGGGACTGAGGTTCTGAACGGTCCGCTGGAGGGAATCGGACTGCTTTGATAAGGCTGCTTTGATGATAGAATCTGGCTTCTTTACATTGTCCCGCAATCCGTGTATGATGGATGAAGGCCTTGAAAATACAGGTTTTACAGCTGGTTTCGGACCGCGGCTCTTTCGGTTTTTGCAGGAATCATACCGGTCCGCAGATGGCATGAATAAAAAAGGAGACACATTATGGCAAAAGTTGGTATCGTAATGGGCAGCGATTCGGATATGCCGGTGATGGCGAAAGCCGCCGACATGCTCGAAAAATTCGGAATTGACTATGAAATGACGATTATTTCCGCGCACCGGGAGCCGGATGTGTTCTTTGAATATGCGAAGACCGCTGAGGAGAAGGGTTTCAAGGTGATCATCGCAGGCGCAGGCATGGCCGCGCATCTGCCGGGTATGTGCGCGGCGATTTTTCCGATGCCGGTGATCGGAATTCCGATGCACACGACGTCTCTTGGCGGACGCGATTCCCTCTACTCCATCGTTCAGATGCCGACAGGTATCCCTGTGGCCACAGTCGCGATCAACGGCGGCGCGAACGCTGCGGTTCTGGCCGCGAAGATTCTTGCGACGTCCGATCCGGAGATGCTTGAGAAAGTGAAGGCGTACGCCGCGGAACTCAAGGAACAGGTTGAGAAAAAGGACGCGAAGCTTCAGGAAGTCGGATATAAAAATTACACGAAATAATACCGTCAATCCCGTTTTGCAACATCAGGAAGAAAGGATTTCTTATGGATTACAAGAGTGCTGGAGTAGATATTGAGGCCGGATATCGTTCGGTAGAACTGATGAAGCAGTATGTGGCGCGCACCGCACGCCCGGAGATGCTCGGCGGACTCGGCGGTTTTTCAGGCGCGTTCTCCATGGAGAAGTATAAGCATATGGAAAAGCCGACGCTCGTATCCGGTACGGATGGTGTCGGAACAAAGCTGAAGGTCGCGTTTCTGATGGACCGGAACGACACGGTCGGTATTGACTGCGTCGCGATGTGTGTGAATGACATCGCCTGTGCAGGCGGAGAGCCGCTTTTCTTTCTTGATTACATCGCGTGCGGAAAGAACACGCCGGAGAAGATCGCAGACATCGTCAAAGGGGTGTCTGAAGGATGCGTCCAGGCGGGCGCGGCGCTGATCGGCGGCGAGACGGCAGAGATGCCGGGATTTTACGCGGTGGACGAGTACGATCTGGCCGGTTTTGCGGTCGGAATCGTGGATGAGAAGGATATGATCACGGGAGAGAACCTTTCTGACGGCGACGTGCTGATCGGAATCGCATCATCCGGCGTTCACAGCAACGGGTATTCTCTCGTGCGCAAGGTATTTGACATGACTCCGGAGTCTCTGAATACGTATTATGATTCGCTTGACGCGAAGCTCGGCGATGTGCTTCTTCGTCCCACGAAGATTTATGTCAAAGCGCTCCGGGCGGTCCGGGAGGCGGGCGTCGCTATCCGCGCCTGCAGCCACATCACGGGCGGCGGCTTCTATGAGAACGTTCCGCGTATGCTGAAGGACGGCACGTGTGCGGTAATCTCGAAGAGCAGCTATCCGATTCCGCGTATTTTCAAGCTCATTCAGGAGACGGGCGAGATCGATGAGCACATCATGTACAACACCTTCAACATGGGAATCGGCATGGTTCTGGCTGTGAATCCGAAGGATAAGGAAACCGCGATGGATGCGATCCGGAAGGCGGGTGAGTTCCCGTACGAGGTCGGACACATCGAGAAGGGCGAGAAGGGCGTCAGTCTCGAGGACTGACTGAATGATACAGGAAAAGTCGGGCGATGATGGAAATGAGGGTGGATCTATGATGAAAATGGTAGTGCTTGTCTCGGGAGGCGGCACGAATCTTCAGGCGATTATCGATGCGATCGGGAGCGGAGCGATCACAAACGCAGGGATCGAGGCGGTGATCAGCAATAATCCGAACGCGTATGCCCTTGAACGCGCGAAAAAATACGGAATTGAGGCAAAGGTAGTTTCGCCGAAAGAGTTTGAGAACCGGGAGGCGTTCAATGAGGCGCTGCTGGCTGCGGTTGACAGCTATGAGCCGGATCTGATTGTGCTTGCCGGCTGCCTCGTGATCATCCCGGAGAAGATGGTGAAGGCGTATGAGAACCGGATCATCAACATTCATCCGGCACTGATCCCGTCGTTTTGCGGCACCGGATATTATGGGCTCCATGTGCATGAGGCCGCGCTGGAGCGCGGCGTCCGCGTGACCGGCGCGACGGTGCATTTTGTGGATGCGGGGACGGACTCCGGACCGATCATTCTGCAGAAGGCGGTCGAGGTGAAGCAGGACGACACGCCCGAAAAGCTTCAGCGCCGTGTGATGGAGCAGGCGGAATGGGTGATTATGCCCGAAGCGATCAATCTGATCGCGAACGGCCGGGTGAGTGTGAAGAACGGCCGGGTTCAGATTCATTGAGATAGACAAGACCGGATTGAAAATTGCCGGAACCGGTCCGGAAGGCCGGGCGGCAGCGGCATCTGTGAAGGGAGCATATAAAATGAAAATTCTGATTATCGGAAGCGGCGGAAGAGAGCATGCGCTCGCCTGGAAGGCGGCGCAGAGTCCGAAAGTCGAGAAGATCTACTGTGCACCGGGGAATGCGGGCATCGCCGGAATCGCGGAGTGTGTCCCGATCAACGCGATGGAGTTTGACAAGCTTGCCGCTTTTGCAAAGGAGAACGCGGTTGATCTGACGATCGTCGGCATGGATGATCCTCTCGTGGGAGGTATCGTCGATGTGTTCGAGTCAGAGGGACTCCGTGTCTTCGGACCGCGCAAAAACGCGGCGATCCTCGAGGGGTCGAAGGCATTTTCCAAGGATCTGATGAAAAAATACGGCATCCCCACCGCAGATTATCAGACCTTTACCGATCCGGAGGAAGCGCTTTCGTATCTTCGAACCGCAAAATATCCGATCGTTCTGAAAGCGGACGGACTTGCTCTTGGAAAAGGCGTTCTGATCTGCGGGGACGAAGCGGAGGCGGATGCCGGCGTGAAGCAGATCATGGAAGACAAAAAGTTCGGAAACGCGGGAAACAAGATGGTCATCGAGGAGTTTATGACCGGCCGCGAAGTTTCCGTTCTCTCCTTCGTCGACGGAAAAATCGTCAAGACGATGGCATCCGCGCAGGATCATAAGCGCGCGAAGGACGGAGATCAGGGTCTGAACACCGGCGGCATGGGCAATTTCTCACCGACTCCGTTCTACACGAAGGAAATCGACGAATTCTGCCAGAAAAATATTTTCCAGCCGACCGTCGATGCGATGGCAAAAGAGGGCCGTCCATTCCAGGGCGTCATCTTCTTCGGCCTGATGCTGACGGAAGACGGTCCGAAAGTGCTTGAGTACAACGCGCGGTTCGGAGATCCGGAGGCGCAGGTCGTGCTTCCGCGCATGGAAAATGACCTGATCGAGGTCTGTGAAGCCTGCATCGACGGGACGCTTGATCAGATCGATCTGAAGTTCCGTGACGACGCGTGCGTCTGCGTCGTACTCGCGTCGGACGGATACCCGGTGTCCTATAAAAAGGGATTTCCGATCCGCGGTCTCGAGAATTTTGACGGCAAAGACGGATACTATGTGTTCCACGCAGGAACGGCGTTTAACGAAAAGGGTGAAATCGTGACAAACGGAGGCCGCGTCCTCGGGGTGACAGCCCTGGGAAAGGATTTGAAGCAGGCCCGCGCAAATGCCTATCAGGCGGTAGACTGGGTTGATTTTGACAACAAGTATTATCGCCACGATATCGGAAAGGCAATCGACGAAGCGTGAAGCACATCATCTGGAGGAGCAGGAGGTAGGATTATGAGTGCCCTGAATTCAGTGCTGACAGTCAGCAGAAGATACGGTTCCGGAACCAGTGTTATCGTCAACAAGCTCTCGGAATTGTATGATCTGCCGGTGTACGGAAAAGATTACATCTGCCGTAATGTTCAGAACGGGGAAGACATGAAGCAGCAGAACGACCTGATCCGCGAGCTCGCAAAGAATCCCTGCATCATCGTCGGAAGAGGCGCGTCCGAAGTACTGAAGGATCAGTCGAACGTCATCAACATCTATGTTTTTGCGGACCGGAAAGACCGCGTCGCACGCATCGCAAAGAAAGAAAACCTGTCTCTTGAAGATGCGGAGAAACGCGTCCGTGCGGTCGATAAAGAGCGCGGTGCGTATTACGAGGAAAACACAGGAAAATACTGGGGCGACTTCGACAACTACGACATCATCCTCGACTCCAGCAAATACGGCATCGATCGCTGCGCCGACATCATCGTCGAATACCTGAAAAGAAATAACCTGGTATAACCAGCCGCTGTCGTCGCTGCAGGTCGGTCAGGCGGAGCCTGAAACCGACGTGCAGCGATGACAGCGGCGCCCGGCCATGAGCATGAAGCGTGCGAAGCAGGCGGAATGCGAATGGCGGGGAGAATTGCGGAGCAATTCGAAGGTTATACCAGAAGTGCAGAAGAGAACGCTGCAGGTCGGTCAGGCGGAGCCTGAAACCGACGTGCAGCGATGACAGCGGCGCCCGGCCATGAGCATGAAGCGTGCGGAGCAGGCGGAATGCGAATGGCCGGGAGAATTGCGGAGCAAATTGAAGGAAACAAATTATGCTGAAACAAATATCCATTTTCGCGGAGAATAAGGTCGGTTCGCTCGAGAAGATTATCACACTTGTCGCGAGGGAAGGAATCGATCTTTACAATGTTATTTCAAATGACAGCGCGGAGTACGGAATCATCCGTATTCTCTGCTCGGATCCGGAGCTCGCGCTTGAGACGCTGCAGACGGCGGGTTACATCTGTAAGATCAGCACCGTTCTCGGCGTGTGTATTTCAGAGAGCGTCGGAAGCCTCTCGAAGTTGTTGGACACAGTACGCGGAATCCGTGAAAACATCAATTACCTCTATGTCTGCTATATCCGAAGCTCCAGCGAGCCGGTCGCGATTCTGAATGTCAATGACTGGGAGGATGTGCGTGACAGCCTGACCGCGAAGGGGTACAAGGTGCTATAATCAACGAAAACAGCTCAAATCAAAAATCGGCGTTGATCCGTTGCTCTCAGATTCGTTCGCCGGCCCTCAGCGGCTGCATTTCACGAACATTTCGAATCCGGAATCTGAGGCAAAGGGACGGCGCCGGCTTTCGTTGTGGGGGGATAATCGTTCTTGCCCGTATTTATTTAGCTGTCCTGTCTCTTGATGGAAAATCTCAGGCCGGTCGTGCCGTCGCGAAAAACGTTCGCTTCGGCAGATGGCAAATACCCGGCCAGACGTGCCATCCCAAATCCGCATTACAATATTTGATGGTATTGCAATCACCAAAGATGAGAATTTATCCGGTTTCATGGAACATTTCCCGGTTACATTCCGGTGCGGGAAAAATATTTTCAGAAATTAGCACTCAACGCTTGACAGTGCTAACAACGGGTGCTATATTGATAGCGTAGTCAAAAGAGAGAAAAGAGAAAAGATAAGAGATAAGAGATGCAGGACCGCAAGGACAGCGGTCCTTCTATCTGCCCGGGAATGGCGGCAATGCCGCAGAACTGGTTACATTGGATTGAACATTGATTCACATCGCATGAAGGAGGTGTGACTATGAACATCAGCAAATTCACACAAAAATCTCTCCAGGCTGTACAGGAGCTGGAAAAGACTGCTTACGACTTCGGAAACCAGGAGATCGAACAGGAGCATCTGCTCTACAATCTGCTTCACCAGGAGGACAGCCTTCTTCTGAAGATGATTGAGCGGATGGGAATTGACAAGGAGCATTTCTCGGAGCGTGTAAAACAGGAAATCGAGCGTAAGACAAAGGTTCAGGGCGGTTCACCGTACATCGGCCAGTATCTGAACAAGGCGCTGACCTGCGCGGAGGATGAGGCGAAGGCCATGGGCGACGAATACGTTTCCGTGGAGCATCTGTTTCTGGCGATGCTGCGCTATCCGAGCCCCACAGTCAAGAAAATATTCGGAGAGTACGGGATTACGAGAGAGCGTTTTCTGCAGGCACTCAGCACCGTCCGCGGAAACCAGACCGTGACGACGGACAACCCTGAGGCAACTTATGACGCGCTGAACAAATACGGCGAGGATCTGGTCGCCAAGGCGAAAGAGCAGAAAATGGATCCGGTGATCGGAAGAGACAGTGAGATCCGCAACGTGATCCGGATTCTTTCACGAAAGTCAAAGAACAACCCGGTGCTGATCGGCGAACCCGGCGTCGGCAAAACGGCGGTCGTCGAGGGACTCGCGCAGCGGATCGCGAAGGGGGATGTTCCGGATACCTTAAAAAACCGGACCATCTTCTCACTTGACATGGGTTCCCTTGTGGCCGGAGCCAAGTACCGCGGCGAATTTGAGGAACGGCTGAAAGCGGTTCTGGAGGAAGTAAAAAAGAGCGAGGGGAGGATTATCCTCTTCATCGACGAGCTGCATCTGATCGTCGGCGCAGGCAAGACCGAGGGCGCAATGGACGCCGGCAATATGCTGAAACCGATGCTCGCGAGAGGTGAGCTTCACTGCATCGGCGCGACGACACTCGACGAATACAGGGAGTATATTGAAAAAGACGCGGCGCTGGAACGGCGTTTCCAGCACGTAATGGTCGATGAGCCTTCCGTGGAGGATACCATTTCCATCCTCAGAGGGCTGAAAGAGCGGTACGAGGTTTTCCATAAAGTGAAGATCACCGACGGCGCCCTCGTTTCTGCGGCGGTTCTTTCAGACCGCTACATCAGCGACCGGTATCTGCCGGACAAGGCGATCGACCTTGTCGATGAGGCCTGCGCGCAGATCAAGACGGAGATGGAGACCATGCCCGTCGAGCTTGATGAGATGAAACGGAAGATCACACAGCTTGAGATCGAGGAAACTGCGCTGAAGAAGGAAACCGACAACCTGAGCCGTGAGCGTCTCGCGGATCTTCAGAAGGAGCTCGCCGAGATGCGCGATCAGTTCAATACACAGATGGCGCAGTGGAAGAATGAGAAAAGCGCGGTCGATAACGTCTCGAAGCTGCGTGAGCAGATCGATGATCTCGGAAAGCAGATCGAAAAAGAGATGGCGAAACCGGACCGGGATTACAACCGAATCGGCGAGATGCAGTACGTGGAGCTGCCGAAACTGAAAGCGACGCTGGAGGCGGAGGAAGCGAAGGTGAAAAATGAAGATCTCTCGATGGTGCATGAGAGCGTCACCGAGGACGAGATCGCGAGAATCGTGAGCAGGTGGACCGGCATTCCGGTCGCAAAGCTGACCGAGGGCGAGCGTGCAAAAATCCTGAATCTGGATCGGGAGCTGCACAAGCGGGTCGTCGGACAGGATGATGCGGTCACCCGCGTGACCGATGCGATCATCCGTTCGAAGGCAGGCATCAAGGATCCGACGAAGCCGATCGGATCGTTCCTGTTCCTGGGGCCGACCGGCGTCGGCAAGACCGAGCTGGCAAAGGCGCTGGCGGAGCGCATGTTCGACGATGAGAACAACATGGTGCGGATCGATATGAGTGAGTACATGGAGAAATACTCCGTCTCCCGTCTGATCGGAGCGCCTCCGGGATACGTAGGATACGAGGAAGGCGGCCAGCTCACGGAGGCAGTCCGCAGAAAACCGTATTCGGTCGTGCTGTTCGATGAGATTGAAAAGGCACATCCGGATGTGTTCAACGTTCTGCTGCAGGTTCTGGACGACGGACGGATCACGGATTCTCAGGGCAGAACGGTTGATTTCAAGAACACGATTCTGATCATGACTTCGAATATCGGATCGGAATACCTTCTGGACGGCATCAATCCGGACGGAACGATCAGCGGCGAGGCCCAGGAGAAGGTTCATCAGGATCTCCGCGCGCACTTCCGCCCCGAGTTCCTGAACCGGCTGGATGAGATCATTATGTTCAAGCCGCTGACGAAGGAGAACATCGGCCATATCGTCGATCTTCAGATAGAGGATCTGAACCGGAGACTCGCGGATCAGCAGCTTGGAATCGAGCTCACAGATGCCGCGAAGCAGTATGTCGTCGACAATGGATACGATCCGGTGTACGGCGCGCGTCCGCTGAAGCGGTTCATCCAGAAGAACGTCGAGACGCTCTCCGCGAAGCTGATCCTGAAAGGAGACGTGCGTGAGGGTGATACGATTCTGATCGATCTCGAAGACGGAAAACTTGACGCGGTGATCAAGCCCGCGGAAGACGTCGTGGAGTGATGAACCGATCATTTCGATGAGTACAGGATAAGAGTGAACGGGAAGCGCCGCGGAAGATGAAATCCATCTTCCGCGGCGCTTCTGCCGTTCAGAACAATCAGGATCGATGATGTAAATCAGACGAACTGATTCGTCTGTTTATCATAGTGATAGTCGATCAGACGGAGCTTGTTCTGAAGGGATTCCTCTGCGATGTCGTTACTTTTGCAGAATTCTTTCAGACTCGGATACGAGTCACGCAGCTGCTGATTGACATATCCGAGCAAAATGACAGGATCTTTTGGCATAAATCGGAACCTCCTTATCGTGTTCCGCCTTATTATGCACAAAGGCTGATCCATCGTCAATTTGCGGCAAGATGAGCCGCTGCCGCAAATTGCACAAACAGAACCGGAAATATTCGGCGTGAAATCGTCGAGAAAGGAGGGAATCTTGTTTCGATGTGCGGGAAAAAATGATAAACCGGACATAAAAGAAGGAAAAAATCACAATTTTTTTACGAGAGTATACAATATTGACCGGAAATCCGGTGAGCAGAGGAGGCGATCCGGATGTTTCCTTTTTTATCCGGGGTGGAAGTATATGTGACAATGGATCCGGTGTGATCAGTGAGTCGATAAACGCAGGAAGCAGTGACCGCCGCAAAGGGCGGCCGCTGTATTCTGCGCTGGATAGGAAGGATGAGCCGGGGACCGGTCAGTGTCCGCGGGGCACGCGGTCGAGAAGTCCGCGCTCGTAGGTGCGGTCCGCGATGCAAAGGCGGACGAAGGTGTACAAAAGGATCGGGACGGCGCCGAAGATCGCGCGCACTCCGAATCCGTTGCAGAGGATCGTCGAGATGATGCCGCCCGCAAGGAAGAAGAGAATCATCGAGAAATGCATCTTCCAGCGGAGGGAGGCGCGCTCATCCCGGTCGCGTACCGCTTTGACGAGGTTGCTTCCGGTCTGACGGATGTGGTTCGTCACGAAGGTGGTCGCCATCGGAATTCCTTCGTTCTGTCGGAACGTGTTGAACTGCATCGAGCAGACGAAGTTCAGCGTCACCTGGCAGATCTGGTCCGGCATGGACGCGGGCAGGAACCCAAGGAAAATGCACATCGGGATTTCCAGACCGACGAGAATCGTGTCCCAGCGGAGTCTTCGGAACTGTTTGACTTTTTTGCCGAGGATTTCCGAAAGAACAGCGCCGCCCAGATATGCGGAGATCGGAACGAGCAGGTAGAGTGCGCGTTCCCAGTTGTGACTGCCGATTGCCATTGCCAGAAGTACGACATTGGCGGTCTGGGCGTTGCAGAAAACACCGCCGCGCACGCAGAATGCGTATGCTCCGTAGAATCCGCCGATCACGATCAGTGACCAGAATACCCAGTGTTTTTCACATTCCAGAAAGAACTCTTTGTTTTCTTCTTTCATCTCTGTTTCCTTTGATATCATTGCGATTACAGCAGGTTTATCTATCATCATACCACAGGTTGCGGCAGTTTTTCATGTCTGTATTGACATTTTACGGTACGATCCGTACTATGTTGAGGTGTGCTTTTCATTGATTTACATTTTTAACCCTCACAGACGGTTCTGATTTGCAGGACCGCGCCAATCATCGGAGCAATCAGAATGACAGAACAGACACAATTAAAAGAAAATAAAATGGGAGTTCTTCCGATCGGGAAGCTGCTCGTCAATATTTCCCTGCCGATCATCATCTCGATGACGGTTCAGGCACTTTATAATATCGTCGACAGTATGTTTGTCTCGCAGATCAGCGAGCAGGCGCTGACGGCAGTTTCTCTTATCTTTCCGATGCAGAATCTGATCATTTCGATCGCGGCCGGCACGGCGGTCGGCTTCAACGCCCTGATTTCAAGGGCGCTCGGCGCAAAGGAATATAGCCGGGCGAACCGGGTGGCCCAGCACGCGATCTTTCTGACCGTCCTGTCGACGGCAATTGTGGCAGCGGTCATGATGCTGCTCTCGGGTCCTTTTGTCACTATTCAGACAACGGATCCGATGATCCGGGACGATGCGATTCTTTACATGAGGATCTGCTGCGGCGTCTGCATCGGTATTTTCTTCTCGATCACGCTGGAGAGACTGCTGACTTCAACCGGTAAGACGGTTTATACGATGATCGGACAGCTGACCGGAGCGATCACGAACATTATCATGGATCCGGTGCTGATCTTCGGACTTGGCCCGTTCCCGAAGATGGGGATCGCCGGCGCGGCCTGGGCGACGGTGCTCGGCCAGTGCCTCGGCGCGGTGCTGGATCTGATCTTTAATATCCGCGTCAACAAAGAGATTTCACTGAGCATGAAGGGGTTCCGCCCGGAGGGTGCCCTTATCTCCGAGATTTACAGGATCGCGGTTCCGTCGATCATCGTCCAGAGCATCGGCTCTGTGATGACGTTCGGCATGAATCTGATTCTGATGCAGTATCTGAAAAATTCGACGGCGGCCGCTGTCTTCGGCGTCTATTTCAAATTGAACAGTATTTTCTTTATGCCGGTCTTCGGACTGAACAACGGCCTCGTTCCGATCGTCGCCTACAACTACGGAGCGGGGTACAGGAAACGGATCATTCACGCGAGGCGCCTCGGGACAAATGCCGCGGTCGTTATCATGGCCGTGGGAACGGCGATCTTCTGGCTGATGCCAAAAGAACTTCTCGGTATTTTTAACGCATCCGACAATATGCTCGCGATCGGAGAGCCCGCGCTCCGGATTATCTCATTGAGTTTCCCCTTCGCGGGGTACTGCATCTCGACGAGCTCCGTGATGCAGGCGCTTGGAAGCGCGTTTTACAGTATGATCAATTCGCTGACGAGACAGCTCATCATCCTGCTGCCGTCCGCGTTTATCCTCGCGGCGATGTTCCGCCGGGAGGGCGGGCTGCCGGCGATCTGGTTCTCCTTCCTGATCGCGGAAGCGGCTTCCGTCATCATGATCACGGCGCTTTACCGGAAGGTGTATCGCCGGAAAATTGCGGCGCTTCCCGGATAATAAGTCGACATAAAACAAAAAAACAATTGAAACCGGTCCGCGGTTATGGTATAACCTATATAAGGTTACATAATCAGTGTGACCGGTTCTTTTATTTTCCCGCGAATTCGGGAAATCGATTCTTTATATCATTTCTATCAAATCTTATCCGTATCATTTCAAGGAGAAATCACATGAAAAAAACAAATTGGAGCAGGAAAACCATCGGACTGCTGTCGGCGGGATTGATTGCGGCGTCGCTGCCGCCTGCCATGAGCTGCCCCGTATATGCATCCGGCACAGCCGGCGGAGAGAGAGGCGCTGCGGCCGGGGTATCCGGAGAAGAAAGCGGAGGGACGGCCGGGGTTTCTGGTGAACAGGCGGATGCCGCGGCAGCGCAGACGATCTCGGTGACCGGCGTGCGCGAGGAGGATCTCGGGAAGGTTTCCGTGCGTGCCTATCAGCTTGCGGACGGGTATTATGAGGACGGGATGCTGATCCGGTATGTCCTGACAGATCCGGAAAACGCACCGATCACGGATCTGGAGCATCCTGCGGCATCGGAGATCAGCAGTGCCGCGGCCGCGATCGCAGCCGGCAAGTATCGGGACATGGATCAGGGAACCGTAACTCTGAAGCGCGACGGAAATACAGATACGTTCAAAGGAGAGGCGGAGCCGGGACTGTACCTGGTGCTTGTATCGGGAGGGGAACAGACGGAATACAACCCGGCCGTCGTCGCGGTCAATGTGACGGACGCGAATACAGGCGCGGCTTCCGGAGGAACGGTTGATATGGGAAAATTCTTCACGGAAGGTTCGGAGAAAGCGTACCTGAAATATACCTCGTACGGCCGGGAACTCGGAGCGGATAAGAAGATCGCCGCTTCCGCTCACACCGCGGACAGCCTTTCGGCGGCGGATTCGCCGGTCACGGTGGGAAATCCCCGGGCAGATGCGGTGGCGAAGGGCGATCTCATCTCCTTTTCGCTCGACGGCATCACGATCCCGGCTTATACGGATGCATGGGAATCACCGGTTTTCATGATCGAGGATGCGCTGGATGATACGTTCGGCGCGATATCCGGACTGAAGGTGGAGGTCCGGAAGCGGAAGGACGGAACGAATGAATACGGCGCGTATGAAGAGATCCCGTCACAGGATGCGTTTTCCCTGACCGGAGGAAACGGGAAAAAGAACTTCCGGATTCAATTCTCCCCTGCATTTCTGAAATCATTTCAGCGGGAAACCGATCTCCGTCCGGAGATTCGGATCACCTACCAGTCAAAACTTGAGAAGACGGATCATTATAATTTCTCGGCAAATCTGAACCGCATGACGGTCACTTACTCGAATGATCTGACAGACAAAAATTCCACAAAACAGGTTACGGATCATACGTATCATTATACCTTCGCGATCGACGGAAGCATGGATCCGGACGCGGCGAATGACGGCGATGAAAATACGAAGACGTGGCAGACGTCCGAGTTCGTAAAAAACGGTGTGCGGGTAACGACGGCGGATGAACCGGATAAGACCGTGGTGAAGGATTCCGATAAAAATACGACGGGTACAAAAGAAAACGGAAAAGTGAACACCGTTGAGAAAAATGCACTGTCGGGAGCGGTTTTCACGCTTTATAAGGACGAGACGATGAAGGAACCGATCGCGTCCTCCGCTTCGGACGGGAACGGGACGTTTTCGTTTCTGGGACTGGACACCGGCACATACTATATGAAAGAGACAAAAGCGCCGGAGGGTTATACGCCGAATACGACGAAATACCGCTTCATGATCGGATCAGTCACATACAGCGATGAGGGTGCAATGACGTCGTATCAGGTCGCTGTATCGGCAAAAGGCGAAGCGGATGAGGAGTATCGGGACGTGAAAAGCTTTCTCTATCACGCAAAACCGGCGGTCAGCGCGGAGACGGGCCGTATCACAAATACGGTGGAGACGGCGGTCGGGTCCCAGACACCGGTGGTGATTCGAAACGTAAGGCTGAAGAATCTGCCGTCTGCAGGCGGAGCGGGCATCTTCACAGCCGCTGCGGCAGCGGCATTTGCCGGCGCGGCAGGAATCGTCCTCTCCGGGAAGAAAAAAGACAAAGAGAAGGCGGATAAGAAGTGATCCGTACGCTGGCAAGCCGCATTCTGAAGACGGTCTGCATTGTGATCATCGGTTATCTGATCCTGTCGCGGGCGTACCATGCCTTCGCGAACTCCGTCGCGGCGGCGGATTATCAGGCAGACGTCGGAACGGAGGACGCCGCATTTCTCCGGAGTGAATATGAAAAAGCGGAGACATACAACCTGGCTCTGGCGGAGCAGGACGGTCAGAATCTTTCGCTTTCCGGTCACGCGGAGGAAGGCGCGGTTGCGGAAGCGGAGTACGAAGATCTGCTCAATGTAGGAAACGACGGCGTGATGGCGGTGCTATCGATCCCGTCGATCGGAGTCCGTCTTCCGGTGTATCACGATGTGACGGATCAGACGATGTCGAAGGGATGCGGCCATCTGCCAGGGACCTCTCTTCCGGTCGGAGGAAATGGTACGCATTCGGTGCTGTTCGGGCACCGGGGACTTCCGGATTCCAAGCTGTTTACGGACCTGGACCGGCTCAAAGACGGCGATTTGTTTACGATCGGCGTGCTGGGCAGGGTGCTTCACTACCGGGTGATCGGCCGGAAGGTGATCCGGCCGGAGGAGACGGACGATTTGAAGATCCGCAAGGGAAGGGATCTGGTGACGCTGGTGACCTGTACTCCCTATGGGATCAATACACACCGGCTGCTAGTATGCGCGGAGCGGGCGGAGGAAGGAACGGGGGCTCCTCCGGGAACTGCGAAGAAGCGGAGCCTCTGTGAGAGACTGTACGCTTTTTTTCTGAAACCGGCGGCTGTCTACGGAGGAGCCGCATGCGATCTTATCGTCAGCGTCTTTCTTCTCCGGCGGATCTGGTGCGGAAGGAAGGGAGAAGAAAAGAAAAAAATTCAGAGAAAGGAGTCTGAGGATTCGGGATGAGCAGAAATCTGTATAAACGGGACAGGATTCGATGGAAACGATTGTTTGGCTTATTCGGGGGACTGATCTTCGGTATTCTGTCCGCCGCAGCACCGGCTTTTGCGGCAGAAACGGAAGAGCATCACCGGCTTACCATTTGTTTTTCGACGGAGAATCATGAAAACGCGGTCCGCGGCGCGGAATTTTCCGTCCTACGGATCGCGGAGAAAAGCGGTGCGGGGAGCGGGGACGGCTTCTCGCCGGCCGGCGGGTCTGCAGAATTCGGGACAGACTTTTGGGAACGGTTTTCCGAAGGGGACGCGGATCTGGCGAAAGAAGTGCTCGAATTCGTGCAGAAGGAAAAAACGGCCGGAGCGGGTGAACGGACGGAAGATGGAGGGACCGGCACATTCTCCGAGGTGCGGATCATGGAGACAGACAGCGAAGGGAGGGCGGTTTTTGACAATCTCGGAGAAGGGGTCTATCTCGTCTGGGAATCCGGCGCGAAAGATCAGGCGGCATCCTATGAGATCGCATCGCCTGTCCTGGCGGCCGTTCCTGCGGATGAAAAAGACGGGGCGGGCAGCGAAGATGTGACGGTTTATCCGAAAACCACGCCGGTTCATAAGAAGGAGGAGATTTCCAAAAACGATGAAGCGGATCCGGTTCCTTCCTCCGCTCCGGATAAGAGCGGGAAGAGCAGTTCGAAGACGGAGATGCCGGTTTCGAATCATGGCAGAGCAGGAGTCGTTCGGACCGGCGACGACAGTGGTCTGGAGGCGGTCGTGCTTATCGCAAGCGTTGCCGCGGCATCCGGAATCTGCCTGATGACGGGGAGAAAGAAGAAAGAGAGGTGATGTTCATGAAAAAAATAGTCGCGGTACTCCTGGCGGCATTCACGGTGATCGGAAGTGCGGGAACGGTCTTTGCCGGTCCGCCGGTCAAAGAAGGGGATGCGGAGACTGCTCCTTATCCCAGAAGACTTCTCGTGGGCGCGGAGGATGAGTCCGTCATCTCCAAAGATGCGGACCGGGTCGTTTCATCCTGCGGCGGACTGTATCTGATTCAGTATGCGACGGAGGAGGAAGCAGAGAAGGCGTATGCCAACTATGAGAAAACGGCTTCGTTTGTTTCCCGGGAGGAGACTGTCACGGCGGCGTCGGAGAATCCGGAACAGGAGACGGCGTCTCCGGGCGATGATTCCATGAAGGGGCAGGACGCGCTCACTGCTTTGCAGAAAACTCTGCGTTCTGCGGGCGGCGTATCAGGAAAGAACACCATAGCGGTTCTTGATACGGGAATGGAAGGAGACGGCGTGGCGGAAGCCGTGTCGTTGATCGGAGACGATGCGGGTGACGATTGCGGACACGGGACGCGAACACTGAAAACACTGCGGTCTGTGAATCCGGAAGCGTCCGTTCTCTCGATCAAGGTCCTCGATGCCGCAGGACGCGGGAGTGTATCGTCGATCTCAGCCGGAATCGAATATGCGATCCGGAAGAATGTACGGATTTTGCTGCTTCCGCTGTACATGAAAACGTCCGGCGGGCGTGACGCGGTCAGCGCGCTGATCCGGAAGGCCGTATCGGGAGGCATGACCGTGGTCGGAGCAGCGGGAAATGAAGGGAAGGATGCTGCGGGATTCATCCCGGGCGGTGTGGATGAGGTTCTGGTCGCCGGTTCATGCGATGAGAAGGGGAACCGGAACAGAAGAAGCAACTACGGAAAAACCGTCGATTTTTATGCCGTCTCCGGTTCCACCTCGGAAGCATCGGCGAAGCTGGCCGGCTTTGTCAGTAAAACGAACCGCCCCGTACTGGAAGCACTCATGGAAGAGGCCGCGAAGAGCACCTGGATTTTCCGACCCGCGGACAGGAAAGAGGCTGCGGCAGAGGAGACTTCTTCTCTTCCGGCGCCGGATCCCGGCGAGGATACGGGAAAAGCCGCGGTGAAGGCAGCGGATGAGAATCTGCCGATCTATGCGTATCAGCTGACGTCGAACAGTGCGTCGACCTATTATTATACGACAAATCCGGATGAGATCTCCGGACTCTCCGGCTGGAGCAGCGTGAAAGAGGCAGGCATCATCGGTTACAGCAGCGCCGCCGGCGGCGAAGCCATTTATCGCATGCGCTACGAGGGACAGACCGGGCTGCCGCCGATCTATGCCTATGTTGGCGCCGGCGAGATCAGCGGTTTCGAGGCTCTCGGTTACAGAAAGGAAGGAACCGCATTTTTCAAGAACAGTGGAACTGCGAAAATCTATCGTCTCCATAACCCGGGTATGGAGGCGCAGTATATGTTTACTCCGAACAGTGAGGAGCGGGCCTTCCTGATAAAGGCCGGCTGGAACGAGGAAGGAGCGATCGATCTCTCCGACATGAGCTATCCGAAAACGCCTGCCTTTTACCGGAAACCCGAGCAGGTGAACGGAAGATTTATCGATGAAAAGATGATTCTTGCGAATCAGAACTGCCGGCTCACATCGGTCAATGTGAGCGGGATCGCCTCCTCGGAGTATACGATCACGAGTTATGCGCCGACCGGTCAGCGCGGCGTAAAATTCCGGACGGCGGGAGCCGCGGAGCAGGCGGCGGTCACGGCCCGCTTCACAAATGCGGGGACGTATATGAGCGGCGGGGAGCGGATCCCGATTGATTACACACTGACCTTCACCCACGGGATCGCCTACGCGGCGGGGGACCGGGATTATTACAGGCCGAAGCGCACATTCATGCAAAAAGGAGAATACGGCCTTTACTTCGACGATAATCCGAGTGAGGCGAGTATCCTGAATCTCGGACTGCTTTCGGTCGACTGCGAGATGAAACTGTACCGTTCATCGGACGGAGAACAAATCATCCCCTCCGGCGCATATCTCACGTTCGGGTCGCTGAACGGTTATCATGATTACGAGCCGGATCATTTTTATGACGTCGAAGGCGTCTGCGCACTCGCGCCGGTCAGTCAGGCTTATGTGACAGGCGATACGATTCTTCGCACCGGTGTGTATGAAAACTATGATCGGTTCATGGATCCGAATAACAAAGGACGCAGCGGCTATTATGGCTGGCAGAATTCGCCCTCCGATTTTCAGGACGGAGAGTCGACGAAAGCCGTGACATACAACCGGAGCTGTGTGACGCTCGTATTTGATTCCTCGATCCGCTTTGCTATTCAGACGTATGAGACGAGAAAAGGGATGGTGCACTGGTCACTGGATGCTTATCCGATCGGAAATACGCGCCCGGATCAGCCGGTCAAATCGGCGGCGGACGCAGACGGGAAACCGGTTTCATCCGTCCGGAAAGGTCAGAAAGTCACGTACCGGATCGATCAGAAGGTCAATACCTGGGCGGAAAACGCGATTTCAAAATACAGTGTCTTCAAGATCCGTGATACCCTTCCGGAGGGGATCCGCTGCGAGAGTGCGGAACTGCTCTGCAACGGGAAGGCGATGGCGCAGAAGGATTATTCGACTGACATTGATCATCAGGATGTCACCTGCAGCCTTTCGGATGATTATCTTCTGAATATGCCGATGGAAGGCGAGACGTACACGCTGGTCATCCGATGCGTGGTCACTTCGGACGGCGGACATACGTTGAAAAATCACGCCGTTACGGAGATCAACCATTCGGAATTTATTTCAAATGAAGTCACGCTCACGGTGCAGAAAACCCATGCTATCACGACGCGTGTGGAAAATGGAACGATCGATGAAAGTATCAGGGAGATTCCGGAGGGGGAAAGCCGGACGATTCATTATGCGCCGAAGGAAGGATTTGTACTGGAGTCGGTGACAGTCGACGGGGTTTTGCTGACGGAAGAGCAGAGGAAACCTTTCGGGAGCAGCTATCCTTTCGAGAATATCACCGCGGATCATGAGATCGCGGTTGTCTATGGATATGCACCTGTCCCGCTCGCCGCTTCAAAAGAAGTTTTTCAGGAAGACGGGAAAACCGATGCGGACGGGAAGACGGTCGTACAGGGCCGGATGGTTCTATACCGGATCTCGTTCAAGAATCCCTACCCGGGAAGAGCTGCTTTTACAGTCCGGGATGTGCTGCCGGAAGGCACGGAGTTTGTCTCCCTGACTAAAGACGGAACATTTGCGGAGGGCGCTGCGCTCTGGAAGATCGATCTCGGAGAGGGCGAAGCGTTCTCGGCGGATCTGCGGGTGCGGATCACAGGAAGCGGAAAAATCGTCAACCGGGCATCCGTTCTGTCCGGTTCCGTCACAGCCTGGACGAATCCGGTCACGGTATACGCCGGTTCGCATCAAAAGCTGCCGACTGCAGGTGGAGAAGGCGTGATTCCTTTGCTCATCTGCGCTGCCTGCGCTGTCGCGGCAGGTGCGGCGGCCGGAAGGAAAGGGAGAAGACGAGGTTGACAAAATGACGGATCAAGGGTATTCTTAATTCTGTTAAAAACAAATCAATAGAGAATCTTCAGGGCAGGGTGAAATTCCCGACCGGCGGTAGAGCCCGCGAGCCGAAAGGTTGATTTGGTGAGAGTCCAAAGCCGACAGTACAGTCTGGATGAGAGAAGAATGGGAGCTGCGCATGGTTTCATGCACGGTCCGGATTTTATGAAAATGATTCGTTTGTCCTGCAGATTCGTCTGCAGGACTTTTTTAGTTTGCGCGCCATGGGCGCGCTCTAACGGGTGAAAGTCCCGAGTACGCGTAGGCAACGACGAAGTACATACTTGATTCCGCGAAAACACAAGGGGGAGATCCGCATCCGGCGGGATTGCCTTTGTTTCACGGACTGGGAAGAAGGTGTTTGCATGCCGGAAAGAAAGTATATGGAGCGGGCCATCGCGCTTGCGAAAAAGGGAGAGGGGTGGTGCCATCCCAATCCGAAAGTCGGAGCGGTGATCGTGAAAAACGGCCGTGTGATAGGGGAAGGCTACCATGCGAAGTGCGGAGAACTCCATGCTGAGCGGAACGCGATCGCATCGCTGGTGGAGTCCGCAAAAGGTGCTGATCTCTACGTCACGCTGGAACCCTGCTGCCACTACGGAAAGACTCCGCCGTGCACGGAGGCGATCATTGAGAACAAAATCGGAAGGGTGATCGTCGGTTCGCGCGATCCGAATCCGAAGGTTGCGGGAGGGGGTGTCCGCGCCCTGAGGGAAGCCGGCATCGAAGTGATCGAGGACTTCATGCGGGATGAGTGTGATCAGTTGAATCCGGTGTTTTTCCATTACATATCGACGGGAAAGCCGTATGTCGTCATGAAGTACGCGATGACGCTCGATGGAAAAATCGCGACGAAGACCGGGGCGTCGAAATGGATCACCGGCGAGGAGTCACGGATGGCCGTTCAGCAGCTGCGTCATGCGCTGATGGGGATCATGGTCGGGATCGGTACGGTGGTCGCGGATGATCCGATGCTGAACTGCAGGATCGAGAACGGCCGGAATCCGGTCCGGATCGTGGCGGATTCCGGATTGAATATTCCGCTTGAATCGAAGATCGCAAGAACGGCACGGGAATATGAGACGATCGTCGCCTGCGCGCTTCCGGAACTTCCGGAGGGAGAAATCCTGGAGGGTGAGACGCCGCTCTCCGATCCTGCCTGCGGACGGCTTCGCGATGCTCTGAAGACCGGGCTTCGCGTCGTCAACGTACCGGACCGGAAAAGTCTTGAGGAGAGGAAACCGGGAGCTTCTGAGGGATGCCGGACGGATCTTGCCGCGCTGATGAAGTTTCTCGGCAGCGCGGGAATCGACAGCGTCCTCCTCGAAGGCGGGGGCACCCTCAACGAGAGCGCGCTTCGTGCGGGAATTGTAAATGAGGTACGTGCGTTTATCGCGCCGAAGATTTTCGGCGGAGAAGCGCCGACCCCGGTCGGAGGAGAAGGAATCGCGCTTCCGGATGAAGCGGACCGGATGAAATTTTCCGGGATGGAGCAGTACGGCGATGATGTGATGCTGCGGTATATTCGGGAAGCGTGACCTCGGAATGTTCTGTTTTTAGAATATTCTGATCAAAGGAGGAGAGAATGTTTACGGGACTTGTCGAGGAAGTGGGAACAGTCAGACACATGAGTACCGGCGGGATCTCCGGGCAGATCGCGATCCGGGCGGATAAGGTTCTTGAGGGAACGAAGATCGGCGACAGCATCGCGGTCAACGGTATTTGTCTGACGGTAGTATCGCTGCAGCCGGACGGATTCACGGCGGATGTGATGGCGGAGACGGTCCGGCGGAGCAGTCTGTCCACATGCCGGAGCGGCGACACGGTGAATCTGGAGCGGGCGATGCCGGCAAACGGCCGGTTCGGCGGTCATATTGTATCGGGTCATATCGACGGAACCGGTGTGATTCAGTCGATGGTGCGGGAGGAAAATGCGGTCTGGATCACGGTGGCCGCAGGCCCGAATCTATTGAAATATATTGTGGAAAAGGGATCGATCGCCATCGACGGAATCAGTCTGACGGTCGCCTATGTCGACGGCCGCGTGTTCAAAGTTTCCGTAATTCCGCACACAGGCGAAGAAACGACGCTGCTTGGCAAAAAACCGGGAGATCCGGTAAATCTGGAAAATGATATCGTCGGGAAATACGTCGAGAAGCTGATGCGATATGCGGGAGACGGGGCAGCCGGTCAGGCTGCGGGAAACGAACCGGCGGAGGAAGGCGAATCCTCTGAAAATGTGATGTCCCTGGAATATCTTGCGAGTCACGGATTCTGACACAGAACGAGAATGCACGGATCCGGTCCGGATCGGATAAAGGAGGAAATAATGGAAAAAGAACACCAGTACGGAACTATCGAACAGGCGATTGAAGACCTGCGCCAGGGAAAGATCATTCTTGTCACGGATGATCCGGACCGGGAGAACGAGGGCGATATGATCTGCGCCGCCCAGTTCGCGACGCAGCAGAATATCAATTTTATGGCGGTTCACGCGAGAGGGCTGATCTGCACGCCGATGAGCCAGGAAGTCGCAGCGCGGCTCGGACTGCCGCAGATGGTATCGGAAAATACCGACAATCACGAAACCGCGTTTACCGTCTCGGTCGATCACATCGACACCACGACGGGGATTTCCGCGAAGGAGAGATCCTATACGATCATGAAGTGCGCGGATCCGGCGACAAAGCCGACGGATCTGAGAAGGCCGGGGCATACCTTTCCTCTCGTCGCCCGCTACGGCGGCGTGCTCGTGCGGAACGGCCACACGGAGGCGACGACGGATCTTCTCCGTCTGGCGGGGCTGACGGAGTGCGGCGTCTGCTGCGAGGTCATGGCGGAGGACGGTACGATGATGCGCACCTCAGAACTGTGGAACATCGCGGACAAGTTTAACCTGACCTTCATTACTATCAAGGAACTGCAGGATTACCTCCGGATTCACGAGAGCCATGTCATCCGCGAGGCGGTCGCGAAGCTTCCGACGGAATACGGCGAGTTTGAGATGTACGGATATATTAATGACATCACCGGGGAGCATCACGTCGCGCTCGTCAAGGGAGACATCGGCGACGGGGAGAACGTGCTCTGCCGTGTTCATTCCGAGTGCCTGACCGGTGATACCTTCGGATCGCTCCGGTGCGACTGCGGGCTGCAGCTCCGGAAATCGATGGAAATGGTGCAGGAGGAAGGACGCGGAATCGTCCTGTATATGCGTCAGGAGGGGCGCGGCATCGGTCTGATCAACAAGATCAAGGCATACGCCCTTCAGGAAGAGGGCTACGACACGGTGGAGGCCAATGAAAAACTGGGCTTTGCGCCGGATCTCCGGGAGTACTGGGTCGGAGCGCAGATCCTGCGCGATCTGGGATGCAAGAGCCTGCGCCTTCTGACGAACAATCCGGACAAGGTATACGGACTGGCGGACTTCGGCCTTGCCATCACGGAACGTGTGCCGATCGAAATCCCGCCGCAGAAGTATGACGCGCGGTATCTGAAGACAAAAAAGACGAAGATGGGGCACATCTTCACGGAAATCCGGGTTTGATCCGGCGGAAGCGCCGGGGCGGAGAGCTTCTGACCGGAAACAGACAGAATGCTGGTACAGTTGAGTAAAGATCAGGAAAGGAACAGCCATGAGAGAAATCAATTTAATCGAAGGAAAAGTCGTCGCAAAAGAGGGGATGAAGGTTGGCATCGTCGCGGCCCGTTTCAACGAAATCATCGTGAATAAGCTGCTGAGCGGCGCCGTCGACGGTCTTGTCCGTCACGGTGTGGAGGATAAAAACATCACGGCGGTCTGGGTGCCGGGCGCTTTCGAGATCCCGACCGTCGCGCTGAAGATGGCGCAGAGCGGAAAGTATGACGCGGTTATCTGCGTCGGCGCGGTCATCCGCGGCCAGACGAGCCATTACGACTATGTCTGCAACGAGGTGTCCAAGGGAATCGCGCAGACGGCGCTGCAGACAGGCGTTCCGACGCTTTTCGGAATCGTGACGACCGAAAACATCGAACAGGCCATCGCCCGCGCCGGCAGCAAGGCAGGAAACAAGGGATACGACTGTGCGCTCTCCGCGATCGAGATGGTCAATGTGATGGATCAGATCGGATGAAACCGGTTTTAATCTTTGATTATGACGGCACGCTGCATGAGACGATGAAGATCTACGCGCCCGCGGTTTACGATACGGTGCGATGGCTGAACACGTCCTGCGGCGTGCCGGCCGGGGAGCCGGACCGGGCGAAAATCCAGAGCTGGCTCGGTATGAACACCGCTGATATGTGGAATGATTTTATGCCGCAGCTGGATGAAGATCTGAAAAGGCGTGCAGCGCTGCGCATCGGAGAAGGAATGCGGGCGGAGCTTGCGGCCGGACGGGGTGGATGGTATGACGGGACGCGAACGATGCTGGACCGCCTGAAATCCCGGGGATTTACGATGGCGGTTCTCTCGAACTGCGGCGTCTCCTACGCCCGTCTTCACTGGGATTATTTCAGAATGGACCGGTGGTTTACGGCATTTTTTCCCTGCGAGTGCTGGGATCACGCTCCGAAGCGGGTGATCATGAGAGACATCGCGGAGGATTTTCAGGCGGCGGTGAAGAAGACGCCGGTGAAAAGAGAGGCGGAAGAGTGCGGACCGGCTCGTGGTGAAATCCCGGGAAACGCAGAAACAGACGGCCGGGACGGCAGAAGAACGTTTGTGGTGATCGGCGACCGCAGCAGCGATTTTGAGGGAGCCCGGGGTGTGGATGCGCCGTTTATCGGCTGTACCTACGGTTACGGGACGGCGGATGAGCTGAACGGTGCGGCAGCAATGGCCGGTCATCCCGCCGACATCGCGGAGATTCTGACCGGATCGCCGGGGTATCGGAGGTTATTCAATCGACAGGAAGGAAGCGGATCCTTTGATCAGAAACCGGAACTTAATTGATCGTTTTCTTACATACGTCCGGATCGACACGCAGTCCGACGAGGACGCGGCGGAACAGCCGACCACCGCGAAGCAGAGAGACCTCGCGGAGCTTCTCGTAAAAGAACTGGAGAACCTCGGCGCGCGGACGGACTATGACCGGGAACACTGCTACGTTTACGCATCGGTCGATGCCCGCGGAAGCGACTTTGATTCGATGACGCCGATCGGACTCATCGGTCATCTCGACACGTCTCCCGCGGTGAGCGGAAGCGGTGTGAAGCCGAGAATCATCGAAAACTATCAGGGAAATGATGCGATTTTAAAAGAGAAAGATTTTCCGGAACTTGCGGAACATCGCGGGGAGGATCTCATCGCTTCGGACGGAACGACGCTGCTCGGGGCGGATGACAAGGCGGGAGTCGCGGAGATCATGAATCTCGTGCAGTATTTTCATGATCATCCGGAGGAGGATCACCGCGCCCTCCGGATCGCATTTACGCCGGACGAGGAGACCGGGAGGGGGACGGAGCATTTTGACGTGGAGCGCTTCGGGGCAAACGAGGCGTACACGGTGGACGGAGGAACATTCGGCGTCATCGAGTACGAGTGTTTCAACGCGGCGGAAGCGCGCGTGAAGATTTCCGGAAAAAATGTTCACCCGGGAAGCGCGAAAAACCGGATGAAGAACGCCTGCCTGATCGCGATGGAATTTGCCGCGATGCTGCCGCCTGCGGAGACGCCGGAACACACCGAAGGGTACGAGGGATTTTACCATCTCGACCGGATGGAGGGAAGCGTCGAGGCGGCGGCTCTTCAGTATATTATCCGGGATCATGACCGGGAACGGTTCGAGGCGCGCAAGGAGACGATCCGGCGGATCATATCGTACCTGAACCGGAAATACGGTGAGGGGACGGCGGAAGCGGTGATCACGGATCAGTACTACAATATGGCGGAGGTCATGGCGGATCATATGGATCTGGTTGACCGCGTGAAAAAGGTCCTATCGGATATGGGAGAGGTCTGCATGACGAGTCCGATCCGCGGCGGTACGGACGGCGCGGCGCTCTGTTTTCGCGGCATTCCATGCCCGAATCTCTGCACGGGAGGGTACAATTACCACAGCCGCTTTGAGTATGCCAGCGTGCAGGAGATGGAGAAGACATCCGAGATGCTCATCCGGCTTGTCCGGCTTGCGCGGCCGTAAGAATTGTGGTACTTTAATATAAGCATTAGATACACGGGGAGCTTGAAAAGCTGAGAGGTGCTTCGTGCACGACCCGCAATACCTGATCTGGGCAATGCCAACGTAGGGATGTATGCATGAGAGCAACAGTGCGGATACGCCATACGAGGCGTGCCCGCACTGATTTTTTTTCTGCTCCGCGCGGCATTGGGGTCACCACCTTGCCGCACGGAAGAATGATTTAGGAGGAAATCATGGATTACACAACACAGATGGATGCGGCGAGAAAGGGAATCGTCACGCCGCAAATTGAGATGGTGGCGAAGAAGGAACGGATGCAGACAGACCGGCTTATGCAGCTTGTCGCGGAAGGCAAGGTTGCGATTCCCGCAAACCGGCATCATACCTGCATCGACCCGGAGGGCGTCGGCAGCATGCTGCGGACGAAGATCAACGTCAATCTCGGCGTTTCCAGGGACTGCAAGGATTATGACATCGAGATGCAGAAGGTGATGGCGGCGGTGAACCTCGGAGCCGAGGCGATCATGGACCTGTCCAGCCACGGCAATACCCGGCCGTTTCGTCAGAAGCTGACGCATGAGTGTCCGGCGATGATCGGAACCGTTCCGGTGTACGACAGCGTCATTCATTACCAGAGAGATCTTGCGACACTGACCGCGCAGGATTTCATCGATGTGGTCCGGCTTCACGCGGAGGACGGCGTGGATTTTGTGACGCTTCACTGCGGAATCACGAGAAAGACAATCGACCAGATCCGGAAACACAAACGGAAAATGAATATCGTGAGCCGGGGCGGCAGTCTCGTGTTCGCGTGGATGAGTATGACCGGGGAGGAAAATCCGTTTTACGAGCATTTTGACGAGATCCTGGACATCTGTGAGGAGCACGATGTGACTATTTCGCTGGGAGATGCGTGCCGGCCGGGGTGTCTCGCGGATGCGACGGATGTCTGCCAGATCGAGGAACTTGTCCGCCTCGGCGAGCTGACGAAGCGTGCCTGGGCGCACAATGTACAGGTCATGGTCGAGGGACCGGGCCACGTGCCGCTTGATCAGGTAGCGGCGAATATGAAGGTTCAGCAGAGCATCTGCATGGGCGCGCCGTTTTACGTACTCGGACCGCTTGTCACCGACATCGCTCCGGGCTACGATCACATCACGGCGGCGATCGGCGGTGCGGTCGCGGCGATGAGCGGAGCGGCTTTTCTCTGCTACGTCACACCGGCGGAGCACCTCGCCCATCCGAATGTTGAGGACACGAAGCAGGGGATCATCGCGTCGAAGATCGCGGCGCACGCGGCGGATATTGCAAAGGGAATACCGGGCGCGCGGGATATCGACGATCAGATGGCCGACGCGAGACGGAATCTCGACTGGGACGCGCAGTTCGCCTGCGCCCTCGATCCGGAGAGCGCAAGGGCGATCCGCGACAGCCGCAAACCGGAGGACGACCATTCCGACACCTGCAGTATGTGCGGAAAGTTCTGCGCGGTGCGCAGCATGAACAAGGCACTCGCCGGTGAATATATCGATATTCTCTGATTCCCATCACGGAACCGGGCTCCTGTCTCCGGAAGATCCAGACGATCCTCCGGGGACGGGAGCTTTTTGTATTTCCGGGAAGCGGGCGTTTTCTTTCCGCGTGTTGAACCGGGAGAGCAAAGCGGTTATTATGAAACTATCCCTGCAAAGCAGAAGAGACGGGAAGGAACGGTTACGTGGAGAGTTATTCGGAATTTGCTGAAGTATATGATATGTTTATGGACAATGTGGATTACGGCGCATGGTGCGCGGCGATCACGGAGTGCCTCCGGGCGGATGGAATCCGGGATGGTCTCGTGTGCGAACTCGGGTGCGGGACGGGGACGATGACCGAGCGCCTCGCTGCTGCCGGATTCGACATGATCGGAATCGATGATTCACCGGAGATGCTGCAGGAAGCGATGGAAAAAAGGACCGAGAGCGGTCATGACATCCTGTATCTCATGCAGGATATGCGGGAGTTCGAGCTGTACGGGACCGTCCGGGCCATCGTGAGTGTCTGCGACTGTATCAATTATCTTACGTCGGAAGAGGATCTGCTGCGGACATTTCGTCTTGTGAATAATTATCTCGATCCCGGCGGACTGTTTCTTTTCGATTTGAATATGGCTCCGAAGTATGAGAAAATAGGGAGCAGCACGATCGCGGAGAACAGACCGGAGGGAAGTTTCATCTGGGAGAATGAGTACGACAGGGCGGCCCGCCTGAATACGTACCAGCTGACGCTTTTTGTTCCGGAACAGAGAAAATCTCCGGAGCAGGGGGATCTCCCGGGACAGGGAGAACGTTCGGAACCGGGGGATCTGTTCCGCAGATATGAGGAACTGCACGTTCAGAGGGCGTACACGGCAGAGGAGATCCGGGCGCTTCTTGAACAGGCCGGGATGGAGTTTCTGTGGGCGAAGGAAGCATACACGGAGCGGGCGGCGGCGCCGGATTCGGAGCGCGTCTGGTTCGCCGCGCGCGAACATGGAAAAGAATGGAAAATGCGGCGTGAGACGCAGGAAATGAGAGGATAAGGATGGATTATATTGTCAGAGCGACCGCGGCGGATGGGATGATCCGCGCATTTGCGGCCGATACGCATGATCTGGTTGAAAAAGCGAGAGAGATTCACAACACGACTCCGGTCGCAAGCGCGGCGCTCGGCCGTCTACTGACCGCAGGAGTCATGATGGGACTGATGATGAATGACGACGACGGTCTGGTGAGTATCACGGTCCGGGGGGACGGCCCGATGGGCGGCCTCACGGTAAGCGCGGATGCAAAGGGCCATGTGAAGGGGTTCGTATACAATCCGGAGATTCCGCTGATGGTAAATGACCGGCACAAGCTCGATGTCGGCGGAGCGATCGGCCGCGGAACGATGACGGTCGTCAAGGATCTCGGCCTCAGGGAGCCGTATTCGGGGCAGATTGACCTTGTGAGCGGTGAGATCGGTGATGACCTCGCCTATTATTTCCTGACGAGTGAACAGGTTCCTTCATCGGTCGGGGTCGGAACCCTGGTCGACACCGACGGGTCGATTCTCGAGGCGGGCGGGTTTATTATCCAGCTGATGCCGGGGGCATCGGACGGCGTGATCGCAAAGCTGGAGGAAAATCTGAAGGGCGTCGCATCGGTGACCAGTCTGCTGAAATCCGGCATGACGCCGGAGCAGATTCTGGAAAAACTGCTTGCCGGGCTGAATCCTGAGCTTCACGGGACGACGCCGGCAGAGTTTCGGTGCAACTGCAGCAGAGAGCGTGTGACGAAAGCACTGATCAGCCTCGGCGCAAAAGAAATCCGGTCCCTCATCGACGAGGGAAAGCCGGCGGAGCTTCACTGTGATTTCTGCGGATCCGATTACGTATTTACGACGGATGAGATGCAGGCAATTCTCGATCAGATGGCAGCGGGGGGTGCGAGATGAGAGACGGGTTTATCAAGGCTGCGGCGGCGACGCCGAAAATCACGGTGGCAGATCCCGCGGCGAATACGGCGGAGATTCTCCGGCTTGTCCGGGAGATGGAGAAGAAAAAGGCGAAGATCATGGTATTCCCGGAACTCTGTATCACGGGTTATACCTGCAGTGATCTTTTCTGGCAGGAGCGTCTTCTGGATGAAGCCGCGCAGCAGCTTCGCGTTCTGATCGATTCGACGGCTGATGTCGACGCGCTGATTTTCGTCGGTCTTCCCTTTGAGTTTGAGGGCAAGCTGTACAACTGCGCCGCGGTGATGAACCGGGGATCGCTGCTGGGCATCGTTCCGAAAAAATATCTTCCGAATTATAACGAGTTTTACGAGAGACGGCATTTCACGCCCGGCTTTGAGGAGCCGCGCACGGTTGAATTTGATGGAGCCGAAGTGCCGTTCGGTATGAATCTTCTCTTCCGGTGCCGTCAGATGCCGCGTCTCGTGGCAGCCTGCGAGATCTGCGAGGACCTCTGGGTCCCGATCCCCCCGAGCATGCATCATGCCCTGGCCGGAGCCAGCGTGATCGCAAATCTTTCCGCCTCGGACGAGATGGTCGGAAAGGATACGTATCGGAAAAAACTTGTGACGGAGCAATCCGCGCGTCTGATCTGCGGATATATTTACGCATCCTGCGGAGAGGGCGAGTCCTCCACCGACCTCGTCTTCGGAGGCCAGAATATGATCGCGGAGTACGGCACGATGATGGCGGAGGCGGAACGATTTAAAAATACCGTGATTTACGCGGACATCGACGTGCAGCGTCTGGCCGCGGAACGAAGGCGGATGAGCACGTTCCGCCCGGAGAGGGAGGAAGAATATGTGACGGTCACCTTCGACCTGAAGATGGAAGAGGATCATCTGGACCGCTTCTTTGACCCGCATCCCTTCGTTCCGTCGAATGAAGCGGAGCGCGCGCTGCGCTGCGACGAGATTCTGAATATTCAGGCGATGGGCCTTGTGAAGAGGCTTGAGCACACACACTGCAGACATGCGGTGGTCGGCATCTCCGGCGGCCTCGATTCCACCCTGGCGCTGCTGGTGACGACCCGCGCCTTCGATATTCTGAATATTCCGCGTGCAAATATCACATCCGTGACGATGCCGTGCTTCGGGACGACGGACCGGACGTATCACAATGCCTGCACCCTCACGAAGGACCTGGGGGCGACGCTCGAAGAAATCGATATCAGGGAATCGGTTGAGCTCCATTTCCGGGATATCGGCCAGGATCCCTCCGTTCACGATGTCACGTACGAAAACTGCCAGGCTCGCGAGCGCACGCAGGTGCTGATGGATCTGGCGAATAAAAACGGCGGTCTTGTGATCGGCACGGGAGATCTCTCGGAACTTGCTCTGGGCTGGGCGACGTATAACGGCGATCACATGTCGATGTACGCGGTGAACTGTTCCGTCCCGAAGACCCTTGTCCGCCATCTCGTCCGCTACTGCGCCGATACCTGCGGCAATGAGGAGCTGAAAAATATTCTGCTCGATATCCTTGACACTCCGGTCAGTCCGGAATTACTTCCGCCGGAGGACGGAGCGATCTCCCAGAAGACCGAGGAACTCGTCGGTCCTTACGAGCTTCATGATTTTTATCTGTATTACATGCTCCGCATGTGCTATGAGCCGGCGAAAATCTATCGTATCGCGAAGCTCGTATTCAGGGAAAAGTATGACAATGAGACGCTTCTGAAATGGCTGAAGAATTTTTACCGCCGTTTCTTCGCGCAGCAGTTCAAACGGTCCTGTCTTCCGGACGGACCGAAGGTCGGATCCGTCGCGGTTTCGCCGAGGGGGGATCTCCGTATGCCGAGCGACGCGTCCGCGGCGGCCTGGATGACTCAGGCGGAAGGATTGAAGGCGGAGGAATAATTCGGATATGTCACTGGAAATCGTAGCCGGCGGCAGCGGCGCCGGAAAATCGTATACGGTATATCAGGAACTGATCGATGAATCGATCCGCTGCCCGGAGCGGGATTATATCGTGATTGTGCCGGAACAGTTCACGATGCAGACCCAGAAGGATCTGGTCACGATGCATCCCCGGCACGGCCTCCTGAATATCGATGTCCTGTCCTTCAATCGTCTGGCGTGGCGTGTCTTCGGAGAGACCGGAGGCGATACGCGTCCGGTTCTCGGAGATCTCGGAAAATCTCTCGTCCTGGAACGCGTGGTCAGTGCGTGTGGAAATGATCTGACGGTGCTGGGCGGAACGATGCGGAAACAGGGTTCCATCGGGGAGATGAAATCGCTGATCTCCGAGCTCCTGCAGTACCGGGTGAAGCCGGAGGATCTCGGAGACTGGCTGGATACCGGCGGGGCGGACGGCGGCCTTCTTTCGCACAAGATCGCGGACATCCGCCTCATCTACGCCAGGTTCATGGACTATCTGAGCAGCCGCTATCTCACGACGGAGGAGGTTCCGGAACTTTTGTGCGGGGTCATCGATGATTCCCGCTTTGTGAAGGACAGTACCGTTGTTCTCGACGGATTCACCGGCTTCACGCCGGTTCAGCTTCTCGTCGTCGGGAAGCTGCTGTCACTCTGCCGCAGGGTGATCTGCATCGTGACGGCGGATCCGGGGACGGATCTTTTTGCGCCCTGCGGCCGTCACCGGCTTTTCTATATGAGTTGCAGAATGACCGGACAGATCGCCCGCCTCGCAGAAGAGGCGCACTGCGACATTCTTCCGGTCCGCTGGATACGGGGCAGTGCGCGTTTTGCGGACAATGCCCCGCTTCGTTTTCTTGAGCAGAATATTCTGCGCTACCCGAAGCGGGAATTTCAGGAGGAGACGGACCGGATCCGGATCCGGGAAGCTTCCGACCCGTCGGATGAGATCCGGTACGTGACTGCTGAGATTCTCCGGCTGATCCGCACCGGACAGTACCGGTACCGTGATTTTGCGGTGATTGCAGGAGATCTTCCGGAATACGGGCGGGAATGCCGGAGACAATTCGAGGCGGAGAAAATCCCATATTTTCTGGATCAGAAAAAACCGGTTCTGGAAAATCCTCTCGTCGAATTTATCCGTTCCGCGGTCGATATGACCGTGAAGGGGTTTTCGTATGAAAGCGTGTTTCGCTTTCTTCGAAGCTCGCTGGCGGACTTCGAACCGGAAGAGATCGACCGGATGGAGAATTACGTCATCGCAAACGGTATCCGCGGCTGGAAGAGATATGAGGAAGAATGGACCCGCGTGCCGAAGCACTCGGACGAAGCGGAGCTGGAAAAACTCAATCAGATACGGGAGCGGTTTGTCAGTCTTCTCCGCGATTTTACGGATGGAATGAGAAAGCGGGGTATGCCGCTTTCCCGGAAAGCGGAGACGCTGTACGATTTTCTTGTAAAAAATGATCTGCAGCGGAAACTCGCTTCCCTCTCGGCACGTTTTGAGGAAGCGGGGGACGACGGACGGGCGAAGGAGTATCGCCAGGTCTATGAAGAAGTGCTGGCGGTTCTTGATAAGACGGTTGAGGTTCTCGGCGGTGAGAAAATGGGAAACGCCGCCTTTTTGAAGCTGCTGGAAGCGGGATTTTCCGAGAGTTCGATCGGCCTTATTCCTCCGGGCGAGGATCAGGTGATGGTGGGCGATCTGACGCGCACACGCCTGAAAAAAATAAAAGTACTGTTTCTCGTTGGGGTCAATGAGGGCGTTGTGCCGAAGAGCGCGAAGACAGACGGCCTTCTCTCCGAGGCGGACCGGGCGGCTCTCCTGGGCGGAGAGATTCATCTCGCTCCGGATTCCCGGGAGGAACTGGCTTCGCAGAGATTTTATCTGTATCTCGTTCAGACGAAGGCAAGCGACCGACTCTTTCTTTCCTACAGCAGGACGGGCGCTTCCGGGGCGGCGCTCGCTCCGTCATACCTGATCCATCAGGTCCGGTCCGTCTTTCCCGCGATCCGGATTGAAAGCGGAAACGGCGGCTGTCTCCACCTGCTTGAGACGCGGGAGGGTATTCAGGCCGCGCTGCTTTCCGGTATCCGCGCCCCGGAGGATGCGGAAGAAGAAAGAAAATTTGTCGAGATCGCCGCGGAAGAGAAGGAACTGTTCGGACGCCTGAGCCGGGCGGCGCTTTCACACAACGTGACGGACGGGATCGGGAGTGCGGCGGCTCGTGCACTCTACGGGGCGCGTCCGGAACATTCGGCGTCGCGGCTTGAAACGTTCGCGCGGTGCGCCTTCCGTCATTTCATGCAGTACGGCATCCGTGCCGCAGAGCGTGACGAGTACGTATTTACACCGGCAGATCTGGGAATCGTTGTGCACGCGTCTCTCGAGCGTTTTACCCGCGGGATGGAGAGGGAAGGCCTCACCTGGGGCCGTCTTACGGACAGCGACCGGGAACGTCTCCTTGATGAAGCGCTGGATTCCTTTCTTCATGATTCGGGCAGCACGGTCCTTCGGGATACCGAACGGAATACGTACGAGATCGGACGCATCCGTAGAATCCTGCGACGGACGACCTGGGCGCTCCGGGAACAGATGGAGATGGGAAGCTTCGTGACGGAGAGTGTGGAACACGTATTTCGCAGCGTGATCAGGCCGGATCTCGTGCTGACGGGGAAAATTGACCGGATCGATGTCTGTGACGACGGCGGTGATCTCTATGTGAAGATTATCGATTATAAGACAGGAAACGTTCAGTTTGATCTGCCGATGCTTTATCATGGCATTTCTCTTCAGCTGATGCTGTATATGGATGCCGCGCTTTCTGATGAGCAGAAGCGCCATCCGGACAGAAGGGCCCTTCCGGGAGGAATGTTCTACTACCGGATCAACGATCCCTTCACCGACCCGGCCGCGGCGGGAACGGCGGAGGAGCAGATTCTGAAAAAACTGAAAATGAACGGCCTTGCGCCTTCCGATGATCATGCGCTCACGCTGCTCGACCGCGGCCTCGCAGAGAACGGAGCCGGATCGAATGTCGTGGGCGTGAAACGGAACAGGGATGGGACGCTGGCGAAGAATTCCCAGGCGGCATCCGCGGAGGAATTTCAGGCGCTCCGGAAGTTTGTCCGGGGCAAGACGGGTGAACTCGCCGCCCGCGTCCGCGCCGGAGAGACAGCGGCGCTTCCGTACCGGTTCGGAACGGAGGACGGGTGCGAATACTGTCCGTACGGCGGAATCTGCGGCTACGACGAGCGCATACCCGGATACCGGCACAGACAGCTCGGAACCGTCACGATGGATGAGATCATAAGCAAGACACAGGATGGGAGTAATTAAATGGGAGTGACCTGGACAGAGGAACAGCAGCAGGTGATCGGGGAACGGGGGCATAATCTGCTCGTATCCGCAGCCGCCGGCTCCGGTAAGACCGCAGTGCTCGTCGAGCGGATTCTCTCGCTGATCACAGATCCGGAGAAGCCGGCGGATATCGACCGGCTCCTGGTCGTGACCTTCACGAACGCGGCGGCCCAGGAGATGAAGGAGCGCATCAGCGCCGCCATCGGAGAGCGTCTCGCAAAAAACCCGGAGGATGTGCATCTGCAGCGGCAGATGGTGCTGCTTCCGGGCGCGAGGATCAGCACCATCGACGGATTCTGCACCTACGTGATCCGGAATTATTTTCACACGATCGATCTTGATCCGGGTTTCCGGATCGCGGAGGAGGGTGAACTGAGGCTGATGAGGGCCGATGTGCTCGATGAGATGCTCGAAGAGCATTATGCCGCGGATGATCCCGCTTTTATCCGCTTTGTGGAGTCATTTTCCAGAGGAAAAAATGACGCGGGCCTCGCGGATCTCATTGAACGGGTCTATCGCTTCGCATCGACGAGTCCGGAGCCTTCCGAATGGCTCTCCGGCTGTCTTGGCGCTTATCAGGCGCAGACGGAGGAAGAACTTGCAAACGCCCCCTGGATGAAGGATCTGCTGGGAAGGGCGGCGCTGCTTTCCGAGGATATCCGGAGGATGACGGAGGAGGCGGCGGATCTCGCGAAGAGCCCCGGCGGCCCTTCCGCATCGCTCCCGATTCTTGAAGTGGATCTTGAGTCCGCACAGCTCCTTTCTGCGTGCCGGACTTACGGAGAATACTATCGATGCATAAGCGGGATCAAATTCCGTACGCTGAATCAGAACGGAAAAAAGTATGCGGACGTTGATCCGGAAAAGAAGGATCAGGTCAAGGCGGTCCGCGACGGCATGAAGGATGCGGTCAAAAAGCTGCAGGCAAAATACTTTCCCGTTCCGCCGGAACAGATCCTCGCCGAACTTGCGATGATCCGGCCGCTGGCGGAGGAACTCATCGCTCTTACGGAGGAATTTGCGGACCGGTTCGCGGAGAAAAAACGCGGAAGCGGTGTGGTGGACTTCAATGATCTTGAGCATTTTGCTCTCCAGATCCTGCTGAAGAAGACGGAGAACGGATGGGAGCGGACCGATGCGGCGGCGGAGCTGCAGAGGCGGTTCGCGGCGGTGATGTGTGATGAGTATCAGGACAGTAACCTGCTGCAGGAACGGATCCTCGAGGCGGTGTCCGGAACGGATCAGAAACGGTACGACCGGTTCATGGTCGGCGATATGAAGCAGTCGATCTATGCCTTCCGCATGGCGCGCCCGGATCTTTTCATGGAAAAATACAGAGAATACGCGCCTCTGGCGAAAGGAACCGGGACGGTGCAGGATGATGTGACCGGCGTACGGATCAACCTCGGGAAAAACTTCCGGAGCAGGCGTGAGGTGATCTTGCCGGTCAATGCGATTTTTCGGAGAGTGATGTGCGGGAATCCCGGAGGAATCGTTTATGATGATGAGGCGGCACTCTACGAAGGTGCTTCTTACCCAGAAAACGGCGGCGCGGATCAGGCGGAGCTGATCCTGATCGACGGGGAGGCGGAGGAGCTGAAAAAAAGCGGAAGCAGCGACGCACTGATCGAAGCGGAAGCGATGGCTGCGGCCGCGAAGATCCGGGAACTTACGGAGCACGGCCGTGTCTATGACCGTGCAGAGGGGACGATGCGGAGAGCCTCCTACGGCGATATCGCGGTTCTGGTCCGGGACGGCAAGAAGTCCGCGCCGGTCTACGAGCGTGTATTGACGGGCGCGGGCATTCCGGCCGTGACGGCGTCAGGCAGCGGTTACTTCTCCGCGGTCGAGGTTGTGACGGTACTGAATTATCTGCGCATTCTGGATAATCCCATGCAGGACATCCCGCTGACCGCGGTGATGCGCTCTCCGATCGGAGGATTTACGGACCGGGAGCTCGCGGCAATCCGGAGCGCCGATCAGGATGCTCCGTATTATGAGGCGGTCAGAAAGGCGGCGGAGGAAGGCGTGCCGGAAGACCGGGACGGCCCGGCGGAACTGAATGCGAAGCTGAAATCCTTCGTCCGCACCTACCGGAAGCTTCGGGAAAGCGTCATGTATCTGCCTGTTCATGAGCTGATCCTGAATCTGCTTCGGGAGACGGGCTACGGCGTCTTTGCGGCCGCGATGCCGGCCGGGGCGCTGCGCGAGGCAAACCTGAAGATGCTTGTGGAGAAGGCGGTGGAGTTTGAGAAGACGAGCTATCACGGGCTGTTCCAGTTCGTCCGGTATATTGAAAAACTGAATAAATACGAGGTGGATTACGGCGAGGCAAATCCGGAGAGCGAAGGAGGAGATTCGGTCCGGATCATGACGATCCACAAGAGCAAGGGACTGGAGTTCCCATTTGTCATACTCGGGCGGCTCGGGGCGAAATTCAACACGAGCGACAGCAGGAGCGAGGCGGCGCTTCATGTAAGCTCCGGCATCGGTCTGGACGCGATCGATCCGGAGGCACGGACGAAAACATCATCCTCGATCAAACGGGCGATCGCCGGGACGATCCGCGACGATGCCCTGGGCGAGGAAATGCGCGTTCTCTATGTCGCGATGACCCGTGCGAAGGAAAAGCTGATTATGACCGGAACGGTCGATCTTTCGGACGCGGTGCGCGCCGCGATCGGGAACGGCGCGAGACAGTCGGAAGAGCCGCTTTCCTATGCGGTCCGTTCCTCGGCGACCTGTTATCTTGACTGGATCATCCCCGCACTTCCGGATGAATCGCTGATTCACGTCACCGTCGCGGAACCCTCCGTGATCGGAAGCGGCGAGATCAGAAAGGATGAATCGGAGAAAAACCGGATCGCGCGGCTTGCCAGAGCCGCGGAGTCGGTGCGGAACGGTGCGCCGGCGGACCCGGCGATCCGGACTTTTCTGGCGGAGCGCCGCGCGTTTCGCTATCCTTATGAGAAAACGGCGGAACTTCCGGCAAAATTGTCCGTATCGGAGCTGAAAACGCGTTCGGGCGGGGATGGGCAGGAGGACGCCGCCGCGGAACTGTTTCCGGAAGAAGTGGTTGTCCCTCTGGTTCCGGAATTTATGAAAGAAAAGAAAACTGCGGAAGAGACCGGAGAAGTGCGAAAGGAAGCCGGACCGGAGCGGGGCACCGCCTATCATAAGGTGTTCCGGGCGCTGGATCTGAACCGTGCGGCATCAGACGGGGAAGTCCGGGAACAGATTCTGGGGATGGTGAAACGGGGACTGCTCACGGAGCAGGAGGCGGGAAGTGTCGCTCCCTCTGACATCACCGCGTTCGCCGCGACCGGACTGGCGGACCGGATGCGCCTGGCGGAGGGGCGCGGAGAGCTCCGGCGTGAGCAGCCATTTGTGGCTGATATTCCGGCGCGGGAGATCGATCCATCCTACGACAGTGATGAACCGATTTTGATTCAGGGAGTCATCGACGCATATTTCAAAGAGGACGGGAAGTATGTTATAGTAGATTATAAGACCGATCGTGTCGGGCGCGGAGGAGGCGCCGCCCTTTCAGAGAAGTACCGGGCACAGCTTTTGTACTACAGAAGAGCGGTTGAACAGATTCTCCGGGAGCCGGTCGGTGAGATGATTCTGTATTCAACAGGCCTCGGAAGAGAAATTCCTGTGAAATAGAATCGGGCGCAGTATGTTGTTTTGCACAAGCATCGCGAAAGGAGTTTGCCATGAACGAATTGGTAATGCAGAAACTCAGCTACGGTCTGTTTGTCCTGACCGCGAAGGAGGGAGAGAAGGACAACGGATGCATCATCAACACGGTAACCCAGGTGGCAAATAAGCCGAACCGGATTTCGATCTCGGTGAATAAGGCGAATTATACGCACGACATGATCTTGAGAACCGGGGAATTCAATGTATCGATTCTCTCCGAGGACGCGAAGTTCGAGGTGTTCAAACATTTTGGATTCCAGAGCGGAAGAGATGTGGACAAGATGGCGGATCTTACATTTTCCCGCGCGGCGAACGGCATTGCGTACATTGAAGACATGTGCAACGCGTTCATTTCCGGTAAGGTTATCTCGTCGATCGATGTCGGGAGCCATACGCTGTTCATCGCGGATGTGACCGACGGTGAGGTTTACAGCGATACGCCCTCCGCTACGTACGCGTATTATTTCTCGAATATCAAACCGAAGCCGCAGCCGAATCCGGCGGAGAAGAAAAAAGGCTGGATCTGCACGATCTGCGGATACATCTATGAGGGAGAAGTGCTCCCGCCGGATTTCATCTGTCCGGTCTGCAAACATCCGGCGTCGGATTTCAAACGCCTTGAGTGAGGCGCATGTTCCGCGCGGGACGGTGTCAGTCAATTTTGTAAGGAGTGAATGATCATGGTTAACGAAACAATGAAGCAGCTTGGAAATGTGCGCTCTGTGATCCGCGATCTGTTCGAGTACGGAAACAGGCGCAGGGCGGAGGTCGGAGAGGACCGGGTTTACGATTTCAGTCTCGGAAATCCGAACGTGCCCGCTCCCGCGAAGGTCAAAGAGACGATCAGGGAGCTTCTCGACGAGAAGGACGACGTCTATCTCCACGGATATACATCCGCACAGGGAGATGCGAACACAAGAAGGGCCGTCGCGGATGATCTGAACCGGCGATTCGGGACCTCGTTCCGTCCGGACAATTTTTACATGACCTGCGGAGCAGCTGCTTCTCTGAAAATCACAATTACCGCTCTGCACACTGAGGGGGACGAGATGATCGCGATCACGCCGTTTTTCCCGGAATATCGGGTTTTTGTTGAGACGGCGGGAGCGAAGCTGGTTGTCGTTTCCTCGGATCCGGATACGTTCCAGATCGATTTTGACCGGCTCGAGGCCGCTGTCACAGAGCGGACAAAACTGATGATCGTGAACTCCCCGAACAATCCGAGCGGTGTCGTTTACCGCGAGGATTCCATCAAAAAGCTTGCGGAGCTTCTCAGAAAAAAGGAAGAGGAGTACGGCCACCCGATCTATCTGGTGACCGACGAGCCGTACCGCGAGCTTGTCTACGAGAAGGATACGGTCGTGCCGTACGTGACGAAGTATTACCGGGATGCGATCGTCTGCTATTCCTACAGCAAATCCCTTTCCCTTCCGGGGGAGCGGATCGGCTACATCCTTGTGCCCGATGAAGTGCGGGATTCCGCCGACGTATATGCTGCGGTCTGCGGGGCCGGGCGGGCGCTGGGATACGTCTGCGCGCCGAGCTTTTCCCAGCATGTGATCGAGCGGTGCGCCGGGCTTGTCTCCGATCTCGGCGTATATCGGGAGAATCGTGACCTGCTCTACGGGGAGCTGACGAAATACGGATATTCCTGTGTCTATCCGGACGGGGCGTTTTATCTGTTTATGAAATCGCCGGAGGCGGACGCTGCCGCGTTCTG
>Ga0256406_1001409_pt1 | contig 39055 bp, 34 predicted proteins | sample RumenRJG_03DNA_FD_185986 | JGI IMG/M metagenome (GOLD analysis project Ga0256406, IMG submission 185986) | Bovine rumen microbial communities from Lethbridge, Alberta, Canada - RJG_03 | ecosystem: Host-associated > Mammals > Digestive system > Stomach > Rumen | place: Canada: Alberta | collected... | reverse complement strand
TAGAATAGCAGTGATCCATAGTGATTCCTCCTGGCGTTTTTGGTTGTGGTAACTTAATTCTACCAAAAGGATGATCTATGGATCTTCTTTTTATTTAGTTGTTCAAGTTGATTCTACAATCTACCAATATAAAAATTTTTATAAACTGCAGTTAATTGGATCGGCGCAGAAGGCCCCCGGTTAACTGCAAACCAACTGGGAGGTGGAAAGTGCAGTTAATCAACCCTCTCGGTCCGGGCCATAAATAACTGCAAACCTTCTTTTTTTACCAAAAAGCAGTTAGGTCGGCCCGCCCTCGTGGCTTCCATTTAACTGCAACTTCCATCATGGAGAAGGAATGCAGTTAATTGGATCGGCGCCGACGGCCCCCGTTTAACTGCAAACCAGCTGGGAAAAGGAAAATGCAGTTAATCAACCCTCTCGGTCGTGCCATATATAACTGCAAACCTTTATAAATTACCAAAGAGCAGTTAATTTGCCCCACCTTTACTGCTCTTTATTAACTGCAAACTGTGTGGAAATAGAGAAGTGCAGTAAAGCAGGGCGCCCGCCGGGCAAATATCAAAGGGCTGCATCGCCCATACATTGACAAATTAAGCCCTCTATGGTAGCTTTCTTATTAAACATATTGATTTGCTAGGAAATAAACGGAGGCACGCACCAACTTATGCCGCCCCGCATCACCCCAAGGAGGAACCACACATGAAATTTTTCGTACAGCACGAGGTTCTCGACAGTGGCCTCAAGATCCTGTTCGTGACGATAGAGAGAATGGACAATCACGGCGAGAGTGAGGAGTGGGCGAAGTATCGCGAAGAGCGGCTGGAGGCGCTCTATGAGGAGTACCAGGGGATAAACCCGCATGAGGATCCCACCTTGGAAGGGTTCCATGTGCTCCACGACAAGACCGGCGTCAAGAGGCGGAAGAACATTCCGGCCAGCGAGAATCTCATCAAGCTGCTGGAGAAGCGGCATGAGATGTTCTACCTCAATCAGGCGGTGGACATTTACAATCTGCTGTCGCTGGAGTCGAAGCTGGCGCTGGGCGCCCACGACATGGACCGCACCGACGGCGACGTGACCCTCCGGTTCACCGACGGCACGGAGCGGTTCCAGCCCATCGGCATGCCGGAGCCCATTGCTATCAAGCCCCACGAATACAGCTACTGCGATTCCTCCAACGAAGTCCTCTGCCGCCTCGAGATCCGCCAGGTCGAAAAGACGAAAGTCGACGAGGAATCGCGCAACGTCTTCTACATTGTCCAGGGCAACGCCGCCACCGACTACGCACTCCTGCAGCAGACCGCGGAGCAGCTCATTGATCAGACGGTGCATTATTGCGGGGGCGATGCAGCGATTATAGAACCAGAAATTATCTGAATGCTTGTGGCCCGCCGGGCTAGGAGGCGAGAATTTAACTGCAAACCTATTAAATATCACAAAAAGCAGTTAGGTCGGCCCGGTCCGCCAGCCCGCTATTAACTGCAAACTCCCTAAGGGGTGCCAACTGCAGTTATTCATCCTCCCGGTCCGGGCCATAAATAACTGCAAACCTTCTTTTTTTACCAAAAAGCAGTTAGGTGGGCCCGCCCTCGGAGTCCCAAATTAACTGCAACTTCCATCATGGAGAAGGAGTGCAGTTAATTGGATTGGCTCCGCTAGCTTCCGGTTAACTGCAAACCTCCCGGGAAAAGGAAAGTGCAGTTAATTAACCCTCTCGGTCGGGCCATATATAACTGCAAACCTTATAAAATAACCAAAGAGCAGTCAAGTTAACCCAACCTGACTGCTCTTTTATAACTGCAATTTTATTATATGAGGAGAAGTGCAGTTAACCGGGCCTCCCGCCCGGCGCCCGGCCCGCCAGCCGGGCCAAAAATTAACTGCAAGTTATTTAAAAATAGAGAAGTGCAGTTAAGCGAGCGCCCTGATGGCGCCCAACCTGTCGCTAGCCCCCAAACCGGGCCTCCCGCCCGGCACTCAGACCGCCAGCCGGGCCAAAACAGGGGCGCTAGCCCGCATCTTGGCCCAAAACTGCCGCCCAGCACCCATCACACGAACTTCCCCGCCTTCCTGGCGGCCACGAACGCCTCATAATCCCTCTCATTCTCCTCCGCGTATGCCTTGGTGAACTGGGTCATTGCCTCTTCCACCTTAGGGCTGTTGCCCAGGTAGCCATAGATGGCGAACCGGTCCCCGGTGCGGGCATGGGCGTGGGCGAGCGTCCAGCCGCAGGCCTTGCCGAATTCGCGCAGGCCGTCGGGGCTTACGGAGTCGGTCTTGAAGCCGCCCTTGCCGTCCCAGAGCTGGCGGACGTAGTAGTCGTGCAGCTGGCGGTCAACGTCCGGGGAACGGAGCCAGCCAAGGAAGATGTCGCTGGAGGTCTGGATGGCCCGCTGGCCCTGCACGACGCGCTCGCCATAGTTGCGGAAGCCGCAGGGGCCCACGTACTGTTCCAGGGCGGAGGGACCAGCCTCCTTGATCTGCAGGACCAGCGGGTCGGTGGTGTCCTTGCCGATGAGCATGACCATCCAGCAGCGTGTGCCGACGCTGCCGACGCCCACGACCTTGCGGGCAATGTCCACGACCTTGTAGCTGCCCAGCAGCTGTCGGCGCTCCAGAGGTAGCGACTTGGCGTACTGATCCACCAGGCGGGAGACTACCTGCTCGACGAGATCCACGTGGTGGATGATGGAGGTGTTGGCGTCCATTTCGCGGTAGGGGACGATGAGGGGTGGATCGCTGATGAAACGGAGCTGGCCATCCACCACCTCGGTGAGCTTGCTGGCGGCTCGGATCCGGTTTTTCTTATTGGCTTTGGCGATGGACTTGTCGATACTCCGTGATGTCTCCTCATCCATCTGCGACCGCATCATCTCCGTGAGCTTTTCCACGTCCGTATGGGCATACCATACGTCGAGATTCCCCATGTCACAGAACTTCTTCATGGCGCTATGGTAGACGCGCGCCGTCTCGTAGACGGCCTCCGTGATCTGGTCCTGGGCAAATCCCCGGTCACGGCCGCAGATCTCCACGCTGGCGGCCAGACGGCGCAGATCCCATTCCCAGGGACCGCGGGTGGTCTCGTCGAAGTCGTTGAGGTCGAAGACGAGACGGCGTTCGGGCGAGAGGAAGAAGCCGAAGTTGTCGATGTGTGCATCGCCCACGGCCTGCACGTTGAGGCCGGTGGATACCGTGCGCGACAGGTCGGCGGCCATGATGGAGGCCCCGGCGCGGTAGAAGGCGAACGGGGAGGCGCACATACGCTCGTGCCGGATGGGCAGCAGTTCCGAGACGCGGCCGCTCTCATCCTTCCGGATTTGAGCAAGCGGGTCCGGCCGACCCTCCTTCCAGGTCAGCGCGGTCTGGCTGCTGCGGGACACGGACTTACGCAGCGCCTTTCCCTCTGCGAGGCTCACGGCCGGGTCCTTGTACAGCCCGGTCACCGATGTATGCGGAAAAAACGGATGAAATTTCATGGCAGTCACCTCAGGATTTTTGCGTATCCGGGGCAAACTCGTCCCGGAGGAATTGGATGAAACAGCGTTCCGGTGCGGAGAGGTCCGGGGTCTCACGGTACCCCAGGCCGTATTCGTACCCGATGGGCGGGGAGAAGGGGATGAACTTCAGCTCCTCCCTTCGCCGATAATAATTGTAGAGCTCATAGTGGGTAAAGGCGACGCCGGCCCCGGCCAGCACCAGGTCGAGACACCCGGATGTGCCGCCCTCAAAGACAATGTCCTGGGGCGATGGACGGTCCAGTCGCTCCAACAGGATCTGGTAGAACGGACTGCCCCGGGAGGGAAACAGAAACTTCCGCCCGTAGAGGTCATGGACGGAGACGGTCTCTGCCTCGGCCAGCGGGTCATCGTTTCGCACCACAGCGCCATATTGGCCGTGGCCCACAGCGACAAAGCGGAAGTTCGGGTCACCGCCGGAGCCCACCTGCTGCGGCGAAACATACGTGCAGAACAGGTTGGTCTCCCCATTGCGAAACGAGCGCTCCAGCTCTGAAAATTCCCCCTCCATCAGGTTCAGAGAGTACTGGGGAAATTTTCTCTCAAAGGCGAGGAAAATCTTGTCGATTCCGAAACTCTGTGGGTTCCTTATAGTGCCCAGTGTGAATCGGCTGGAGTTCCTGGAATTGAAGCGCTCCATAGTTTTTTCCGTTTTGGAATAGTCCGCCAGGAGCTGGGTGGCCAGGGGCAGCAGCACCTTCCCGCGCTCGCTGAGCTCAATGTGGCGGGTCGTCCGATGAAACAGCTCGCCGCCGAAGCTGCGCTCCAGGCTTTTGATATGCTTCGAAAGGGCGGACTGGGACAGTGCGCGGCGCTCTGCGGCCTCGCTGAAGCTCAGCGTCTCGCTGAGGGCGAGAAAGTCCTGTAGATAGTCCAGTTCCATGGGGCGGCCTCCAATCTCTCATTTTATTCGGATCTCGAATAAATTATAGCGCAATTCGAATTGATATGGAACGTCTGTTCATTTATAGTAGAAATGAACGTTAAATTGTTAACAGATGATCCATATAAGGGGGAAATTTGAATGGATTTCTACAAGGACCACTACAAGGTCGTCATCATCGGCGGCGCCCTCTCCGGACTGTCCACTGCACTTCAGCTGCAGCAGAAGGGAATCACGGACATCCTGATTCTCGAGAAGCACAACCTTCCGGGAGGCCTTGCCACGAGTTATGTCCGCGGCGGCTTTGAAATGGAGGCAACGCTCCATGAAATGATGAGTATCGGACCGAAGGAGGACCGCCTGAAGGTCGGCGCATTCCTCGACGAGTGCGGCGTGGACATTGACTGGCTGCGCGTACCGGAGGCGTATCGCCTCGTCATCCCGAATGACGACATCGACGTCACGCTCCATGCCGGTTATCGCCGCATGGCCGACGAGGTCGGAGCCGCATGCCCCGGCTGGGGCGACAAGGTCTATGACTTTATCTGCCTCTGCGGCCGTGTCTACGACTCCATGAACATCCTGTCCGTCACCAAGATGAGCAAACCCATGATGCTCATTAAGCACACCGACTTCGTCAAGACCCTCGGCTACACCGCCAAGGACCTCATGGATCGCTATGGCTTCCCACAGAAGGTCAGAGAAATCCTCTCTGCCTACTGGATCTATGTCGGAAGTCCGCTCTCCGACCTGCCCTTCACCATCTACGCCTTCCTCATGGGCGACTACTTCCGCGGCGGCAGCTACGTATGCCGTGGCTTCTCCCACGAGATGAGCCTGAAAATGCAGAAGAAGGTCGAGGAGAACGGCGCACAGATCGAGTTCTGCCAGGAAGTCGAGAAGATCCTCGTCAAGGACGGCAAGGTCACCGGCGTCCGCACCCGTCGCGGCGACGAGATCTCCTGTGACTACGTCGTATCCGGCGCATATCCGAACCGGGTCTACAGCCAGATGATTGAGCCCGCCTCCGAGGTCCCCGAGGGCGCCATCAAGATGATCAACGGCCGCAAACTCTCCGTCTGCCCCGTCTCCGTCATGATGATGCTGAAGGGCACTCCACAGGAGCTCGGCATTGAGGATTACAGCGTCTTCTCCGGTGACAGCCTTGACACCGATAAACTCTGGAGCGAGGACAAGAAGCTCGGCGGCTACAGCTACCTCACCACCATCTGCATGAACATGGCCAACCCGGAAGCCGTTCCGGAGGGCTATACCCAGTTGTCCATCACGACCCTTCCGCTGGTCGACGGCTTCCTGGACCTCAAAGAAGAGGACTACCTCGCCCTGAAACGTCAGTTTGCAGAGGACTTCATTGCAAACTATGAGGAGAAGACCGGTGCCCGGATCCGTGACAAGATCGTGGAAATTGAGGTCTCCACCCCGGTCACCATCTCCCACTATGTCGGCGCCTGGAAGGGCAGCATCTACGGCTACACCCACAGCGTGTCCGACCACGCCGTTGCCCGTCTCCAGATGGCCGGCGATGAGGACTTCATCTCCGGACTCGCCTTCAACGGCGCCGCCGGCGTCAGCGGCGACGGCATGGGCCCGGCAGTCACCAACGGCAGAGCAGCTGCCAAGTATATCATGGAACGGGAGGGCGTATAAATGAAAGTCAAAGGATTTTTAAAGGATGTCACCGGTTCCGACCGGATCATGAAAGCAAGAGCAGAGCGTGTCAGCTCCGGTTCCCCCATTCCGGATCCGAAGGACCCCATCCGCGCTCTTGCTGACCAGCTCCATCCGGGCCCCAAGCCCTATACCCTGGAGTCTGTCACGGAGAGCTCTCCGTCTTCCAAGACCTACCGCTTTGTTCCGCAGGACGGCCATGTACCGGTCTTCCAATGCGGTCAGTATGCCAGCTTCCGGTTCCATATAGGCGACTCGGAGCTGACCCGTGCGTACTCTATTTCCTCTGCGCCGTTTGAGGCGAGAGGTGAATCGCCCTTCTTTGAGGTCACCGTCAAGAACGGCCCCGGCATGTTTGTCCCGGACTACATGGAGAAGAACCTGAAAGCAGGGGACACGGTCACCGTTGACCTCCCGTTCGGCAACTTCTACTATGAGCCCCTTCGCGACACGAAGAACATCGTCGCCCTGGCCGGCGGCTCGGGAATTACCCCGTTTGCCTCCATGGCCAAAGAGATTGCCGCTGGCAAGCTCGATGTCAACCTCACCATCCTCTACGGCTCCCGTGACCACACAGACATCTGCATGAAGGACGACCTCGAGAAGGCCGCCGAGTGCGACAAGGTCAAGGTCGTCCACATCATGAGCGACGACCCGGACTGGGAAGGCGAGAAGGGCTTTATCTCCCGCGAGCTCATTGAGAAGTACTCGGGCAATGACCCCACCTATTTCTTCTGCGGCCCGCTCGTCATGTACAACTTCGTCAAGAAGGCACTCGACGACATGGGCGTGGAGTTCCGCCGCTTCCAGCACGACGCCATCGGCCAGCCGAAGAACGTCAAGCTCATTCCGGGCTTCCCGGAGGAGAACGTCGGCAAGACCTACCAGATCACGGTCATGCGCGGCCTGCATGAAGACGTCATCCCCGCCGCTGGCGACGAGCCCGTAGCCGTTGCCCTTGAGCGCGCCGGCCTCAAAATTGACACCCACTGCCGTGCCGGTGAGTGCGGTTTCTGCCGCTCCCAGCTCCTGTCCGGCGACATTTTCGTATCCCCCTTGGGCGATGGACGCCGTGAAATGGACAAGGAACTCGGCTGGTTCCACGCGTGCAGTGCTTGGCCGCTTTCCGACCTGAAAATTAAGATTCCGATCCTGTAATCCTAATTCACTGGGATTTGGGGGGCGCCGGGAGGCGCCCTTCTGTTTTTTGTCTGGCTGAGGCTCGGCGGGGGCCCCGATTTGAGGGCTGGCTGGTATGCTGGACGCCAGCTGGGAGCCCGCTTAACTGCACTTCTTCTTTTCTAGCCAGTTTGCAGTTAAGAGAGAGCAGTCAAGGTGGGGCATGTTAACTGCTCTTTGGTATTTTCAAGAGGTTTGCAGTTATATATGGCCCGACCGAGAGGGTTGATTAACTGCAAATTCTCTATCTGAAGGGGTTTGCAGTTAACCGAAAGCCATCAGCGCCGATCCAATTAACTGCACTCCCTTCTCCTAGGGAGGTTTGCAGTTAAAGGGGAGCTGCGAGGGCGGGCCCACCTAACTGCTTCTTGGGAAAAAAAGAAGGTTTGCAGTTAATTATGGCCCGGACCGAGAGGGTTGATTAACTGCACTTTCCTTTTCCCGGGAGGTTTGCAGTTAACCGGGAGCCACCGAGGCCGATCCAATTAACTGCACTCCCTTCTCCTAGGGAAGTTTGCAGTTATATGGGAGCTGCGAGGGCGGGCCCACCTAACTGCTTTCTTGGAAAAAAAGAAGGTTTGCAGTTATCTATGGCCCAACCGAGAGGGTTGATTAACTGCAAATTCTCTATCTGAAGGGGTTTGCAGTTAACTGGAAGCCAGCGGTGCCAATCCAATTAACTGCACTCCCTTTTACTAGGGAGGTTTGCAGTTAAATGGGAGCTGCGAGGGCGGGCCCACCTAACTGCTTTTTGGTAAAAAAAGAAGGTTTGCAGTTATTAATGGCCCGGACCGGAAGGTTGATTAACTGCAGTTTGCACCCCTTAGGGAGTTTGCAGTTAAAAATGGGCAGGAGGGGCGGGCCGACCTAACTGCTAATTGAAATTTTTAAAAGGTTTGCAGTTAATTTTCCCGCCTCCCGCCGCCCGCACCCCGAAAACTTTCGCATAGAATCCAATCCAATTACACAAAGACAAACTGAATCGCCCCCACCACAAAAAAAGCCCCGCCGGACACAACTCCCGGCGGGACTCAACATTTTATTTTGACTTCTTCTCGAACTTGTCCGGCATCATCATGTACTCCAGGGGCACCGTGAAGCAGCGCTGGGAGAAGATGACGACGAGGACGGCTGCGTAGAGGAGGGCGAGCAGAACCTCAAACCAGAGGTGGCTGCCGGCGAACGACTCAATGAAGGGCGCGCGGGTCACGAACGTCACGAACGGCAGATGCCAGAAGTAGACGGCCAGCGTGCGCTGCCCCCACGTGGAAATGTACCGGATGTTCTTCCGAGGAACCAGGCTACAGAAGCAGAGGATGAGCAGCATGGCGCCGGCGTAGTAGACCAGGCGGAAGATCCAGGTGTAGGGCTGCATGCCGAACGGCGCGTCGTCGTAGCTGTTCTGTCCTGTAACAAGCGGGCGGAAGGCGTAGACGTAGTGGCTCAGGGCAATGCAGATGATAAGATAGGCGGCCATAAAGCAGCCGGAGAAGATGCGGAAGTTCTTCCGATCCAGGAAGGCGGCGAGCTTGTCGCGGTCCAGCAGGTAGCCCGCGTAGAAGAACGGGAAGAAGTTGATGATGCGGGCAATGGCAAATGTGCTGCCAATGTGGGTATCGTAACCGGCCACCAGGGCAATGAGGATGGAGAAGAGGAGCATATAGCGGTGGTTAAACTTGCGCAGCAGCCATGCAATGGTGTAGCAGGCGAACAGCGCCATGAGGAACCAGCTGATGTTGTTCTGGTCGTCAAAGTGGAAGTGGTGGTGGGGATTGTAGATCCAGAGGCTGACGCTTCGGTAGAAGTTCAGGAAGAAGCAGACCAGCAGGTAGGGCAGCAGCTTTTTCCAGCGGTACTGTTCCGATTCCACGGTCCGGTTGCTGAACAGGCCGGAGATGAACAGGAACGCCGGCATGTGGAACGAGTAGATGAAGAAGAAGATGCTCCGGGCGAACGCGAACTCGTCACAGAACGGCTCCATGATGTGTCCCACAATGACCAGGTAGATGAGGAAGAACTTGGCATTGTCCCATCGGGGGTCTCGGGTCTTGGCAGGCAAACTGTCAGCTCCTTTCCCGCATGCTCGCAATGGTGCGGCGGAACATGTCTTCTATGCCCACAGTGGGTTTCCAGCCGAGGGATTCCAGGGCAGAGGGGTCCAACCGGATGATCATGGTGGGGTTGTAGCCGAAGGACGCGAGGTCCTCGGGGATTTCCACCTTGACCGATATTCCTGCCTCGGGCTCCAGACCTGCCACGAGCTCCGCCATTTCCCGGATGGAACAGGCCGTGTCCCGGTTCGTGACATTATAGGCCTGACCGGGCTCTCCCTTCTGGAGAACCGTGAGGATGGCGGTGACGGCGTCACTGGTGTAGCAGTAGGTGCGGACGGTCTTGCCCTCGGTGTGGAGGACAATGTCCTTCTTCTCAATGAGGCAGCGGGCGAACTCGGCGAAGACGCGGCCGTCGTTGTAGGCGACACCGGCGCCGAACGTCTGGGAGAGGCGCACTATTTTTACGGGCACGCCGTACTCCGAGGCATATGCTACACAGAGATTTTCCGCCATGCGCTTGCCCTCTGAGTAGCTGGAGCGGACGCTAAGCGGGTCAATGTAGCCGTAATCCTTCTCCGTAATGGTCTCCTTTGTCCCGTCCGGAACGCCGTAGACCTCGAGAGAGGAGAGGTACACCATGCCGGCGACCTCTTTGCTGCGGGCAAACTCCAGGGCCATTTCGGTGCCCAGAAGGGCGGTGCGGATGGTCTCGGCCGGGTGCTCCACAAAGTAGCGGGAGGCGGTGGCGCTGGCGCCGTGAACAATGTAGTCCACGGTTCCCTCATATTGTATGGGCGATGTAATATCTCCCTTGTAGAAGGAGAGCATGGAGTCGCCCAGATAGTCAGCAAATACTTTTTCTGCCTTTTCCTGGCTGCGGACCATGGCGACGACATGGATGCCGGCGTCATGGAGTGCGTTGCACGTCAGGAGCGATTTACACACCTGGGAACCAATAAGACCGGTTGCGCCGGTGACAAATACGGTCTTTCCCTTGAACGCCTCGGAGTCGATGCGCTCCGCGGCGGACTGGATGTCGTCGTCCAGCACCGTACTGCGGACTTCCATTACTTATTCCCCGCCTTTCGTGTGCTTGGATTTGTTGATGAGGTAGCGGCTACCGTTGGTGAGACCGAAGCCGAAGACCTGCTCGTTCTCGCGGTACTGGAGAAGGGCGCGGAACGTGAATACGTCGGAGGGGGTCGTGACTTTGATATTGCCGCGGTTGCCCTCGATCATGTGGACCGGGCGGCCCAAGGTGGTGAGGATAGTGCAGGCGTCGACCATGTCCTCATACTTGTTGGGGCGCTTGCGGATCTCATTGTGGGCGTCGATGATGTCCTGGAGATAGAAGCTCTGGGGGGCCTGGGCCGAAAACGTCTGGCGCCGATACGGTACCGAGTTCACGGACTCGCCGTCCTTGGAGAGCAGGATGGTCTCAAAGCACGGGGTGCAGGTGATGGCGTTGCCATTCTTTTTGACACCCTCAATGTTCTTTGTGATGACGTCGTAGTCTACGAACGGACGGACACCGTCGGTGAGGAGCACGATGCTGTCACCCGGGTTCTCCTCAATGCCCTTCATGAGGCAGTTGTAGATGGAGTCCTGGGCGGTCTCACCGCCGGGGATGACCGCGGCGACCTTCGTCATATGATAGGTCTCACAGAGTTCCTCCACGTAGGGGATGTAGTCCTTCAGGGTGGAGATGTAGATTTTGTCAATGTCATTGTGCAACTGGAACTGCCGAACGGTGTGGACGAGAATGGGGGTGCCGTTGACCTCGAGGAACTGCTTCGGGATGCCGGCTCCCATGCGGACGCCGGAACCGCCGGCGAAAATCATGGCTATATTCATGTGATACCTTTCCTTCCAATCAGGCTCCGGCGCCGTCTTCAATGGCGGTGACGGAGGAGAAGTCCATAATCTTCAAGAGCTCGTTCTCGGCGCGGATTTCGTCGAGGGTCTTCTGGATATCCTCCGGGATGTTGCCGAGGAGGATCCAGTCAATGACGCGGTCCGAGGCGTGGCTGTCAATGTGGTCAAACTGCATTTTAACATATTCCTCGACCTTCTCGAACTCGAAGTCCTGGTTCTCGAGGGCGTCCATGACCTCGTCAAACGTGTGGCAGATCTTGCCAGGGGCCGACTCCTCGTAGGAACGGTGGAAGCCGCGGGAGAACGAATACTGGATTTCGTCGAAGGCGAAGAACAGCATGGGCTTGCGCATGAGGGAGTACTCAAAGATGTTGGACGAGTAGTCGGTAATGAGCAGGTCTACAACATAGAACAGGTCGTTGATATTCGGGTATTTGCCCACATCGGCGAACCGATCCTTATACTCCTCTGGGATGGGCACGGAGCTGGACACCCAAGGGTGCATCTTAAAGAGGACGACGTACTCGTCTCCGCAGAACTTGTAGAGGCGGTCGAAGTCGATGAGCTGGTAGGGGTAGTGGGCGTCGAAATGGTTCGTGCCGCGGTAGGTGGGGGCGAAGAGGATGACCTTCTTGCCGTTGATCATGGGGTACTGCTGCCGGATTTCCGCCTCTTTGCTCTTGCGGTGCTCCGGGTCGTTGTACTCGTCCATGCGGGGCATGCCGGTGGGCAGGACCTGCTCGGTGTTGATGCCGAAGACTTCCGAGAAGAAGTGGGCGATGGACCGGCTTCCCGCAATGCCGTACTTATACTGCCTATGGCAGCCGTACGGTGCCGGGCAGCCGTCGTGGCCCCAGCGGCTGTAGCCGGAGGACTTGAAGCCCGCGCCGGCGTGCCAGAGCTGCACGAGCGTCGTCGTGGGTTTGAGGAAGAGCCAGTCAAAGGCGGGAGCGTGGTCGTCCAGGAAGATCATCTGCGCCTGGGAGATCTTGTTGAGCATTTTGAGCCAGGACGGAACGCCGTAGTGGGGCTTTGCCACGGTGGCGCGGGCCGAGAAAAGGACCCGGTACTGGTCTCCCACCATGCCGCGCTCCACCATGCGGTTGTAGACGCTCATGATATTCGTGCTGAGCTCTTCGCTCTGCTCACTCATGAACATGATGGTCTTCTTGGTGCGCTTCGGGTTGAAGAGACGATGCCAGTGGTACAGGAAGGCATAGATGACTTTGATGCCCCAGCGGCGGAACCGGTTGAACTGTCTCATGAACTTTTTGCCCACGGTCTGGCGGGTCTCCGGGCGCTGGTCCTCATTGTAGACGCGGAGTCCGGATTTCTTCATGTCCATGATGGTGATGACCGGGCTCAGCTCCTCCTCGGAGTCGGAACAGGCAAAGTTCACGCAGTAGCCCTGGGTCTTATTGTTGTGGAGGAACGTGCGGGACTTGTCGAAGAGCTGGGGTGCCAGCTCTGCGCCGATCTGCGGGCTGCAGAGGATGTCCTCACCCTGGCAGATATAGATGAAATAGGTTCCCGTCGGAATGCAAAGGCAGTAGCCCGGATTCGTGACATTGACGGACAGGTGGTAGGTGCTGCCGTCAATGGAGTCCACCTTGAACTTGGCGTTGGCCCGGTGGAACGCCGCCACCAGGTAGAAGTCCAGCGGTCTGCTGTGGTCAAATTTTTCGCTGAAGTCGAGCTCCATGGTGAGATGGCAGATGATGCGCTCCCACTCCACGTCGGTGAGCGTGGCACGGACGAGATTTTCGTCCAGACGATTCACCATGGGAATGAGCGAAGCACTGTTTTCGGCCTGATTCATGAAAAAAATACCCCCTGCAAAAAACTATTTGGATATGGAAAAAAGTATACCATAGTTCACAGTCCATTTTCTACTGGTCGCCCGTTTTATGATAGAATGGAAACCTAAAATATAAGGAAATCGAGGAGTTGCAATATGTCTGACAACGGAACCCATTCTGACATGGAACTTCCGAAAAAATATGAGGTCGCCTTTGTAAAGCCGGAACTTGTGAAGATCATTGAGAACCGGAGAAAGCAGCAGGCGAGGCAGCTGGCCGCCTGGCAGGAGGCCGCAGACGAGGGGAGCACTGAGGCCCAGCTTCAAATGGGCATCAACTGCTTCTACGGCATAAACGGAGTCGACGAGGACCCGGAACGCGCTTTCCAGTATTTTGACAGCGCAGAAGAGACCCCCGAAGTGCTGTACTGGAGAGGCCTCTGCTACTTGAATGGCAAGGGCGTCGAGACAGACGTCGATGAGGCTTTCCGCCTTTTCCAAGAGAGCGCCGAGGGAAACTTTGCCCCCGCTGTCACTGCTGAGGCTGCCTGCTACGAGACTGGCACTGGAATTGAAAAGGATACCGACCGCGCCCTGGAGCTCTACCGCCGTGCCGACGAGCTTGAGGACCCGTCTGCACCGTTCTTTCTGGGAAATCTGTATGCCCTGGGAGACATTTTGGAGAAGAACCCGGAAAAAGCCTTTGCCTGCTACCAGCGGGCGGCGGAGCGGGACTATGCCCCTGCACAGTTTGTCCTGGGCCACTGCTATGAGACCGGCTTCGGGACGGCGCGGGACTTTGAAAAGGCCGCCCGCTACTACCGCCTCGCCGGGGAGAACGGCAGCGCCGAGGCGCTGCTCTGCCTCGGCACGCTGTACCACTTCGGCCGCGGTGTCCGAAAGGATCCGTCCATGGCTTTTTCCTGCTTTGTGAAATCCGCCCGCCTCGGCTATGCCCGTGCGTACTTCTACATCGGCGTCTGCTACGACAGCGGACAGGACGTGGAGCAGGACATGGTCAAGGCGTTGGAATACTACGCCAAGGCAGCCGAACTCGGAGACCCGGTGGGAATTTACCAAATGGGCCTCTGCTACGAGACTGGACACGGCTTTCCCCAGAACTTTGCCAAAGCCGTCGAGTGGTACCAGAAGGGCGCCGACATGGACGACACCGCTTGTCTCACCCGTCTGGGCGCCTTTTATGAGGCCGGCTGGGGCGTTGAAAAAGACATGGAAAAGGCCATTTCCTGTTATGAGCGGGCCATGGAACTCGGGGACGCCGACGCCAAGACCTGTTATGCCGTTTTGCTCTATAACGGGGAGTCTGTGCCCAAGGACGTGGACCGCGCCGTGAAACTTCTGGAGGAGGCCGGCGAGGATGGCAGCGCCCGTGCCAGCCTTCTTCTTGGAAACCTCTACTTCCGGGGGGAGAATATTCCGGCGGACAGCGGGAAGGCGTTCCACTATTTTGAACAGTCCGCCCGGGACGGCTCCTCCCGTGGCTATTTTGCCATGGGTAAATGTCTCGAGACCGGTTATGGGACCGACGTCAACCAAATCGCCGCAGCAAAATGTTTCCAGCGGTCTGCCGAGCTCGGCATGGCCGAGGGTTTCTATGAAATTGGAAAAATGCACTGGGACGGCATTGCCCTCAAGCAGGACACAGACCGTGCGGTTGCCTGTTTCCGCCAGGCCGCGGAGCGGGGCAGCTCCAACGGTATGGTCCGCCTCGGAGAGGCCTTGGAGCACGGCATTGGTGCCCGGAAGGATCCGGAGGAGGCCTGTGAGTGGTATAAGAGGGCCGTTGCGCTGGAAAATCCGCTCGGCCAATATCATCTGGCAGCGGAGCTGGAGCAGGGGACTACCCTGAAACAGGACACGGGTCGGGCGGTGGAGCTCTACCGGCAGAGCGCGGAGCAGGGGATCATCCCGGCTATGGACCGGCTCGGCCACCTCTACGAGGAGGGCATTCTGGTACCGAAGGACATGCACGAGGCCATCCGGTGGTATCGGAGGGCGGAACTGCTCGGCTCCTCGGAGTCGGCGGATCACCTTGTGGAAATTCTGAAGAATGAGCACAAGGCCATGCGTGCAGCCGATAAGGTCTCGCTGGCATTTCTCGTGGCGCTCATGGTCGCCGTCATTCTCATTGCCGCCGACTTTCTGGTGCCGGTTCTGCGCTACGTCGCACTGGGCCTCCTGGTTGGCCTTACCGTCGCCACAGGGTTCCGGCTCTGGTATCAGAACCGCTACAAGGAGGATCTCGACCACCCGGAGCGGGAGGAGGACGACCCGGGGAAATAACCGGCGCCGCTGTACAAACAAAAAATATCCGCTATAATCATTCTATAATTTCACGCAATATTTACGAAGGAGGAGCCCCATGAAAGATAAGACTCTGACTATTACGAAGGTCACCATCGGCATCATTGGAACCCTGCTTATTGCCGGCGGCGTCCTCTGTTTTTTCTTTGACGAGACTATTCCCTGGCTCATTGGAGCGGTGCTGGCCGTCGTCGGTATCATCAATATTGTATGGGCGATCAAGGACGGTAAGAAATTTGTGTTCTCCGGTCTTCTGGTCGGCAACGGCATTTTAGATATCCTGTTTGCCATCCTATTTATTGTGGCCAGCAACGGCATGAACACCGTTATGACGGTCCTGTTCGCCCTTATGCTCATTGCGCTCGGCTTTACGGCTCTCGGTGCCACGGGAATTCTACGGCACTTCTCAGAAGGAAAGGCTTGGGTCGGCGTCATGGTTGTCGGCCTTGCCGCCATCGTTCTCGGCGTCGTGGCCGTTGCCAATCCAGGAGAGGGTGGAGTCGGACAGACTATCTTCAACTACGCCATCGGTGTCATTCTCATCCTGATTGGCGTTGGCTACTATGTGCTGGACGCACATCTCATCCGCTCGGCAAAGCCTGAGACAGAGGAAAAGCTGGACAAATACTACACGGACGTGAAGGATTGACGAGGGCTGAATCGCCCAACAACGTATATTTCATGCCCTGAGAGGAGAACAGCCAGCCCGTGGTTTTCAGCAGCTTACAATTTATCTTTATTTTTCTTCCGGCCTTCATGGTGGTCTACTACCTGGTCCCGGAACGGTTTCGAAACCTGCTCCTGTTTCTCGGGAGCATGGTGTTCTACACCGTCGGGGCCTGGCACGAGCCCATCTATGTGGGCTTTTTGCTGATTGCGGTCCTGTTCAACTATCTCGCCGGTCTGCTCATTGAGAGGGGAAAGCACCAGAAGCTGTGGTTCGTCATCGGGCTCGTCTTTGACCTGGGATGGCTCGGGGTCTTCAAGTACGCCGACTTCTTCATCCGGGGCATCAACATTCTCGTCCACGCGTTCTCGCCGACGGCAGTGGGCATTGCTCCGCTGGAGCTGACACTGCCCATCGGCATCAGTTTCTACACGTTCCAGGCCGTCTCCTATCTGGTCGATGTGAAACGGGGCGATGTACATGCTGAGAAAAATTTCATCAACTACGGCGCGTACCTCACCATGTTCCCGCAACTCATTGCGGGTCCCATTGTAAAATATTCCACGGTGGCGGAGCGCCTGCAGCACCGGAAATACTCTTTCTTCCAGTTTGTGGACGGGTTTAAGATCTTCATTTTGGGCCTTGGTCTCAAGGTCCTTTTGGCCAACCGCCTTGCAGGGCTTTGGGGCAACATGGAGGGCATTGGCTACGACTTTGTCTCCACACCACTGGCGTGGGCCGGCATCCTTGCCTATGCCTTTGAAATTTATTTTGACTTCTTTGGCTACTCTCTCATGGCCATTGGCCTTGGGCACATGCTCGGATTTGAGTTCCCGCAGAACTTCAACCACCCGTACCTGTCCCTCTCCATGACGGAGTTTTGGCGCCGGTGGCACATGACACTGGGCAGCTGGTTCAAGAACTACGTCTATATTCCGCTGGGCGGTAACCGGGAGGGTACGGCCAAGACCTACCGGAACCTGTTCATCGTCTGGGCACTCACCGGCCTCTGGCACGGTGCCCACATGAACTTCGTCCTGTGGGGTCTCTGCACGTTTGTGCTTATTGCCATTGAGAAGAGCGGTTTCCTGAAGGTGCTGGAAAAACACCACTGGCTGGGACACATCTATATGTTCTTCGTTCTCTGCATAATGTGGTCGCTCTTCGCCATAACGGACTTCCACGACATTGGGGCGTTCCTGGCAAGGCTGTTCCCGTTCTTCGGGAGCGCATCGCAGGGGGCGCTGCACCCGGGTCCGGACTTTGTCCGTCTTATCAAGCAATATTGGCCGTTCCTCGCTCTGGGCTTCCTTTTCTCCACGGAGTACCCGTACCAGTGGTACCTGAAAATCAAGGACAACATCATTGGATCCTTTGTCATGATTGCCATATTCTGGGGGTCCGTCTACTGCATGTACAAGGGTATGAACGACCCGTTTCTCTATTTCCGTTTCTGATGGGGGCAACTATTCATGAATGAGCAAAATCCAAGACCGGTCTACCGTCAGGACCCGCGGATGACCGAGAGACAACGGGCACGTCGGAACAGAAAGCGCCAGCTGGCCCAGCAGCAGAAGCTGGTGTTTGCGGCCCTGTTTTTGGTGTCCCTCATCATCATCTCGCCGTTCCTTGTGAGCGGCCTCGTCAAGCAGAACCGGCAGAAAAAGCTGGTACTGGCACAGCAGCAGAAAATTGCCGCCTCCCAGCAGGGCGGTTACGCTACTGCACAGAAAGCGGTAAAAAAAGCGACCCAGCTTCCGCAGGTCTCGGAGGCACAGGCGGGCAAATTCTTCCAGAACACATTGTTTATTGGTGACTCTCGCACCGTGGGTCTGCGGGAATACGGCGGCATGGACACGGCAGACTTTTTCTGCGACGTTGGCCTTGGCATTGGGAAGGCCACTACGACCACACTTAACGTGCCGCGCTATGGCAACACGACTTTGGGCCAGCTGCTCGGCGGCCACAAGTACCGCCGCATCTATATCATGCTTGGCATTAATGAGATGGCGAACCCGCGTCCCACCGTGCTGAAGCACTATCGGAATCTCGTGGAATTTGTGAAGGAGCGGGAGCCGGGCGCACAGATTATCCTTGTGGGAAACCTGCATGTCACAGCAGAAAAATCTGCGTCGGATCCGACGATTACGAACGGGAATATCGACGGACTGAATCGCCAAATTGCCCAAATTGCGGGGGCGATGCACGCTCGATACCTCGACCCGAACCCCTCCTTCGACGACGCCTCCGGCAATCTCCCGGCCAACATGTCCGGGGACGGCGCCCATCTCTACGGAAAGTACTATACGGTATGGAAAAACTGGTTCGTCGCCGAAAAATAACAGGAGGTAGGACATGACACTGCAGCAGCTCCGCTACGTGGTGGAGGTCTCACGGAACGGCTCCATTAGCCGGGCCGCCCAGAACCTCTTTGTCACCCAGCCCAGCCTGTCCAAGGCCATCTCGGACCTGGAGACAGAGATGGGCATTACCATCTTCCAGCGTACCAACCGGGGTGTCACCCTTACGGAGGAGGGGACCCGGTTCCTGTCCTATGCCCGGCAGGTCACAGAACAGGTCGGAATTTTGGAGCAGACCTATAAGTACGGCACCCCTGCGCGCCGGGTCTTCGCCGTGTCTTCCCAGCACTATGCCTTCGTGGTCAACGCATTTGTGGAACTTGTGAAGGAGTATGGCCGTGAAAAATATGAGTTCACGTTGCGGGAGTCTCGGACGTACGACATTATAGAGGATGTTCGCCTGGGGCGCAGCGAGCTGGGAGTCCTCTATTTGAGCCACTACAACCGCGATGTCATCCAGCGCCTCATCCGCAACGCCGACCTGGAGTTCCACAGCATTTTTGTTGCGCAGCCCCACGTCTTCGTCAGCCGGGACAACCCGCTGTCGGAGCGGGAGTCGGTGACGTTGGCGGACCTCAAGCCCTATCCGCGCCTGTCCTTCGAGCAGGGCATTAACAACGCGTTCTATTTCTCCGAGGAAATATACAGCACGGAGGAGAGCCCCAAGAGTATCAATGTCACGGATCGCGCCACGCTGTTCAACCTGCTGATCGGCCTGAACGGCTACACCATATCCTCCGGCGTCTTGAGCGTCGACTTAAACGGCGACTCCATTGTCTCCATTCCGCTCTCCTGCGACGAGGAGATGGAAATTGGATACATTGTTGAGAGCGGCCGCCCGATGGGCGAGCTGGCGAAGAGCTATGTGGAACACTTGAATCGGTATATTTGGGAGAATAAGGGGTGAGAGTGTGGTGCTGCGGGGGCGGGGTGCGAAAGTTTTCGTCTTGGCAGGCTGTTGCAGGGGGGGAGAATTAGACCAAATTTTTGATATTTGGAAATGTGGTCATAACTGAAAATTTTGTTTGACCTCATTTTGAAATGGAGCAAATGTGGTCATAATTGGCTTTTACCGCATCTTTAAAAAATAGCCAATGCGGTAAATCTAAAAATTAACAAGTACCGCATTTTGAAAAAAGCTTCAATGCGGTAAAAGGATTTGGGAGATGCAGTTCTTAATCTTTACCGCATTCCCCATTTTTCCCAAATGCAGTAAGAACAGCGGTTAGATTTGAACACTGTGTAGCATCATTTCTTTACCGCATTTAATGAAAATTAGGATTGCGGTAAAATGAAAAAAATATTTTTACCGCATAGCCAATAATTTGAAGATGCGGTAAAAAAACAAGGGTCAGGACAACGCAACTTTTCGTCCTGACCCTTATTATTATTTTATACTTTTTATTCCGACAACATCTTCATCAACACATCCAAATAATGCTTCAGCTCCATGACGTCAATGTCATTTTCCCCACCATCCTTCGGGAAACTCTCAATGAGCTGCATGGGAACGCAGGTGGCGCGGCTCTTCAGAGCGCGGCCCTCGGGAGTGAGGTCCACGAGGAGACTCCGCTCGTCGCCCGGGTCCTTGGTCCGAGTAATATAGCCGTTCTTCTCGAGGCGCTTTAAGAGGGGCGTGAGGGTTCCGGAGTCCAGATACAGCTTTTCCCCAAGCTGCTTTACGTTGATGTGGTCCTGCTCCCACAGAGCCATCATGGTAATATAGCCGGTGTAGGTGAGGCCGAGGGGCTCCAACAGGGGACGGTACTTGCGGATGACCTCTTTGGAGCAGACATACAGCGGGAAACAGAGCTGATTTTCCAGCTTCAAAAGTTCATCTTCCTGAGACATGGTGTGATCCTCCGTACAAATAGTAGATTTATTTTCGGACGTGGCGGAAAAAATGTCAAGACTTGACAGACCGAACCTGCCGTTTATAATCGTTAAAAAAGGAGCGAAGCGCCATGAGATATTCTTATCAGACCCACGGGACATGTTCCCAGCAAATCGACTTTGACTTGGACGGCGACGTCGTCAGCAACATTGAATTCTACGGCGGGTGCAACGGAAACCTCAAGGGAATCTGCAGCCTGTGCGACGGCATGACGGTGGATGAAATTGAGGACCACTTGAAGGGAATCCAGTGTGGATTCAAGCCCACATCATGTCCGGATCAGCTGGCCACAGCGGTCCGTGCAGCGTATGAGCAGAGCGAAAATAAGTAAAATAATAATGGGCGATTCACTGGCTTTTTCAACCGGCGAATCGCCCAAAATTATTTGAGATAACGGTCCATCATATGGTAGAGGTCGTCCAGGTCTTCCGGGGCGGCCTTTCCGTTTTTCATGGCGTCCTGCAGCTGCTGCTTCATGATGACGCGCGATGTGCTCGTTATGGACGAGCGCACAGCGGCCAGCTGGATGAGGATGTCGTTGGGGTCTCTTCCCATTTCCACCATCCGCTTGACCGAGTTCAGATGGCCAATGGAGCGGGAGATGCGGTTGGCCAGCAGTTTCCTCTGACGTTCACTGTCGGCGTCCTCAGCAGGGGCACCCTCTGTGCGGGAATCTTTCCCGGCCAGGTCATCCCCGGTGGTGCCGAGAAAGGCCCGGAGATAACTTCCCTTCTCATAGTCCCGGGCTCCGATGCCGCAGCCGATCTTGTCGATGTTCATGACTGGAAGCGGGCCATAGGAACAGATATAGTACTTCAGGAGAGCGGCACTGCCCGGTGTGCAGAACCCTCTGCCTGTCCCGGAGGCAAAGACCGGGACACCCTGCAGAAGCCAAACTGTGGTGGGAGTGGGGATAGAGAGCGTACCGTTTTCTGTCTTGATTTCTCCGGAGCCGATCTGAATGGTGGAACCGATGATGTTCTCCGGTGACAGGCGCTCAATGAGCATGCAACAGCAGACCACATCATAGAGGAGGGAATTGGCCGCGTCTCCATGAAAGTGAATGTCGTCCATGCAGCAGTTGTAAGTCTGACATGCGGCGTCGGTCAGGAGAAAGAGGATTTCCGAGGAGTCCCTCTGGACGCGGGAACTCAGGTACATGGCCTGAATTTCCCCCCGGATGTCCTGCAGAGTGACACCCTCCCCATCTTTCAAAGTGAAGAATTCCTCATAGACAGGATGCTCTAGACTGCTGAGCTGGAACTGGGTACCGGGAATGCCGGCGTGGGTGGTGGGGGAGGCATTCAGCCTTCCCTGATAGAGGCCAGCGGAATAGAAGTCCTGGAGGAACTCCTCTTTGTCGTCGATGAGCTCCCAGAGGGCTGCACAGATCATATCCTCTGTGGCGCCGTTCTCACAGTCGAGATAAAGTGTTCGCATTGTTTATGCTTTGTTCTCCGGATCCTGCTTTTTCAGAAGCTCAACAATTTCACCGAGAAGTTCTTCCTGAGTCGGCTGTGCCGGCTCTTCTTTTTTCTCCTCAGCGGGCTCGTCGTGCTTGGCGAGTTTTTCCGCGTCGTTCTTCATCTTGTTGAAACTCTTCACGATGAGGAAGAGTACGAAGCCGATGATGAGAAAGTTGATGATGGCGCCGATGAAGTGGCCATAGGTGAGCAGCGGTCCATTGGGGCCGAGATGGACACCCAGCTGGCTGATGTTTTTGACCGCATCTCCGCCGATAAGGGCGATGATGGGGTTCAGGATGTCATCCACCAGGGAATTCACGATGGCCGTGAACGCACCGCCGATGATAATGCCGACAGCCATAGTCATGACGTCGCCCTGCATGATAAATTCCTTGAATTCTGCCCAAAGGCCCTTTCCTTTTTTGCTCATAGCAATTCACCTCGTAAGAATATATCGAACATAAGTTTACCACAATTTTTCCACAAGGTGGGGCGATGCAGTTGTGAAAATGAGAAAAAGTTTTTTCCACAATTTCCACGATACACAATATATGGACATTTTGACCGTGTACGACCACAAGAGACCAAAATATTGGCTTGAAATGAACAAATTTTGAACCTATACTTTTATTAAAGTGTTGGAAAAAGGTGAAAAGTGGGGAAAAGTGGAGAAGGAGGGGAGACGCTCTTGGACTTCCTGGGTACCTACAATTTTAATATGGATTCCAAGAAGCGCGTCTTTGTTCCCTCCAAGTACCGCGACGCCCTTCAGGACGGGTTCGTCGTCTGCAAGGCGCCGGACCGTTGCCTGTATCTCTACTCCCTCGAGGAGTGGGAACCGGTTGCCGACCAGGTGAAGGCGCTTCCGGGTACCACAGAGTACCGGCGCTTCAAAAGAGACTTCTTCAAAAATGCAGACCGTGCGGAGCTGGACAGCCAGGGCCGTTTCACGGTACGCGCCGAGCTCGCCGAGTATGCCGGCCTCGAAAAGGCCGTGGTCATTGCCGGCGCCGGCAATAAATTTGAAATCTGGGATGCCGACTCCTACGCCGCCGACTGCGAGCAGGCTCTCACCGCCGATCAGCTCGGCGTGGAGGTCGTATTCTAATGGAGACCATGGAATTTTCCCACATTCCGGTTCTACTGCAGGAGACCATCGACTCCCTGGAAATCAAGCCCGACGGCATCTATCTGGATGCGACGGCGGGCGGTGCCGGGCACTCCTCGGAAATTCTGAAGCGGCTGGGGCCGAATGGCCACCTCATCTGTCTGGATCAGGACCCCGACGCCATAGCCATCGTAACAAAGCGGATCGGCGGTGACCCCCGTGTCACAGTGGTCCAGGAAAACTTCTCGAATCTTACGACGGTGGTGGAGGAAAAAAATCTTCCGCCCCTCTCCGGAATATTGGCCGACCTCGGGGTCAGCTCCCACCAGCTGGACACCCCGGAACGCGGCTTCTCATTTCATCACGATGCCCCTCTGGACATGCGGATGAGCCAGGACGGCCCGACGGCTGCAGATCTGGTCAACACACTCTCTGAGCAGGAGCTTAAAACCATATTATATACATATGGCGAGGAAAAATTTGCCCCCAGAATAGCGAAAGCCATTGTGGAGGCACGGGGGAAGAGCCCCATTGAGACGACGTTGCAACTCAGCGACATTGTCAGTAATGCGGTTCCCGCCAAGGCAAGACGGGCAAAGCACCCGGCGAGGCGGACGTTCCAAGCACTCCGAATTGCGGTAAATGGCGAAATGGACGCGCTGGACAATGCACTCGGGGAAATGTACGACGCCCTTGCACCCGGCGGAATCCTCTCCATCATCACATTCCACTCCCTGGAAGACCGTATGGTGAAACAGCGGTTTGCCTCCTTCTGCCAGGGCTGTATCTGTCCACCGGAATTTCCGGTCTGTGTCTGCGGCAGGACCCCTGCAGCAGAGTTGCCCTTTAAGTTCCGGGTCGCCTCGGAGGAGGAACTGGAACAGAATCCGCGAAGCCGCAGCGCAAGGCTTCGCTCCGTTCGGAAAATACACGCGCGTTACCTAGATGAATAAATTACTTGTAAGCTTAATATAGGGAAATAGGAATTGGAAATGGCAAATTACGACGCAAACATCAGGAATTACAGAATTCCGTATAACACGACGAGCACAGCGCCAGCGGTCAGCCCCGGGAGACGGACCGGACAGCCGCTGGAACGCCCGAGGGTCATACGGAAGACGCGAAAACAGCGGGAGGCGGAGTCCAAGCGCGCCCGCGCTCTGGCAATACGGGTTCTGGCCATTGCAACGGCATTTCTCGTTGCCATTGGAATCCAAATCTACAGCCATCTCCGCGTGGAGAACCTGAGTCGCAGTATTGCCGCATGCCAGACAAAACTGAGCGCTGTCCAAAGTGAAAATACACAGCTAACCATGCAGATCAATTCCAATGTTGCTCTGTCAAAGGTGGATGACTACGCGAAGAATACACTCGGCATGGTAAAAGTGAAAGATTACCAAGTAAATTACATAAGCACCAATGACCAGGACGCGGTCCTCATCAGCGGCGGAAAAAGCCATTCGGGACAATGGCACAAAGACATGGTAAAATAAATAGATCCGTTTGAGAGTTAGGGGCGGAGGCCTCTAACTCTCAACGTCGTAATATCAAGGAATCTTCGGAGGTTCTCATTCATGGCAAGAAACGCAAATACGGTGTTCCGGAAACGCTCCTTCACCGCTCTGGCCATCCTCATCATTTTCGGATTAGGAAGCAGCCTGATTGGACTCATCAATGTGGGTCTTGTCCACGGCTCCCAGTACAAGCAGAAGGCCGAGGCAGAGCAGATGTCGGACAACAAGATCAGCGCACAGCGCGGTACAATCACGGACCGGAACGGCAATGTCATGGCAATCAGCGCCGACGCATACAAGGTCTACATTGACCCGAAGGCTATTAATGACAAAGAAAGTAAAATCAATGCCCGCACACTTGCCAATCAGCTTGCCAGCCTATTGAAAATGGACCCCGAAGAGGTCTATGAAATGACCCAGAAGAAGCATTCCCGGTACAAGGTCGTGAAGACGAAGGTGCCGCATTCCACCAAGGTGCGAATCGAAAAACTCATCGATGACAACCGGAAGAATGGTTACCGAGAGGCCATTGGTTTCGAGGAAGATGTAGTCCGATACTACCCGTATAGCAACCTCGCCTCCACCGTCATTGGACTCTCTAACTCAGGACGCGGCAGTTCCGGCTTGGAGTACTACTACAACGACATCCTGAGCGGTGTCCCGGGACGCAGCATCTCCACAAAGAATGCACGACAGGAGGACACGTATTCCGGCATGAGCTCCTATCATGCGGTCAAGGAAGGTGAAAACCTGCAGCTGACCCTGGACAACGTCATCCAGTACTATCTTGACTCTGCACTGTCCAGCGGCGTTAAACGCTTCAATGCCAGCTATGGCTACGGCATTGTCATGGATGTGAAGACAGGGGCCATCCTCGCCATGAGCAGCCAGCCGGACTTCAACTGCAATGAGCCGTACAAAATTCAGGACGAGGAGAAAGAATCGGAGATCAAGTCCATCGCCAATAAAAAACAGAGACAGAAGGCCGAGTCGGACCAGCTCTTCGCCCAGTGGCGAAATCGAACCGTGGCCGACTCCTATGAGCCGGGTTCCGTCTTCAAATGCATTACTGCAGCAGCGGGCATTGAGGAGGGTGTCGTCACCCCGAGTGAAATGTTCACCTGCACCGGAAGCATCGCTGTTGCCGGACAAATTTATCACTGTTCCAACCGTGCCGGCCATGGTGCCGAGGACTTTACGCACTCGCTCATGAACTCCTGCAACCCCATCTACATTCAGGTGGCACAGAGAATTGGCGCCAAGACTTTCAGCAAATATTTTGACGCCTTTGGCATGTCGGAAATGACCGGCGTGGATCTCCCCGCTGAGGCCAAACCGAGAGCCGGTGTCACCTACTATACCGCGGACTCCATGGGACCTGTCCAGCTGGCATCCAGTTCCTTTGGTCAGACGTTCCAGGTCAGCCCCATTCAGGTCTGCACCGCCATCAATGCCATCGCTAACGACGGAAAGCTCATGCAGCCGTATATCGTCGGAAAATGGATGAACCGCGCTGGTGACTCGGTCCATGTGACAAAACCGGTCATGAAACGCCAGGTCGTCTCGAAGCAGACTGCCCGGACTGTCGGAGAAATGATGGAACAGGTCGTCATCGGCGGCACGGCGAAAAACGCCTATGTTCCCGGTTACCGCATTGCCGGCAAGACCGGTACCTCCGAGAAACTGAGTATTAAGAACAAAAAGCTCTATATCGGTTCGTTCTGTGGCTTCGCCCCGGTGGACGATCCTCAGATCACCTGCCTCATCGTTATCGATGAGCCGCACGGTGCCACCACGGGCGGTAAGACTGCCGCCCCCATCGCCGCCGAGGTCATCCAGAACACCTTGCGGTACCTGAATGTGGAGCCAGAGTATAATGATAAGGAATCCCAGAACCTGGATGTCCGCACCCCGAATGTGGTGGATGTGGACCGCAAGGCCGCAGAGGCCAGTCTGAAGACCAAGGGCTTCCAGTGCAAGATCATCGGAAGTGGTAAGAAGGTCATCCGTCAGAACCCGGCGCCCGGAAAGCTTATCCCCAAGAATGGAATCGTTGTGCTCTATACGAGCCCGAATGCCAAGACCCAGCGGGTCAAGGTGCCGAACCTGACCGGACTCTCCTTTGCCCAGGCCAAGGCTGTGGCCAATGCCGCGGGACTCAATGTGGAATCAACCGGACAGTCGTCCTCGGTTGGCGCATCCTACAGTCAGAGCATTCCTGCCGGCAGCAGCGTGGCTGTGGGCTCCGTCGTGACGGTCTCCTATGTGAGCTCCGACCCGGAGATGGAAATTGAAGATACCGGAAATGCCGACTAAGGGAGGTATACCTTATGAGAAAGTTCACTACGGAAGAAATTGCAGCGGCCACTGGCGGCATTGCCTCTGGACATGCTGAGGTCACCTCCGTCGTCATAGATAACCGGGAAGCGGTCCCGGGCAGCCTGTTCATTGCCATCCGTGGCGAGCGGCTGGACGGACATCAGTTCATTGAGAAGGCCGTGGAGGCTGGTGCCTCTGCTGTCATGTGTTCAAAGGATGTCTCCTGTGGCGTCCCGACCATCAAGGTAAAAGACACGACTCAAGGCTTTCTCGACCTTGCCGGATCCTACCGGAACGAGTTTGACATTCCGGTGGTGGGTCTCACCGGCAGTGTCGGCAAGACCACGACCAAAGAGATGATCTGGTGTGTTCTGAACGCCAAATACTGCGCTCATAAGACCTATTTCAACTGGAACAACGAAATCGGCCTCCCGAAGGTCCTTCTGGGACTGGAACCGGAGCACACGGCCGCTGTCATAGAAATGGGCATGAACCATAAAGGGGAAATCTCCCGCCTGACCCGCATTGCGCGGCCAACCATGGCGGTCATCACCAATATCGGTGTCTCCCATATTGAAAATTTGGGCAGCCGTGACGAAATTCTGGCCGCGAAGCTGGAAATCCTGGAAGGAATGGAGCCCGGCTCCACACTTATCCTCAACGCTGACAACGATAAGCTCTCCACTGTGGAGCGGGACGACTTTGCCATTAAGCACTTCGCTGTTCACCATGATGCAGACGTTCGTGCAGAGAACATCCACTATCTGGATGATAGTACTGAGTTTGATGCTGTCACGGAAAATGGCCGGACCAGGGTTGTCATTCCCACCACAGGCGAACATAATGTATATGACGCTCTGGCAGCCTTCACCGTTGGGCTCGAACTGGGAATTGCCCCGGAATCGTGTTCTGAGGCCCTCAAAAACTATGCACCCGCGGGAATGCGGGAGAAAATCGAGGATGCCGGCGGCGTCACGCTCATAGAGGACTGCTACAACGCGAGCCCGGACTCCATGAAGGCATTGGCGGAGACCCTGACACTGAAGGGGGCTCCCGGCAAGCGCAAAATTGCGGTTATTGCCGACATGTTGGAACTTGGAGACTACTCCGAGGAGGCCCACCGCAGGGCTGGAAAGTATATGGCAGACGCCAAGGTCGACATGCTTATGACCTATGGCCCCATGTCCAAGTATGCAGCGGAGGAGGCCAGGGCCAACGGCCTTGTCCGCGTGTTTGACTTTGATGATAAGGAGGACCTCACCAGGCAGCTCATCGGCATGATCAAGCCGGGAGATGTCGTGGCCTTTAAGGGGAGCCGTGGCATGAAACTGGAAGAGGTCATTGAGAAAGTGCAGGAAGCACGGAAAGAGGAGAACTGATCCATGAATATTGTCGTTGCACTCGTTGTCGCGGTGCTGCTGAGCTTTGCCATCAGCGCACTGCTGGGGACAAAGATGGTCCCCTGGCTCCACAAGCTGAAATTTGGCCAGACCATCCTGGACATCGGTCCGAACTGGCATAAACAGAAGCAGGGGACGCCGACCATGGGCGGCCTCATGTTTATCATCTCCACCATTGTGACTTTCCTTATCGTAGTCCTTATTGACGCACTTACGGGCCACGATATCGTTGGGACCAATGTGACCTCCGAGCTCATTGGCGCCACTGCCACTGCCGGTGCTGCCAAGGCGAAAATTTGGGGCGGCCTCATCATGGCGTTCGGCTTTGGCCTCATCGGTTTCGCTGACGACTATATCAAAATCAAGAAAAAACAGAACGAGGGGCTTACCGTCCTGCAGAAGACCGTGCTGCAGCTCATCCTCTGCGCTGCCTACATTGCAACGTTGGCGCTGTCGAAGAACACCTATATGTATCTTCCGCTGCATCACTCCTATTGGGACTACGGCAACCTGTTCTGGTTCTGCATTATCACATTCATCATCATGTATGCCACTGTCAACGCCGTAAACTTCACGGACGGCATTGATGGACTCTGTGGCTCTGTTACCATCACTGCCGCCATTGCGTTTTGTGTCATGGCCATTTTCCACCATGTCCTCGGCGCATCCATTCTGGCCGCCGCTCTTGCCGGAGCCCTCGGCGGATACCTCATCTGGAACTGGCATCCTGCCAAGTGCTTCATGGGCGACACCGGTTCCATGTTCCTGGGCGGAATGATGGTCGCTCTGGCCTATGCTCTGGACTGCCCGCTCATCCTTCTTCTCACCGGCATCATCTACGTCATTGAGGGTGCCTCGGACGTCATCCAGATTGCTTATTTCAAAGTTACTAAGAAAATTGCACAGCGCAAGGACCCCAACGCCACCGGCAAGCGCCTGTTCAAGATGGCCCCCATCCACCACTCCTTTGAGCTCAGCGGATGGAGCGAGGAGAAGATCTGCATCGTCTTCTCCATTGTGAACCTGCTCGGCGGCGTGGCATCCTGCCTGATCTTCTATTTTGGCGACAAATAATCAACCGAGGTTAAACATGGCAAACAGACGAAGGAGAAAACCGAAGTATTGGACCGAGGGCGGAATTGACATCCCGTTCCTCGCCATAGTCATTGCCCTGGTGGTCATTGGCCTGCTTATGATGTTCTCCGCCAGCTATTCCTACTGTGTCCATTATTTTGGCGATGGACTCTACTATTTCAAACGACAACTTGTCTTTGTCATTATCGGTGTAGGCGTCATGCTATGGGTCTCCCGATTTGACTATGAACAGTGGAAACTATGGGCTTATCCCTTACTGATTCTCACCTATATTCTATTGATACTGGTATTGGTCGTGAATCGCGGGGAGGACTTCAAACGTTGGCTTCCTCTGGGCCCCCTGACATTCCAGCCATCTGAGATTGCAAAATTCTCACTTGTACTTTTTCTGGCTATGCACGAGGCAAGGCACTACAAGGGGATTATCAATCAAACACCCTATATTGGCCCTAATGGAAGAATCAATGCACGGACGAATCTTGTAAGCCTGGGTATCTATGGGGCTTTGATATTCTCCATGTGTCTTCTGGTGTACGAGGAAAACCACGTATCCGGTACCATTCTTTTGTTCCTTCTCGGCTTACTGATGATTTATCTTGCAGGGTATTCCAACAAGGGTTTTGCCATTGCAGTTGCCCTAGTGGTTTTGGCCGCAATCATAGTGGTGTCAAATCCGGATATTCTTCCCGGCCATGCGCAGCAGCGTATTGAGGTCTGGCATCATCCGGATAAAGACCCCAAGGGAACCCGCTGGCAGACGAACCATGGACTCTATGCCATCGGTTCCGGTGGTTTCTTCGGCGTTGGCATTGGCAACTCTCATATGAAGCAGCTCTATGTTTCCGAGCCGCAGAATGACTTTATTTTTACGATAGTGACCGAGGAACTGGGATTTTTGGGCGCCGTCCTCATCCTGATCCTCTTTGGCCTGTTAGTATGGCGCGGCTTCTTTATCGGCGTTCACGCCAAAGACCAGTTTGGCGGTCTTCTCGCTATGGGGCTCATCTCCCAGGTGGGAATCCAGACGGTTCTGAATGTGGACGTTGTAACAGAGGTCCTTCCGAACACCGGTATCAGCCTTCCGTTTTTCAGCTACGGCGGCACATCCCTACTTATGCTGCTGTTTGAGATGGGCATCATCCTATCCGTATCCCGAAAAGCGCACATCAAAAAGCCTCAAACACAAAGGAGAGAAAAATCTTGAAGATTTTGTTTGCAGCCGGAGGAACCGGCGGACATATCAACCCGGCCCTTGCGGTTGCCGGTAAAATCCGTGAGAGAATGGGGGACGATGCGGAGATCCTCTTCGTCGGCACGCCCACCCATATGGAGACCCGCCTTGTCCCAGAGGCCGGGTTTGATTTCGCATCGGTGGATGTCCGCGGTTTCTACCGGGGCCTCTCCTGGAAAAATATCAAGAGGGACACCGCTGCAGTCTTCAAGATGTTCTCCGGCTCCCGGAAGGCCAAGAAGATCATCAAGGACTTTGATCCGGATGTGGCCATCGGATTCGGCGGCTATGTCAGTGGCCCAGTCATCCGTAAGGCCCACAAGATGGGCGTCCCCACGGCCATCCATGAGCAGAATGCCTTCCCGGGAATCACCAACAAGGCCCTAGCCAAACAGGTGGACCTTGTCATGCTGACCTCCCAGGATGCCGCTGCCAGAATGGAGTGCAAAAATGAGCCGGTCGTCACCGGTCTCCCGGTCCGCGAGGAGATGATTCGCGCCGACCGCGCTGCCTGCCGCAAACAGCTGGGCATCCCGGATGACAAACTCCTGGTGCTCTCCATGGGCGGAAGCCTTGGCGCCGATACCATCAACGAGGCCATGATCGACCTTATTGCCGCCAAGAAAGACGACGGTGACTGCTACTTCATCCATTCCATGGGCCAGTATGGCCTCTATGTCCCGGAGCGCCTGAAGGAAAAGGGCGTTGACGTGGAAAATCGGGACGATATCGATGTCCGGGAATACATCAACGATATGCAGGTCTGCATGCCAGCGGCCGATATCATCATCTGCCGTTCCGGCGCATCCTCTCTCTACGAGATCCGTGCTCTGGGCAAGGCATCCATTTTGATTCCCTCCCCGAATGTGGCAGAGAACCACCAGTACTACAACGCCATGGAGCTCGTGAACAACGACGCCGCCATGATCATTGAGGAAAAGGACTTGACCGGCAAGAAACTGCTCGACATGGTCAACGGTCTTGTAAAAGATCCGGAGCGTCTTCACAGCATGGAGGCTAATGCCCGTTCCATGGCCATTCTTGACGCCACCGACCGAATTGCAGACCAGCTTGTGGCTCTCGCTGAGAGCGCAAAGACAGAGGAGTCGTAAGGTATGGCCCGGAAGAGCAACCGCAGGGAGCGCGGGAGCGGCGCACGCCGACAGAAGGAAGGCGGCAGCCGCGAGCGCCGGCAGGACCGCGCGCAGGGTTCCGAGCGCAGAACGGCACGTTCTGCCGAGGACCAGAAGCGCAGAGAGCGGGCAGAACGTGCGGCTAGAAACCGTGTTGCGGGGGAACAGTCCCGGTCGGAGAAAAGCCGTGCAAGACAGCAGAATGTGAATCGACCAAAGGCTGCCAGACCCCAGAAGAAAGCGCCCCAGAAAAAGGCACCCCAGGAGTACCGCTCCCGGGAGGAGGCACGCCGGGAACACCGGGAGAAGCAGAAGAGAAAACAGCGCCGCAGCAGACGGCTTCGCACGCTGGTCATCATCTTGATCCTGCTTGTCATTGCCGCCATTGTCTGTGCCGGAATTTTCCTGCGTATCAATAATATTACGGTAAAGAGTACGTCCCAGTACACTGCCGAGGAAATCGTCTCCGCTAGCGGAGTGAATAAGGGAGACAATCTGCTGCTGGTCCGCCGTTCCGAGGTCCAGAAACGGATCAATGAGGCGTTGCCCTATACGGGGAATGTGGAGCTCGACCGCCAGTTCCCCGACACCCTTGTCATTCGCGTGAGCGATTCACCCATTACCACCGCCATAAAGGACGGCAATACATACTATCTGCTCGGCTCCAACGATAATGTGGCCGCCAGAGCGACTGGCGATGAGGAGTTTGAAAAGGTTCTGGAACGCGTAAACGGCGTGAAACCAGACGCATCTTCCACGTCCCAGAGCGGCACTGGTTCATCGACAACTACAACGACGACCACTACCACTACTACCACGACAAAGAGCGGGGAGAGCAGCAGAGCCAACCGCTCCGAGGTATGGAAACACGTCATGGTCGTCACGGGGCTGAAGGTCCGCTCCGGTGTCGTCGGCCAGAAGATCCAGATTCAGAGCAACAGTTCCTGGGAGGCCTACCAGAAAGTCCTGAAGGCCATGAAGTCCGCAAAGATGAGGGATATTACGGCGCTGGACCTTACGCACCAGACCTCTATTACCATGGTGTATGACGACCGTATTGATATCATTGTAGGTTCCACGGCCGACTTGGAACGCAAACTTGGCCTCGGTGTCAAAGTGCTCAAGGAACAGGATGCTGTTACGAAGGAAATGACCGGAACGCTGGACATCTCCATTCCCGGAAGGGCCTATTTTGAGCCCGGAAAGGAGAGAGTGGAGACCACAACGGCCGCCTCCACCACAAAAGCTCCGGTGACGAAGAAGGCTGGAAATAATTCCTCCGCCCAGACTCGAATTTCGACAACTTTACGAAAAACGGCGCGGAGCCAGCAGACACGCCCTGCCGGGACCAACGCCCAGCGGATGACCTCCCGTTCGTGGTGATTCACGGCTCACGCAGAGCCGAAAATACATTGAAATTTTACATATCCCATGATAATATAATTTTTGTATATTAAATTAGAGTTTCTATCTGCTTCTCATAGATTACACTGCAAATGAGATAGAGTATTTTAGGAAAGAGTCTTAAGGGAGGATCATCCAATGAGTTTTGAAATGGCCGCAGATTTTGAGAGCGTCGTACAGATTAAGGTTATCGGAGTCGGTGGCGGCGGCGGTAACGCCGTAAACCGCATGATCCGGTCGGATGTCCGCGGCGTTGAATTTGTCGCAGTCAACACCGACAAACATGTTCTCAACTATTCCCAGGCCACCCATAAAATTCAGATTGGGGAAAAGGTGACCCGCGGACAGGGTGCCGGCGCCCGGCCGGAAATCGGCAAACGCGCCGCTGAGGAGAGCAAAGAGGTGCTCTCTGACGCACTCAAGGGCACCGACATGGTCTTTATTACCGCCGGAATGGGCGGCGGCACCGGAACCGGCGCCGCACCGGTGATTGCAGCCCTTGCCAAGGACATGGGTATTCTCACGGTGGGCATTGTCACAAAGCCCTTTAAATTCGAGGGCAGACACCGCATGGAGCAGGCCGAAGAGGGAATTGCCGAACTGGCCCAGCATGTGGACAGCCTTGTTGTCATCCCCAACGAGCGCCTCAAATATTTTTCCGAGGAGAAAATCACGCTCTCCAATGCCTTTGACGCCGCCGACGACGTGCTTCGTCAGGGCGTAAAGAGCATCTCCGAGCTCATCAAGATCCCGGGCTTCATCAACCTGGACTTTGCAGACGTCAGTGCCATCATGCGGGACGCCGGCCATGCCCACATGGGCGTTGGCCGCGCCAGCGGCAAGGACAAGGCAGAGGTTGCCGCCAAGGCCGCTGTCTCCAGCCCGCTGCTTGAGACTAGCATTGAGGGTGCCCACGGTGTCATCATCAGCATCACCTCCTCTCCGGACATCGGACTCGAAGAGGTGGAGACCGCATCTTCTCTCATCTCGGAAGCTGCTCATCCGGACGCAAACATCATCTGGGGTGTTGCCTTTGACGACACGCTTCAGGACGAAATGGTCATCACCGTCATTGCCACTGGCTTTGGCCTTGGAGAGGACGAAGAGGAGACTGCCGCCCCGGCCGACGACCTCGGTCTGGACCTTCCGGACTTCAAGTCCCTGGACCTGGACATCCCCACTAACACCACTTCCAACCTGAACCGCACAGCCCCCAAGGCACAAATTGACGAGAATATCTATTCTCAGCCGGAGGGAAAGAAGAAAAAGTCCCGGAAGAAGGACTCCGCCGGTTTCGGCTTTGAGCCGGATGACGATGACTACTTCGACTCCATCGACGACATCTTCTCCCATCGGAAATAATCGTTTGAATTAAAAAAGCTGCATCGCCCAGGCGGTGCGGCTTATTTTTTGCCCAAAAGGTCATATAGAGGTCGAAATTCTCGGGTATGCTCTTCTCAAATTTCTGGGAGGAGAGAACTTATGAAATATACCGATTCCAATTTCAGCCTTGAAAAATATCTGACCGGTGGTGTCCGGAATGTGGTCCGCGGCATCGTGGCCTCCACGTTCTTCAACTCGGAAGAGCGGGACTATATGATGAAGTACGCCCGTGCAAGCCGGGTTTCCTCGAAGAAACGGGCCGAGGCGGAGAAGCGGGGAGAGCACATTCCGCCATTTCTCATTGCGAGCATTACGAGCAGCTGCAATCTCCACTGCGCCGGCTGCTATGCGCGGAAGAATGATATCTGCAACGATGATGTGCCCACGGATCAGCTGAGTGCCGACGAGTGGGGTCGCATTTTTCAGGAGGCCAAGGACATGGGAGTCGGATTTGTGCTTCTGGCCGGCGGCGAGCCGTTGGTGCGCCGGGACGTTCTCGAGACGGCCGGATCCATTCCGGAGGTTTTGTTCCCGGTGTTCACCAATGGTACAATGATTGATGACAAGTATATTGGGGTGTTTGATCAGTATCGGAACCTCGTGCCCATCATCAGCATTGAGGGACACCAGTCCCTGACAGACACCCGCCGCGGACAGGGCGTCTATCAGAGGATCGTAAACGGCATGCAGAATATTCAGGATCATCACCTGATTTTTGGTGCATCCATTACCGTGACAAAGCAGAACCTGAAGGAGGTCACCTCCGACGAATTCATTGAGGATCTGGAAGAGCGGGGCTGCAAAGCGGTCATCTTTGTGGAATATGTCCCGGTCAACGAGAATACAAAAAATATGGCGCCGGAGGATCCGGAGAGAGAGTATCTCCGTAAGCAGATCAAGCATCTGAAGCGGACGAAGAACATGGTCTTCATCTCCTTCCCGGGCGACGAGAAGACGTCGGGCGGCTGCCTGGCCGCGGGCCGGGGGTTCTTCCATATCAACCCCCACGGCGGTGCCGAGCCCTGCCCGTTCTCTCCTTATTCGGACATCAATGTCCGGGACACCTCCCTGAAGGAGGCACTGAACTCTCATCTGTTCCAGGCGCTTCAGGCGGAAGACCTGCTGATGGAGGAACATGAGGGTGGCTGTGTCCTGTATGAACGGCGCCATGAGGTGGAGTCCATTCTGACAAGATAACGGAGAAGATTGCTTATGTTTTCCATATTGGTCGTCGAGGACGATAAAATCTTAAATGAGATGATCTGTGCCAAACTTCGGGTACAGGACTACACGGTGCTCTCGGCATATGACGGCGAGGCGGCGCTCGATGTCCTGGACCGGGAGTATGTGGACCTGATCATCAGCGACATCATGATGCCCCAAATGGACGGCATTACGCTCATCAAGGAGCTCCGCAGCGCCGACTGCAATATCCCTGTCCTCATCATTACCGCCAAGGACCAGCTGGAGGACATGGAAGCAGGGTTTCACGCAGGCAGTGACGACTATATGATAAAACCTGTGAACCTGAAGGAACTGGCGCTGCGCGTCCAGGCTCTCCTTCGGCGGTCACGGTTGGAAAATGAGAAGAAACTGACCCTTGGCGGAAGCGTGCTGGACTATGACGCTCTGACGGTGACCACGGCTGGGGAGGAGGTCCAGCTGCCGCCCAAGGAATTGTACCTTCTCTATAAACTCCTCAGCAACCCCAACAAGATCTTCACCCGGCTCGAACTTCTGGATGAGATCTGGGGCATGGATACGGAGTCGGACGAGCGAAACGTAGATGCTCACGTCAAGAAACTCCGCAAGAAATTTGATGACAACCCGGATTTTGGCATTGGCACGGTCCGGGGTCTGGGATATCGGGGTATCGTAAAATGAGAGATCTTGTGAAATCAGCGGAAAATCTTCTAGGCAGAGCACTGGGACGGGAAGTCTCTGTGCCCATGCGCTTTTATTACCCTACAGTGTCCACTTTGGTGCTGTGCACGGCATGCTGCATTTCCGGCGGCTTTACAGCGGGGGCCATCAAGCTATTCCACAAGGGTCCGGTGACAGAGAAAACCATTCTCGGCGCCGTTGGCTCCGTCTGCACTGCTACCATGCTTCTGGGCGGGGCTATTCTCTCAGCCCATGGCGACTCGTTCGCTGCTCCTATTGAAAAAGTTGCGGACGCCGCAGAGAAGGTGTCGGATGGGGACTACTCTGTTCAGATTCCCGAACCCGCGGAAAACATTCGCATTGAGGAGCTGGAGGACCTGCGGAACAGTTTTAATACGATGGCCGAGCAGCTGGATGGCATGGAGTTTATGCGAAAGGACTTCATGAGCAATGTCTCCCACGAGTTCAAGACGCCCATTGCGGCCATCTCCGGGTTCTGCGAGCTCCTCTCGGAGGATGATCTCCCGCCGGAGGAACAGAAGCGCTATCTCGGTATTGTGAAGGAGGAGTCGGAGCGGCTCTCCCATCTCTGCGACAATATCCTCCGTATGTCCCGGCTGGACAACACCGCCATTGTTGCCCGGAAGGAGCCGGTAAAGGTCGACGAGCAAATTCGCAAAACCGTCATTCTCCTGGGCGAAAAATACCCGGACCGGGCGATTGACTTCTCGGTCGACCTGGAACCCATGTCCCTCATAAGCGACCCGGATCTCCTCGAACAGATCTGGATCAACCTATTAGATAATGCCGTAAAATACTCTTCACCCGGCAACGTTATTCTGGTCTCTGGGAAAACAGAGGACGCTCACCCAGTCGTTCGGGTATCCGATGAGGGCATTGGCATTTCAGCAGAAAAACTCCCGCACATCTACGACCGATTTTATCAGTGCGACGGATCTCATAATAATGCGGGAAATGGCCTTGGCCTCTCCATTGTGAAGAGGATTGTGGAACTGATTGGCGGCGAGCTAACTTGCACCAGTACAGAAGGTAAGGGCACAACATTTACTGTGAGATTTTAAAATAATAGTAAATCGCGGAAAAGGTCACACAGAGGTCGCAAAGAGGACCTATAGTTAGTACAAATAAAAGAAAGGAAGTCTCCAACATGAAAGTCGCAGTCAGATATTATACAAAAACCGGAAACACCGAAAAACTTGCCAAGGCCGTTGCCGAGGCCGTGGGCGCCGAGGCACTCACCGTCGACAAACCCCTCACCGAGGATGTAGACGTCCTCTTCCTCTGCAACTCCGTCTACTATGCCGGCGCAGATAGAAGAGTCAAGAGCTTTATCGACGGCATCAATGTTAAGGTCGGTAAGGTCGTCAACGTGAGCACCGCTGCTCTCCTGGAGTCCTCCTATTCGCAGATCAAAGGTCTGGTTGAGAAGAAGGGTCTTACCATGGCCTCCGAGGAGTGGCACTGCAAGGGCCAGTGGGCAAAGAAGTTCCACGAGGGCAGACCGAATGCCGAAGACCTTAAAAGTGTTGCCGCATTTGCCAAGAGCGTGGTCGGGGAATAAAAAGCAATAAGAATGCTGATGTTTGGGGCCTTCCGGGGTAATTCCGGAGGGCTCCCGGCTTAATTTTGAAAACCTTGAAAAATGGTTGCATTTAGGATTGCACTTTGTTATAATCTCTGGGTAACGAAAGGGACGGATTGTCCCGGACTGCTTAAAAGAGGTGAATCGAATGAAGGAAGGAATCCATCCGCAGTATGGTCCCTGCACCGTCAAGTGTGCTTGCGGCGCCACCTATGAGACCTGCTCTACGGTACCGGAAATCCGTGTCGATATCTGCTCCAAGTGTCATCCGTTTTTCACTGGTAAGCAGAAGCTGGTCGACACCGGCGGACGTGTAGACCGCTTCAACAAGCGTTTTGAAAAGGCTCAGAAGAAGGGCTAATCACGAGGAATCTGGCGGTACATTGGTACCGCCCTTTTTCTTTTTTCGGGGAGGGGAGCCCATGGAGGAATACCGCACCGTTAAATCGGAGGCCTGCGGCTTCCTGGAAGTCAAACGATCAAAGTTCTACGGCTACGCCTGCCCGGTCACGACCCGGCAGGAGGCCGACGCCTTTGTGGAAAAAATACGGACCCGCCACTGGGACGCCCGTCACAACGTGCCGGCTTTCATCCTGCGCGAGGGCAATCTGCAGCATTTCTCCGACGACGGCGAGCCCTCCGGCACCGCCGGTCGTCCGGTCCTCGACGTCCTCCAGGGTGCCCAGGTCACGAATGTCTGCGTCGTCATAACCCGCTACTTCGGCGGCGTCCTGCTCGGCACCGGCGGCCTGGTCCGCGCCTATTCCGAGAGCGCCCGCCTTGCCCTAGAGGAGGCGGAAATTGTCACCATGCGCCTCATGGCGCGCTGTTCCCTCCATCTGGATTATGGCCTCTACGGCCGTCTGCCTGCCATGATTGCAGAGCAGGGGGGCGTCCTAGAGGATACTGAGTTCGGCGAGGACGTGGCCGCACGGCTACTCTTGCCGACAGACAATGTGGACCAGTTTAACCGGCAACTTCAGGAGTACAGTTCCGGAAAGTACGCGGCGGAGGTGCTGGAGGAGGAGTTTTGCCCGGTGGAAAATTGAAATCAGATTGGGCGGTGCCGTCTTACGTGGGCGGCACCTTCTCTTTTTATGCTGCATTTGCCAAAAAGTCGGAAATGCAGCAAATTTATTTTTTAACAAATGGTAGATTGTAGAATCAACTTGAACAACTAAATAAAAAGAAGATCCATAGATCATCCTTTTGGTAGAATTAAGTTACCACAACCAAAAACGCCAGGAGGAATCACTATGGATCACTGCTATTC
>Ga0256406_1001408_pt1 | contig 39134 bp, 38 predicted proteins | sample RumenRJG_03DNA_FD_185986 | JGI IMG/M metagenome (GOLD analysis project Ga0256406, IMG submission 185986) | Bovine rumen microbial communities from Lethbridge, Alberta, Canada - RJG_03 | ecosystem: Host-associated > Mammals > Digestive system > Stomach > Rumen | place: Canada: Alberta | collected... | reverse complement strand
CAGGAATTGTCGACTAACTGGGTGATTGCATGAATTTAGCACCAGAAATTAAACAGGGCATTGTGGCCTTGGCTAAAAAATATGGTTTGCAGCAAGTGGTTTTGTTTGGCTCCCGTGCGCGTGGTGACAACAAAGAGCGCAGTGATATTGATTTAGCAGTGCGTGGCGGGGATGTTGTGCGGTTTACGTTGGATGTGGAGGATGAGATTCCTACATTGCTTATGTTTGATGTGGTAGATTTAGATCGGCCGGTGCAAGCTGAACTGTTGGCTTCAATCAGACGTGATGGCATTGCGTTGTATCATATCTAAATGCTGATAGGAATTTATTATGCAAGAATGAGTGCATAGCGAATGATTGGTTGATTGTGCAAAACATTGCAGGAGATTGCGCCTGTAGTGACGAAGTATTTTTGCAAGAAATAAACCATTGTAGTTAGGAGTGGTTGTGTTGTTGCAGGGAGTGTGGCGGCGTCAGGGAGCCGCTTTGCTTGGTGGTATGGGACTGCTGGTGTTATCGGTGCCGTTGCCTGTAGAGGCGGCGGGCGAGGTGGCACCGGCTTATGAGGTGCAGGTGGAGTATTTGGACGGGCGGTTCTTTGAGGAGCGTAACGTCAACCTGTACAATGTACATGTATTTAAGCCGTATCGTCAGGTGCATGCGTTGACTATGTGTTATGGCATGACCTTGGAGCGGGCCTTGGGCACGGTGTATAACTATGAGGGGAAGTCGGAGCGTGACTCACAGGCTGTGGGCGTAGGGCCTGCATATATGCTGCGTTACACCCGGCCCCTGAACAAGCGTTGGGATGTGTCACTCGAGGGAACTGGTAGTGTGATGCTATATAATCACAATCATCCTGGCGGTGGCCGTGGCTATGGTTTCCTTTGGCGCATTGGGCCGCGCCTGACCTATCATGCGGGGCGGCGTGACAGCGTGAGCCTGGGGTACTTATTCCATCATTCGTCCAACGGGATGAAAAAGAGAAACCCCGGCTATAACGGCGTGGGTTTTTCGCTGGGCTTTGTGCATAAATATTGATAAGCTTGCCAGGCAGGTAATGCTATATTCAGTTGGGCGTGGCGGCTTGGTTGCAGGAGGGATAGCGTGTTCGCGGCTTTTTTCTTGGGGTGGCAGCAGGATCTTAAGCTGGCCTTGCTGCCGCCACTTTTGTGTGCTATTTTTCGTCTGGTGTTTATTGAGGTATATGGGACGAAAAAAACACCTTTGGGTGAGTGGCGCAAGTGGTTTGAATGTTTCCGCTACGGTTTTTGGTGGGGCATGCTATACAATTCCTATATTTACTTGTTGCCCTTGGTGTTAGTCTCTATTCCTGCGGCCTTTATTCCTGCCTACTTTGCGTTAGGTGATAGTTTGCGGCTGTGGTTTGGCATTGCCTATGCGTTGCTTTTGTACACGGCGTTCCTGGGTAGGATGATATTTTACTACCATTTCCACGACATCTATAACAATACGTTGTTTTTGGGGCAAAAGGCAGATAAGAGAAATTTTTTGGATATTTTTTTCCATCAAAATCATGGTGCCTGGCTGTTGTTATCTTATGTGCCCTATACATTTATCTGTTATGTGGGGCTTAAATGGCTGTTAGGCTTGCCCTCGCTTATCTGGCCAGTGCTGGCATTGCCGGAACCTGTGCAGTGGGGCGTACAGGGGGTAGTGTTTGTACTGACCATCGTGTTGTATTATTACGTGCGTTATGCCGGTACGCTGGATCATCGTAACGAGCCGGAGTGGGATGAGATCCCGCCTATAGTCAAGCAGGATGTGTTTATGGCGAAGGCTACTTGGGATGATTTGCCACGTTTGGCCTTTTTGCGGGCACTGCCACCTAAGGCTTTGCTGCAGCATAGCGATGAGGATGCGTTACCGCGCATGGCGCAGGTGGCGTCCTTTACGGCATGGCAGGGGGTGGGCAATCCTTTGGCGGCTTTTCGTCGTCACGCGGGCGGGCCAAAGATTGCTTTGCCCAGCCATATATTTTATATTTTAGGGGAGAGCTACTATCAGGCGCCCTTGGATGAGCCTTTCCGTTCGCTGGGGATTATGGAAAAGGGCAGGGCTTTCTGGGCGGATGCGCATACGTTTTCCGTGCCTACAGCACTTTCAGGGGGAGTTATTTCACAGCCGTCGTTGGTGAGTTTGCTCACAGGGTTCTACGATGCCAATTTGGAGTTTAACGAGACGGAAGCTTTCTGGCAGCCGTGGCAAAAGGGCGAGTTTGCCGTTAGTTTGCCTAACCAGTTGCAGAAACTGGGGTATCGTTCCGTGTTTTGGTATGGTGGCCCGTTGAACTGGGGGAGTTTGTTACATTTTTTGCCAGCATTGGGCTTTGCGCAGGCGGTAGATGGCTTCGAGCTGTGCCCACAGGCGCCACGGACCTGGCTGGGGGCGTATGATGGCGATTTCCTCACGGCGGCGGCCCAGCGTATCCCACACATGGATGACGGTCACCCGGTGCTGCATATGCTCTATACGACCTCGATTCATGGACCGTATACGATTCCGGTGGAGCGCTATGGCTATGTGCCTGACCAGGTTATGCCAGCGGTGCCGGAACAGGCCCGTCGTGATAAAAAGTTACAACGGCAGCTCGGTTGTTATTGGTACTCCGATCAGGCGATTATGGACTTCATCGCTGCTATGCAGGCGCGTTATCCCGATGCGTTGTTCATCGTGACGGGTGACCATGCGACGTTGAATATTCCCTACAAATTGGGCTTGGTGCCGCGTCAGGAACCGACTTTGCGGGAGTTGCACAGTACATGTTTGGCGATTCATCACCGTGATTTGCAGCGGGAGTGGTTCGCAGGTAATACCATCGGGGGGCATATGAATATTTTCCCCACGCTGATGGAGCTCATTGCGCCTGCGGGGCATGAGTATATTTCCTTGGCCCAGCCCTTTACGGAAAATATAGATCATGTGGTTACGCCGCAGCATTGGTTGACGCGGGAAGAAATAGGTGTGTATAAGGATCGTGTGGCGCAGGCGAACCAGGTGACTTACGAGGCGTTGCCTTTGCGGCAGGATTATGTGCGTTTTGCTGATGAGCGCCAAGGCTGGCTGGAGCTATCTGGCTATTTAGCGCGGCATCCTGAGTTATTGTTGCAGTAAAAAAGCCCCGCGTTACGGGGCTGTGAGGTTCATTCTTCTTCGTCGAACGGCAGCTGCATTTCTGCCTGTTGTTGGCGGTCGAGGGTGATTTTGCCGTGGAGCAGGCCGATGAGGCCTGCTTCTTTTAGTTTGGCGACGCCGCGGTTGACGGTCTTGACGCTGGTGCCGATGTCGTCGGCGATTTGCTGGCGGCTAGTGTGCAGGATGAAGAGGTCAGTGTCGATGTCGCCGAGACGCTTCTTTAGGTAGTCGTGCAGGCGTTCGAGACTGGGCTGGAACTTGATGCGGCCGTTCTCGTTGGAGGTGGGGTACATTTTCGCTGCGAGTTGGCGCGAGACGGCAAAGGCGAAGTCGCTGTCGCCTTTAATCCAGCGCAGGAACGTAGCCGCGCTCATGCCGATACATTCACAGCTGACCGTGGCCTCACAGGTGGCGGAGTAGACGGGTTGGTCGGCGAGTACCTCGAGGTCGCCGATGAGTTCGAGGGGGCCCATCGCGGCGAACGTGTAGCGCTGTCCCGAGATGAACTCATTGCTGACGCGCACGTTGCCTTTGATGATGATGTAGACATGGTCGGCGCGGCCGCCCTTGCTGACCACGGCGGTGCCGGGCAGGAACACGCGGTGCGTTGTGTGCCGGGCGATGTCCGCAGGCATCTGGCCCAGGTCGTAATCCAGTTTCATGGCAGTGATGTGACCTCCTTGTATGACTTTGGTTTTGTCTCTATTATAGCGCATTTTTGCGCGGGAGAAAAATAGGACCTGGGGCAAATTTTTCGCGAAAAAAGGACATTCTAAGTCAGGTGTCCTTTTTTTTCATAAAAGGAAATAGTACACTATGATTGTAAACAAGAACGATGTTAAACGATAAATGCGCACCAAGGAAGGGAGTGAGTGGATGCCGAAGTTGCAGACGGTATTTGAAGGAGCGCTGGCGGATCGTCAGATCTTGCAGCGCGAGGTACTCGCGGGCATCACGGCCTTCTTTGCCATTTCTTACATCATCATCGTCAATCCGCTCATCCTCGCGGATGCGGGGCTGCCCGCAGAGCTCTCGGTCTTTGCGACGATTTTCTCGTCGGTGATTGGCTGTTTTATCATGGCTTTTGTGGCTGATGCGCCGATTGTGCTGACACCGGGCATGGGCGTGAATGCGTTCTTTACCTATACGGTTTGTGTCGGTATGGGCCTGCGGTGGCAGGAGGCCATTGCGATTTCGCTGGTATCGGGGCTCATCTTCGCCTATGTGGCCTGCACGAAATGGAGCCTGCGGCTCTCGCAGGCGGTGCCGGGTTCGCTGAAATGCGCGATTACCGCCGGTATCGGCCTCTTCCTCGTGGAAATTGGTCTCGAGAAAGCGCAGCTCATCAAGGCGGGTACAAGCTCCATCATCACGCTCGGTGATTTGTCGAGCCCCGTGGCGCTGCTGGCGCTTTTTGGCCTCGTGCTGAGCCTTGCGCTTTACCTGCGTGGCGTGACGGGTAGTTTCTTTATTGCCATCATCGTTACGAGTATCGTCGGTGCAGTTTTTGGCGTGCATGATGGCGCCACCATCGACCTCAACCTTAGTAATCTGGCTGCCTATCCGCAGATTTTCTGTCAGGCAGATTTCTCCCATATTTTGAGTATCCCTTTCCTGCTGGCGGTTTTCTCCATGTCCATGATTATGATTTTCGAGACTATGGGCCTCTTGGAGGGCATCCTGCCAGACCAGGCTAAATTCAAAAAGACCTTCGAGGGCTCGGCCTTTACGACTATGTTCTCGAGTCTTCTGGGCACCAGCCCCACGGTGGCTGCCGCGGAGAGCGCGGCGGGCATCGCGAGTGGCGGCCGTACGGGCCTCATGGCTCTCACGGCCGGTGTGCTGTTTGCCCTTTCCCTTTTCTTTATCCCTTTACTCTCTTATGTACCCCAGGCTGCCATCGCACCGGTTATCATCATCACCGGCGCCATGATGATGCAGCAGCTCCAGTACGTGGAATTTAATGATTTCTCGGAATGGTTCCCCGCCTTCCTGATTGTGGTGCTGATTCCCTTGACGGGCAGCATTTCCACGGGTCTTGCCTTCGGGTTTACAGCATATCCCCTGCTGAAAATCCTCAACGGGCAGGCACGTGAGGTCCACGGACTGGGGTTTGGGCTAGGCTTTCTTTTCCTCATGAATCTCGTTTTCCAGGCGGGATTCTGAAAGCAGGGCGTGCTTGCACGCCTTCCAGAATTTACATAAAGCTTCGCGTAAAAGGTCTTGCCTTCGGGCAGGGCCTTTTCGCGTTTCTCGTTGCTTTATACCGCGGCACGCTTTATAATAGAACTTATAGACGTCTTTTTGATGTGATTAAGTTTTGCAGGTGATTGCAGATGAGAGAAGGTGAGCCTGTGGCTGAGCAACCCGTGATGCTCATCGTGGATGACGTGGAGACGAACCGGGTCATCCTGTCGCAGTTCTTCCAGAGTGAGTACCAGATTCGCATGGCGGAGAACGGCAAAGAGGCTTGGGATATACTCGCACAGGAGCATGTACATATCGTGCTCGCAGATCTCGTGATGCCGGTCATGGATGGCTACGCGTTGCTGGCGGCGATGAAAAAGGACGAGCGCACGGCGAGTATCCCGGTCATCGTGATGACGGGGCACAGCGACAGTGACAGCGAAGTGCGGGCTATGGAGATGGGCGCGGCGGATTTCATCACGAAACCGTACAATCCCATCGTCGTGCGTTACCGCGTGCGCAACGTCATGGCGCGGCTCGAGAACGAGTGGCGTAAGCTTGAGCAGGCGGCGAGTGACCGCCAGCTTGAGCAGGTGAACCGCTCCGTAGAGCGTGACAGTCTCACCGACCTCTACAACCGTGAGGCCTTTTACCGCCGGGCGGCGCGTCTCATGCAGGAGCATATGGATGAGCCCTATGCTATCGTCTATCTCGATGTGAGCTGCTTCAAAGTGGTCAACGATTTGTTCCGCATCGAGACGGGCAATATCGTGCTCAAGACGGCGGCCTATTATTTCAAGGCGGTTGTGAGTGGTCACGGTGTGGTGGGGCGGCTGGAGGCAGACCATTTTGCCATCTGCCTGCCGGCGGCGCAGCTCAACATGGATCAGTTTATCGCGGGGCTCGATAGTGCGGTGCAGTCGCTCGGTATCAGCCACAATATCATCTTTTATGCGGGCGTCTATCCCGTGGAGGACCAGTTCCTGCCCGTCGACCAGATGTGCGACCGGGCCCGCATGGCGCTCGAGCGCGTGCGTGGCAGCTATATCAAGCGCTACAGCTACTACGACAAGAGCATGCGCGAGCAGATGCTCGAGGAGCAGATGCTGGTACGGGATATGGAGTTCGGCTTGCAGGATGGGCAGTTCCGTATCTTCCTGCAACCGGTCTACAACCTGCATACGCATCATATTGTGAGTGCGGAGGCGCTTGTGCGCTGGCAGCACCCGACGAGCGGGCTTATTTCGCCGGGCAAGTTTATCCCACTGTTCGAGCGCAACGGCTTCATCGTGCGGCTCGACCGTTTCGTCTGGGAGGCGGCGTGCCGCTATCTGCGCCGTCAGCTTGATATGTTCGGCCAGGTCGTGCCGGTCTCGGCCAACGTCTCGCGGCTCAACTTCTACAACGAGGGTCTGCTGGAGTACATGCTGAGCCTCATTGCGAAATATGAGCTCCAGCCGTGGATGCTCAAGCTGGAGGTCACGGAGACGGCCTATACGGAGAACCCGCAACAGCTTTCGAGCGCCATCAAGGCGTTCCAGGCCAAAGGGTTCAAGATTCTCATGGACGATTTCGGCAGCGGCTACTCGTCGCTGAACATGCTGAAAAACCTGCCCGTCGATGTGCTGAAAATCGACATGGGCTTCGTCTCGGATATCGAGAACGAGGGCCGGGCCCGCATCATCATGGAGCAGGTCGTCCATATGGCGCAGCTTCTCGGCATGGAGATTGTCATCGAGGGCGTCGAGACCAAGCCACAGATTGATTTCCTGGAAAAAATCGGCTGTGAGCAGATTCAGGGCTATTATTTCGCCAAGCCTATGGCCGAGGCTGATTTCACGCAGCTGTTGGTCGATGATAAGGGCGAAAAGCAAAGCTAAAGTAAATTCGGTTAACTCAGAGGAAAAGAAAGAAAAGGATGTGCGTAATGCAGGCGTTTATTTTTGATATGGATGGCGTGATTATTGACAGTGAGCCGATTCATTCGCGGGTAAAGATGGACACGTTCCAGCATTTTGGCCTGCCGTTCGAGGAAAAAAACCTGGTCAAGTACATGGGCCGCACGAGCCGTGAGCTCTTCGTCGATGTGCTGAAAAACGAAAACCGCTGGGATTTGGATGTCGATGATATCACGGACTTCAAGCACAAACACTATCTGGAGGTGCTGGAGCACGGTGATATCGAGCCCGTGGCGGGGGCAGTGGAGCTCATCCACACCCTGCATGAGGCCGGGGTGCCGCTCGGGCTTGCGACCTCATCCAACCGCAAAGTCATCCGTATCGTGCTCGACCGTTTTGGTTTGGAGGGCTGTTTCAGCTCCATCATCTCAGGCAATGACCTGCCCGAGAGCAAGCCTAACCCCGAGATTTACCTGCGTACCGCGCAGAACCTCAACCTCGACCCCGCGACGTGCGTGGTGCTCGAGGACACGAAAAATGGCGTGCTGGCGGCCAAACGGGCTGGCATGCAGTGCATCGGCTATCGCAACCCCAACAGCGGCAATCAGGATTTGTCGAAGGCGGATCGTATTATCGACCATGTAGGGGATTTGCAGCTGGCTGATTTGCAGAAAATGTAATTACATTGACGCCTGCGGGCGTCAGCAAGGACAAGGTAGCTACATGAAGCATATTGTGGTGGATTTGGAAATGAATCCCGTGAGCCGCGATTACCGCGAAGTGCGGCAGCAGTTGAAGGAAGAGGTCATAGAAATCGGGGCCGTGCGGCTGGATGCGGACTTTCAGCAGGAGGCGCAGTTCCGTTGCTACGTGCATCCGCAGTATGGCCCCATCCGCAAGCATATCACGGAGCTCACGCATATCACGCAGGATATGGTGGACGGCCAGCCGGAGTATGTGGAGAGCTTTAACCGCTTCGTGGACTGGGTGGGCGAGGCCGACACGAAAATCTATTCATGGAGCATGTCGGATATCAAACAGCTCAAGCGGGAATGCCAGTATAAATTGCCGGACTTTGACACGACTTGGCTCGACACGCGCTGGGTGGATTTGCAGCAGGCCTTTGATGACCGTCTGGGACTGCATAACAGTCTGGCGCTGAAATATGCCCTCGGGGCTATCAATCACGATTTCGTTGGCAGTCAACACACGGCGCTCGACGATGCCGTGAACACGAGTGCCATCCTCGTACTCATGCAGGATGATGCGAAGTTCCGCGCTACGATGCAGCCGGTGCTCGATGTTCTGCACCCGAAGGAGGAGCTCACATCTTCCATCGGCGACCTTTTCCCGGGGTTGGCGACGTTCAAAACTAAGTGATGTTGCGCATATAGCGTTACACTTTACAAGAAAATATTGCACAAAGCAAATAAACGTGTTATGATTGCTCTACATCATAACACGTTTATTTTATACAAGATACTTTGCAGTTTTTTGCGCGTTTTCGCGCTGATAGTTATAGCGGGAAAGGGGCTTTTAGCGTGGCAGAGACGATGGGCATTTTGGGGCCGGCGGGCACGCACAGTGAGGCGGCGGCGCTCTATTTGAACCGGCAGTTGGCGGCGCCGCGGCGGCTGGTTATCTATCCCGACATCTACGATGTGCTGCGCGGCGTCATGGAGCACGAGGTCGATGAGGCGCTCGTGCCGGTGGAGAACTCGCTGGAGGGCGCCATCAATGTCACGCTCGACGAGCTCGCGCGCAGTACCACGCTCTCAGTGGAGCGTGAGCTCATCTGGCCCGTGCACAACCTGCTCATGGCAAAATGCGGGCCCGCGCAGGTGCAGCGTATCTACTCGCATCCGCAGCCTGTCGCGCAGTGCCGGGTGTTCCTCGAGACGCAGTACCCGGACGCGGAGATTATCAAGGTGTCGAGCACGGCGCGCGCGGCGGAAATCGTGGGTGACCTCCCCGTCAGCGATGGCGCGGCGGCTATCTGCACGGCGCGCGGCGGCCAGCTGAACGGACTCAAGGTGCTTGCGAGTGACGTGCAGGACAATATGGCGAACAGCACGCGCTTTTATCAGCTCAGGCCACGGCAGACGCTGCCGCCGGGACGCAGCCCGGAACCACCCGATCGCGAGCTCATCATCTGTCAGATTGCGGGGCAAAAGGCGGGCGCGCTCTGTGAGGTGTTGGCGGAGTTCGCCAAGCGCAACGTGAACATGACGCGTATCGAGTCGCGCCCGGCCCGTACGGAGCTCGGGGAGTATATTTTCTTCTTTGACCTCGAATGTGAGCCGGGCCGTGAGCAAATCCGCGAAGACGCTATCGCCGCCGTGGCTCAGCGCTGCATCTGGCTGAAAAATCTCGGGGCGTTCCCCGTGCTCTTGGCGGGTGGCGACAAAGTTTGAACATAGAAAAAAGAGCTCGTTGAGCTCTTTTTTAGTGCTATGGCTTCCATTATGCTTCTTTGCGGGGCACGACCTCGGGTTTGGCACCCTCGGTGATGCACTCCGGTTTGATGATGACCGTGCGCGGCTCGCTGGATTTCGGGATGTCAAACATGATGTCGAGCATGACGTCCTCGATGATACCCTTGAGGCTGCGGGCACCGGTTTTGCGCTCGATAGCTTTGCGGGCGACGGCGCGCAGGGCACCCTCCTCGAACTGCAACGTGACGTTATCCATCGCCAGCAGTTTCTCGTACTGCTTGACGGGCGCGTTTTTTGGCTCGGTGAGGATGCGCAGCAGTGCGTCCTCATCCAGCGTCTCCAGCGTGCAGATGATAGGCAGGCGGCCGATGATTTCGGGGATGATGCCATACTGCATGAGGTCCTCGGGGCGTACCTGATGTATGAGCTCGTCGTATTTCGGCTTCTCGTCTTTGCTCTCGACCTCAGCGCCGAAGCCGATGGAGGAGCCGTTCTTTTGCAGGCGCTTGGCGATGATTTCATCGATACCGACGAAGGCACCACCGACGATGAAGAGGATGTTCGTCGTGTCCACCTTGATGGTCGGCGCCTCGGGATGCTTGCGCTGGCCGCGGGAGGTGAACTCGACGACCGAGCCCTCGAGCATTTTCAGCAGAGCCTGCTGTACGCCCTCGTGACCGGGGTCGGCCGTGATGGAGTTGTTGGCACCCGATTTGCGGGCGATTTTGTCGAACTCATCGAGGTAGATGATGCCGTGCTCGGCGCGCTCGATGTCCTTGTCGGCGGCGTAGTAGAGGTTGCGCACGGCCACCTCCACGTCCGCGCCGACAAAGCCGGCCTCGGTGAGGCTGGAGGCGTCCGTCACGGCAAAGGGGATGTCCAGGAGCTTCGAGAGGTGGGAAAGCAGCGCCGTCTTGCCGCAGCCCGAGGGGCCGAGCATGATGACGTTGGACTTCTCGATTTCCGTGCCGTCCTCGTTTTCGTAGCCATACTTCATGCGTTTGTAGTGGTTGTAGACCGCCACCGCGAGGACTTTTTTGGCCCGGTCCTGGTTGACGATGTATTGGTCGAGATACTGTTTGATGATATGCGGTTTGTTTTTCTCGAGGATTTCGTCGAGCTGGCTGGCGAAGTCCTTGTGCTCGGCCGTGGCTGTTTCGGCCTCATGCTGGTCGAGAAAATGGTTGATTTCCCGGATGCAGTTCTTGCAGATACCAAAACCCGTCTGCGGGTCGTAAATCGGCATGTCGTACTGGTCGTGCACCTCGATGATGCGTTTGCAAAAGCTGCACTGATATTGGCTCGTATGATTGCCTGCCATGATGCTATTCCTTTTCCTTTCTATAAGACCCCGCAGTCTGCGGCTGGGCAGCTCGGGGATTGCGTCAATAGTCTCAACGCTTATTATCATATATATGGACATTTTTTTCAAGCAATTTTTCAGCAAGCCGCCTTGCACGGGTGAAATGCTTGTGCTATAATATTCCCCGTATCGGACGTACTGACGTCTGATTCCAGTTACATGTGACTGGCTATTCCCCAAATGCGGGAAGCTAGGTCAGAACCAAGGAGGCGCAGAGCTTCCTTGTATCCTATTCCCAGTCTTTGGGGAAAAGCGAGGTGTAAAAGCGAAATGAAACAGGGTATTCATCCGAAATACTACGAAGCCACGGTAATCTGCGGCTGCGGCAACACGTTCAAGACGGGTTCCACGGTCCCAGAGCTTCATGTCGATGTCTGCTCCAAGTGCCATCCGTTCTTCACGGGTCGTCAGCGTGACGTCAAGGCCGGCGGTCGTATCGAGAAGTTCAACAAGCGCTACGGCAAGTAAATCTGAAAACGGTGAAGCAGAGCAGACGAGTTTGCTCTGCTTCATTTGCTATATAGGGAAAAGCTGAAATTTAGCTGAGGAAACTGCGGCAGCAGGAGGAAATAGCTATGTCGAAACTCATGGTAGGCGGCCAGGCCGTCATCGAGGGTGTTATGATGCGCGGGCCGGGCTATACGGCGACGGCCGTGCGTGACCCGAACGGGATTATTCAGGTCGAGACCAAGCCCGTGCACTCCATCAGCGACCGTTTCCCCATTTTGAAAAAGCCCATGCTGCGCGGCACGGTGTCGCTCATCGAGTCGCTGGTCATCGGTATCCGCTCCCTTTCGTACTCGGCGAAGATGGCCGGCGAGGAGGATGAGCAGCTGACAGATAAGGAAATGGCGGGTACGATTATCTTTGCACTGGTGCTCGCGAGTGTGCTCTTTATCGCCATTCCGACGGGGGCGGCGAAGTTTTTCCATTTCGTGACGGAGGATCCGTTCTTTTTGAACCTCATGGAGGGCTTTTTGCGGTTGGCGATTTTCCTCGGCTACATCTGGGGGATTTCGCGCATGCAGGATATCCGCCGTGTGTTCCAGTATCATGGCGCTGAGCACAAGACGATCCACTGCTATGAGGCAGGTCTGCCGTTGACGGTGGCGAATGTACAGCGGTTCAGCCGCTTGCATCCGCGTTGTGGTACGAATTTCCTGCTGATTGTGATGCTGGTGTCGATTTTTGTCTTTGCCTTTCTCGGCTGGCCGACACTCTGGGAGCGTATCCTGAGCCGCGTGCTGCTGCTGCCGGTAGTGGCGGGTATTTCCTATGAGATTATCCGTGTGGCGGGGCGTACGACCAACCCCATTTTGCTACAGGCTATCAAACCGGGGCTGTGGCTGCAATACCTCACGACGCGTCCACCTCAGGACGATATGGTGGAGGTGGCCATCGAGTCGTTGAAGGCAGTGCTGCCCGCCGAGGAAATCCCCGCAGGGAGCGGTGAGTACCGGCAGGTGGCTGAGCCCGTGGCGGCAGAGGCAGCCCCGGCTGCGGCAGTAGAGCCGACAAACTAATTGACGAAAGGATGAAGAAGCTTGCTGGAGAAACTGCAAGCCGTTGACGAGAAATATCGGGAACTGGAGTCGTTGCTGGCTGACCCGGCGACGATGCAGAATGTGTCAGAGTGGCAGCGCTATAACAAGGAGCATGCCCAGCTGGAGCCCGTGGTGACAGCCTACCGCCGTTATGCGCAGGTGACAAAGACCTTGGCCGAGGACAAGGCCATGTTTGACGAGCCACTGGATAGTGAGATGCGGCAGCTCGTCGAGCAGGAGGTAGCTGACCTCACGGCAGAGCAGGCGGCGCTTGCGCAGCGTATTCCGGTTTTGCTTTTGCCGCGCGACCCGAACGATGAGAAAAATGTCATCGTGGAAATTCGCGGCGGTGTGGGCGGCGACGAGGCGGCACTGTTTGCGGGCGATTTGTTCCGCATGTACGCGCGTTATGCTGAGCGGCGCGGCTGGAGCGTGGAGCTCATCGACAGCAATGCGACGGATATGGGCGGCTTTAAAGAGGTCGTCTTTATGGTGAACGGCGCGGGGGCATATAGCCGCTTGAAATACGAGAGCGGTACGCACCGCGTACAGCGCGTGCCCGTGACGGAGTCGGGCGGACGTATCCATACGTCCGCGGCGACGGTGGCGGTGCTGCCCGAGGCTGAGGAGGTCGAGGTCGAGCTCGACCCCAAGGATTTGCGCATTGACACCTATTGCGCCTCGGGCGCGGGCGGTCAGTACGTGAACCGCACGGAGACGGCTATCCGCATTACGCATTTGCCCACGGGCATCGTGGTGCAATGTCAGGATGAGAAGTCGCAGCTGAAGAATAAAGAAAAGGCGCTCAAGGTGCTGCGTGCGCGCATTCAGGATGCTGCGCAGCAGGCGCAGGCGGACGCCGTGGCGGCAGACCGGCGCAGTCAGGTGGGCTCGGGCGACCGCAGCCAGCGCATCCGCACGTATAATTTCCCGCAGGGGCGCGTGACAGACCACCGCATCGGGCTGACACTGCATAAAGTCGACGCGATTTTGGGCGGCGACCTCGACGAACTGCTGGATGCGCTGATTACCGCAGACCAGGCGGAGCGGTTGAAACAACAAGACTGAAAGGCAGGGAGAGATATTGGCCACATGGACCATTGGCCGTATTCTCAAATGGACGGAGCAGTTTTTCCGTGAGAAGGGCATCGAGTCGTCACGGCTGGATGCGGAGGTGCTACTCGCGCATTTGCTCAAAAAAGAGCGTATTTTTTTGTACGTGCATTTTGATGAGCCTTTGGAGCAGGCGGAGCTGGCTCAGTTCCACAAAATGGTGCAGCAGCGTGTGGCACGGGTGCCCGTGGCCTATATCCTTGGCGAAAAGGAGTTCATGGGGCTGACGTTCCATGTGACGTCCGCGACGTTGGTGCCGCGCCCCGATACGGAGATACTGGTGCAGGCGGCTATTGAGCGCTTGCAGGCGCTGGGGCGGCCGTGCACTTTTGCCGATATCGGTACGGGTACAGGGGCGATTTGCCTGTCGGTGCTGCACTATACCGAGGAGACGCAGGCGGCGACGGTGGATATTTCCCCCGAGGCGCGGGCGGTCGCGGAGGAGAATGCGGCGGCCTTGGGCCTTGCCGAGCGCGTACAGTTTTATACGGGCGATTTGCTGGCGCCACTGGCGGGCCAGCATTTTGCGGCGCTCTTGTCGAATCCGCCCTATATCCCGGACAGTGAGGTGGCAGGCTTGCAGGCCGAGGTACGGCTGAGTGAGCCGCACACGGCGCTGGCGGGTGGTGCGGATGGGCTGGATTTTTATCGGCGGTTATGTGCAGACGGCCCAGCCTTGCTCGAGGCTGACGGTTTTATGGCGTTCGAGGTCGGCGCGGGACAGGCGGCGGCCGTGGCACAGCTCGCGACGGACAACCCGTTGATTGCGCGCACAGAGACGCTTAAAGACCTTGCGGGCATTGAGCGGGTGGTTGTGGCGTATAGGAAGTAACGGCTGTGCTAGGGGCGGCAGGTGGGGCACAGCCAACGCTACGCTGAGAAATTTGGCTAAAAGAAAATTTTCCCAAGAATTAATCCTGTAAATGGACTTAAACGCGCTTCGCTTGAACGAAAGTCAATTTACGAGGAAACTGGTAGGGGAAATTTTCTTTCTTAACGCCAAATTTCAACGCTTCGCTTATGGCTGCACTCCGCCTGCCGCGAGGCATGACCATAACGCTTTTTGGTTCGAGGCATAATTTATAATGGAGACTGAAATTGTTCGTATTACTGATGTAAAGGCTCAGGTTGAGGATATTGCGCGGGCTGGCAAGTTGTTGCGTAGTGGTGAGCTCGTGGCTTTCCCAACGGAGACTGTGTATGGACTGGGGGCGAACGGCTTTGATGCAGAGGCCTGTGCACGCATTTATGCGGCGAAGGGGCGTCCCTCGGACAATCCTTTGATACTTCATGTGTGTGACCGCGCGATGGTGGCTGAGGTCGCGGCTGAGGTGACGCCGATGGCGGAAAAATTGCTGGCGGCTTTTTGCCCCGGGCCGCTAACGCTCATTATGCGCCGCAAGGATATCGTGCCCGACCGCATTACGGGCGGGCTGGACACCGTAGGTGTGCGTATGCCGGAGAGCGTGGTGGCGCGGGCCCTGATTCGCGCGGCAGGGGTGCCGGTGGCGGCGCCGTCGGCGAATATTTCGGGACGCCCCAGCCCCACGACGGCGTCGTCGGTGTATCGCGATATGCAGGGACGCATCCCGTTGATTTTGGACGGCGGGCCGTGCCGCTTCGGCGTGGAGTCTACCATCGTGGATTGCACGGGGGCGGTGGCGGTGATTTTGCGGCCGGGGGCGATTACGCGCGAGATGCTGACAGAGGTGCTGGGCGGGGTGAAACTCGACCCCGCACTCGTGGGGGCACATACTGTACCGCGTGCGCCAGGCATGAAGTACAAACATTATGCGCCGAACGCGCCGTTGACACTGCTGGAGGGTGAGCCAGGCAAGATGGTGACGGCCTTCCGGCGGCAGGTACGGCAGTTGCAGGCCGAGGGGCATCGCGTGGGCGTGCTAGCGAGCCACGAGGTCGTGACGGCGCTGCGGGACTTAGTGCCAGCGGAGCTTTTGGCCGACTACGGCGCGCAGGGCGATTTGCTGACGATTGCCTCGCGCATTTATGAACTGTTGATTTCATTTAACGATACCGATGCTGATGTGCTGCTCGGTGAGGGCATGACCGATACAGGCCTCGGCCTCGCGATTATGAACCGCCTGCACAAAGCCAGCGGGTTTCATTCGCTAGCAATATGAAAAAGCGCAAATGACTTGCAGTAACAGGTCATTTGCGCTAAAATATACCTAGAAGGTGATGCCGTCTAACGGCCGCCCTCGATAGTTTTGAGCGAACTATTTAACATTCACCCGCTATCTCTAGGTTGCAGCTAGAGGCGGGACTACTTCTTAACGGCTTCGATGAGCGTTAGTGTGAGGATTAAAACCAGAATCACTTCGGTCATCATCAGCACCCCCTCTCGAGGGCAAGTGTTGGCCGCCAAACGGCACCAGTGCTATTATAGCATGGCTAGTTGTTCGGCGGCAATTTTTATGCGAAATTTTCCCTGGTGTGATACACTATGTTTAGCAAAAAGGAGAAAGGTGGACTTGGCAATGAGGATTGTGATTGGCAGCGACCACGGTGCGGTGCAGCTAAAGGATGAGGTCAAGATGGTGCTGAAGGAGTTCGGCGACATCGAGGTGACGGATGTGGGGACGTTTGGCACGACGTCGGTAGACTATCCCGATATCGCGGAGAAGGTCTGTGCGGAGGTTGTGAGCGGCAAGGCTGAACGTGGCATTGTGCTCTGCGGTACGGGCATTGGCATCTCGATTGCGGCGAACAAAATCAAGGGCATCCGCTGCGCACTCTGCAACGATGTGTATTCGGCAAAGATGTCACGCCATCACAACGATGCGAACGTGCTCGCGATGGGCGGGCGTGTGCTCGGCTTTGGCCCCGCAGGCGAGATTGTGCGCGCCTGGGTGACGACAGAGTTCGACGGTGGCCGTCACGAGCGCCGTGTGGGCAAGATTGCCGCGTTGGAGGAAAAATTTGGCGAGGTAGAGGCCCATGACTGAGGAACTGCATGTACATCTGATTGACCATCCGCTCATTCAGCACAAGCTGACGCTGATGCGGCGCAAGGAGACGGGCACGAAGGATTTCCGTGAGCTGTTGGAGGAAATCTCCATGCTCATGACCTACGAGATTGCTAGGGACTTCCCGCTTGAGGATGTGGAGATTGAGACGCCGATTTGCAAATGCCACGGCAAAAAGCTCTCGGGGAAAAAGGTGGGCGTGGTGCCTATCCTGCGTGCAGGCCTCGGCATGTTGAACGGCGTTGTGAACATGATTCCGGCGGCGCGCGTGGGCCATATCGGGCTCTACCGTGACCCCGAGACGCTCAAGCCGGTGGAGTATTACTGCAAGCTGCCGAAGGACGTGGCGGAGCGCACGCTCATCGTCGTGGACCCGATGCTCGCAACTGGCGGCAGTGCGGCGGCGGCACTCGACCTGCTCAAAAAGCACGGCGCGCAGAACATCATCCTCATGTGTCTCGTCTCGGCACCCCAGGGCATTCGCACGGTGAATGCGGCGCATCCTGATGTGCCCCTCTATGTGGCGGCTATTGACGAGCGCTTGAACGAAAAAGGCTATATCGTGCCTGGCCTTGGCGATGCCGGTGACCGCATCTTCGGGACAGTGTAATATTGACAAACTCAGTTGCTAAGCCTATAATAAAAACACAACAGGGTGAAGTATATAGGCACGGTATCGTTGCATTTCGTGCAAGAGAAAAGGAGCAGCTGCAACTGCTCCTTTTCTTTGTGCAACGGGTGTACTGGGAGTTACTTTTTAAACAAATGCAAAATAAATGCACTGATTAAAGAAGCAAGCACGCCAGCGATAACCTGCTGCAACAGGTTGCTGAGGGTGAAGTAAGTCAGCAACGGTATCACCTCCTTTGTACAGAGGTACATCTATAGTAACACATTTTATAATAATTGTAAACAAGGTGGAATAAGCGTGAGTAATTTAGAAGTAGGTATCGTGGGCCTGCCGAATGTGGGCAAGAGCACGTTGTTTAACGCGATTACCAAGGCGGGTGCCGAGGCGGCGAACTTCCCGTTTTGCACGATTGAGCCGAACGTAGGCGTAGTGGCCGTGCCCGACCCGCGGTTGCAGGTACTGCATGAACTCTATAGCTCAAAAAAGACAACCCCGGCCTCGGTGCGTTTCGTCGATATCGCCGGCCTTGTCAAGGGCGCGTCAAAGGGCGAGGGCCTTGGCAACAAGTTCCTGGAGCATATCCGTCAGGTGGATGCGGTGGCGCATGTGGTGCGCTGCTTTGAGGATGCAAACATCACGCACGTGGAGGGCAGTGTTGACCCGCTCCGCGACATCGACATCATCCAGACTGAGCTCTGCCTCGCGGACCTCGAAATCGTGGAAAAGCGCATTATGAAACTCGCGAAAATCGCGAAATCCGGCTCGAAAGAGGCGCGCGTCGAGGACGAAATCCTGCGCCGCATCAAAGCCAGCCTCGACGAGGCCGTGCCGGCGCGGCAGGTGGAGCTCACGGATGATGAGCTCGCCATGATCAAAGAGATGAACCTGCTCACGCTGAAACCGACCCTCTATGTCTGCAACGTGGCCGAGGACGAGGTCGCGACGGCCTGGGACGAGAATGCCTACGTGCAGCAGGTAAAGGAGTTCGCGGCCAAAGAGGGCGCGCAGGTCGTGGCAATTTCGGCCAAAGTGGAGTCGGAGATTGCCGAGCTCGACCCCGAGGAGGCGCAGGCTTTCCTCGAGGATTTGGGCGAGAAAGAGAGTGGCCTCGACCGCCTCATCAAGGCGGCTTTTGACCTGCTCGGTCTCCAGACCTTCCTCACGGCGGGTCCGGACGAGTGCCGCGCCTGGACGATTGTCAAGGGTACGACTGCGCCCAAGGCGGCAGGTAAAATTCATACGGATTTTGAGCGCGGCTTCATCCGTGCCGAGGTTGTGAACTTCGATGACCTCGTAGCCAACGGCAGCGTGGCCGCCGCCCGCGAAAAGGGCCTCGTGCGCGTTGAGGGCAAGGACTACGTCATGCAGAACGGCGACGTGGTCAACTTCCGGTTTAATGTATAAGGCCTTGCAAAATTAGTGCTATCTGTTATAATAATAACTGATAGAGGATAGAAGAAAATTTAGGTAGCATTTGCATCATCGGCAACGAGCAAAAAACCTCCCGCACGTCTCACTTTGCGGGAGGTTTTTTGTTTGGGCTCTTCGTCAGGTATTACCATCTGTCGAACCACTTGTTGATGCGATGGGCAATCACATCAGCCAGGATAGCACTAAGGATAGAGAGAAAATAGGGGAGCATTGACATCACCTCCTTTACTGTTACCAGTATGGGGCGGCAACGCATTTATTATATCACACACAGTGGACATCTGACTATATCAATTTGTTTTGTATAAATCTTCCCTGCGGTCGGCAAACACGTTGAGTGTTTGCCTTATTTGCGTACGCAGGATGAGGCGGAGGTTGGCGGTGAGGATGGCCTCGTGCTCGTCTGCGGCGGCGAGGATTTCGCCCCAGGGATCGATGATGGTGGAGTGCCCGGCGAGAGCCTGACCGTCGGGCAGAGTGCCGCAGGCGTTGCAGGCTACAACCCAGATCTGGTTCTCGATGGCTCGGGCGCGCAGCAGCGTTTGCCAGTGGATGAGACGGCGCGTGGGCCACTCGGCGGGCACGAACAGCACGCTGATGTCCTGCAGCGCGAGCGCGCGGGCGGCTTCGGGGAACCGGATATCATAGCAGACGAGAATGCCGCACTTCACCCCGTCGAGTGTGAACGTCACGAGCTTGTCACCGGGCGTGAAGTCGCGGTTCTCCCCCGCGGGCGAGAACAGGTGCGTCTTGTGGTAGGTGGTGACCTGCTGTCCCTCGCGGTCAAAGACATAGCAGGTGTTAAAGACCTGCTGGCCGATGGCGTTCGCGACGGTGCCGCCGACGATGTTCACCTGATGCTCGCGCGCGAGGCGAGAGAGCGCCTGCCGCGTCTCCGTGCCGTCGGGGTCGGCGTACTCGCGGATGGGCTGCGGGTAGAACCCGAGTCGCCAGAGCTCAGGCAGCAGCAGCACGTCGGGGCGGCTCTGGCAAGCCTGCTCAGTCAGGCGGTACATCGTGGCGAGATTCTTCGCAGCCGTGCCGATTAGCACGGGCATTTGCAGGACAGCGACTTTCATATTGCACCTCACGCAGGGATAGGATAATATAAAATGAAACGAATGACCAATTTTTGTTAAAGAAAGGGGCACCACTATGGAACAGCAAAAGGCCAAGCCGACCGCAGCAGCCACCTCTCACCCAGTATATCATGTAGGCGACATCGTGCGCATGAAGAAAAAGCACCCCTGTGGCAGTTTTACGTGGGAAATCCTGCGCACGGGCATGGATTTCCGGTTAAAATGCACTGGCTGTGGTCATATAGTCATGCTTTCACGCAAAAATTTTGAAAAAAATTCGCGCGGTATTGTTGAACAACTGTAAAGCTGTAAAGCCTTACGTGACAGCGTTTACCGCCGATGCAGTACCATTAACACCATCTATCATAATGCAGTATACACATAAAAAGCAACCTTTTACCCCTTGCTAATATCCGTCCACTGTGGTAAGATACAAAACATGTTCGCCAATAGAGGACAATATAACAAGGAAACATGGCAACTTGTAAAGCGCTCGTCCTCCCAGGTCAACATCCATCAATTTTATGTTTTTAGTGAAGGAGGAGCTCTTTATGAAAAAGACTCTCGTATCCGCTCTGACGGCCGCTCTGGTCGTTGGCGCTGCCAGCACGACGTTCGCCGCTGCCAACCCGTTCTCCGATGTCCCGACTGACCACTGGGCCTATGATGCTGTAAGCCAGCTGGCACAGGATGGTGTCATCGAGGGCTATGGTGACACGACGTTCCAGGGCAACAAGAACATCACGCGCTATGAGATGGCGCAGATGGTCGCGAAGGCTATGGCCAAGAGCAGCGCGGGTAAAGTGAACGGTGCCGACAAAGCGCTTGTGGACAAGCTGGCGGCAGAGTTCTCCGATGAGCTGAACAACCTCGGTGTCCGCGTTGCGAACCTCGAGAAAAACGCTGACAAAGTAAAATGGACGGGTCAGGCACGTTATGATTACTGGTCTAACCGTTATGAGGGCAAGGCCAAAGATACCAAGATTAACCATATGCTCTATCGTCTCTATCCGACTGCAGAGATTAATCAGAACTGGCATGTGATGGCTCGTCTTCAAGGTGTGTGGTCACCTAAAAATGATGAGATTAAAGACCCCGTTAAGCTCAGCTACGTATATGCTGAGGCACAGTACCCCGGCTTCCGCGGTGACTTCGGTAAGATGCCGTTGTACTCCGAGAGCGATGACGGTATGATTATGGATGGTCAGTTCTCCGGTGCACAGCTTTTTTTCGGCAACAAACTTAAGGCTATTGTCAGTGCAGGCCGCCAGGACATGACTCAGGATGGTATGGTCGTGACTGGCGAGAATGAAGACAAGGCGAAGACTGCTTTGGGTAAGAATGATACGGCAGATTATGCCTCTCTGCAGCTCATGGATTCCTTTGGTAAACTGAATGCGGGTGCCGCTTATCATTACTTCAAAAACAACGACTTCAAATATTATCAGGGTTACTCCAAGAACGGCAAGGAAGATAAGGCTGGTATCTGGACGGTCGGCGGCAGCTATGCGTTCGACAAGAACACGTCCCTCGCTGGTTACTACGGTGAGAACACGAAGGCTGATGCCTTTGAGAAGGCAGGCAGCGTGCAGCTTAGCTACAAGGGTGCTTCTGCCGCTAACGCTGGTTCCTGGGGCGCTTTCGTAGCTTACCGTCACCTCGGTTCCAATGTTTCCTTCTCTCCGACGTATGATGATACTTGGGAGGATATGAAGGGCTTCTCCTTCGGTGGTTCTTACGCACCTATGAAGAATGTCATTGCGTGTGCTTCCTACACTATGGGCAAGAGCCTGCTGACGGACAAAGACGAGAACGTCCTGTTCGGTCGTCTGAAGTTCGTGTGGTAATGACTACACTCCCTACAATATAATAGTAGCTTTTGCACAGGCTGTGCCCCATGTGGGTGCGGCCTGTGTTTTATTTCTTCCTATTATATATAGAAGCTTTTCGACGTACTTACGCGGTAGTCGGTGGACAAATAATAAAATGTGTCTCTGTTAGAGAATATTCTTTATGTATACATGTAAATATGTTTAATTTTGCTACTAAGGTGGGTTGCAATCGGTTGAACAAAATGTTATGATATCACTAATCATTTGGTCACGAGGCAAGGACTAAGGGAACATGGATACTTAGCAAATAACGCCGTGGCCGGTGAGAGTGTTAGTTTCTTATTTTTTGAGGAGGTAATTTCTCTATGAAGAAGACTCTCGTATCTGCTCTGACGACCGCTCTGGTTGTTGGTGCGGCCAGCACGACGTTCGCTGCTGCTAACCCGTTCTCCGATGTGCCGGCTGACCACTGGGCCTATGATGCTGTGAGCCAGCTGGCTCAGGATGGCGTCATCGAGGGCTATGGCGACAGCACGTTCCAGGGCAACAAGAACATCACGCGTTATGAGATGGCACAGATGGTCGCCAAAGCTATGGCGAAATCCACCAACGTCAGCGGCACGGACAAGGCTCTGATCGACAAACTGGCCGCAGAGTTCTCCGATGAGCTGAACAACCTCGGCGTCCGCGTAGCCAACCTCGAGCGCAACGCTGACAAGGTGAAGTGGACGGGTGAGATGCGTACCCTGTACACCAGTCAGCGCGATAAGCAGGCGGATGGCTCGCAGGATAAGGAGAACACGTATAAGGTTTCCTTCCGTCTGTTCCCAACGGCTGAGGTCAACGACCATTGGTCGGTTAAGGCGCGTTTGACGTCGAATATTAGTCTGAATGAAGATAGCAGCAACAACTCTACGAAACTGACTTTTGTTCATGCAGATGGTACGTATGGTAATTTCCAGGTAAAACTCGGCAAACAGGAATTGTTCTCCGATGAGACCGAGGGCATGCTGTTCGATGATTTCTTCTCTGGTGCTAAAGTTACGTTTGGTAAGGATGTAAAGGGGACTGTAGAGGCTGGCCGTATCAGCGATATTCCTTTCTCTGGCACGACGGATCCTGCCGCTGATTACGTTGGCTTGCAGGTCAATGCGAATGAGGGTAAGTTGACGGCTGGTGCTGGGTATCGTTATCTGAAATTTGATGGTTTCAAGACGTCCAGCTATAGTAGAGATAATTCTGATAAGGCTAAAATCTGGTCTGTCGGTGGCCGTTATGCGTTCGACAATAATGTTTCCCTCGGCGGTGCTTATGCTGAGAATCCCGAGGCGGATTATTATGAAAAGGCTGGCAATGTCAGCGTGAACTATAAGGGCGCTGGTAAACAGGATGCTGGTTCTTGGGGTGCATGGGTATCCTATCGTCACCTTGGTAAAAATGTAGCTTTCATCCCGACGTATGATACGTATGATGAGAATACGAAGGGCTGGGAAGTTGGTACTGAGTATACGCTCCTCAAGAATGTAAAGGCTTGGGGCGAGTATTTCCAAGGTAAAAAGCTGGATACTGACCGCACTGCCAAGTATCTCTTCGGCCGTCTGAGCTTCTACTTCTGATTTTTAGTCAGATAGACCTAACAGAATACCTTTTGAGGGCTCCGCTTTGCGGGGCTCTCTTTATTTTTAGCAGTGTTTCATGTTTTTGTCAGCAGATTTGACAGGGATTTTTAGTGTACTGGTAACAATAGTTGAGTCGGTCATTAAATTTTGTATTTTACCTGAAATTAACCTCTACTTTAGTTGAATTTTGCTATGAAAGATGTTATGATTGACCTAATCAAGGGCCGAGGTAACGAGACTGAGGAAACATGGACACTCATGAGGAATTGCCTCCTTGCCTTTGAGATACATTTTCCGTATTTCTATCATTATAAAGGAGGAGTTTCTTTATGAAAAAGACTCTCGTATCCGCTCTGACGGCCGCTATGGTCGTTGGTGCAGCCAGCACGACGTTTGCTGCTGCTAACCCGTTCTCCGATGTCCCGGCTGACCACTGGGCCTATGATGCTGTGAGCCAGCTGGCTCAGGACGGCGTCATCGAGGGCTATGGTGACACGACGTTCCAGGGCGACAAGAACATCACGCGTTATGAGATGGCGCAGATGGTTGCCAAGGCGATGGCGAAATCCACCAACGTCAGCGGCACGGACAAGGCTCTGATCGACAAACTGGCCGCAGAGTTCTCCGATGAGCTGAACAACCTCGGTGTCCGCGTAGCCAACCTCGAGCGCAACGCTGACATGGTGAAATGGAACGGCGAGATGCGTGTGCAGGCCATCAGTGAGCGTAATGAAGGCGAGCACATGAAGAACACGTATCCGGTGAAGTTCCGTTTGGATCCGTCCGCTGAGGTCAACAGCAACTGGCATGTGAAGGCTCGTATCGATGCTGATGGCGCGCTGAACACGGATACGGCTGGTAATGCTGTTCTGCAGCGTGTGTATGCTGAGGGCAAGTACGGCCTGACTAAGATTGACCTCGGTAAAATCCCGACGGTCTTCAACACGAACATGCTGTTCGATGGTCAGTTCTCCGGTGCCAGCGTGACGACGGGCAACCAGCTGAAGTTCACGGCGCTCGGCGGCCGTTGGAGCAAGGTTAAGGACTCCACGGATGCAGCCGCTGATGTGTACGGTGCTGGCGTGAAGTATACGCTGGGCAAGGCTTCCGCTGGTGCGGCTTATCATGAGTTCAAGAGCGATGCCTTCAAGACGGACACGAAGAACTTCCCAAGCTACCGTAACGGTTCTGCGTCCGACAAGGCACAGATTTGGTCCGTTGATGGCTACTATCGTTTCGATGGCAACACGGCCCTCGGCGGTGAGTATGCCCAGAACGCGAAGGCTGACAGCTACGACAAGTCCGGCACGGTCGAGTTCGATTACAAGGGTGCTAAGAAAGCCAACGTCGGTACGTGGGGCGCTTATGTTGCTTACCGTCACCTCGGCCAGAACGTCTCCCTGAACCCGAATAAGCTGAACTACGCTGCCATGAACGGCACGAAGGGCTGGGAGATCGGTGCTGACTACACGCTCTTCAAGAACACGGTTGCTTACCTGAAGTACTTCGATGGTGAGAAGCTGGCTGGCGGCAAAGACGCCTCCAAGCTCATGGGCCGTGTGTCCTTCTTCTTCTGATTGAAGCAAGGTTACAACTCTATACTAGAGCTATCAATGGCTCCCGCTTCGGCGGGAGTCATTTTTTATGCTTGACGGTGTTCTATAACCATGGTACTATAATATTAAATGAGCCCAGGCGCACGCAGTGTAAATGGGACCCAGGGAGTCATGTTTCCAATGAGACGTGGCTCCCTTTTATGTTTATAGGAGACGGTGTTATGTCGCAGGAACGCAAGGTGTTTTTAACATATGACGAACAGATTGATTTGCTGGAGAGTCGTGGCATGCGCATACCTAGCCATGCTGTAGTTAGGCATTACCTGCAATGTTTAGGGTATTTCGAACTGGTCAACGGATACAAGGATTTATTTCTGTAAAAGCGTGAGCCGGAGAAGTTTCGACCGCAGGTATCATTTGACAATTTAGTGGGGCTCTATATGTATGACTACTATTTACGCTTGGATCTCCAAGCGGCTCTGTATATAGCCGAAAAGTCTCTCAAAGCGTCTATTTCGTATGTGTTTTCTGAATGTTATGGCGAGAACCATCATCAATATTTAGATCCAGTATCGTTTGACACACGTACGCATAGCGAGCTAAAGGTTTCCAGCCTGATACACACGATGAACGAACTGATTGCAGAAAACTGCCGCCGGGGGAATAATGCCATTTGGCATTATGTGCATCAGCATGGTTATGTGCCATTGTGGGTGTTGTTCACCGTAGTCAGTTTTGGTAATGTCAGTGTCTTTTATGCCAATATGAAGGACCGGGAAAAAGACAAGATAGCTGCTCAATATGGACTTACGGCCTCTGAACTGCGTTCTATGATGTACCTGCTCACCCATGCAAGGAATGCTTGTGCGCATGGTCACAGAATGTACACTTTTGGTTACGATGTCAAACGCCCAGTTGCTATCCCCTATACCAGTGTGCATAGGCAACTCGATATTGCCGACACAGAAGGCCGTCGTGATGTGCTGGCAACGATTATATGTCTTTATAGTCTTTTACCAAGCCATAGCTTCGGGGCTTTGTGTCATAGCTGGCAAGCACGTCTTACAGACATCAAGCATGAGCGTTTTTTCGCTGGTGTGGTAAATAAAACGAATCTGCGCTTTGACTACTTGACTCGTTTAGGCAAACCCTATACGTACAAATCTTGAAACTCTGTAATCGTCAAACAGGATAGAAAGGTATTTTTTAGTCCTACAACCTAGATTCACTCTGAAAACCAGCTGGCCGCCCGCGCGTTTTTGGCGCGCTTTCCAGCCTGCTTTCAGGGAAATGCCGGCTGATTGTGGGGTGAGTGCGTTTTGTTAGGGATGGCTGATATGGTTTTTAATCGGTGATTAGTTGAGTTGGTCATCTATTTAAGCAAAGTACCAGCAAAGGATAACGGTGGCGTAATTGTAATTGACTAAGTCAAGTAATATAATAAAGATGTTCCAAGGGACAGGGGAACCAAAGCGAAAGACCTGAGGAAACAAGGAAACTCATGGTAAGGTTCACCACCACTTCCCCGCCAACGGAACAACATATATTTACTTCTGTTGTTGCGCCATAGGCGTAAGGAGGAGATTATCATGAAAAAGACTGTTATTTCTGCAATCACCACTGCTCTCGTTGTTGGTGCGGCCAGCACGACGTTCGCCGCGACGAACCCGTTCTCGGATGTACCGTCTGATCATTGGGCCTATGATGCAGTGAGCCAGCTGGCTCAGGATGGTGTCATCGAGGGCTACGGCGACACGACGTTCCAGGGCGACAAGAACATCACGCGCTACGAGATGGCGCAGATGGTAGCGAAGGCCATGGCCAAGTCGAACAGCGGCAATGTCAATGCAGCGGACAAGGCGCTCATCGACAAGCTGGCCGCCGAGTTCTCGGATGAGCTGAACAACCTCGGCGTGCGCGTCTCGAACCTCGAGCGCAACGCGGACAAGGTGAAGTGGAACGGCGAGGCCCGCTACACCTACACGAGCACGCGTGACAAGAGCGCGACGAAGGACAAGGTGAACGATGATGAACTGCTGCTGCGCCTGGAGCCGAGCGCGGAGATCAACAATCACTGGCATGTGAATGCCCGCCTCGATGCCTCCACGGATCTCGCGAAGGACAGCGGCAACGATAACCACGGCAGCAGCCAGGATACGGACGTTTCGCTGAAACGCATCTATGCGGATGGCCAGTATGGCACGACGAACATCAAGCTCGGCAAACTGCCGCAGCAGCTGGACAGCGACCTGCTGTTCGATGATGAAATCTCCGGCGCGAGCGTGACGACGGGCAAGGACCTCAAGGTCACGCTCCAGGGCGGCCGCTATGACCTCACGGATGACACGAACAACACGCAGGTGGCAAATGTGGTCGGTGCGAATGGCAACGACACGGCGGATATGGCGAGCGTCGGCCTGCAGTATGGCCTGGGCAAGCTGGATATGGGCGCGAGCTACCATCATCTGACGAGCGACAATTTCAAGAACTATGTGGGCTACAAGACGAGCGGCAGCGCGTCGGATGAGGCGAATATCTGGGCCGTGAACGGCAAGTACACGTTCGACCACAACGTCTCGCTCGGCGGCACGTACGCGGAGAACACGGAGGCGGACAGCTACGAGAAGGCTGGCAGCGTCGAGCTCGCCTACAAGGGCGCGCAGCCGGAGAACCAGGGCACCTGGGGCATCTATACGGCTTACCGTCATCTCGGCCAGAACGTAGCGCTCGATCCGTCCTATGATGGCGCATGGGCCGGCACGAAAGGCTGGGAGGTCGGCACGAACTACACGCTGGCCAAGAACACGGTGGCTTCGCTGAAGTATTTCAACGGCGAGAAGCTGGATAACAGCAAGGACGCCGAGAAGCTGTTCGGCCGCGTCGAGTTCAAGTTCTAAGGCAAAGCTTTAGTTTGCATAGCAAACTTTTAGATTAAAATTTCTACCAAAGTTTAACTGCAAATTACTATCGTTGAACGTCAAGTGATGACCGCGCTGGTCGCGGTTCCACACTTGGCGTTTTTGTGGCGTTTATTAGAGAAAATGCGTAGTTGAGAGGTACTATCAGTCACAATAGCCCCTTGCAATTTTCAGAGACGAGTGCTAAAATAGGCGTCGGTTGAGGGAGAACCCGCCACCGCCAGACAGGAAACATGGACACTATCGCGTGGGTGACGGGAGCTCGCTCGACCTGAGATGTTTCAACTTTTTATTCTAGGGGGAATAAAATCATGAAAAAGACTCTCGTTTCCGCACTCACGGCTGCACTGGTTGTCGGTGCTGCCAGCACGACGTTCGCTGCGGCGAACCCGTTCTCCGATGTGCCGTCTGACCACTGGGCCTATGATGCTGTGAGCCAGCTGGCTCAGGATGGCGTCATCGAGGGCTATGGCGACAGCACGTTCCAGGGCGACAAGAACATCACGCGCTATGAGATGGCGCAGATGGTTGCCAAGGCGATGGCGAAGGCCAGCGCGGGCAATGTGAGCGGCGCCGACAAGGCGCTCGTGGACAAACTCGCAGCCGAGTTCTCCGATGAGCTGAACAACCTCGGCGTCCGCGTCGCCAACCTCGAGCGCAACGCTGACAAGGTGAAATGGAACGGCACAGCCGAGTACACGGTGGCACGTTATCGTACGGACGGTACGTCCCGTGAGTTCGATGATGAGTTCAACACGAACAATGTGTTGTTCCGCCTTGAGCCGAGCGCTGAAATCAACAACCATTGGCATGTTAAGGCTCGTCTCGATGCCAACTCCAACCTCGCAAAGGATGAGGGTGACGACGGCAAAGTGAGCCTCGAGCGTGTTTGGGCTGAGGGCAACTATGGTGCCTTTACGTTCAAAGGCGGCCGCTTCGCTCCTATCGATGATGATAGCATCTTCGATACGCAGTATTCGGGCGCTGAGGTTTCCTACAACAAGGGCGCTTGGAACGTTGTTGCCGGTGCTGGTCGCCTGAGCGGTGCTGACGGCTGGGGGGGCGATTACTACAACGCTGTGACGGGTACGGAAGATGGCGAGAGCGAGTTCGAGGATCCTGCTGATTATCAGTACTATGGTATCGGCTACACGATGAACAAATTCAACCTTGGTGCTGACTTCCATCACTTCCAGACGAAGGATTTGAACAGTGTTTCCGGCGCTACTGCTCCGTATTATGCCAACAGCAAGACGGACCAGGCTGACATTTGGTTGGTCAAGTCGGGTTACAACTTCGATGGCACGTCTGCTCTGAATGGTTTCTATGCACAGAATCATGATGCTGATCGTCTCGACAAGGCTTACAGCATTGAGTATGATTACAAGGGTGCTCAGGCTGAGAATGCTGGCACTTGGGGCGCTTGGGTTGCTTATCGTCATCTCGATGCTTTCGCTGCGCCGTTCAGCACGTTTGATGCTGTGAAGGCTGGTCAGAAGGCTTGGGAGATTGGTGCTGACTACACGCCGTTCAAGAACGTCGTAGCACAGGTTCGTTATGCTAAGGGCGAGTGGATGACGGACATCAATGAGTACAACAAAGATGTCTCCAACATCTTCGGCCGCGTGAACTTCTTCTTCTGATTTAAGCAGAGAGCAAAGTTACACAAAATGGGGAGCTCCCGCATTTGCGGGGGCTCCCTTTTTGTAGTACAATACTCGCAGTATAAAGAAATTCGCGAAAAGGGGCGGTTTGGATGCCGAATCGGGCGGCTTGGGCTGAGGTGGACCTCGAGGCTATCAGGCATAATTATGAGGCGATTAAGTCCTGCATCAGGGGCGGGGCGAAACTGTGCGCGGTGGTGAAGGCGGATGCCTATGGGCATGGGGCTATCCCCGTGGCGCGCGTGGCTGTGGAGTGCGGCGCGACGTATCTCGCGGTGGCGACGCTGTCGGAGGCGATTGAGCTGCGGCAGGCGGGCTTTACGACGCCTATCCTGCTGCTGGGCGTGGTGCGGCCGGAGGATGCCGAGGCGGTCGTGGACTACGGCGTGACGCAGGTCGTCTGCCAGCTCGCGCTCGCGCAGGCGCTGTCGCAGGCAGCTGTGCGGCTGGGCAAGGTAGCGAAGGTGCACCTCAAGGTCGAGACTGGTATGGGACGCATCGGCGTGCGCCCCGAGGAGATCGGCGCGCTCGCGGCGGCGGTCAAGGCTTTGCCCGGTATCGAAATCGAGGGCATGTTCTCGCACTTTGCGATGGCTGATGTAAAGGATAAAACCTATACAAAGGGGCAACTGGTGAAGTTCGAGCAGGCACTCAAGGCCGTGGAGGCTGCGGGCGTACAGCTGCAAATCCGCCATATCGCGGAGTCGGCGGCTATCCTCGAGATTCCCGAGGCGCATTACGATATGGTGCGCGCGGGCATTATCCAGTATGGGCTGTGGCCGTCGGACGAGGTCACGCATCCTATCGACTTGCGACCGGCGATGAAACTGCAGGCGCAGGTGGTGTTTCTGAAGGCTTTGCATAAGGGCGAGAGTATCGGCTACGGGCGCACGTTCATTGCGCAACGTGAGAGCCGCATCGCGACGCTGCCTATCGGCTATGCGGACGGCTATATCCGCGCCTACGGCGCGCAGGGCTGTGTGGAGCTGCGCGGCCAGCGTGCGCCGATTGCGGGGCGTATCTGCATGGACCAGGTCATGGTGGATGTGACGGATATCCCGGGCATCGAGGTCGGAGACGTAGCCACGCTCTGGGGCTCACCGACACTCACCCTCGACGAGGCCGCAGGCTGGCTCCACACCATCAACTACGAGCTGCCCTGCCTCATCTCCCCGCGCGTGCCGCGCGTATATGTAGACGAATGAGATATATTCGTTAGATGAAAGAAGGTTATGGCAATGCGCAAGGAATATTGTGAGAAGGATGGCATTAGCATTACTTACACCGATAAAGATGTTTGCTTTGAAGATGTGAGAACTGCTGAGGCTGTTATTTTTAACAATGATGGTAGTATTAAGCATAATGATTTTTATGCGGATGTAGTTAAAACGCAGCAGTTTCAGACTTGGTTTAACCGTGTATACAAAAACATTGTCATTTTCCGTTCTCTCGATACGATGGAGGATATAGCCTGATGCCGACTTATTTGCGTATACGCGGCTATCGTGTTTATTTTTGGGCTAATGAAAACAACGAGCCGATACATTTTCATATTTGTCAGGGTGATCCTAGTCATGATGATACTAAGGTTTGGATTACACAGGATCGGACAATGGTAGTAGCTCATAATAAAGGCAGGATCCCCAAAGTTGATTTGACTAGAATCATGATTGTCATGTCAGATAATATCGAGGATTATATTGCTTTTTGGCAGGATACGCTGGAATATATACGTTTTTATGAGGCATGAAAAGAGCCCTTATTTCTACGCATTGTGAGAAATAAGGGCTCTTGTTTATTGCAACTGGTTCTGCCAGTATTCGAGGTCGGGGGCGTTGAGCGGGAGGTCGATGGTCTGACCGTTGTCGTAGTAGAAGCGGAAACGTACGCTTTGCGCTTTGGTGATGGCGGGGAGGCTGGAACGGGGCAGCTCGACGAAGAGCTTGTTTTCGTTTTTCCAGCCGGGATTGTCTGCGGTGCCTGCGGGCGTCTGTTTGACGGCGGCCTTCATCTCCCATGGGTCGCCGTCGGTGTAGAGGATGGCCTCGGGGCGCAGCTTGCTCTGGTCGTAGCGGTAGTCCCAGATGGTGAGGACAGCGCCCTCGAGTTTGCCTGACTCGGTGTGTGAGCTCTGGAAGTCGATGCGGCAGTAGGCCGAGAGACTGTCCGCCGTGCGGTGATCGAGGTGCCAGGTGTAGGATAGTCCGAACACGCCCGCGAGCATGCAGAGCACTCCGAACAGCAGCAAGGCTTTTTTCAGGGAGATATGCTTTAATATGTGCATCAATACCGTCCTTTTATGATTTCATTTAACATGTACCATTATAGCATTGTGTGTGCTAAAATGTATAGGAGTATTGATTTGGCAAACCTGAGGAGTGGGCGTGATGAGCGTAAAATTATTCGTGACGGACCTCGATGGTACTTTGCTGCGCAGCGGCTCGCCGGTGTCGGCGGGAAATATCGCGGCGGTGCAGGCGGCCGTGCGTGCAGGCGTGACGGTGACACTGGCGACGGGACGTATGTTCCGTGCGGCGCTGCCCGTGGCCGAGGCGTTGGGTGTCGACGTGCCCATCATCACCTATAATGGTGCGCTCATCAAGCGCGTGTCGGGCGAGGTGCTCTACCGCAGCTGTCTGCCCGAGGCAACGATAGCGGCGGTGGTGGAGTTTTGCCGTGCGCGGGGCTGGTATGTGCAGCTCTATAGTAACGATGAGTTATACTATGTGGAGAGTTGCGACGCGTCGCGCGGCTATGAGGCCGAGCAGCAGGTCGCGGGTCATGCTGTGGGCTGGGATGGTTTGCTCGCACATACTGCGGGCGTGTGCAAGATGCTCTCCATCACCAGTGGGCGGGCGGAGACGGACGCGCGTGTGGCAGAGTTCAACGCGGAATTCGGCGGTACGCTGGCGGCGATGCGCTCGAATGCCCGCTATGCGGAGCTCCTGATGCCGGGAGTGACGAAGGCCACAGCACTCACGCAGCTGGCGGCACTTTTGCAGGTGCCCCTGAGCGAGGTGATGGCGATCGGTGACTCGGATAACGACCTGCCGATGCTGGAGGCCGCTGGGCAGGCCGTAGCGATGGGCAACGCGGTAGACGCCGTTAAGGCGGCCTGTGCCTATGAGACGGGCTTCTGCGAAGACGATGGAGTTGCACAGGCGATATATAAATGGGTGTTAAAAGATGTCGATTAAACTTATTGCACTGGATTTAGATGGTACGCTGTTGAACTCGGACAAGGTCATCACGCCGCGTACGTTGGCGGCTATCAAAGCCGCCCAAGCGCAGGGCGTGGCGGTGACGATTGCCACGGGACGCATGTTCAAGGGGGCAGAGGCGTTTGGGCAGCAGTTCGGTGCCAACGCGCCGCTGATTTGCTGCAACGGCGGCGTCGTGCAGGATATGGGCACAGACCGGCCACTTTTTGCGCGCTATCTGGAGCCAGCGGTCGTGCGGCGGCTGTTGGCCTTTTGCCAGCAGCATGACTGGTATGTGAACTGGTACATCGGCAACGATATTTTGGTCGACCACTACGATGAGGCGTTTTATGCAGCCTACCGCACGGTGCCGGATATGCCGTTCCGCGAGGTGGGTACGCACTATGCCGACTACACGCAGGGCGTGTATCAGTGCGTGCTGCGCGATTTGAGCGGCAAGGTGGGCGAGAAAACCGCCATTTTGCATCAGGTGTTCCCCAACTCGGTCGTGGCGCAGCAAAATACAGGGTGCAGTGCCGACCTCACGCCGCTGGGCGTACACAAGGCACTGGGCCTTTCGTGGTTGGCAACGTCTATGGAACTGACGCCGGCTGAGGTCATGGCCTGCGGGGACGGGGACAACGACCTCACGATGCTCGAGTATGCGGGCACGGCGGTGGTGCCGGCGAATGGCCTGCCCGAGGCGCAGGCGCGCGCGACGTATCATGCGCCGAGTAATGATGAGGATGGTATCGCACAGGCGATTGAGGATTTGGTATTGCACGCTTGAGATGAGCGGCGTGGAGGTGTTTGGCGATGGCAGAGGAGCAACGGGCTGAGGAGCGGGAGCCGGAGGCAACTGATGAGAAGGACTTCCGTCTGGTGATTGTCACAGGGATGTCGGGCGCGGGCAAGACACAGGCCTGCCGCTATATGGAGGATTTGGGGTATTTTGTCGTGGACAATCTGCCCCCGGTCTTTATCCCGAAATTCGTGGAGCTCTGCCGCCATGCGGGCGGGCACGTGGGCAAGGTCGTACTGGTCGTCGATACGCGCAGCCGCGAGTTTTTCGACACTTTTGTGCATAATCTCGAGGAAATGGATCACGATGATATGCCCTACGAGATGCTCTTTATGGATGCGACGGACCCCGTGATTATCCGCCGCTACAAGGAGACGCGCCGCCGCCATCCGATGGCGCCGGCCTCGCGTATCTCGGAGGGCATCGCGAAGGAGCGCGACCTGCTCGCGCCTGTGCGGGCTAAGGCCACCTACATCGTCGACACCTCGGAACTGCGCAAGGTGGATTTGCGCGACAAAATCCACCGTATTTTTGGCTCGGCTGAGGGCGAGCAGATGAATATCAACATACTCTCGTTCGGCTTTAAGTTCGGTATGCCGCTCGATGCGGATATCGTTTTGGATGTGCGTTTCCTGCCGAACCCGTTCTATATTGAGTCTATGCGGCACAAATCCGGTGCCGTGCCCGAGGTGGCGGAGTATATCGCGAAATGGCCGGTGACGCAGGAGTTCGAGCAGCGGCTAGACTCACTCATCGAGTTCCTCATCCCGCAGTACATCAAGGAGGGCAAGAGCCAGCTCGTGATTGCGATTGGCTGCACGGGCGGCATGCACCGCAGCGTTTTTATCGCGAAACACCTCTTTGACCTGCTCACGAGCCGCGGCTATCAGGCGAAGCTCGAGCATCGCGACCTCATGAAGAACGATGTGCAGGAACATGTACGGGAGGAGTGCTGAAATGCATCTCTTGAAATGGCTCTACCCCGGCATGCGCTTCAAGCGCTGGCTGCTGCTTTTCTCGGCCGGTGTGATGCTCGTGAGTCTGGGGCTGGCACTCGTTTTCAACTATAAATTTCTCGATATCATCGAGGAGACCATTTTCCGCATGGTCTATCTGTGGAAAGGCAGCTATAACTATGCTTTTACCACGCTCGTGGGCATCGTGGTGGTGGCTGTGGGCCTCACGCTCATGCTCGTGGCGATGCGTTTCGTCATTCGCTCGCTGATTACGGTGCTGCTGCCAGACAGTTCGGAGCGGCTCGTCGATATCATTTATGAAAAGCGTAAGCTCGACCGCGGCCCCACCATTGCGGTGATTGGCGGCGGGCATGGGCTCTCGGTGCTCCTGCGCGGCATCAAGGAGGCCACCTCGAAGGTCACGGCGGTTGTGACCGTGGCCGATGATGGCGGCTCGTCGGGCCGTCTGCGTGAGGAGCTCGGCATCATCCCGCCGGGCGATTTGCGTAACTGTCTCGTGGCGCTCGCCGATACCGAGCCGCTGATGGAGAAACTCTTTCAGTACCGCTTCAAGGGCAAGAGCGAGCTAGCAGGGCACAGCTTTGGCAACCTGTTTATTGCGGCGATGACCGAGGTCACGGGCAACGTAGAGCAGGCGCTCAAAGAATCCTCGAAAGTCCTCGCGGTCAAGGGCAACGTGCTGCCGGCCTCGGAGGAGCACGTGCGGCTCGATGCCATCATGGACGATGGCACCATCGTCGAGGGTGAGTCACAGATACCAGAGGCGCACAAGCGCATCCATCGCGTGCGCCTGTTCCCCGAGCACGTCAAGCCCGTGCAGTCGGCCATCGAGGCGCTGGAGAACGCAGATGTGATTATCCTCGGCCCCGGCTCGCTCTACACGAGCATCATGCCGAACCTGCTGGTAGATGGCGTGGCCGAGTGTGTGCGCCGCAGCAAAGCTATCAAAATCTATATCTGCAACGTGATGACGCAGCCGGGCGAGACGGATGGCTATACGGCCTCCATGCACGCCAAGGCGATTATCGACCATGCGGGCAAAGGCGTGATCGACTTTATGCTGGTGAACGACCACCCCATTTCGGCGAATATCCGCGAGTACTATGCCGCCAAGGGGGCGTACCCCGTCGAGGTCGATGAGGAGGCCATCAACAAGCTGGGCATCGGCTTTGTCAAGGCCGATATCATCAACGAGACGGACGTCATCCGCCATGACCCTGACAAGCTCTGCAACGCGGTGTTGCAGTTGTTCTTGCAGGTGCAGAACAAGCTGGGCTGAGGGGGCGCTAATATGCCATCTTTTGCCTCGGAGGTCAAGAATGAGCTCGCGCATCTCATGTATGAGCAGGCCTGTGACCAGACGGCGGAGCTTGCGGCGCTCTTGCGCATGGGCGCGACGGTCAGCTTTGGCCGTCAGCATACCTTTGGCCTTACTTTCGTCTCGAAAAATGCGGCCGTGGCGCGCAAGACGCTGCAACTGCTGAAGCTGCAACGCGCCGATATCCATACCGAGGTCACAGTGAGCCGCTCGCGTCAGCTCAACAAGCTAAGCAGCTATCAACTGCGCCTCGTACCCTCGCCACAGGGCACGGCCCTTTTGGAAAAGTTGGGTTTTTTACATGCTGATTCGCTCAACGTGGAGAGCGACTGGCCCATCCTGCGCAAAGCCTGTTGCCGCGCAGCTTATTTGCGCGGTGCCTTTCTCGGTGGGGGCAGTGTGAACCGCCCCGAGGCCAGTTATCATCTCGAGCTGGTGACGGGAAACTACGCCTTTGGCCAGCTGCTCTATCAACTGCTCAAGCGCATGGCGTTCCCCGTGGGTTTTACCGACCGCAAGGACGGCTATATCGTCTATCTCAAAGAGGGCGATGCGGTGGTAGATTTCCTCGGGATGCTGGAGGCGGATAAGGCCGTGGAAGCCTTTGAAATCGCGCGCAACGTGAAAGAGGTGCGCGAGCAGGTGAACCGTCTCGTGAACTGCGAGACCGCTAATCTGCAAAAGGTCATCGATGCGGCGGGACGGCAGCTCGAGGATATCCGCCTGTTGCAGCGGGCGGGCCAGCTGGACGGCCTGAGTATCGGTCTGCGCGAGGCGGCGGCGGGGCGGCTCGCCCAGCCTGAGGTCAGCTTGCAGGAGCTCGCGGCAACGCTGCATTTGAGCAAGCCGGGCCTCAATCATCGGATGCGCAAGCTGCACGCGCTGGCGGAGCAGCTGCGGGGAGAGCAATAAGTAAACATTATGCCAGGGGAGGCATTAGCATTGTATTGGCAACAGCATAAAAGACGCTGTTTGTTGGGAGTAGTGGGCCTGGTCATTATAGCTTTTATGGCCTGGCTGCTTTGGACACCCGTGCGCGGTGTGCCCATTTTGGAGTATCATATGGTCGGCAATGATGCTCAGCCGGAGGAACAGCCGTACATAGTGCCGACGGCAGAGTTCGCGGCGCAACTTGATTATCTCCAGGAGGCAGGGTATACTACAATTACCATGCAGGAGTACACGGCGGCGCGACAGGGCAAACGTACTTTGCCCGCGAAGCCTATTATACTGACGTTTGATGACGGCTATGCCGATAACTATACAGAGATGCTGCCAGTGCTCGAAGCACATGGTATGCGGGCGACCATGTACATGGTGACGAACGACATCGACCGCGACCGTTATCTCACCTGGGAGCAGTTGCGCGATATGCAGCAGCGTGGTGTAGAGATTGGCGGACACACGGCTAACCATTTGCCTTTGACGACTTTGTCGCCCGAGGAGCAGGCGGATGAACTCAAGCTCTCGAAATTGATTTTGGAGTGGAACGGCATTCACTGGGTGGGTGCTTTTTCCTATCCTAACGGCGCCTATACGCCAGAGATAGCACAGCGCGTCAGAGAGGCAGGCTACCTCACAGCCGTGACCGGGGATGCGGGGCTGAACACAGACACTACAGATTTTTACGAGCTACAGCGCATCAACATCCCACAGCCCCGTCTAGGCTTGCTGGAGTTCCGCCTGCGCTTGCTCAAAGGCGAGATTATGACGAAATTGCAACTGCATCAACATAATTTACAGTGACTTGAAGGAGTAGGTTAGTAGTAATGACTTTGCAGGGAAGAATCCTGACCAGCCTGTTGCTGCTGGCAGCGGCTTGCGTGAATGCGGCCCCTGCCGTAGCCGCACGGCATATGACGGATGAGACCTCACATACAGCGGTCAGTGTGGATGAAACCACGCCCGACGGACAAACTACCGTAAATACAGTACCGAAAACGAACGGCACCACCCGTTCGCTTCCGGAGGCACCGGCGCCAGCGCGGAACATCGTGCAGCACGTGCGGCGCGCGCCGGTTTCGCATACGATGCACCAATGGCCGGTAGAGAGCGAGGACCAGGGGGGCACGCTGCTCTTTTCTGACAGCCCTGAGTATGTGGCGCAGGACGGCATTCTCTATCAGGACGTGGTCGAGGGTGAGGCGCGGGTACTTTACTACCATTTGAACAATCAACAGACGGATAAAAAGGTCGCGGTCGTGCTGGAGAGCGTGGCGGACGGCTTTACCTCTGTGCGCATCACACGCGGCGGTTATGGCCTGCCCAGCGACGACTATCTGGCCGTGGGCAAGGCCTCGCAGATGATGTACTACGGTCAGCAGACGACGGGGCACCTCTACATGGTGAAAAACAGCCGACGTTTGCTGGATAAGACGATGGACAGTATCGTCCTGCACCCGGGGCAGCTTGTCTGTGGTGTTTATGATTTTACGGCCAACCACCCTGTGCGCGTCTCGGTCATTATGTATCCGGCGGATGCGGACCCCTTTGTCTTTTTGCAGACGGCCAAGGTGCAGCCCAAGGATGAAATGCGCCTGCGCGGCACGTTCAAAAATATGGACCGGGTGCTTACGGGAACGCGTCCCTATGACCCAGCACATGACGGCATGGTCTATGTGCCGCTGGCTGACAATGTGCATGACCTGTACCGTACGGGTATAGACGCTACCGATGGCAGCGAGGTTACAGATTTCGGCAACTACGGCATTAACTACTATCTGCGCCTGCCTGTGCAGGACGATGGCGGGGCGGTGAAGTATTTCCTCAGTCCCCTGGGCGGCGTCTACGCTGGTGCCATGACCGTGGCGCTCAACGGCGGTACGCGCTCTCTGTTGCAGACGCCGTTTGGCCGGACGTACTTTGGTGATGCCACGCCAGAGGAGACGGAGAGCGTGAAAAAGGCCCGGGAGGCCGGCCTCTATATCCTGACGAAGGATGCGGAACTGGCCGACCTCGGCACCTATAACAGCGAGGACGAAGTAGAGTTCGAGTTCTCCCCACCCGGGGCCTCCAACTTGCCAGCAAATCTGATTATGATGCCAGCTGAATAATTTTTTAGCAACTTTTTTAGAAAAGTTGTTGACAGGTCAGCGAGAAAGCGTTATACTAGCATAGTCGCTTGAAGCGATGGAGTTGTTCTCTGAAAACTAAACAATGTAGAATCATGCAAATTGGTTCGAAAGAACCAACCTGAACATGAAAAGCCAGATGTTACATCTGTAGCAATACAGATTATTACATCGATTGCACATATAGCAATCGTTAATTTCTTTTACGTCTCTACGGAGATGTACCAAAAAAGATAATTTGAGCCATAAAATCAAAATGGAAGCTATTTGCCTGACGGCAAATGGCTAAGATATCCGTAAGCGCTAAAGCGCTAACGGCTCTCTTATGGAGAGTTTGATCCTGGCTCAGGACG
>Ga0256406_1001407_pt1 | contig 39138 bp, 27 predicted proteins | sample RumenRJG_03DNA_FD_185986 | JGI IMG/M metagenome (GOLD analysis project Ga0256406, IMG submission 185986) | Bovine rumen microbial communities from Lethbridge, Alberta, Canada - RJG_03 | ecosystem: Host-associated > Mammals > Digestive system > Stomach > Rumen | place: Canada: Alberta | collected... | reverse complement strand
CCAGAGAGAGTTTTAGATGGGCAATCTGTAGAATATGCATATCCAACTGAAATATTGGAAAAAACAAAACATGCATTACATAAATTAAATGCAATAAATTGGAATGCACAACAACTTGATGACAAGGCAATGAATTTTTCGAAATTAATTGCAGAATTGTGGCAAGTGCATCCATTTAGAGATGGAAATACAAGAACGATTACAACGTTTGCTTTCAGGTTTGCAGATGAACGTGGATTTGGAATGCAAAGGTCCTTACTTTTAGACCATTTTACATATGTAAGAGATTCACTTGTGATGGCATCTATTGGAGAGTATTCTGAATATGGCTATTTATACAAAATTGTAAAAGATGCTATTCAGAGAGGGGAAAAAGACAGAGAAATGAAATATAAAGAAGCAAATGATATAAAAACGAAAGATATAAAAAATGAAAGGGACAATATTAACCGTTAAAAATTTGCAAATTTTCTTAAATTATTAGGGCAATTTTATTGACTGTTATTTTATTATGTTGTATAATTAACAGGTATTATTTTTGGCCCCTTGGTCAAGCGGTTAAGACGCAGCCCTCTCAAGGCTGAATCATGGGTTCGATTCCCGTAGGGGTCACCAAAGTAAGTATAAAAGAAAAAAACATTTATACATTGAAAAGCGAAATTGCTTGAGTTTGCTTTTATATGTAAAAATGTTTTTTTTAATAATAAGGTTTTAATAGATTTTTTAATAGATCTAAATATTTAAATGTGAGGAAATAAAATTGAAAAATTTAAAAAAAAATGAAAAAGGTGTAACAATGCTTGTACTTGTTGTTACTATCACAATTACTCTTATATTGGCAGCTGTTTCAGTGAAAATTGCAACTGGAAGTGAAAAAGATAATGGTGTAATACAGAGAACATCAAAGCAAAGACATGAACAATTTAATATGGTTTCTAATCAACAAAAAAGTATTAATGACGTAATAAATAATGAAATAAGTGGTGACTGGGGATATTAGTATGTATAATTTTTTTGTTAATTCAAATGATATTTATGATGATGTTGCAAGAATTTCTGGGGATGATTATAATCATATAAAAAATGTGCTACGTATGAAAATTGGTGCAAAGATATTGATTAATGATAAAGAAAAAAATAAAACATATTTAACAAAAATTCAAGAAGTGGGAACAAAAGAAATATTTTGCAAGATAATAGATAGAATACCATCAAATGAAATGATAGTAAAAGTTTCACTATTCCAGGGAATTCCAAAAGCTGATAAAATGGAATATATTATTCAAAAATCAGTGGAACTTGGAGTAAATGAAATTGTTCCAACTGAAATGAAGAATTGTGTTGCAAAAATAAATAATGAAGAAAACAAATTAATTAGATGGAATAAAATTTCTGAAACGGCTGCAAAACAAAGTAAAAGAAGCATAATTCCCAAAATTGAAAATAAAATATCATTTAATACTTTATTAGATAGAGTTAAAAAATTTGATTTAGCTATTGTAGCTTATGAAAATGAAAAACATATCAGTTTGAGAGATGTATTGAATAAACATCAAAACATAAATAATATTGCAATAATAGTAGGACCAGAAGGCGGAATTGATAAAAATGAATTGAATCTGTTAGAAAATGCTGGAGTAAAGACTGCAAGTCTTGGTAAAAGAATCTTGAGAACGGAAACTGCTCCTATTGCAATGCTTAGCATGATTTTATATGAGTATGAAATGTAAAGGAAAGGGAAAATAAATGTCAAAAATAAAAAAAGAAATCGCAAATAAAAATATATCTGATAATAATATAAACGATAAAAAAATAAACAAAAAAAATTCAATTGATGAAAATTCAGATGAAAAGAATTTAATTGACGAAGATTTAATTAATGAAAATTCAGATGAAAAAAATTTAATTGATGAAGAAAAACTTAATGAAATACATACAGAACTTGTTGAAAGCAAAGGAAAAAATTATAAACAATTAGAGAAAAAATTTAAAAAGATTTTTACAAATATATTATTGGCAATATTAATAGTTTTGTTTTTTGGTATTACATTATTAAAAAAAATAAAGGTAAGTGACATCCAATTTGAAAATTTTTTAAAAACATCATCAGTCGTTTGCTTAGTTTTGAGTTTAATATTATTTGAAAATTCATATTATAAAGATAATGAAAATCTATTTTTAAATGCTATAGAAATTGCAGGATTGGGAATATGCGTGTTATATTTACTTAATATAACAATAAAACAAAACATTAGTCTAAATTTTTGCATAATAATAATGATTGCTGCTTTTGTTTTATATTATATTGTAAAATCAATAATTATCAGATTTAAAAGAGAAAATTACGAATATGATATATAGGTATATGAAAGAGAAAATTACGAATATGATATATATGTATATGAAAGAGAAAATTACGAATATGATATATAGTATATGAAAAAGTAGAAGATATAAATAAAAATATAGAAATAAAAAACCCCCTAATTTCTTAGGGAAATGGTGCGCCTTCAAGGATTCGAACCTTGGACCGACCGGTTATGAGCCGGTTGCTCTGACCAGCTGAGCTAAAGGCGCTTTTAACTGACAAAAAATATTGTATAATATTTTATTATTATTGTCAACAATTTTTTTAAAAAATTCCGAAATTTTTTAAAAAAAATTTTCTGGAACCAGAATATTCATTTGAAATGCAACAAAACACAAAACATCATGAATTTTTCTGGATTTTTCCAGAATTTTGTTCTGTGAATTTTAAAGTAACAGAATTAAACTTTGCTACATAAATAATTATATAGGTTTTAGGTGAAGCCATCAAAAACCTAAATTTATTTTAAAAATGAGGAATAAAAATGATTAAAGTTGGAATTGTTGGTGCTACAGGAGTAGTTGGAAGAAAGGTTTTAGAAGTACTAGAGGAGAAGAAACTTCCAGTAGATGAATATGAGCTGTTTGCATCGAAAAAGTCAGCTGGCAAGACCATGAATTTTTTAGGAAAAGATTATAGAGTACATGAACTGAACGAAGAAGAAATTAAGAAAGCAAAATTAACGTTTGCTATTTTTTCTGCTGGTACAGATGTTGCAAAAAAGTTTGCCCCTATTGTTGCAGAAACTGGAGCTATAGTAATAGACAATAGCAACGCATTTAGAATGAATCCAAGTGTGCCACTTGTTGTCCCAGAAGTAAATCCTGAGGAAATTTATAATAATCATGGAATAATTGCGAATCCAAATTGCTCAACTATTCAAGCTGTTGTTGCATTAAAACCATTAGATGATAAATACAAAATAAAAAGAGTTGTATATACAACATTTCAAGCCGTATCTGGAGCTGGAAGAGATGGTATAGATGATTTGAAAAATGGAATAAAAACATATTATGAAGAGGAGTATAAAAATTGTGAAAATAATGAAAGCATAGAAAGAGAAAATGCACATAAGAAAAATGATAATAATTTAGAAAAATGCAAAATGAATTTAAAAAAATTTGAATACCCTATTTTTAATAATTGTTTACCACATATAGATATTTTTATGGATAATGATTATACAAGGGAAGAAACTAAAATGATAAACGAAACCAGAAAAATACTAAAAAATGATAAGCTCAAAATAACTGCCACTTGTGTAAGGGTTCCAGTTTTTAATTCACATTCGGAGAGTATTAATGTTGAATTTGAAAATACATTTAAAATTGATGATGTAAAAGAAACATTAAAAAATGCTAATGGGGTGATAATTGTTGACAATATAAATAATACAGAGAATAATTTTGATTTAAATACAAGTTATAATAATAATTTTAAGAGTTTAATGTATCCTATATCAACATTTGCTACAGGGACTGACAATGTATATGTAGGAAGAATAAGAAGAGATTATAGTGTTAATAATGGACTAAACATATGGGTTGTGGCGGATAATATTAGAAAAGGTGCAGCATCAAATGCAGTCCAAATACTTGAAATTCTTTTAAAAAATAAGAAAAAGTGATTTATATGATTAAAATAATTTATGGGACAAATGTACTTTTGAGTATATATTTTTTTTATATATATGCTCAAAAGTGTGTCAGAATAAGACTTTCAGTGTATAAGAAAATATTTTTAAAAAATTAAAAATATTTAAAAAAAAATAAAAATATTTTTAAAATAATGTTGACAATGTTATTAAAATTTAGTATACTTAAGAAGTCAACTTAAGAAATGGTCGCTTAGCTCAGCTGGGAGAGCATCTGCCTTACAAGCAGGGGGTCATAGGTTCGAGCCCTATAGCGACCACCATTTATGGCCTGGTAGTTCAGTTGGTTTAGAACGCTAGCCTGTCACGCTAGAGGTCGTCGGTTCGAGCCCGATCCAGGTCGCCATTTTTATTTTTAGGTTTTTACATTACATGTATTTTGTTTTTTTACTAAAGATCAAAATATTAATAGGCCTTGATAGCTCAGTCGGTAGAGCAAGGGACTGAAAATCCCTGTGTCAGTGGTTCGATTCCACTTCAAGGCACCATGTGTAAAATGGGCAGATGGCCGAGTGGCTAAAGGCGGCAGACTGTAAATCTGTTCTCGAAAGGGTACGATGGTTCGAATCCATCTCTGCCCACCAAATAAATGGTTGAAAAATTATAAGAGTCTTGACAAATAATTCAAAATGATGTAATATATAAATGTCAGTTTTGTATTTGAATTTGTTTTTACTTAATTAAGATGCAGGTGTAGTTCAATGGTAGAATGTCAGCCTTCCAAGCTGAAAATACGGGTCCGATTCCCGTTACCTGCTCCAGGATATAAAAAGCTATTCATATTGAATAGCTTTTTACTATGTTTAGTATTTGGAAAAATATATAAACGTCAAGTGAAAAAGTAATTGCTATTCTGTGAAGAAAATATATAAATGTTTAAATGATAAAATTATGTTGACAACATATCCAAAAAATAGTATAATTTTAAAGGAAAATTTGATATAAAATGCATAGCTATGCATAAATGGAATGGAAGAAAATATGAGTAATGAAAATATAACATTTGAGGAACTGCTTAATGATTCCTTAAATAAAAACAAAAAACTTGGAAAAGTTGCAGAAGGAAAGGTTATTTCAATTAACAATAAAGGTGAGATTTTTGTTGATTTAAATTATAAGGCAGATGGGATTGTACCAAAATCTGAGTTCTCTTTTAATGAAAATGAAAATCCAAAAGATTTTTTTAAGCCTGGAGATTCTATAACTTGTGAAGTACTTAAGCTAAATGATGGAGAAGGAAATGTTCTTTTATCATATAAAAGATATAAATCTAAAATTGAAAAAGAAAAATTTGAAGAAAAAATTAATAATGATGATATATTTGAAGAAAAAGTTTCTGATATCAATTCAAATGGTGCAATTGTTAACTGCTATGGAAGCAGAGTGTTTATTCCAATTTCTTTATTAGGTGGAACAAATAATTCTGTAGAAAAGGGAAGTATAGTTAGATTTAAGATAATTGAGTATAACCCAAAAGAACATAAAATTATTGGTTCATGCAAAAAAGTTTTAGAAGAGGAAAGAAAACAGAAAGAGCAAGAATTTTGGAATAATGCTGAAATTGGAAAAGAATACAGCGGAGTTGTTACAAGTGTATGTTCTTATGGAGCTTTTGTGGAAATAGAAGGTGTACAAGGACTATTACATATTTCAGAAATCTCATGGGAAAAAAATGCTAACGCAAACGATTTTATAAAACAGGGTCAAAAAATAAAGGTTAAAATAAAAGCATTAGATAAAGAAAACAAGAGAATACAGCTTTGCTATGATGGTAAAGGGGTCAACCCTTGGACAAAAATAAATTACAAAATTGGAGATATTGTTACTGTTAAAATCAGAAAAATTATGCCATATGGTGCATTTGCAGAACTTCAAAAAGGAATTGATGGTTTAATACATATTTCTCAAATTTGTGAACGTAAGATATCAAAACCAGAAGAAGTATTGAAAGTTGGAGAAAAAGTAAATGCAAAAATCATTGAACTTGATCCAGAGAATGAAAAAATAGAGTTGTCAATAAGAGAACTTGAAGGAACAAGCAATGAATACAATGACCTAGAAGAACAAGAAAAGATGTAACATAAATTTTAAATTGTTAAAAGTAACACATAGAAATAAAAACACAAGTACGCAAAACCAAAATACAAAATTAAAAGCATAAAACGCAAAATCAAAAACATAAAAACAATAATTATTAAAAATAAAATATAGAAAATATTACAGGAGTATTAAGAAAATGGAAAATAAGAATATTAGAAATGTTGCAATTATAGCACACGTTGATCATGGAAAAACTACATTAGTAGATGCTTTGCTTAAACAAAGCCATGTTTTTAGGGATAATGAGCAAGTACAAGAGAGAGTTATGGACTCAAATGACCTTGAAAAAGAAAGAGGAATTACAATTTTATCAAAAAACACATCAGTTATGTATAATGGTGTAAAAATAAACATAGTAGATACACCAGGTCATGCTGACTTTGAAGGAGAAGTTGAGCGTGTATTAAAGATGGTAGATGGTGTTTTATTAGTTGTAGATGCTTTTGATGGTCCAATGCCTCAAACAAGAGAAGTTTTGAAAAAAGCACTTGCACTAAATTTGCAACCAATAGTTATAATAAATAAAATCGATAGACCAGGTGCAGATCCAGTAAAAGCGGTTGACAAGGTTTTGGAATTATTTATGGATTTAGATGCAACAGATGAACAATTAGACTTTCCTGTTATTTATGCATCTGCAAAAAATGGTATTGCTAAAATGAATTTGGAAGATGAAAGTGATAATGTTAAATGTATATTTGATACAATTATTGAACATATTAATCCACCAAAGGTTGATATTGACGGACCAATGCAATTATTAGTATCAAACATTTCTTATGATGATTATCTTGGAAGAATTGCTATAGGAAGAGTTGAAAGAGGAAAGATAACAAATGGTGAGCAGGTTGTAGTTTGCAAAGACGAAGATAAAAATGTTCCAGCAAAAATAGCAAAATTATTTACATATGAAGGACTTAAAAAAGTTGAAAAAGACGAAGTATTAGCAGGTGATATTGTTGCTGTTGCTGGTATTCCTGATATAAATATTGGGGAAACAGTTTGTGATGTTTCAAAGCCAGAAAAAATTCCATTTGTAAATATTGATGAACCAACAGTTTCTATGACATTTAGTGTAAATGACGGACCATTTGCTGGTAAAGAGGGAAAATTTGTTACATCAAGACACATTAGAGATAGATTAATGAAAGAGCTTGAGAGAAACGTTTCTTTAAGAGTAAAGGAAACTGATAGAGCAGAAAGCTTTGAAGTATGCGGACGTGGAGAATTACATTTATCAGTATTAATCGAAACAATGAGAAGAGAAGGATTTGAATTATTAGTTTCAAGACCAAAAGTTATTTTCAAAGAAATAGATGGTCAAAAATGTGAACCAATAGAAATATTTAGCTGTAATGTGCCAGATGATACAACAGGAACTATTATTCAGAAACTTGGAACTCGTAAAGGCGAAATGATTAATATGGAGCCAGCAGAACCAGGTCATACAAAACTTGAATTTTCAATTCCTGCAAGGGGATTAATTGGATATAGAACTGAATTCTTAACAGATACAAGAGGAGAAGGTTCAATGTCTAGCGTGTTTAAAGATTATGAACCATATAAAGGAGAAATTCAAGCACGTACAAGAGGTGTTATTGTTGCATTTGAAGCAGGAAAATCAATCACTTATGGTTTATACAATGCTCAATTAAGAGGAGAATTATTAATAGGACCAGGTGTTGATGTTTATGAAGGAATGATTGTTGGTATTAATTCAAGAAATGAGGATATTTCTGTAAATGTATGCAAAGAAAAACATTTAACAAACACTAGAGCTTCAGGATCTGACGAAGCATTACGTTTAGTACCACCACTTAAAATGTCTTTAGAGCAATCAATAGAATTTATAGCAGAAGATGAACTTGTTGAAGTAACACCACAAAATATTAGATTAAGAAAGAAAATATTAGACACAAAAACTCGTGAAAGAGAAGCAAAAAGAACACAATCAAATAGCTAATAAAAACAATATTAATTAATTTACCCAAATAGAGAAAGCTTTATTAACTAATAAAAAGATTTTTGTTAATTTACTTGAAATAGAGAAAGCTTTGAAACTAATAAAAAGATTTTTGTTAATTTACTTGAAATAGAGAAAGCTTGGAAACTTAAATTAATGTAAATTAAAAGACAAGGGCACTTTTCACAATTTATGTGATAAGTGCTTTAAATTTTTAAATTTTAAAGGAGCATGATTATAAATGAGTAAATTGGAAAGACTAAAAAAAGAAGCACTTGAAGAACATATTCCAATTATTATGGATGATACATTAAATAAAATATATGAAATATGTGATAATAGAAAATTCAGAAGGATACTTGAAATAGGCACGGCAGTTGGATATTCAGCAATTTGCTTTTCAAAATTATTAAATGAAGAAGGAAAAATTGATACAATAGAAAGAGATGAAGAAAGGGCAAATAAAGCAACTGAAAACTTTAAAAAATTCAAACTTGAAGATAAAATAAATTTATTTATTGGAGATGCTGTAGAAATTTTACCAACTCTTAATAATAAATATGATTTTATATTTATTGATGCATCAAAAGGGAAATATCCATTCTTTTTTGAGCAAGCTTTAAGGCTATTAGATAAAGATGGAATTATTTTTGCAGACAACATATTATATAAAGGCTATGTTTTAAGCGATTATAATAAACATAAACAAAGAACAGCAGTAACTCATTTAAGAGAGTACATAAAAATGGCTACAGAAAATGAAAAAGTAAAAACAGAGATTTTAGATGTGGGAGATGGATTAGCAGTAACTAAGTTTTCAACTAATAAATAGATAATGTGTAGCATATTGTGCTTGCTAAAAATTTAAGTAATTAATTTTTAAAAAAGCTTGAACAAAATATCTAATAATGGTAATATATGTAGTATGTTGTAAAATTATAATGGAAAGGGAAACCACAATGCAAAGGAAAATAAAAAGAATAGATACAAATAATATTGATATAAACAAAATAAATGTACGAAAGATAGAGACAATTTTTATTTTAGTAATAATGTTATTAAGTTTGAACTTTTTTAAAGGCTCGTATGCTGCTAAATCAAAATTGATAACTAAAGAAGAAGCGGAGAATAGTAAAAAAATATTGGAATTGGAATCATTAAATGTTGAAAATTATGAATTGTACCCTAAGTTTAATTCAAATACAACTACTTACTATTTGACAATTCCTAAGACACTAAAAAAATTAAATATAAGTTGTAATGCTAATGTTGAGGATGCTACCATTAAAATCACAGGGAATAAAAGCCTTACTAAAACTGAAAATTTAATACAAATATCATTGTCAAAAGAGGGGTATGAGTCCAGGATATATGAAATTTATGCTTCTAAAAAAGAAAATAATGGACCCAAATTATCATCTTTAAGTATTGAGAACGGGGAAATGACTCCAACATTCAATGCTGATAGATATTATTATACTGTAAACGTAAATTATTCTGGAGAGCTTAAACCACTAAATATTTATGCTGAGACAGCAGATAGTGATACTACTATAGAAATATTAGGGAATACTACTGATAATTTAACCGAGGGGGACAATAATATTATTACAATATTATTGAAAAATTCGGAGGGTACAACTATTTATCAAATAGATGCAATAATTCAAAAAAATAATATAATTGAGGTAAATAAAAGCAATAATGCAATTAACATGATTTCTGATACAATGGATAAGGCTGGTGAATTACTCAAAGAAGATAAAATTCCTTTAATTGTTGCAAGTGCTATTGTTATTTTGATAATTATAATTTTGGTCTCAATAAATATAAAGAAAAGAAAAGTTAAAGAAAATAGACAAAAAATGAAGGATAGAATTTAAATTTGTTTGTAATAACAAATTGTTTGTAATAACAAACAAAAGATGACTTAAAAACGGGAGGATAAAAAAGTATGGTAAGAAGAGTTGCAATTTTAGTTAATGGTGGTGATGTTGCAGGATTGAATCCTGTAATAAGAGCTATTGTAAAGACTGCTGAACAAAATGGAATTGAGTGTTATGGATTTATTGATGGATATCAGGGGCTATTAAAAAACAATTATGTAAGATTAGACCATTCACCAATTTCATCTGGGTTAATAAATAGAGGAGGATCAATTATTGGTTCTTCTACTAATACAATAGTTTTTCACTATAAGGTTACTAATTCTGATGGAAGTGTTGTTTATAAAGATTTATCAGATCAATGCGTAGAGAATGTCAGAAAAGATAAGTTTGATTGTGTATTTACTCTTGGTGGAGATAGTACGCAAAAGTCAGCAAGAGATTTATTTATAAAAGGAATCAACACAATAGGAGTACCTAAAACAATTGATAATGATGTTGCTTGTACAGATATTACATTTGGATATAATACTGCAGTTTCTGTTGCAACAGAGGCAATTGATAGATTACACACAACAGCTGAAACACACCATAGAATAATGGTTCTAGAAGTTATGGGTAGATTTGCAGGATGGATTGCACTTGAATCAGCAATTTCAGGTGGAGCTGATATCGCACTTATTCCTGAAATTCCTTATGATATAAATAAAGCAGCTGAAGCAATTGAAAAAAGAATAGAAGATGGAAAGCCATTTAGCGTTGTGGTAGTATCTGAAGGTGCTATGCCTAAAAATGGAGAAGCTTCAACATATGATGCAAATATTGGAGAAGGTACTGGAATACAAACAAAATTTGCAGGAGCTGGAGATAGAGTAGCAAAAGAACTTCAAAAATTAACTGGTTTAACAGCTAGATGCACTACTTTAGGATATATGCAAAGAGGAGGTACTCCATCAGCATATGATAGAGTATTGTCTACAAAATATGGTGCAAAAGCTATGGAACTTGCAATGGAAGGCAAATTTGGGGTATTGACAGTAATAAAAAATGGACGTTTAGATTATGTTTCATTAGAGGATGTTGTTGGAGACAATAAAGAATTGGGAGCAGTAGAAGGTGGCACGGAAAATAGTAATGTACGTTTAGTTACAATGGATAATGAACTTGTAAAAACAGCAAGAGACGTAGGTATTTGCCTTGGAGACTAAAAATTTAAAAAATTAAATCAATAACAGGCTAAAACAATTAAATCGATAATAGGTTAAATCAAGTAAATTGATAACAGGTTAAAACAATTAAATCGATAACAGGTTAAATCAATTTTAGAATTAATAGAAAAACAACTACACTAATAGGGAGATTAAAATGGATTTCAAAAATGAAATATCTGAATTAATAATTAATTCAATAAAAAAATCAAATGACTTAAATATTGCAAATGGTGATAATGAAACAAACAATCAAAACATGATAAATCTAAATAGAGAGAACATTGCCAATTTTCTTGAGACTCCAAAAGACAAGAAAAATGGAGATGTTTCTTTCCCATGCTTTAGGCTAGCAAAAATTTTAAAAAGATCTCCTATAGAAATTGCAAATATTATTAAAGAAAATATTGATATTGAAAACACCGTAGTTTCAAAAATTGACATAGTAAATGGATTTTTAAATTTTTACATAGATAAAAATAAAATTGCACAAAGCGTTATTTCAAAATTTAATGTTAATAAAGAAGAAACTTATGGCTCATCTGATGAAGGAAAAGGTAAAAATGTAATTGTAGACTATTCATCACCTAATATTGCAAAACCTTTCCATATTGGGCATTTAAAAACAACAATTCTTGGTAATTCACTTTACAATATGTATAAGTTTTTAGGATATAACACAATTGGAATCAATCATTTAGGTGATTATGGCACACAATTTGCAAAATTAATTGTAGCTTATGATAAGTGGGAAAATGAATATGATTTATCTGTAGATCCAATTACAAAACTTTCAGAAATGTATGTTAGAATAAATAAACTTTGTGAAGAAGACGAGAATGTTCTTAATGAATGCAGAAATACATTTAAAAAACTTGAAAATGGAGAACCACATTGTGTTGATATTTGGAAAAAGTTTAAAGAAGTAAGTTTAGCTGAGTTTCAGAAAATATATGATTTACTTGGAATAAAATTTGATTCTATGAATGGAGAATCATTTTATTCAGATAAAATAAATGAAGTAGTTGAGCTTCTTGAAAAATCCGGAAAATTGGAAGAATCAAATGGAGCTGAAATAGTTGATTTATCTGATGTTGGAATTGATACACCTTGTATCATTCAAAAAGCAAATGGTTCATCAATTTATGCAACTAGGGACTTAGCAGCGATTTTATATAGAGCAAGAACTTACGATTTTGACAAATGCTTATATGTTGTAGGAAATGAGCAAACACTTCACTTTAAACAAGTCTTTGCTGTGGCAAAATATCTTGGACTTGATGAAAAATATTTAAATGGATTAGAACACGTTAGCTATGGAATGATAAGACTTCCAGAAGGAAAAATGTCAACTAGAAAAGGTAATTTTGTTAAGGTTGAAGACTTGTTAAATGACGCAATAAGTAAGGCAAATGAAATTATTAAAGACCGAGATATTGAAAATAAAGATGAAGTGGCTAAAAAAGTAGGAATTGCAGCAGTTGTTTTTGACAATTTAAAAGAATCAAGAATTAAGGAACAAGTATTTGATGTAAATAAAGCTTTAAACTTTAGTGGTGAAACAGGTCCATACATACAATACACAGTTGTTAGAACAAACAGTATTTTAAATAAGGCAGGATATATACCAAAATCTGAAGATGTAATAGCAGATAAGCTTACTGATGACAAATCAATTTCATTATTAAAAACAATAGGTAAATTTAATGAGACGATTTCAAGTGCATTAAAAAAGAGTGAACCATTTTACGTTTCAAGATATTTGCTAGATTTATCAAAACAATTTAGCGAGTTCTACAATGAAAATAAAGTTATTTGCGATGATAACGACATTCAAAATGCACGTTTATACCTTACATATATGACAAAAACAACATTAACAAATGGATTAAAATTGTTAGGAATTGATGTGCCAGACAAAATGTAAACTAAAACAATAAATAATAAAAAATTAATTATTTAAAACTAAAAGGAATAATAGATGAAAAAAGTAATGTTTATTTCTAGTGAGGGTGGTCACTTAAGTGAATTGCAGCAATTAGATTTTGAAAGATATGATTATCAAATTGTAACTGAAAAAACTAGGACCACTCAAGCATTAAAAGAAAAATATAGAGATAAAATCCATTATTTAATATATGGAACTAGACGAACACCAATAATTTACTTTTTTATTTTGTTATTTAATAGTATAATTAGCTTATTTTTGTTTTTAAAATATAGACCAGATTATATTGTTAGCACTGGAACACATACTGCAGTTCCAATGTGCTTTATAGCAAAGATTTTCAGAAGAAAAATTATTTGGATAGAAACATTTGCAAATCGCACAACAGGAACATTGGCAGGAAAAATGGTATATAAAATTGCAGATATATTTGTTGTACAATGGAAAGAAATGTTAAAAGTTTATCCAAGGGCACAGTATTGGGGGTCAATTTTTTAATTAAAAAATTATTAAAATAAAAGGATAGACGTAATATTTAAAAATTCGTAGGCTTGTTGTTTGACCTCCCTTCCTATGTGACAAGCAATAATCTAACAAGATTATTGCTTGCACCAGTAAAGTTTAGTCAAACATTCGCCTCGCTTACGCTCGTTGGTCGCTACGCACCCTACTCATTTTTAAATATTACGCTTAGCCTTAAGATAAAATTTTAAGAAAAGAAGAAAGATTATAAAGGATTTTAAAATGATTTTTGTTACACTTGGAACTCAGGATAAACATTTTGATAGACTTTTAAAAGCAGTGTATAAATTAGAGACAGATGAAAAGATAATTGCTCAAATTGGTTCAACTGAATTTAAGTCATCAAAACCTGAGGAAAAATTTGAAATTCATAAATTTTTATCTAATGAAGAATTCGAAAAATATATGGATGAAGCTAGAGTTGTAATTACTCATGCAGGTGTTGGCACAATTATTTATGGCTTGAAAAAAAATAAAAAAATGATTGTTGCTGCAAGACTTAAGAAATATGGCGAGCATGTAAATGATCATCAATTACAGATATTGCAGACATTTGCAAGTGAAGGGTATATTATTCCACTTGAAAATTTTGATGATTTACCAAAATTGTTAGAAATGGAATTTACACCAAAAGAGTGGAAATCAAATAATAATACTTTTAATAGAAAACTTTTTGAAGAAATATATGGAGTTAATGAAAAATATGAGTCAAAAAAGTCAATTAGTTAAAAACACCATAATAATTGCTATTGGAAAAATAAGCACGCAAATTTTATCATATATTTTGTTACCATTGTTTACTGCTAGAATGGCGGTAGAGCAATATGGAACATATGATTTAGGGTGCACATTATCATTATTTTTATGTCCAATAATAACATTATTAATGGAAGAATCTATGTTTAGATTCTTAATTGATGCTAAAAATATTAGAGAAAAGCGTAAAATAATTAGTCAAACAATTATATACACACTTGTTGGGACATTGATTTTTGTTCCACTTGCAATTTTAGTGTTTAGCTCAACAAAAAAATATCCATCTTCATTTGCATTTGCTTTTATTGTATTTGTAATTTCAAATATATTTATAAATTTAAGTAATGCACTTGCAAGAGGACTCAGCCAAATAAAGATTTTTTCTATTTCAAATTTTATTCTAGGAATAACAACAATTATCCTTACGATTGTAGCTTTGTTAGCATTTCCAAATGCACAGGGACTTTTATGGGCAAATTCTATTGCAAATTTGGCAACGTCACTTATAGTATTTAAAAAATTAAAATTCAAGGAATACTTTGGCACATATAATAAAAAGATTATGAGGGAAATGATTTCTTATTCAATTCCATTAGTGCCTAACAGCATTTCCTGGACAATAATAAATATGTCTGACAGAATAATATTAACTAATTTTATAGATTCAACTGCTAATGGAATTTATGCTATGGCAAATAAGTTTCCTAATATAATTAATGTTCTGTATGGATATTTTTATACAGCATGGAAGGAATCGGCCGCAAAGATAATAAAGCAAGAAAATAAAGATTCATATTATAATAGTATTTATCATGATATTAAACGTTTTTTATTTGCGGTAACTCTTAGCTTAATTGCAGTAATGCCATTTGCGTTTCCTATATTTATAAATGAAAAATACAGTGAAGCATATATTTACATTCCAATAATTATGCTTGCAACATATTATTCAAATATTTCAAGTTTTTATGGTGGAATTTTTAGTGCATTTAAAGATACAAAAATAATGGGTACAACTACGTTTATTGCAGCATCTATTAATTTAATAATTGACTTAATATTTGTTTCAAAATTTAAAATATATGCAGCATGTTTTTCAACATTAATTGCTGATATTATCATATATTATTATAGAAGGCAAAGGTTAAAGAGATTTTTAAAACTAAAAGAGCTAACAGTTTTAGGTCCAATAATAATGATGACAATTATTTGCTTTGCATATTATTCTAAATATATTCCTGGTATTTCAAATGCGGGATATTGGATTATAAATGTTATTTCATTAATAATTGCAATTATCTATAGTTATGCAATTAATAAGAAAAACATTACAGTTATTATTGGAAAACTGAAAAACAGGGTTAGAAAGTAATCTAGGATTGTTAATTATAACTAGCAATTTTTTATAACTAAATATATATTAATTTTTTTCAAAATACTCGTTCAGGCTGTGCTTGACTAAGAAAGTTTGTAAAATTTTCGCAGGTACTTCTCATTTCTTAAAAAGAAATGAGACCCTCTCCTGCTATTAAAAATTTTACAACTTTCTAAGCCAAGACCCACCTTCAATACGTATTTTTCAAAAATTAATTTATGTTTAGTTATTAATAATCAATAATTTATTCGATAATGAGTAGTTAATAATTGAATATTTTTTAAAAGAGGAGAGTGTGGTATGAAATATTTTGGAACAGATGGTATTAGAAGGATAGCAAATACGGAGTTAACACCAGAGCTGGTGTATAAGGTTGCTAAAGCTGGTGCTTATGTTTTGGCTAAACATTTAAATCATGCACCTACAATTTTAATTGGGAGAGATACTCGTATTTCTGGAACTCTTATTGAAAGTGCAATGACAGCTGGTTTTTTAAGCTATGGTGCAAATGTTAAATTAGTTGGTGTAATTCCAACACCTGGGATTGCTTATCTTACAAAAAAATTAAAAGCAGATGCTAGTGTAGTGATTTCTGCTTCTCACAACAAATATGATTTTAATGGAATTAAATTTTTTAGTAATAAAGGAATGAAAATTCCTGATGAGATAGAGGAAGAAATAGAAACAATTTTAGATTCGAATCAAATAGAAAAGCTAACGGCACCAAGTAATAAGATTGGTGTTTCTGAAAATAGAGAGGATTTACTTGATGAATATTTATATTTTTTCAGAAAAACATTTGAGGATGAATTTGAAAATCTAAATAAAGAAAATTTCAAGATTGCAATAGATACTGCAAATGGTGCTACTTCTGTAATAGCAGATAAAGTGTATACTGCGTTAGGAATTCAACATTATATAATTAATAATGAGCCAAATGGAATAAATATAAATGACAATTGTGGGTCAACACATTTAGATATGTTAAAAAAATATGTTGTTGATAATAATTGTAATTTAGGTATTGCCTATGATGGTGATGGTGATAGATGCCTTGCAGTAGACCAATATGGCAATGAAATCGATGGCGATATTATTATGGCTATTGTTTCAAGCTATTTGAAAGAAAAAGGAGAGCTTAAAAATAATTCACTTGTTGCTACAGTAATGAGTAATTTAGGGTTAAAGAAGTATTGTGAGAAAAACAATATAAATTATGTTCAAACAAAAGTTGGAGACAGATATGTTTTGGAGAACATGTTAAAAAATGGATATAATTTAGGTGGAGAGCAATCAGGGCATATAATATTCTTAGATTATAACCCTACAGGAGACGGAATTTTAACATCATTAATGCTTATAAATGTTATTTTAACAAAGAATAAGTCATTAAATGAATTAGCAAAAATAATAAATATTTATCCACAGGTTTTAGTTAATGCAAAAGTAAATTCGAATAAAAAATATGATTTTGATAAAGATGATGAAATTAATGCTGCAATAGAAAAATTAAATAATGAATTTAAAGGCAATGGCAGAGTATTAATTAGAGCTTCAGGGACAGAGCCACTTGTAAGAGTAATGATTGAAGGAGAAGATAAAGAATATATTACTAAAAAGGCAACAGAAGTTGCAAAATTAATAGAGAAAAAATTACAATAGTAATATGCAATATTAATGGTGTAAAATGTGATATTAATAGTAAAAATATAAATAGCAAAAATCAAAATAGCAACACTTGTAATATTTGTAATATTCGTAATAAAATTTTAATATTTAATATATTGAAAATTTAATAAATTTGATATATATTATTTATAGATTAACGAAGGAGGAAATAAATATGCCAATAATTAATTTTACAAATCCAGTAATGGTAATTGTAGCATTAGTACTATTTTTACTTTGTTTATTCTTAGGAAAGAACAGTAAAAGTAATACTCCTATTTGCATAGTACTATTATGTTTTGTTTCAATTCTAGTAGGGCACACAATTGAAGTTACAAAAGCTTTAAACATTGATGTTGTGTTAACGTTAATTAAGTGTATTGTAATTGATGAGACTTTTACATTTGTTTCGTTTTTAGCATTCTTATGGTTGGATAAAATCCAAATTGAAGAGGGAAAGAAAAAAGGAAACAAAGGTGGAAAAAAGAAAATTGAAGATAAAACAGTAGATGATGGATTAGATCTATTATGGAAAAAAGTATAGTCAATTTTTTATTGTAAAAGGAGGGGTATTAATAATTCTCTCCTTTTTTAATTTGCTATAAAAAAAACTATTAATTTTTATTTGATAATAAACAGAAAAAATAAATTGTTCTTAAATTTTAATGAATTAAAGAAAAAAATTGTTTACTAAAAAAATTATTAGTGCTATAATTCATAAGTGCGGGAAAAAATGGCACAATATTAATGAATTTAATGGAAAGGAATGATAAATATGAAAAATACAAGAAAAGTTGTTTTAGTTGGCACAGGTTTTGTTGGTATGAGCATGGCCTATGCTTTAGAATGCCAAGGTGGAATTAATGAATTGGTATTAATTGATGTTTTGAAAGACAAAGCAGAAGGAGAAGCAATGGATTTATCACATGCATCATCTTTTGCGTCAAACAGAATGATAATAAAAACAGGGAAATATGATGAATGCAAAGATGCAGACGTTGTTGTAATTACTGCTGGAATGGCTCAAAAACCTGGTCAAACAAGATTAGAGCTTTTACAGGTAAATGTAAATATTACAAAGGAAATAGCACAAAATATAATGAAATCAGGATTTGATGGAGTTATTGTTATTGCTACAAACCCAGTTGATTTAATATCTTATACAGTACAAAAGGTAACAAATTTACCTAAAGGAAGAGTTGTTGGTTCTGGTACAATATTAGACACTGCAAGATTAAAATATTTCTTAGGTAAAGAATTCAGTGTTTCTCCAAAGAGTGTTAATGCATATATTATGGGAGAACATGGAGATTCATCACTTGCAGTATGGTCACAATGCAACATTGGTGGAAAGCCAATTGTTAAAGTATTAAAAGATCAAGGGAAAGATGAGTCTGAGCTTGATAGAATTTATAAAGATGTACAACAATCAGCTTATGAAATTATTAATAAAAAGAAAGCAACATATTATGGAATTGGTTTAGGACTTGCAACATTGGTACAAACAATATTAAATGATGAACGTGAAATATTGCCTGTTTCAACATATATTGATGGAAACTATGGACATAGTGGACTTTACATTGGTGTTCCAGCTGTTGTTTCAAAAGATGGTGTTGTTGATATATTAAATATTGAACTTTCAGAAAAAGAACAACAAGAGTTTGATCATAGTTTCGAAGTATTAGATGAGTTAAGAAAAGAAGTTGATGGAATGTTAGATTAATTCTTACTTTAATACATTTAGAATGATATAAAATTGATTAATAAAATATTTTATAAAAATGTTTTATTAGAAGGAAATTAATAAAATTTAATAAAAATTAGTTCTAATTAGGAGGGAAGATATGAGCTTAGTTACATCTAAAGAAATGTTTAAAAAATCAATTAAAGAAGGATTTGCAATTGGTGCATTTAATATTAATAATATGGAATTTGTACAAGCAATTATGGATGCTGCTGCAAATCAAAAATCACCTGTTATTTTGCAGACATCTTCAAGTGCTATTAAATATGCACGTATTCCATATTTAAAAAATATGGTTGAAGCAGGGCTTGAAGAACATGATATTCCTGTTGTTTTACATTTAGACCATGGACCAGATTTTGAAACTTGCAAATTATGTGTTGATAGTGGATATACATCTGTAATGTTTGATGGTTCAAAATATGATTTTGAGACAAATGTTAAATTAACAAAACAAGTTGTTGATTATGCACATGACCATGGTGTTGTTGTTGAAGCAGAGCTTGGCAAATTAGCAGGAATCGAAGATGATGTAAATGTTGCAGCAAATGATGCAATGTATACAGACCCAGAACAAGCATTAGAGTTTGTTCAAAGAACAGGATGTGATTCATTAGCTATAGCAATTGGTACAAGTCATGGTGCATATAAATTTAAAGGTGAGGCACGTTTAAGATTTGATATTCTTGAAAAAGTAAAGAGCTTAATGCCTGATGTACCAATAGTATTACATGGTGCTTCAACAGTTATTCCAGAATATGTAGAAATGTGCAATAAATATGGAGCAAATATGCCAGGTGCAAAAGGTGTTCCAGATGAAATGCTACATGAAGCAAGTCAAAGAGGTGTATCAAAGATTAATGTTGATACAGATTTACGTTTAGCGATGACTGCAGGAATCAGAAAAACATTTATAGAAAGTCCAGAAGTATTTGACCCAAGAAAATATATGGGATTGGGAAGACAATTTATTCAAGAAACAGTAGAGCATAAAATGAGAGATGTATTTGGAAGCAGTAATAAGGCTTAATTTAAATGCTATTATTTTATTGCTGATAGAGGAGAAATGTTGATAAATAATTTTTATATAGATTGATGTTTTTCACAGACGTAAAGATAGCGAATGCAAGGAAGGAATTATAGTAGAGATGGAAAATAGAATAGTTGCAAAAAATCCTACAGCATATTATAATTACAATATTATTGATGATTTTGAAGCTGGAATAGTGCTTTATGGTACAGAAATAAAATCAATAAGAAATGGAAAAGTTAGTTTAAAAGATAGTTATGCAATTGTTGAAAAAAATAGAGAAATTTTTGTTTATTCTATGAACATTTCTCCTTATGAGCAGGGGAATATTTATAATAAAGACCCACTTCGACCAAAGAAACTTCTTTTAAATAGAAGAGAAATTAATAAAATTATTGGTTTGGTCTCACAAAAAGGATATTCTCTAATACCAATTAGTATATATTTTAAAAGAAATATTCTTAAAATGAAACTTGGTGTTGGTATAGGAAAAAAGCTTTATGATAAAAGAGAAGACTTGAAGAAAAAAGAGGCAGACAAAAAAATTGCTAGATATATGAAAAATAACTAGAAAAAACACAGCAAAATGAGTAAAAACGTCAAAGAAGATTAATTAGAAAATAATAAAAAAATAATTATAATAAAAACACAGCATATTTATAAAAAGGCAAATATGCTGTGTTTTTAACAATTAAACTATGTTTTTTACCTATATACTGTAAATGAATTATTCGGTGCTTTTCTTTCAAATTTACTATTACTGTTTAATTCTAATCAAAATTGCAATAGATAATAAAATTAATACAAAGCCAATTGCAATTAAAAGAATATTAAGAATAATATTAATATCAGAGAAAGATGAAGAACTATTATCAATTTGGCTTACACTTTGGATAGTTGTAGAATTTGTTTTTGCTGTAGTTGAAGGTGCAGTTGTTGAAGCATCAGCAGATGTTGATGCAACACTATTTGATGTTTCCGTAGAACTTGCTTGCAACGAATTTGATACAGTCTCAATATCTGAAGCACTTGTAACACTATTACTACTAGTGCCTGATGAAGAGCTTGAACTTGAAGATGAGTCTAAAGTTGATGCTGAGGTACTAGAAGAACCTGCATTTGAGGTAGAATTTGTTGAAGCTCTTAAATTAGAACTTGCAAATGAAGAAGCATTAACAGATAATGCAAATATTATAAATCCTGATATTAACAATATATTAATAAATAATTTTTTTCTAAACATATTTCCTCCTATGTAAAAATATATATAAATAATAATATATATATTCAAAAATGTCCATACTTTTTGAAGGAAAAACTATTTTTTTATCACTATCTTGACATAGTACAGACATAGTACACAAAAAAAGTTTTTAGTGCCAAAAATGTGAAACTTTACCTAAAATTATGTATAAAAAACGTGAAACACTGTCTTAAAGCATGTACCAAAAACGTGAAACTTTTTCAAAAACATATATAAAAAACGTGAAAACAGCTTGATTAATTTAGTGAAAAAGAATATAATGTTAATGGAGGTATATTATGAAAAGAAAAATTTACCAAGAACTTTTAGATTGGAAAAAGACTGGAATGAAAAAGCCACTTATGATAATTGGAGCACGACAAATTGGAAAAACATATATTGTTAATGAGTTTTGTAACAATGAATTTGATAATTATGTATATATAAATTTATTAGAACATTCTGAAATTGTGAAAATATTTAAAGAAGAAATTAGTACATCAGAAAAATATAAAAGAATGAAGATATACTTAAATAATGATATTGATGTAAAAAATACAATAATATTCTTCGATGAAATTCAAGAATCTGAAGAATTAATTAGCTCTCTAAAATATTTTAATGAGTCACCTGAACCATTTAAAATAATTTGTGCAGGAAGCTTGCTTGGTGTAAAATTAAAAAGAATGCATTCGTCTTTTCCAGTTGGAAAAGTAAAAATGATAAATATGTATCCAATGGATTTTGAAGAGTTTTTATGTGCAAATGGTAATCAAATACTTGTTGATGAGATTAAAAATTGCTATATAAATAATAAACCAATGGATCCAGTTTTGCATAACAAATCAATAGATTTGTATAGGTTATATTTGTGCGTTGGTGGAATGCCAGAAGCAATAAATAATTTAATTTCTAATAATGACGATATTTTAAAATTTGATAAGAGTATAATAGAAAATATATATCAGTCATATTTAAATGATATGAACAAATATATAACTAATAAATTTGAAGCTAGTAAAATAGAGAGTATTTACAAGTCTATTCCATCTCAACTTGGAAATCAAAGTAATAAATTTCAATTTGGAAAAATATCATCTAATTCTAGAAAAAGAGATTATGAAACTGCATTAAACTGGTTACTTTCAAGTACAATGGTGTTAAAATGTCCTATACTTAATAAAGTAGAAATTCCACCACTAGGTTTCATAATAGAAGATCATTTTAAACTTTATTTAAGTGATGTAGGAATATTGTTAAATATGTTACAAATCAAATATAGTGATATTCTTTTAGATAATCTTTTAATTTACAAAGGTATTATTACGGAAAATTATGTAGCAACGCAACTAGTGGCAAACAAAATTCCTTTAATATATTGGGAGTCTGGGAATGAAGCAGAAGTTGATTTTATTCTATACAACGATGACGGAATAATTCCTATTGAAGTAAAGTCAAATGATAACATTACAAGTAAAAGTTTAAATGTTTTTATGAAAAGATATAATCCAAAATATGCCATTAGAATTTCAACGAAAAATTTTGGAAATGAAAACCATATAAAATCAATACCTTTATATGCAACATTTTTAATAAAATGATAATTTTAATATCCAATATTAATGACAAGGTTACAAGTTAATAGGTTCATTGCATGATGTTTAATGAACGAGTTATTAAACGACATGCAATGAACCATTAACTAGTAACATGACAAGGATTCAAGTTCATAAAGAGCTTGAATCTTTAGCATTTTTATTGTATAATATTGGTGTAGAAATTAACAAGAAAAAAGAATTGCTAAAAAGATAAGAGATAATTGGAAAGGAAAATATTATGAACGTTATAGATATTTTAGATGAAAGAGGATACATTGAGCAGGTTACAGATAAAGAGAATTTAAAAAAGTTGACAGAAAAAGAAAGATTTCCATTTTACATTGGAATTGACCCAACTGCTGACAGTTTACATGTAGGGCATTTTGTTTCTTTAATGGTTGCTTCACATATGCAAAAGGCTGGATTTACACCAATAATTCTAATGGGTGGTGGAACTGCCAATATTGGTGATCCTTCAGGTAAGACTGATATGAGAAAGATGTTGACTAAAGAAGAAATCAATCATAATGTTGAGTGCATAAAAAAGCAAGTTAGTAAATTTGTAAGTTTTGAAGGAGAAAATGCTGCAATTATTGTAAACAATGCAGACTGGCTTTCTGATAAAAAATACATAGATTTTATGAGAGAGATAGGAACTAAATTTACAGTTAGTAGAATGCTTGCTGCTGATTGCTATAAAAACAGACTTGAAACAGGGTTAACATTTTTTGAAATGGGATATATGTTAATGCAATCATATGATTTTTTGCATTTGTATAACAAGTATGGTTGCAAACTTGAGATAGGCGGAAATGATCAGTGGTCAAATATTATTGGTGGTGTTGAGCTTGTTAGAAAATTTAATCATGATGATGCTTTTGGTTTAACATTTAAACTTCTTACTACAAAAGAAGGCAAAAAAATGGGTAAAACAGAAAAAGGTGCTTTATGGCTTGATGCAACGAAAACATCTCCTTATGACTTTTATCAATACTGGAGAAACATTGACGATGGAGATGTTAAAAAAGTTATGTGCATGTTAACATTTTTATCTATGGATGAAATTAATGAATTGACAAATGTTGAGGGAGAAGAAATCAATAAAGCTAAAAAAGTTGCTGCTTATGAAATTATAAAATTAGTACATGGAGAAGAAGAGGCAAAAAAGGCAGAAGATGCAACATTATCTTTATTTGGAGGAAATCAAAATTCTGATAACATCCCAAAGGTTAAGATTGAGCCTAATACAACTATTGTATCAGCTTTGGTTAGTGCAAGTTTTGCTACATCAAAATCACAAGCAAAACAACTAGTTATGCAAGGTGGAGTATCATTAAATGATGAAAAGATAACAGATATTAATTTTGTTATTGATGATAATTTATTATCACAAGAACCAATTTTAAGAAAAGGTAAGAAAGGATACTGTAAACTTGTTAAATAAGTGGTATGAATAATATTTAAAAACTGAAATAGAGGCAGGTAATTAATGGTTAATTTAACAAATAGTCAAGAAGAATATTTAAAAGTAATCTACATTTTAAAAAACACACAAAAAGATATTCGTGTAACAGACATAGCAAAAAAATTAGATAAATCAAAAGCAAGTGTAAATAATGCAATAAATCTATTAAAAAATGATGGCTTGATAGAGTATGAACCTTATGGACAAATTAAATTGACCGAAGAAGGTGAAACAGAGGCAATAAAAATTATTGAGGCTTATGATATTGTTAAATTATTTTTAACAGATATTTTAAATGCCAATAAAGAAAACGTTGATGAGGAAGCTAAAAAAATAAAAACAATTTTGAGTGATGATACATTAAATAAGCTTGCAAAATACACGCACAAAACATTAGGGCTATATAGTTTAGAGTGTGGGTATGATATTGCAAAAACTTCTTGCATAAAATGTGCTAGAAGAAGAATAAAGAAATAATAATTAGGAAAAACAAAAAGTAATAAATAAGTAGAGAAAAATAATTATTATGATAAATAAAAAGTAATAAATAAGTAAAAAGAAATAATTTGAAAGTGAATTAAAAATGAAAAAAGTTCTTTTGGGAATGAGCGGCGGAGTGGATAGCTCCGTTGCTGCTATTTTATTAAAAAATGCAGGTTATGACGTTTGCGGAGTAACAATGCATTTATATGAAGGTGGATGCTGTAATCTTGGTTCAACGCTTGATGCTAAAATGGTTTGCAAGAAAATAGGTATTCCACATGTAATTTTAGATTATATGGATGAATTTAAAGATGTTGTTATAAGTGACTTTATAAATCAATATAGTAATGGAAACACGCCAAATCCTTGTGTAATTTGTAATAGATTTTTCAAGTTCGGGTATATGTACCAAAAAGCAAAGGATATGGGCATAGATTATGTAGCAACAGGGCATTATGCAAAAACTGAATATAGTGAAAAATATGGAAGAATGGTTATAAAAAAAGCAAATAATAGAGCAAAAGATCAAAGCTATTTTTTGTACGATATTCCAAAGGAAAGTGTAAAAGACTTACTTTTTCCGCTCGGAGAATTTAGTTCAAAAGATGAAATTAGAGAAATTGCAAAAAATAATAATTTAAGAGTTGCTACAAAGCCAGATAGTGAGGACATTTGCTTTATTACAGACGGAAATTATAAAGATTTTCTTGAGAAAAATTCTTCTATAAAACAGGAACAAGGCAATATTGTTTTAAAAGATGGAACAATTTTAGGAAAACATACTGGATTATACAAATATACAATAGGACAGAGAAAAGGTCTTGGAATATCATATAAAGTCCCACTTTTTGTAATAGGATTTAATAAAGAAAAAAATGAGGTAATTGTTGGAGAAGAAAAAGACTTATACAAAAAGGAAATGTATGTTACAAATTTGAATTGGCTTGCTATTGATGAAATAGAAGGAAAAATTAGAGCTAATGTAAAAACAAGGTATTCAAATAAAAGCGAAGCGGTTTGTACAATTGAGAAGGTTGAAAATATAGAAGAAATCAAGTCATTAATGAATAACGGTTGTAATGAAGAAGATGAAATAACAAAAAATAATGGAAACAATGAAAACAACCCGAACAGCGAAAATGAAAAAAACAATACTAAAAATGAAATTGTAAAAGTTACATTTGATGAAGAACAACCTAGAATTACCCCAGGTCAATCTGCTGTATTTTATGATGGTGACATTGTACTTGGTGGAGGAATAATTCTTAAGAAAAAATAAAAAAGGAGAAAGGAAAGCAAAATGCTAAATCAATTTTCAAGAACAGAATTATTAATTGGCAAAGAAAATATAGAAAAATTACATAACTCAAAAGTTGCTATCTTCGGACTTGGAGGAGTAGGATCTTTTGTAGCAGAAGGGTTAATAAGAGCAGGTGTTGGCAATTTTATTATAGTAGATGATGACAAAGTTTGCTTAACGAACTTGAATAGACAAATTATTGCCACAAGAAAGACTATTGCTAGATATAAAGTAGATGTAATGAAAGAAAGAATGCTTGATATTAACCCAGATGCAAATGTTACTGCAATAAAAGAATTCTTTTCACCAGATTCACCACATGATTTTATTGACAGCTCAGTTGATTATATTGTAGACGCAATCGACACTGTTACAGGGAAAATTGCATTGGTAATGCTTGCAAATGAAATGAACATTCCAATTATTTCAGCAATGGGAACGGGAAACAAATTAGACCCAACGATGCTTGAAGTATCTGATATTTATAAAACAGAAATGTGTCCTCTTGCAAAAGTAATGAGAAAAGAACTACGCAATAGAGGAATAAAGAAATTAAAAGTTGTTTATTCAAAAGAAAAACCAATGAAGGTATTGCAAGAGAGCGAAAGCAGTTGCAAAACAAATTGCATTTGTCCACCTGGAACAAAAAGAAAATGTGCATTAAGAAACCAAGTACCTGGTAGTATTTCATTTGTACCATCAGTTGCAGGAATGATAATGGCAGGAGAAGTCATAAAAGATTTAATTAAATAAAAAACATAGAATTCCAGAATTCTGTGAGAACATTTATCAAAAAACACCGGAATTTTGTGAAAAAAGCAATTGAAAAATCCGGAATTTTGTGATACAATTAAATACAAGGTAATTAGTTATATTAAATATACTCGTGTCTTTGTGTAGAGTAAGAAAGGAATATAATTAGAAATGAATCGTTTAAGAAGAAAGGTCGATCAGTATTTAATTGATTGGAAAAATAATCCTAATAAAATGCCTTTAATTATTAAGGGAGCAAGGCAAATTGGAAAAACTGAAAGCATTGAAAACTTTGCTAAAAACAATTATGAACATGTTGTAGAAATTAATTTTGCATTAGATAAACAATATTTAAATATTTTTGAAAATGGATTTGACGTAGATACTATAATAAAAAATATTACATTTATTAATCCTAATTTTGAATTTATTCCAGGGAAAACATTAATTTTCTTTGATGAACTGCAATCATGCATTAATTGTGCTACATCTTTAAAAGCATTTAATTTAGATGGAAGATATGATGTTATTTGCTCTGGCTCACTAATGGGAATAAATTACAAAGAAATAGAATCTAATAGTGTTGGAAATAAACTGGATTATGACATGCATTCTATGGATTTTGAAGAATTTTTGTGGGCAAAAGGATATAAAGATGAACAAATTGAAGAATTATACGAATGTATGAAAGAAACCAAACCATTAACTACGTCTCAATATGAAGCTATGATGAATAATTTTAAAGATTATATGATTGTTGGAGGAATGCCAGCAATTGTTAATAGATTTGTCACTCAAAATAATTATAGTGGTATTTTAGACATGCAAAAACAAATTCAATTAGACTATGAGGAAGATATTACAAAATATGCAAATGGATTAGACCAAGGCAAGATACTAAATGTATATAGAAAAATTCCAGCATTTCTTGGAAATGAAAATAAAAAATTTCAGATATCTAAAATTGAAAACGGTGCGAGAAACAGAGAATATGTTGGAACGATAGAATGGCTAAAAAATGCAGGAATAATAAATGTTTCATATTGTTTAGAACAACCTGAACTTCCACTTGGTGGAAATTTTGATCCTGATAATTATAGAGTTTATTTTGGAGATACTGGAATTTTGATTGGATCTCTTGATGATGAAGCACAAGAAGATTTGAGACAAAATCAAAATTTTAATACTTATAAGGGTGCTATTTATGAAAATATTGTTGGGGATATGCTTGTGAAAGCAGGATATAAACTATATTTTTATAAAAATGAAAAAGGTACTATAGAAATGGATTTCTTTATAAGGGATAGAAATTCCTTAATTCCGGTTGAAGTTAAAGCAAATGATAATGCAACAATTTCACTAAAAAAATTAATAGAAAGTGAAAAATATAAAGATATAAAATATGGAATAAAATTGTGCAATAAAAATATAGGTTTCAATGGAGAGTTTTATACATTTCCTTATTTCTTAACATTTTTATTGAAACAATATTTGAAAGAAAAATAATTCTTTTATAAAACGAGTTTGTTATTTATTATAAAACAAGGCTATATTTTTTACAAAATTAGTCTTGTTTTTTTTATTTAAAGAATGTATAATCATTACAAATAAACATCTATTTAATGTAATTTTAATAAGAGTTTATTTACTGTTTTAATAGATATAATAAAAGGATGGATTCTTAAAATGGAAAAAGACAATGTGTATAGTTTGACAAACTCACAAAAGGCAATTTGGTACACAGAGCAGTATTACAAGGGATCTAGTGTAAATACAATTTGTGGAACAATAATAGTGAATGAAAAAGTAAACATTGAAAACATGAAAAAAGCCATGATTTATTTTGCAAAGAATAACAAAAGTTTTGGCCTTAAGTTTCATGTTGAAAATGGAGAACCAAAGCAATATTTAGATTTTAAGGAACCAAGGATAAATGAAATAGAAATAAAATCTCATAAAGAACTAGAAGAAAAGATGGATGAAATAGCTAAAACTCCATTTAAAGTTGAGGATAGTGCTCTTTATGAGTTTTATATTTTTAAAATGCCAAATGAAAAATGTGCAATGATGCTAAAAATGCACCATTTAATTGCTGACGCATGGACATTTGGGCTTTCTTCTAATGAAGTTATGGATACATATTATAATCTAGAACATAATTTACCATTAAAAGATTATAATGAATTTTCATATATTGACTTTATTAATAGTGAAAAAGAGTATGTTTCAAGTGCAAAAATGCTAAAAGACAAGGAATATTGGAATAACGTTTATTCAACTATTCCAGATATTGCTAAAATCCCAGGGAGCGTAGAAAAAACAGATGCTCTTAAATCTTGTAATGCACAAAGAAAAGTATTTAAAATGGAGAAAAGTCAAGTTGAGGCAATTTCGGAATATTGCAAGCAAAATAAATGTTCTCTATTTAACTTTTTTATGGCTGTTTATGGTATTTACATTGGAAAAATATGCAATTTAAGCTCATTTGTAATTGGAACACCAATATTAAATAGAAGAAACTTTAAAGAAAAGAACTCTACAGGTATGTACGTTAGTACTATGCCTTTTAGAATGGACATAAATGAAGGGGAAACTTTTACTACATTTATTGAAAAAATTAGTAAAGATTCTTTTGATATGCTAAAACATCAAAGATATTCTTATCAAACAATTTTAGAGGATTTAAGAACTAAAAACTCGAATATTCCTCAATTATATCATCATTTGCTTTCTTACCAGATAACAAATGCTAAAAATAATAATTCAAATATAGATTATTATACAGAGTGGCCTTTTAATGGCTATTGTGCTAATCCTTTAGAAATACATATTCATGATATGGATGATACAGGTGAGCTAAATATTTGTTATGACTATCAAGAAAGTGTTTATTCAGCTCGTGATATTGAAAAAATTTATAATCATATTGTAAATATAATTAATCAAATTATAGAAAACCCAAAAGAAGAAATAAAAAATATTAATATTCTAACAGAAGAAGAACAAAATAAAATTTTATATGAATTTAATAATACAAAAGTTGATTTCCCAGTAGAAAAAACTGTTTCTACTCTATTTGAGGGGCAAGCAGAAAAAAATCCAAACAAGGTAGCTGTTTGTTTTAAAGATGAAACTATTACATTTAAGGAATTAAATGAAAAAGCAAATAGTTTAGCATTTTATTTAAGACAACAAGGAGTTGGAAGAAACACTATTGTTGGAATAATGGAAAACCGCTCTATTGAAGTTGTTGTTTCTATGTTTGCAGTAATGAAGGCAGGTGGTGCATATATTCCAATTGATCCAACATATCCAAAAGAGAGAATTGATTATATGCTAGAAACTAGTGAAAGCAAAATTCTTCTAACACAAAAGAAATTAGCAGACAAAGTTGACTTTAAAAATAAAGTATTTGTTGATTTAACTGAAGACAACAAAATATACAATAATCCAAAAAATAACATAAAAAATATAAACAAGCCAGATGATGTTGCATATATTATATTTACATCAGGATCAACTGGAAAGCCAAAAGGTGTAATGGTAAAACACAGAGGATTATCAAATTTTGCAAACTTCTGTGATCATTATATAAGTTATTTAAAAAATCCAGAAAATCAGACAATGCTTTCAATAACAACAATCAGTTTTGATTTATTTGAACTTGATTCAGTTGTAACATTGCAAAGAGGGGTAAAGCTTGTTATTGCTGATGATAATGAAAAAACATCTCCAATTTCATTAAATGAATTGATAAAAAAACATAATGTTACAGCATTGCAAACAACACCATCTATTGTTCAGATATTTTTAAATAATATAAAAGAAATGCCTGCTCTAAAAGATTTAAAGTGCATAATTATGGCTGGAGAGCAATTACCTTTAAGTTTGGTTAACTCATTGAAAAAATTATCTAAAGATATGTGCATTTTCAATGGATATGGGCCAAGTGAAACAACAGTATATTCTACTTGTAAAGATCTTACAAATGAAGATGAAGTTACAATTGGCAGACCATTAGATAATAATCAAATATACATTTTGGATGAAAATTTAAAGCCTGTTCCAATTGGAATAGTAGGAGAAATTTATATTTCTGGATTTGGAGTAGGAAAAGGTTATTTAAATAGACCAGATTTAACTGAAAAGAGCTTTATAAAAAATCCATTTTTACCTAATAGTATAATGTATAAATCGGGAGATTTAGGTTATTTTGATGAAAACGGAAATATTTATTGTAAAGGAAGAGCAGACCACCAAGTAAAAATAAGAGGGCAAAGAGTTGAACTTGGAGAAATTGAAGATAGAATTGCAGAACTTTCATATATTAAAACATGTGTTGTAGCTAAAAAGATAGATGACAATAAGCATGAATATTTATGTGCTTATTATACTTCAAATGAACAATGTGATTCTAATGAAATACGTACGCATTTACAAAACTTTTTGCCAAGATATATGGTTCCACAGTATTTTATGCAAATGGAAAAATTACCATACACACCAAATGGAAAAATAGACAGAAAAGCATTGCCAGAGCCTGATTATAAATCTGAAAATAGAGATATTGTTAGCCCAAGAAATGAAACAGATAAAAAACTTGAAAAAATGTTCAAGAAAGTATTAAACATTGAGAATGTTAGCATTAAAGATTCATTCTTTGATTTAGGAGGAGACTCTTTATCTGCAATTAATTTATGTGTAGAAATTCAAAGTGAATTTAATACACAATTATTTGTTAAAGATATTTTAGAGCATCCAACAATAGAAGAGATTTCAGACATTATTTCTAATAACAAAAATAAAAACATAGTTGATAAAATCGAAAAAGTTAATAAAGCTGAATATTATCCTGCTTCAAATGCCCAAAAGAGAATTTACTTAGCAAGTCAAGCAACGGGAAGTGATGCAATTACTTATAATATAGCAGGTGGAGTAATTCTAGATGGAAAAATCGATGCTAAAAAACTAGAAGATAGCTTTAAACAATTGATTAATAGACAAGAATCTTTAAGAACAAGTTTTGAAGTACATAATGGTGATGTTGTACAAAAAATACATGATAATATTGATTTTAAAATTGATGTAGTTGATAAACAGAACATTGATATTGAAAGTGAACTACCAGGTGAAACAAATTTAAATAGTTCAAATAATAAAGTAATTAATGAAAATAATAGAAATCAAAATGATTTAGATTTTGTAAAACCTTTTGATTTGTCAAAAGCACCATTAATAAGAGCAAAACTTGTAAAATTTGCTAATGATAAATCTGTATTACTTGTAGATATTCATCATATTATTTGCGATGGTACATCATTATCAATTATTATTGATGAAGTTTGCAAATTATATAATGGCGAAAGTTTACCTGAATTAAGTATTTCATATAAAGACTTTGCAGTATATGAAAATAATAATTTGGAAAATGGAAAATTAAAACAAGCAGAAGAATATTGGACAAACAAGTTCAAAGGAGAAATTCCTGTATTAAATATGCCTACAAACTATCAAAGACCAGCTGTACAATCTTTTGAGGGCAAAAAAGTTTATACAAAAATTGATAAAGAAAAAACAGCAGAAATTGATAAATTAGCTAAAAAGCTAGGAGTTACTCCATATATGATAATGTTATCTTGCTATTATATTTTGCTTTCAAAATATACATCTCAAGATGACATAGTAGTAGGAACACCTGTTGTAGGAAGAAATAATGCAGAAACTAGCAATTTAGTTGGAATGTTTGTAAACACATTAGCATTAAGGGAAAAAATTGATTCTAATTTATCATGCAAAGAATTTATTTTAGCATTAAAAAACAACTTATTAGAAGCATATAAATATCAAACATATCCATTTAATGAATTGGTTAGCAAACTAAATTTAAAAAGAGATGAAAGCAGAAATCCATTGTTTGACACAATGTTCATCTATCAAAGCAACATATTTAGAGACATAAAATTCAATGGAATTAAAGCATCATACTATATGCCAGATTTTAATATTTCAAAATTTGACTTAACAGTTGAAGCAATTCCAAAAGATGGAGAGATAAATTTATCATTTGAATATGCAACAAAGTTATTTAAAAAAGATTTTATAGAGGATTTATCAGATTGTTATTTAAATATTTTAGATACTATTTTAACAAATACAGATGAACACATAACAGAAGTTCAACTTTTAACTGAGCAAAAACAAAATGAGATATTGTCTAAGATTAATGACACTAAATTAGATGTTCCAGAAGATAAAAGAGTTATAGATTTATTTGACGAGCAAGTAAAGAAAACTCCAGATAAAATTGCATTAGTTTTCCATGATGAAAAATATACATACAAAGAACTTGAAGAAAAAGTAACTAAATTAAGCAATCACATTAAATCATTGCCTGTATATAAAGAAATTTGCAAAGATGAAACAAAAGCAATTGGAATTATGATGAACAGAAGGGCCGAGTTATTAATTTCAATGCTTGCAATACTAAAAGCTGGATGTTGCTATCTTCCAATAGACCCAACATATCCAGAGGGAAGAATCTCTTACATTATTGATAATACATCTGTTAAATTGATGCTAACTGAAACAATATTAAAAGATAGATTTAATAAAAATGACAATTCAGGTTTTAATATTGAAACTGTTTTGGTTGATACAGATGAGGCATATCAAGTTAAAGAAAGCGAAAATCTAAATAAAGAGCAAAAAGAAAATAAAGACAACAAAATAAAAGGACAAATCTCTCTATTAGATAATTTGGAAACAGAAAAAAATGCGTTAGAGACAGAAAGTTTGATGAAACCAACAGATCTTGCTTATTTAATTTATACATCTGGATCGACAGGAAATCCAAAAGGTGTAATGGTAAAACAGAGTGGTGTAGTTAACTATATTTATGCAATGCAACATATTATGCCATTAAAAGATAGAACAATTGTTGCAATTACTACTATGTGTTTTGACATATTTGTTATTGAAAGTTTAATGCCTGTTTGCAGTGGATTAACAGTTGTAATGGCAGATAATCAAGAACAAAATAGTCCAATCTTATTAAATGAGTTATGCAAAAAAAATAATGTTGACTTTATAAATACAACGCCATCAAAGTTTAACTTTTTAATGTCTGATAATGATAACTTGGATTTTGTAAGAAACATGAAACTGATATTCCTTGGAGGAGAAGCATTACCAATAAAAATCTTAAAAAATGTCCAAAGTATAGCTAAAGATAGTGAAATTTATAACATGTATGGACCTACAGAAACAACAGTATATTCTTCATGTAAAAATCTTACAAAAGCTAATGATGTAACGATAGGGACACCTATATCAAATACAAACATGTATGTACTTGATAATAACTTAAATATGTTGCCAATAAATGTACCAGGAAAATTGTATATTGGTGGAAGAGGAGTAACAAAAGGTTACCTAAATAGAGAAGAGCTTACTGCAGAAAAATTTATAGAATATAGAGGAGACTTCATCTATGACACAGGAGATCTTGCAAAAATAAATTCTAATTACGAATTTGAATGTCTTGGAAGAAGCGATTTTCAAGTTAAAATTAGAGGGCTAAGGATTGAACTTGGCGAAATTGAAAAGCAAATGGCTAGTTATCCTGGAGTACAAGAAGCTGTAGTTGCACAAAAAAATGTAAATGGTCGTGCAATATTATGCGGATATTTTGTAGCAAGTGGCAGAATTTCAATTTCACTGTTAAGAAACGCAATATCGAATAAATTACCAAATTACATGATACCAACATACATTATTCAAGTTAATAGTTTTGTACATACACCAAATGGAAAGATTGATAGAAAAAATTTACCAGAACCTAAAATAGAGAAGAAACAAATTGTTTACCCAAAAACTGTTCTTCAAAGAGAAATGGTTATGATTTGGAAAAATATTTTATCAATTGATGAGATAAGCATTGATGATAATTTCTTTGACATAGGAGGAGATTCATTATGCGCATTAAAACTTCAGCTTGAACTTATGAAACATAATATAAATATTGAATATGGTGATATCTTTAAAAACAACACAATAATTTCACTTTGCGATTTTATTGAAAATATTAATAAAGACAATAAAACACCAATATATCATAAGAGAGATTTTAGAAAAGCAAATAAAGCATTAAAAACAAATGTACCAAGAAAGCTTAAAATAAAAGAAAGAGAAATGAAAAATGTTTTACTTGCAGGTGCTACAGGATTTTTAGGAATACATGTATTAGCTGAATTATTAAAAGAAGATGATATAAAAATCTATTGTTTAATAAGAGAAGACCCAAGCACATCAGCTAGAAATAAGCTAAAAAATAAGTTCAAATATTATTTTGGAAGTGATTTAAGCAATTTATTTGGAAACAGAATTGTAATAATTTCAGGAGATATTACTGAAAAATATTTTGGAAACTCAGAATTCTTGTATAACCTTTTATCAACAAGTGTTGATACAGTTATCAATTGTGCAGCAATTGTTAAGCACTTTGGAAAATATGAAAAATTTGAAAATATAAATGTAAATGGTGTAAAAAATCTTATTGCATTTTGCGAAGAGTTTAACAAGAAATTCGTACAAATTTCAACTACAAGTGTTTCTGGAAATACTTTGATGGGAATGTCTACTGCATTTAACCCTAAGAAAAAGGTAAGCTTTGGAGAGAATAATTTATATGTTGGGCAATCACTAGAAAACGTATATGTAAGAAGTAAGTTTGAAGCGGAAAAATATATGTTAGAAGAGATCGCATCTAAGAAATTAAATGGAATTATTTTAAGAGTAGGAAATATTACAAATAGATATTCAGATGGTAAATTCCAAGATAATTCAAGTGAAAATGCATTTCTTAATAGAATAAAAGCATTTTTATATTTAAAAATGGTGCCTAAATCAATAATGAAGGGATATGCTGAATTTAGTCCAGTAGATAAAATAGCAGAATCAATAGTAAAAGTTATTAGATTTTACACTCCAACTACAACAGTATTACATTTGTATAATTCAAATCATTTGTATTTGACAGATTTAATAAAAATATTAAAAGAGCTAGGTGTAGAAATCGAAATTGTTGATGATGAAATTTTTAAAACAAAATTAAAAAATCTATTGTTTAATTCACCTAACTTTGATAAAATTAGTGTGTTATTAAATGATTTGGATAAAGATTATAATTTGGTTTACAAAACATATTTATCAATTACAAATAAATATACATTAGACTTTTTAAATAAAATAGATTTCAAATGGCCAGAAATAACTAAAGAGTACATTAAAAAAATACTAGAAAATTTGTAAACAAATTATATAATAATAAACTGTATAATAATAAATTGCATAATGATGAATTGCATAATAATACATAGTATAATGTTTAATAGACGAATAGGGGCGCGTAGCGACTAACGAGCGCAAGCGAGGCGAATGGACGATAAAACCGTGATTCGTGCAAAAAATCATTTATGATTTTTTGTCACATCAGGATATCCTCGTCCAACAAGCCCATGAGTTATTAAACATTATACAATGTATATATACTATTTTATTAATTTTATAGTAAAAATAATGGAGGAAATACAAATGAAAAATCTTGTATCATTTATTTTACTGACAGCAACTGTAATAATTGAAACTTTCTTTATGTTATATATTAGAAAACGAGTTAGCAAAGAGAATAAAACGATTAAATATTTTATGGGACTTGTTTTTTCAATGATAATGTGGTGTATTGTATTAATAGTTCAAATATTAATAATTAACTTTGTTTCGCCTGACAAAGCAATTTATGCAGATTATGTTGTATATATTTTTATTGTACTTATGCCTATATTCTTATTTTTATTTGCATATTCAGATTTAACTGGTAAAAACAAAATAGAGAGATGGCAACTTATATTTTTTTTAATTTCGCTTTTTAATTTAATTATGATATGGACCAATAATTACCATCATCTATTTTATATAAAATATTCAACTGATTTCACAACAACAATTTTTGGACCTTTTTACTCATATGCTTATTGTTTATGTGAATATGGCTTGACTGCTGTGGGGATAATAATACTTTTAATTGCATCTGTAAAGAAATCTTCAATAAGGTCTAAACAAACATTATTAATTTTTGTAAGTGCACTTATACCATTAACGATAAATATACTTGCAACTACGAAAGTAATTCCTGCTAATATATATGAAACCCCAATATCGTTTTCGGTTACGGTTATTATATTAGGTTTTGCAATGTTCAGATATAATTTCTTAAACATATCACCAATTGCTACTACTAGAATTGTAAACCAAATGTCTGATGCTTATGTTGTATTAAATGTTAATTATAAAGTTTTAGACTGTAATGCTTCATTTGAAAAATTTTTTAATGTTAATAAAAATGCGATTGTTGGAAAATATCTAAGGGAGATAGGGGCAACAGAGCTGGTTATTATACATGATAAGCCTATTGGAAACTATTTAAAGGAAGTACAAAATAAGGATAAGGTTTATAAAGTTAATGCCAAACTAAAAGATGAATCAAAATATTTTAATATTGAGATTAGTAGGATAGTATCTGATTACAGGTGTGTTGGAATATTGATATTATTAAAAGATGTTACACAACATATTATGGATATGAATGCACTAAAGCAAAACCAAGATATGCTGATTGAAAGAGAAAGACTTGCTACTCTTGGACAAATGGTTGGTGGAATAGCACACAACTTAAAAACTCCTATAATGTCAATTGCCGGAGCGATGGAAGGTTTAGAAGATTTAATTAGAGAGTATGATGAATCGATTGATGACCCTGATGTAACTAAAGAAGATCATCATGCAATTGCAAAAGATATGAGCAGCTGGGTTGCAAAGGTTAATTCTTATGATTCATATATGTCTGATGTTATTACAGCTGTAAAAGGTCAGGCAGTTAACTTTAATGAAGTTTCTAATGACAAATTTACTGTTGGAGAATTATTAAAAACGGTAAATATCTTGATGAAACATGAATTAAAAAATGCGTTAGTCACTTTAAATACAAATTGTGGTGTTCCTGAAAGTACTACAATTAAAGGAAATGTAAATAGTCTTGTTCAAATTGTAAATAATCTGATTTCTAATGCAATACAAGCGTACATTGAACCAGATGAGGAACAAAAAGATAACAAAGAGAATATTACAGAAAGAGACAACAACGAAGATATTGCAAAAAGAAAAATCATTGATTTAAATGTAACTAAAGAGAAAGGAAACATTGTGATTTCTGTAAGAGATTACGGTTGCGGAATTCCACCAAAAGTTCAAGAAAAGCTTTTCAAATCAATGGTAACAACAAAAGGTCATAATGGAACAGGTTTAGGATTATTTATGTCATATTCAAATATAAGAGGACACTTTAATGGTGACTTAAAATTTACATCAGAAGTGGGAAAAGGTACTACATTTTATATAATTATTCCTAATGTATAATTATATAAAATCGAATTAAATTATAGAAAGGAATTTAGTTTATAAACTAAATTGGTAAAATATATGAGAAAATATATGCAGGAAGTTGTTACTTCACCATACAAAATAATGGCTGTTGACGACGATGCTGGAATATTAGATTCTTTAAAGGTAGTTTTAAATAGAAGTGGATATTCATTAACATGTTTTACTGATCCTCTAAAAGCTATTGATGCTTTAAAACAAGAAAATTACGATTTGTTATTACTTGATTTTATAATGGATCCAATGCATGGAGATGAAGTTGTAGAGGATATAAGACAATTTGACAAGGGCTTATATATTATCTTGCTTACAGGTCACAAAGACTTGGCTCCACCATTACAAACATTGAAAAAACTTGACATTCAGGGTTATTGCGAAAAAAGTGATAATTTTGATCAATTATTATTATTGGTACAATCTGGCTTAAAATCTGTTGATCAAATGTACACAATAAATAAGATGAATGATGAATTAAAGGATAAAAATGACGAATTAGAATCTGCATATTTGGATACTATTGGTGTTCTTCGTCAAACTGTTGAAGCTAAAGATACATATACAAGAGGACACTCTGA